>Ga0079224_100000032_pt1 | contig 86687 bp, 71 predicted proteins | sample Stecom2015_FD_80414 | JGI IMG/M metagenome (GOLD analysis project Ga0079224, IMG submission 80414) | Agricultural soil microbial communities from Utah to study Nitrogen management - Steer compost 2015 | ecosystem: Environmental > Terrestrial > Soil > Agricultural land | place: USA: Utah... | reverse complement strand
TGCCGTAGGGAGCTACGTCCTCCGGCGTCATGTCGCCAGTGAGCGCAATGGATGAGAAATTATCGCCCAATGCGCTTCCAAACTCCTCGTTATACAACGAGTACACGACTTTGGCATCCTTAAACGTCGGATCATCCTTGTATGCAGTCTTGATATACGCCGGTACGAGCGCACTCATCCAGCCGTGGCAGTGCACAACGTCTGGCGCCCAGCCTAGTTTTTTAACGGTTTCCAATGCGCCCTTGCAGAAAAACACGGTGCGCTCGTCGTTGTCGTCGAAGAATTTTCCGTCGTCATCAGAGAATACAGCCTTGCGTTGAAAATATTCCTCGTTGTCCAAGAAATATACCTGCATGCGTGCTGCCGGTATAGAGGCAACCTTGATGATTAGCGGGTTGTCGTTGTTGTCAACGACAATGTTCATTCCTGAAAGGCGAATAACCTCATGCAAGCGATTACGGCGCTCGTTAATGTTGCCAAAGCGAGGCATGAGAATACGGATTTCGTATCCTTTTTCTTGCATGGCTTGTGGTAATTGGCGGGTGATTTCAGAAATTTTACTTAATTCGAGGAAAGGCGACATCTCGTGCGTTACAAACAGAATCTTCGTTTTTGCCATCTCCAAAATAAATTTTAGTATTTGTTAAATTAAAGTAAAACGGATTGACAAAGATAATCAAAATATATCAGTTTACCAACATTCGGCACGCTATCACGGCCGATATGAGCGAATTAAACCGCATATAGAGCGCGTTCGGTGGAATAGTCCGCCCCTGCCTTAACCACGCTTTCGGAAGCGAAAATAGGCCCCGTACCCTGTTACGGGGCGCCCTCGTCACGCCACGCAAATTAATCAAGGGTTAAAATCCGCGCCTGTCTGCCGATTTTATGGAGGGAACCACGGGGATTCGGGATTTTATCCCTACATTTGCGCCCTAAAAAAACATGGACAATGCAGAAAATCAGAAATATAGCCATAATCGCGCACGTTGACCACGGCAAAACTACGCTGGTGGACAAAATCCTCCACTTCACAAACCTCTTTCGAGATAACTCCCAATCCGAGGAACCGGTGCTGGACAACAATGACCTGGAACGCGAACGGGGTATCACCATTGTCTCCAAAAACGTAGCCGTGAAATACAAGGACGTGAAGATTAACATCATCGACACGCCCGGCCACGCGGATTTCGGTGGCGAGGTAGAACGCGTCCTCAAGATGGCGGATGGGGTTATCCTGCTCGTCGACGCATTCGAAGGCCCGATGCCGCAGACCCGCTTCGTAACGCAAAAAGCGCTGGCGCTAGGCTTGAAGCCCATCGTGGTCATCAATAAGGTGGACAAGGAAAACTGCCGTCCGGAGGAAGTGTACGAAGCGGTCTTCGAGTTGTTTTTCAACCTGGACGCGACCGAAGAGCAACTTGACTTCCCCGTCCGGTACGGCTCCTCCAAGCTGGGGTGGATGTCGACCGACTGGAGACAACCCAAAGCCGACTTTACCGAACTCCTGGAGGCCATCATCGAGCATATTCCGGCTGCGCCGGTAAATGAGGGCACCCTCCAGATGCAGGTTACATCCCTGGACTACTCTTCCTTCGTCGGACGGATTGCCATCGGGCGTGTAGCCCGGGGTACCATCAAGGAAAACCAGCCCGTATCGCTTGTCAAGCGGGACGGTCGCGTTGTCAAATCGCGCGTAAAAGAGCTTTATACCTTCGAAGGCCTCGGCCGCGTTAAAGTCGCCGAAGTAAGAGCCGGCGATATCTGCGCGGTAGTGGGCATCGACGGATTCGAAATCGGCGATACGATCGCGGACTTTGAAAAACCCGAGCAGCTGGACGTCATCCAAATCGACGAACCCACGATGAACATGTTGTTCACCATCAACAACTCCCCGTTCTTCGGCAAAGAAGGGAAATTCGTGACGTCGCGCCACCTGCACGAGCGCCTGTATAAGGAGATCGAGAAGAACCTCGCCCTTCGGGTCGTCCCTACCGACTCGCCCGACTCATTTTTAGTATACGGCCGGGGCATATTGCACCTGTCGGTACTGATCGAAACGATGCGGCGCGAGGGTTACGAATTGCAAGTCGGACAGCCGCAGGTCATCACCCGCGAAATCGACGGAGTTAAGTGCGAACCGATTGAGACACTGGTCGTAGACGTCCCCGCCGAGGTATCCGGCAAGGTCATCGAACTGGTCACCCAACGCAAGGGCGAACTGCTCGTGATGGACACCAAAGGCGACATGCAGCATCTGGAATTCGACATTCCGTCGCGCGGCATAATCGGACTACGCAATAACGTGCTCACCGCTACGGCGGGCGAGGCCGTGATGGCACACCGATTCAAGGCTTATGAACCGTGGAAAGGCACCATCCCGGGTCGTCTGGCCGGCGTGTTGGTTTCGATGGAAAAAGGCCAAACCACTGCCTATTCGATTGATAAATTGCAGGATCGGGGGCGCTTTTTCGTAGAGCCGGGCGTGGAGGTATACGAAGGGCAGATCGTGGGCGAACACGTTCGCGACAACGACCTCGTCGTCAACTTGGTCAAGGGCAAGCAGCTGACAAACATGCGTGCATCAGGCAGCGACGACAATACCCGCATTGCGCCAGCCGTTAAGTTTTCGCTGGAAGAATCCATGGAATATATCCAGAGCGACGAATACATCGAGGTAACGCCCAAGAACATTCGCTTGCGCAAGATTTACCTGACGGAAAACGAACGGAAAGTAAACGCCAAGAAATTCCAATAGGTCGTTAACCGACACCAACCAATAAAAAATGCCACTCCGAAAAGGGTGGCATTTTTGCTTACTGGAGTCCGCTGCTAAATGTAGCGGTTTATTAGATTCTCGAGGAATTCCTGACGACCGCTGATGGTTGCGGGCTCTCCTGCGGCTGCCGCAATATCGCGCAGGTCAGCCAAGCCGAGCTTGCCATTCTCAAACTCTTTCCCTTTTCCGCTGTCGAACGAGGCGTAACGCTCCGCACGAATCTTGAGGTAATCCGACTTCTGCAGAATATTGTCGGCTACGATCAGGGCCCGGGCAAAGATATCCGCCCCGCCGATATGCGCGTGGAACAGGTCTTCGCGATCCGTGGAATTGCGGCGTACTTTGGCGTCGAAATTAATACCTCCACCAGCAAAGCCGTTCGCTTCAAGGATAATGAGCATGCACTCGACGAGCTCATTGATGTTATTCGGGAACTGGTCGGTGTCCCAGCCGTTTTGGTAGTCGCCGCGGTTGGCATCGATCGACCCCAACAAACCGGCGTCGGCCGCCACCTGGAGCTCATGCTGGAAGGTATGGCCGGCCAATGTAGCGTGGTTGACCTCCAAGTTAAGCTTGAAATCGCCCAACAAATCGTACTGACGCAGGAAGCTGATTACCGTGGCCGCATCGTAGTCGTATTGGTGCTTGGTCGGCTCGCAAGGCTTAGGCTCGATGAAGAAAGTCCCCTTGAAGCCTTGGGCACGGGCGTAGTCCCTCGCCATATGCAGCATGCGCGCCAGGTGCTCCTGCTCGCGCTTCATGTCGGTGTTCAACAAGGTCATGTAGCCTTCGCGTCCACCCCAGAACACGTAGTTTTCCCCGCCGAGCGCCATAGTCGCATCAAGGGCAGCTTTGATCTGCGCGCCGCTATGTGCGACCACATTAAAGTCGGGGTTGGTGGCGGCGCCGTTCATGTATCGGCGGTGCGAAAACAGGTTTGCCGTGCCCCACAAAAGCTTAATGCCCGTGGCGGCTTGCTTTTCCTTCGCATACTCGACCATGGTCGCCAGCCGACGTTCATTCTCTGCTACATCATCGCCATGGTCGACCACGTCAACATCGTGGAAGCAGTAGTAGGGAAACCCGATCTTGGTCATGAACTCAAAGGCCGCATCCATCTTGTCCTTCGCTCGTTGGATAACATCCGAGCTTTCGTCCCAAGGGTAAATCAGGGTCGGCCCACCGAAGGGATCCGATCCGTTGCCGTTAAAGGAATGCCAATAGGCCGTCGCGAAGCGCAGGTGTTCTTTCATGGTCTTCCCAGCCACGACGCGGTTTTCGTCGTACCAGCGATAGGCAAGCGGATTGTCTGATTCAGGGCCTTCGTAGGCTATCTTGCCGATGCCCTTGAAATATTCCTTTTCTCCGATTAATACTGATGACATGTTGAAATAAGTTTTTGAAAGTGGTATGAGTGAACAAATGATTACTTACAGTTGGCGTACGACCGCCTGCTTCCAGGACTGGTACAGAGGTTCATACTCCGCCGACGATTGGGGCTCGATCGTGCCCAGTACCTCCAACTGGGCAAAAGCCTCTTGGGAAGAAGCAAACACCCCCGCGCCGATGCCCGCGCCCAAAGCCGCGCCCACGCTTCCATCGTTCTCATAGAGCTCCACGGGCACGCCCGTGACGTCGACGAAAATCTGGCCGAAGAGCGGACTCAGGAACATGTTGGCACGCCCGGCACGGATAACCGCGGGGTGGCTGCCGTTTTCGCGAATGATGTCCAGCCCGTAACGGAAGGAATAGGCGATGCCCTCCTGCGCGGCGCGAAACACTTGCGCGCGCTGGTGGGTGTTAAGGTCCAGACCCAGGAACTGGGCACCTAGGATCTTATTGCCCAAAAAACGCTCGGCGCCGTTGCCGAAAGGCAGGATTTGCAGGCCGTCGCTTCCCGGTCGGACTCCGGCCGCGAGGGCAGTCATCTGGTCATAGCTGATGCCTTGGCCAAACTGTTCCTTTACCCAGCGGTTTAATATCCCCGTCCCATTGATACATAGAAGCACGCCCGTCCGGGGCGTATCGGTGCTGTAATTGACATGGGCAAAGGTATTGATACGCGATTGCTGATCATACACCAACTGGTCGCTGACAGCGTAGATTACTCCCGATGTTCCTGCCGTGGCCGCCACTTCCCCCGGATTGAAAACATTGAGGGACAGCGCGTTGTTGGGCTGATCCCCTGCCTTATAACTGACAGGAATCCCGGGCTTGAGTCCCAGTTTGGCGGCCACGGATGCCTGTAACTGCCCATGCTCGCCGAACACGGGGTGGATACTCGGAAAAATCGTCTCCTCGAAACCAAAGTGGCGCAATACGTCTCGAGATATCTCCTTGTTTTTGAAGTCCCAGAAGACACCCTCGGACAGCGCCGACACGCTCGTGGTGTAGTCGCCGGTCAGCCGATAGGCGATAAAATCGCCCGGCAGCATGATCTTATGCGCCTTGGCATACACCTCAGGTTCATTGGCTTTCACCCATGCCCATTTGGACGCCGTAAAATTGCCCGGCGAATTGAGCAGATGCGACAAGGCGTGTTCGCGCCCAATTCGATCAAAGGCCTCATCGCCGATGGCCACTGCCCGGCTGTCGCACCAAATAATCGAATCGCGCAAGACCTCACCTTGCTGGTCGATGACGACCAAGCCGTGCATCTGGTAGGCTATGCCTATCGCCCCGATATCCTGCGGATTGAACTGCCCCGTGGCCACTGCCCTCCGGATAGCCTCCTGCGTTTGCTCCCACCACATGTCAGGCGACTGTTCGGCCCAACCCGTCTCCAACACGGTGATGTCGTTTTCCTCATGCTCGGGAAAGCGCCGCGATGCCACACTGCGTTGCGTATGAGCGTCCACTATTGACACCTTAATAGACGACGTCCCGATATCGATCCCTAATAATAGCATAGTTTTATAGGTTAAAAAAGGTTATGCTAACGTTGGCATAAATATACGCGTAAAGTCGGAACTTCCAAAACAGATCGCTATTTTTAGCGAATATTTTTTATCACTAACCCCTGATTTGTTTTGAAAAAAGTCACTATACGCGATATTGCCGACGAGCTGGGCATCACCTTTTCAACGGTGGCGCGCGCACTAAACGACCACCCAGCCATCAAGGCGTCTACTAAGCAAGCCGTGCGCGAAACCGCGGACCGGCTGGGCTACCGCCCGAATAAGTTGGCCTCTTCACTACGCTCCGGCACGACCAAGATCATCGGCGTGCTGGTACCGCGACTCGACGTCAGCTTTTTCAGCTCGGTGGTACATGGTATCGAAGGCGTGATGAACGAAAACGGCTATAGTATCCTGCTATACCAGTCGCAGGAATCCGCTAGGCAGGAAGCCAACGGGATCGAAACGTTTCTTCGCACACGCGTAGATGGGATTATCGCCTCCGTATCCCTGCAGACCGAACAGGCGGGAGCGTTTACGGACGTCAAACAACGAAACATTCCACTGGCATTCTTCGACCGCGTGCCGCAGGGCATCGATGTGCCTTCCGTCACGATCGACGATTATCGGGGCGGCTTTATAGCCACGGAACACCTAATCCGGTCGGGCTACCGCCGTATCGTGCACATTACCGAATCGCGCGACATCAACATCTTTACCGAACGGCTGCGCGGGTATCGGGATGCGTTGGCGCAATACGACGTCCCCTTAGACGAGCGCTTGTTGGTCCGCGGCGATTTCTCCATCGAATTTGGGAGGCAATGCGTCCATCGGCTCTTGGCCGATGGGATTCCTTTCGATGCCGTCTTTACGCTGGAAGATTTTACGGCAATGGGCGTGGTGCAGGCGCTGAAAGCGGCCGGCAAAAGCATCCCCGGGGAAGTCGGAGTAGTAGGTTTTGCCAACGAAGCGTTTACACAACTCGTCAGCCCGTCGATCTCCACCGTCGACCAGCGCACGGTCGAAATGGGTGAAGCTGTGGCGCGGCTCTTCCTCAAATTGCTGAAAAAGGGCGATTACTACGACCATAAACCCGAAAAAATCGTGCTCCAGCCTGAATTGCTTATACGTGCGAGCTCCAATCGGCATCACGATCGCTAATTTTTACACGCCGGGAATCCATCGCCTCGCAGACATGTTGGCAGCTGTTCGCATCCGCACCGGCCGCACTCCCTCCAGATATGTTAAAAATTGTTATTTTTCGCCCGTCTTTCCCCAAAAGGCCACGGATTTGCTAATTATCAAGAGGCTTCGTTGCGTTTACTAGGGATTTTATGCCTAAATTTATAGGCTTTTGCATGCGCTGCAGTAACGGCGGGGAGTTTAGGCCAGTCGGCGTGGCGGCATGCTCGGGGAAGCCGAACGTTGCTTACAGAAGCTGATTTTTGAAGAAATACATGAATACTAATATTGGGAATATGTTGAAAAGAGGGTTTGTCGTGATGTTTGCCGTTGTAGCGTTTGCCGCTTGCGGCTCCAAGCCACGTGTTAACCTAGAGGGCGATTGGGTGATGTTGCGGCCTACTGCGCAGCATTCCGTCATTGCCAAGGACGTGGTTGGGCTGTTCGAGTCGGTGAGCTATAAAAAGGTGCCCCTAAACGATTCCATTTCGAGCATAATTTACGACAACCTTATCGCCTCTCTGGACGAAGGCCGCAATTACTTGATGCAGGAGGACATCGACATGTTTGAGCGGTACCGGCACAAGCTGGGTGGCGACTTCAAAAACGGCGACCTGAGCGCGATGTACCACATTTACAATGTTTTTATGCAACGCAATCTGGAGCGACTGGAATACGCGTTGACCCAAGTGGATGTACCCCACGACTTTACCGTAGACGAGGTGTACGAATACAATCGCAAGAACCGCCATTGGTTTGCCAGCGAGGAGGAAGCCAACGACCAATGGCGCCGCCGGGTGAAGTACGATTTGCTTAACCTTAAGCTAAGCAACACCTCGGGTGCAGACAGCGTCGACCAGAAAAATAGCGAAACCATACGCATGCGCTACAACAACCTGATTTCGCAAACGAAAAAGATGGACAGCAATGAGGCTTTCCAGATTATCATGGGCGCGCTGACGGACGCTATCGACCCGCATACGAGCTATTTCAACCCGTATTTTGCCCAGCAGTTCAACGAGGGCATGGCCAATACGTTCGAGGGTATCGGTGCGCGGCTCACCATGGAGAATGAGGTAGTAAAGATCGCTGAGGTCATCCCAGGAGGCCCTGTGTTTCGCGACAAGTCACTTAGTATCGACGACCGGATTATCGCGGTGGGCCAGGGCGCTGACGGGGAGTTTGAAGATATCATCGGCTGGCGCCTAGACAATGCCGTATCCAAAATCAAGGGTCCTAAAGGCACGGTTGTACGCCTGAAAGTTATCCCTGCCGGCCAGGAGCTGTCTGCCGAACCTCGCATCGTTTCCATTACGCGGGAGCGGATCGTCATCGAGGACGAATCGGCTCAGAAGCGGATTGAGGAGGTGAAGGGCGCTGACGGCAAAACGTATCGTGTAGGCATCATCAGCATCCCGAAGTTCTACATTGACTTTAACGCGTACCGCAATCGAGATCCAAATTACAAAAGCACCACACGCGACGTACGACTGATCCTTGACACGCTCAAGCAGGAAAACGTGGATGCCGTATTAGTCGACCTGCGCTTCAATGGTGGTGGGTCCTTGCAAGAGTCGATCGAGCTGACGGGCTTGTTTATTGAAGAAGGCCCCGTGGTACAGGTCCGCGATACGCGTAACCAAATCGAGGTCAGCAGTGATACGGATTCGGACGTGGCGTGGAGCGGCCCATTAGCCGTGTTGATCAATCGCTTTAGCGCTTCCGCGTCCGAAATTTTTGCAGGAGCGATACAAGATTACGGACGGGGCATTATCTTGGGCACGCAAACCTACGGCAAAGGCACCGTACAGTCGGCTATTGACATGAGCCGGGTCATCAGTCCTACCGATCGGCTGTTGCTGAAAGCCCGGGCCGAAAACGCGAACATACCTGCGGGTGCGCCCATTTTCGGGCAAATCAACATCACGATGGCGAAGGTTTACCGCATCACCGGCAGCAGCACGCAGCACAAAGGCGTCATTCCGGACATCGCCTTCCCTTCGATCTACGCATCGGACAAATATGGCGAGAGCTCGGAGCCTTCCGCACTTCCGTGGGACCAGATTAAGCCGACTAACTTCCAACCGATCCAAGACCTATCGGCAATCAACACGAAACTGGAAGTAATCCACCAGGAACGGATGCAAGCCTCACCTGAATATAAGTTCATTCTAGAGGATATCGAGCTGGTCGAGCAACGGGATTCGGAAACGAGCGTGACCCTCCATATCGACAAGCTGCGTGAGGAGCGCGAAGCAAACCGCAAGCGCAGCCGCGACCGCGTTAATGAAAGCCGTGCATTTCGGGGGTTGGGCGAAGTGCCTGCCGGTGCCATCAACGACGACGAATATGACTTCATGATTGACGAAACGCTGAAGGTAGTGGCGGACTACCTCGCCATGAAATAAGCAACCTCATTCGAATATAAACGTAAGAAGCACCCAATCGGATGGTTGGCGTGCTTTTTTATGTAGGTTTTTATCCACGCGGACGCCGCCGCACGGACAGCCGAACCCAATAGCAATCCACTTAAGAAGACTATTTCCAGCAAAAACATGGAGGTTTTTAGGCTCTACTCGTTCGCCCTACGATAAACAGCCCACGACACAAAAAATGCGATGGCTGAAGGAATCACCCAACCTAACTCGTACTGGAAGAAAGGAATGGCGCGCAATACTCGCAGGCTCCCTTCCCCCAGCATGTCGAACTGGATAAGCAAGTAGCAAAAAGCGACTAGCGTGGAGGCCAGTATGGCGGCAATAAAAGGCTGTCGAGCCGTAACCCTGCGCCCAAATAATACCCAATACAGGATCAGTGTGATGGCAATGGGATATACGAAGCCCAAAACGGGATAAGCAAACATGATGATGTTATCGACGCCCGTAACCGAAAGAACGGCCGACACCGCGCAACAGATGCTGACCAGAAACGTATACCCTACGCGGCCTCCAAACAGCGAGGAAAAGAACGTTCCAAAGGCTGTCACCAGCGCCACGGCCGTGGTCAGACAGGCTAACGCGATGGCAATTCCGATAATTACCGCCCCATATTGGCCCAATATGGAAAAGGAAATATGCAAAAGTAGTTCCGACCGCTTGATTCCCAGATCGGTGATGCCCGAGGTAGCCCCCAGCTGAATCAGTCCGCCGTACACGACTAACAGGAAAATGGCGGAAAGCATCCCGGCGGAAATTACGATCCGCGATTTGGATGCCGTCGTTTCGTATCCTTTCAATTTCGCAGCTGCGATGATGATACCCGCAAAGATAACCGAAGCCAATACATCAAGGGTTTGGTACCCTTCCACGAAGCCCAACGTAAATGATTCGCCACCGCTGAGCCGGGAAGATTGGTACCCATCGAGCGGCGAAAAGATGCCCGCAAGGATCAGCACAACGAGCAAAACCAGCAAGAGCGGTGTGAGGATATTACCGATGATGTCGACCACGCGCGACGGCCGGATGGTTAAAATCCAAGTAATGGCAAAGAACACAATGGATGTCCACGCGGGGTGCAAGCCGGGCAGTGCGGCCACAATACCAACCTCGTGGGTGGTGGCCGCCGTCCGCGGAATGGCGATGAGCGGCCCAATGCACAACATGATTACCGAACCCAGTACGGGTGCTAACAGCGGATGGATCCTAGCACCGAGATCCTCAAAACGCTCGCCTGCCTTCACAACGGACAGAACACCCAAAAAAGGCAATAGAATCCCCGTCAGGCCAAACGCCAGAATAGTGATCCAAACGTGGTTGCCAACCTGAATACCAATATACGGAGGCAATAACAGGTTGCCCGCGCCAAAAAACATGGCAAACAGGGCAAACCCGATGGTGAGAATATCTCTAGTCTGTTTACGCAAAGGGGCCAACTAAAATTGAAAGAATTTGCGCCCAAAATACAGGTTCCGCACAGCATTTCCAAGACGAAGGCAAATGTGGGCCAACATTACCCGGCAAATAAGACCTACCCTGTCATGGCAACCTAAAGTGAATGCATGCAGAGTGATCCCTGCCTCCGCTGCAGTGAATACATTACACACATGGCACAAAATGCCGATCGTCGCGAACGTGTGGGTTTGCGCGACCGATACGCTCCGTCGGCCTTCACAAACAATCTGTTTTTCCTAATCGCTTAACTTATATTTCAATATTTTATCGTAAATTAACAGCACCATGCAAGGACGCTACGCACCGCGGGCGTCCAGCCTGATTTATGAAAATTACTGACTATGCGTGCAATCTGGAAGTGGGTCATTGGGATCCTGGTTTTTCTACTGGTGGTAGCCACCACGGGCACATGGTATCTGAGCCGACATTGGAAGCCCTTGCTGGACCAGCAACTCCGCGAAGCGGTTGTGCGTTCATCAGACAGTCTGTATTACGTATCCTACGACGATCTTGACCTTAATTTATTGACGGGCAACCTCTTGCTCGACAATTTTGAACTCGTGCCGGATTCCGCCGTATATCAGCGACTCAAGGCCGCGCAAAAGGCGCCGGACAATACCTATCACATCCGCGTAGCACGGCTTCGCCTGCGTCATTTCCACCCTTGGCAAGCGGTGAGGAGTAGGCGAATTCGGGTTGACGAGATAATTTTTGACCAGCCCCGAGTGCATGTTCGCAATGAGTACCAAGCCTATAACGACACGGTGACAGTACGCGACGACAAAACGTTGTACCAGCGGATTTCAAACGTGCTGCACTCGGTGAGCATCGGCGATGTACTGCTTAACAACATCGACTTCCAATTCACCAAAATCACCGATACCGTCGCCCAGAGCACGGTGCTAAACAACATAAACCTTCGCGTTCGCGACATATTGATTGATTCGCTGTCGCAATACGACTCCGCTCGATTCTACCATACGAAAAGCATTGACCTGGCCATGCCGGGCTCGCGATACCACACAGCAGATAGCCTGTATTCTTTCGGCTTTGAGCATGTGCACGTGAGCACGGCCGGCGCATCCAACGAAGTGATCGTAGCCGGCCTTACACTGGCGCCTCGTGTCGACCGCCGCACGTTTTACCAAACCGTGGGCTACGCCAAAGCGATGCTCGACCTGTCTTTTGACACAATCCGCATCCTGGATATCGACCTAGCGCAGTTGGCCCGCACGCAGCGCGTGCATGCGCGTACCATACACCTGCCGCAAGGCCGGTTCGCCGTATTTAACGATATTCGCTATGGGCGCCTGGAGAGCAACCAAATCGGGAATTCGCCCCACCAGCAATTGATGCGTTTGGGACCAAATTTCCAGATCGATTCACTTGTGCTCGACGCGGTTGATATCAGCTACAAAGAAATAGGCGAAAAGACCGGGAAACAAGGGGAAATAACCTTCGACCGTACGAGTGGTACCCTCTACAACATTGCCAACGACTCCCTGTCGTTGCTCCGCAATAAAGAAATGAAGTGGGATGTGACGACGCACCTGATGGACGCTGGCAAACTATCAGTCCTGTTTACCTTCGATATGTTGGCGAGCAACGGCGCTTATTCCTATAGGGGGCATCTGGGGCCGATGGACGGGCGACGGCTTAATAAGCTACTGCGGCCCCTGCTCAACATCGAGATCGAATCGGCTAACATCAAGGGCCTACGCTTTGAGGTCAACGCCACCGACACGCGTGCGCGTGGCTCGGTCCGCTTTGACTACGCCGACTTGAAAGCAAGCCTATTGAACGAGGAAAGTAAGGAAGGAAACCGATCCTCACGGCAATTGGTGTCGTTTCTGGCTAATCGTTTCATCCTGAACGACAGCAACCCGGACGCCAACGGCAAATACCACTCAGGACCCGTTGACTTTGTGCGTCCGCCGGAGTACACGTTTTGGCGGTATACGTGGAAAAGCCTACTCGATGGCATCAAACCCACCGTAGGAATGAGTGCGGAGCGCGAAGCACAGTTGCTGCGCCGTGCCGAAGCGGCCAAAAGTACCGTGGAAAGGACGGGCAATTTCTTCCGGAAACTATTTCGCAAGAAGGAAGACAATAGCGAAAACTAGAAAACTAAACGTCTAGATCAAGCAGTACGGGACAATGGTCGGAGTGTACCGCGTCGGCGAGTATGGCGGTATGCCGAATCTTGCTTTGCAGCGGTAGGCTGACCATATTGTAGTCGATACGCCAGCCTAGGTTTCGCGCCCTGGCGTTGGCCCGGTAGCTCCACCAGGTGTAGTGGTGCGGGTCGGGATTTAACCACCGAAAACTATCCACATAGCCCGAATTGATGAAATTTTCCATCCACTCCCGCTCCTCGGGCAAAAATCCCGAAGAGCGCGCATTGCTGATGGGATTGTGGATGTCGATCGGCCGATGGCAGATGTTGTAGTCGCCCGAGATTACGAGGTTAGGCCGTTCGGAGCGGAGCTGGTCGGTATAGGACTGGAAGTCGTCGAGGAATCGATATTTGAATTCCTGACGGATGTCGCCGGAGGTTCCGGAAGGGAAGTAAGTGCTCATGACGGACAAGTCACCGAAATCGGCCCGGATTATACGGCCTTCGTAGTCATAAAGCTCGTGTCCGCACCCGTACTCCACATGCGAAGGTGTAACGCGGGTCAAAATGGCCGTGCCGGAATACCCTTTTTTCTGGGCCGGATACCAATAGTGTTCGTATCCCAATTGTTCGATCATCAAAATTTCGGGCACGACATCGGGCGTTGCTTTGATCTCCTGCAAGCAGACCACGTCCGCATCCACGGCCTTCAGCCACGACAACCAGTCCTTGCGGAGCGCGGAACGGATGCCGTTGACATTGTACGTGACAATTCTCATGTTTAATACTTGTATTTAGAGCGAAACAGGTCACCAAACCGAACGAAAATTCCTTTTTGGGGGTGTAGTCCGGCCAGTTCGCGCTCAAAATTAGTAGCTTCCCGCCGTGTCATCAGCGTCATTTCCATACGTTGGTCTTCCAGTGGACGGTCATATGCATCAGTAGGCACCGCCGCGATGCGGTCAATCAGTTCGATGCCTTGGACCACCTCGCCAAACACCGTGTAATTCTGGTCGAGGTGGGGCGTCCCGCCCCGCGATTTGTAGACTTCTCGCTGGTAGGGGGGGATCTTGCGTCCGCCGAGGCGAAGTTGTTCCAAACTGTCTAGGCCCGCGTCCGTAAACGTGCGCCCTTGTACGAGGTAAAAGTGCGAACCGCTCGATGCTTTTTCGGGATTGTCGTCGCGCGCTGCCGCGATCGCTCCTTTTTTATGGTACAGGCTGTCCCTAAATTCGGCATCGATCCGATAGCCCGGGCCACCCTCGCCCAGGCGCTGCTTCTCGCCCGCATAGCGCGAATCGGGATCGCCCCCCTGGATCATAAAGTTCTGGATCACCCGATGGAACAGCAAGCCATCATAGTACCCCTCAAGCGCAAGCTTAGAAAAATTCTCGCGATGCAAGGGCGTTTCGTTATATAGCCTGACGACACATTCGCCTTGATTGGTGCTGATGCGTACGTATTTGTGTTTCGTCAGCTGGGCAAATGCCACGCTATGGCTAGCCAGCAAAAAGGCGCAGAGGGCTACATGCCGGAACACACGGGAAATAAATGGGCGGTTCATGAATAGTCTTCGAAATAATCGATTATCAGGGATTTGAGAATCAGTTCCTGCTCCATCAGCGTATAGTTGGGAATGGGCTTAATCAGTTTCCAATGCGGCCATCCGTCCTGGTCAACGCCTTCGAGTTCATAAAAGCCCATGGCACTAAACAGCCGGCATGTGGCGATATGCATGAGCTCTTCCTTCTGGCGCTTCGAAAACTGCATGGGACCTTTCCCCAGTTCCTGCACGCCAATCAGGAAAAGCATAACCTTGATGTCCGGCGTATCCATTCCGAAGCGATTGGCCGTTTCTTCTTGCAACTGTACCCAGCGTTTATTGACTTGAGATGCGTTCACCGTACAAAGATAGCGTATTTGGGTGGCCGCCACAATCGGGTATTCCGATTAAAAACCGGTCCGCCAATATCCTATGGAAGGCATGGACGTGCTTAGGCCCGCGACGCCTCACGCCGATTGCCGTTCGCGCTTAGGGTATCCATGAGCGAGCGGCAACGCGCCTCGACCATGGCGTATACGGGCTCAAACATCCCATCGTCGTAATACGGATCTGGCACTTCGTCGCTCCCTAGGAAAAGCCGCACCTTGGCCCGGTGCTCGTCAGTTTTCGCAAGACCGAGCACATCGCGGTAATTGCTCCTATCCATTACGAGGATGTGGTCGTACTGGTCAAACATCGTCGCGTTAAAGTGTTGGGCGCGCTGTCGGCTGATGTCCACTCCGTATTGTTTCGCCACGGCGATTGCGCGTCGGTCAGGCGGGTCGCCGACGTGCCAGTTTCCCGTGCCGGCTGATTCGACCGTCCAGCCCAAGCCGCGCTCCGCTGCCAAATGCCTCATAATCCCGTGGGCAAGCGGTGACCGGCAGATATTGCCCAAACATACCATCAGTATTCTCATATCGTTATCCTCATTACGTCTTTACTTTTCGCCGGAGATACGGTGTCTCGCGCGCTTCCTTCTCAGCATCGCCGAAAAAATCAGCATTACGCCGACCGTTATCGACAAGTCGGCAACATTAAATATACCTGTTCGTGCGAATCCGAAATCCAAATGCATGAAGTCGGTCACGGAGCCAAAAACCAACCGGTCATACATGTTTCCAAATCCTCCACCGATGGCAAAGGCTAATCCGAACGCCATGGGATAGGAAATGTATCGGGCCGAAAACATGATGTAGAGGCCGTATCCAAGGATCAGCATGGGCAGGGCAAACAAGGCCACCCATCGGACAGGCTCCGGCCACGCCACTCCTAAACTCAGAAACGCGCCGGTGTTTTCCACCTTGGTCAAGACAAAGGTATCGCCAAGCACTTCAATGACTTGCCTATAGTCAATCCGGTCGCGGACTACGGCCTTGGACACTTGGTCGCACCCGGCATTGCATAGCACCACGACCAACAACGCGATGTTCCTAGCCAAACCTTTTTTCATCTATTCGCTTTTGTTGTCCTCTACCACCAGAAATTGCAAGGTAAATGTGCTACCCCTCCGCCCGATGATAGCATGCTGCTGCCATAGTCCGTTCGCCTAGTGTTAATCCTATTCGCTTCCGTTCTTGTGTATCGTAAAGAAAAGAATAAAAATACGCTCTACCAAATCAGATGCCCCATCCAGCGTTTGTTCGGAACTTGGATCGGTCCGCCAAACAGGCTGCCGACTAACGCGAAACGTGGCGAGCCGACTAGACAAACGTCTAGCCTCGCCCGCTGACAAGCAGCTGCACGAGGCTACTCACTGTATTGTTTTCCGTGGTAATGCGCCCGCGTATTACGGTGTCCTGGGCCTCGGGGTCGGTCGAGATAACCAGTTCGCGAAACGGCGTAAGCCACACACGGACTTCCGGCAGGGTGGCGTGTTGCTTAATTGCTTGGATATCCGCCATCACATAAAACGGCGACGCATTGGATCCCTCCTCCAGCTTGGGCCGCGGGTGCCGTGTGTGGAACGTGAGCCAGTTACCCTCTTGTTGCCAATAAACCGGAAATAGGGGAAAGCAGGCGGGGTTGACGGTCCTGGAGGCGAGCTCCAAGATACCCATGTGCGCCAAGTATCGCTGGAGGGTGTCGGCACGCGTTTGCACCGACAGATAAAGGTCGGGCACGGCTCGCTCAACCCGTTCGACGATCTCCGTCATCTCAAAGTTATCATCATATTGCCAACTGATGACACTGTCGGTGTGCGTTCCCATGCCCCTCCACTCCCCCACGACCTCGCCCGCCATATAAGCCCGCAGGCTGTCGCTATGCAGGGCGAAAGTCCCGACAGTAAACACATCCCCTTTCGGTAACCACTCCGTGATGTTTGCCTGTAGCCGCAGCAGCGACGAGTCGCTCCACGAAGCGGGCTGGTACGTGACGGCAGGATGCGTCGGTTCCAAAGTACAGGAAAACACGATTTCTCCTTCGAGAAACTCGACCGACAATCGCTCCCGCCCAACGGAGACAATGTGGCCTGCTTGCGTCACCGCCTCGTAGAACCGACTCTCCTTGATGTTCACAAGCTGTTCGCCGGTCAAGTACGTGACGAGCTCACTCGTCAGTACACTATCCGTAAGCTTTTTGTTTCCTGAACCAAAATCCCCGAGGGCAAACGCCGCCTGGCTGTCGTCATACCTCACCAATAAATTGCGGCGCTTGCCAAATCTGCCTAGGCTATCCTGCCCTACCTGCGCCTGTAGCTCCGCTTGTAGAAACTGCGTGAAGCTCTCCGCATCCAAAAGGGGCACAATACCATAGGCGGGACCAATCCAAAATGGCTCGTCACCAAGCTGAAAAAGGAACACCTTGGCGACGGACTCCAGGCCGGTACGCACCGCTCTCTTTTGTTCCATAAATGTGGCACGTTCTTCTTCAGCATAAAACCCCGGATTCCAGAATGCGTTCCAACCGATATGGCGGGTCAAGGATCCGATGTCCACCTTAATAACACGCGTGGCCCGCACGTCGATCATGCCGGTATCGTACGACTGTTGATTTCGGTAACTGACTACCCCCCACAGCGCCACGGCCACGAGGACGGCCAACACCAAGACGGCCACAAAAAAACCTCTCATATGCTTTTGCTCTTACATCGCTTCCATCGCATAATCAACCAGCGAAATCAACTGGTAAATCGCATTGGGATACTCGCTGGGTGTACGGGAGACAAACTCGTGATCCATCCTCCGGCCGTTGATGCGTACCCTGTATTCCATGTCGCCCATGCTGCCGAAAATATTGCGTAGCATGAGATAGCGTTCCAACGTATTGAGCTGTGCATTGTCCAACTCCTTCCCTAAGTTGGCCACGTTAAACACGCCTGCGGCGGTATTCTGCCGCAACATCCGCCGGTGGTGCCGAGCCATCTTCCCCTTATGCCGATCCTGGACGATGTCCTCCATTTTTGTCAATGAAGTACTCACGAATAGGATGCCGCGATGGTGCGCAAGGTATAAGCTAAAGGGCATATTGGTATTCTGCACCTCGACGAATCGGCCGTGGTCAGTGAGATTGCCCTTCGTGACTGCATATGCCGTATAGCGATCATAAAGCGCCCGGTCATCCGACGATAGCATCAACAAGAAATCCGGCACCAACTCCTTACGAAGCGAATCAACCTCAATGATGTTGTAGTCTTCGTCCCAGTCGTAATGCGTGAACGGCACGTCCTGTTCTTCGAGCCCGTTCAGCACGAAAACCCCGTCGCCCCGCAGGGCGCGCCCGACGGCCGCTTCGTCTAATAACAGGCTGAACGCTTCCGTGACCAATCCAAGCTCTTCCTCATAAGGCCACGCCAACGCCCCATAGCTGTTGCCGAGCAGCTCAGGAAGTTCTTCTAGAATGGCTTGGGTATTCGCCGCAAAACCGTATATGCCTATAATCTCGTCGCTGTCGATATATCGGAAATACTTTCGGTTAATTTTTCGATCGTACATGCGCCCGATCGGCCGCACCCAAGGATCGGCTATATCCATCGAAGAGGTAATACGCAGATCTTTGTCAGCGAATGCGTTGAGCCGCATGGCACCCGTATACATAAACCCGCTTCCCGTCATGCTGCCAAAGATCTCCGGCCATACGAAATCGTACAGGGCAGCAAAATCTCGAATCCACGCCGAGACAATTGCCTCGTCGTTCAGTGCGTCGGCATAGGATGCTTTTTCCGCGGCGGTGCCGGAGGAAGCGTTTGCAAGCAGTTGTTGGAAATATCCAGTTGTCCATACCGTCAGCACGCTGTCCTTGATGCGCTGGTCGGCTTCCGATAGCGCTTCGTATTCGCTGTACCAGTCCCCATCGACGTTAGCATCGGTCCCCCTGCCTTCGTCCCAATCCCAATCCGACGTGTCCGTGTCCGAGTTACCACTGCGAGAATCTTCTGGCAGTGCCTCGACACAAACGAGAACTCCTACCGAGTCGATCAGTACATCGGCCGACTCCACATCAGCCTCGTCCCGAAACCCGTAATCGCTATACGCGTCTTGCCCTGGAGAGTCGCTGTAGTCACTATAAAAATCGTAATAGCTGCGATTTGTTATTCCGTACCGCGAGGCCACTGCCGGATCGTCAAAATACCCCGGGGCCTGTTCGGGCAAGATGACCGTCAATACGGATTCGTCCCACGTATATACGGTCGTCTTGCCGTACGCGTAGTCAGGTCTGTCGACGGTTTGGCGGTGTCCTCCGCCTAGATCGGCGATTTCCTTACCGTAAAAAAGTGTGGACATCATTTTTTCGGAGTCGGATATGGGCCACAGAAACACCGTAAAACGTACGCTATCGGTATGTAATGCATACATATAGGCCGCGCGATCCAATGCGATCCCGCAGTCGGCGAGGCCGGCCTGCTCGATGCCATCCTCGTCTAATAGGCGTACGAATGCTTCCCCTAGCCACGACCGGGCGAACTCGTCTACCTCGACGAGTTCGAAAAACCGGGGTGTATTAAATTTTACGGCGCCCACGGCGTCCGGCGGAATACGATTCGACAAGTCTTGCCCCCAAGCTGGGGTCACCAGGAGAAAAAGTACGCCAATAATAAAGAAAAATCGAGGTGTCGTCATGTTTCTAATACTAGTTTTAATACTGCGGAGAGCACACATCCCTGTAACTGTGTTTGCAGGGGCTAGGGGGATGGTTATTTTAGCTGGATATGGTTTGAAATGTTGATTTTGCCAGTAATCACGTCAATGACGGGTGCTTGCAGCATGACGGATTGGCCTGAGGAAGCCGTCTTGGCCAACGCGTGGCTCACGTGCGAAACTGCTCGGTCAAACCGATATATACTGGTGTACGAGGCACCCTCAAAAACTTTCCGATCCTCGGGCTTCAAACGCGAAAAAGCCTTGCCTGCTTCGGGGTCATATTGGTATTGGCGCGAGAAACGGCCAGCATTCGTCAAGCTGTACAACGACGTATTTTTCGAATCGATCTTGAATTGGCGAAATACCATATCCGTCACGCCATTGAGCTTCGAAACATCTGAAAAGCTGAAACTAATCCGAATGATAAACCGATCGAAATCGACGCTGTGCGATACCCCGCTGATACCGTCGACGCGCTGCAACTCGCCCGCCATGGCCTTCAATTCGCGCTGGATATCCTCACGCGACGGTACTTTGTGCCCTTGAACGCTATCGAGCAACATAACGGATGCGAGCGTTTGCCGACCGGCGCTGAAATTGGCCATCAACACTGCAGATCCCGAGCCGTCTTTGCGTATGGTAATATCTTCAACCAACTGGAAGCAGGAAGAAAAGAGCAAGCAGCCTAAAATAGCAACCGCGTAGCTCACATACCGCCGCTCCTTAATCATATCCTTTGCATTTCTATCCCTGTAACCAAAAACATGCCAACCCCGGGCAGCAGGGGACTATTTTACCGCCCGCTACCTGCCCGAAAACACCCGTGCAAAGATACGGCGAACGCGACGACAAATAAATCCCTGTTCTCAGGTATTTATGGGCGTGGTCGGCGTGTCCTCAGGTGTGTCTACGATGAGATCATCCGACTTGGGTTCATCCACCTCGCGCATCTTCATGTCATAAATTTTGACCGCAATGAGAAAATAGGAAAGTAAAAGCGGTCCAAAGACCAAGCCAAGCACCCCGAAAAGAGGGATACCGATAATGACGCCCACGACCGTGATGATGGGATGAATGTCCCCCAGCTTCTTGGCTATGACAAGGCGTAACACGTTATCGATGTTGATAACGACCACAAAACCATAGACCAGTAGGCCTATTCCGGCCACGTTGTCTCCCTGCGTAAGTGCGATGACCGCCGCTGGCACGAAAATCAAGGGAGGACCGAGCAGCGGGATAAAGGCCAAGATCGCACAGATGACGCCCCAGAAAAACGGATCGCTGTAGCCAAATATCCAAAAACCTAAAGCCAGGCTGGCACCCTGTACTACCGCGATAAGCGTCTGCCCCACTACGTTCGAATACGTGATGTTGCGCATCTCATGACCGAATTTGACCGCATTGTCGATCTGGAACGGCGAATAGCGTAATAGCCCCCGCTCAAAGCCCCGGAAATTGACTAACATGAAATATAGCAGGAAATACATCACCGCGATGTCCAGAAACACGCCGGCGGCACCCGACAATAGGGAGGTCAGTATGCCACCTAGGTAAGTGGCGCTGTTTTCCAGCTGCTCCTGCAGGAAATCGGGCTTACCGAGGGTATCGCCCGCAAATCGGTTGATCGACTCGACGACCGTGGTAATCCATTCGGGGTTTTTCTGAATAGCCAGCGCCTTATCAACCAGCATCTTGCCTAACCCGACGAAGGGTACGATGATGACATGGAACGAAACGACAATAATCAGCACGGCCACCAAGGACCTGTTCCACTTCAGGCGCTCGACCAAGTAAATATTCATGGGCCTAAACAAGGTATACATGACCATCGTGCCCAACAAGGCGCCAAAAATATTGCGGACGGCATAGAAGAGCACGCCCGCCAGCAACAGTATGATAATGAGTATGATTACATTTCGTTGCTTGTCACTGAATATATTGCTTTTGGACATACGCGGAACTAGTAATTATGAGGTTTAAACCGTTAGAAGCTTGGGGGTCGCTTGGACAAAAAGGCTTCTACGCCCTCGCGGAACTCGGCTGTGCCGAAACGCTTGCCGAACTCGTCAATCTCTACCCTGAAGCCATCCTGTTGGGGATCGAGGCTAGCGTTCACGGCCCTGATAGCCGCCCCCACGGCGTCCGGCGCGCGGGAGGCGATGCGTGCGATGATCGCCTTCGCTTTGTCGAGTAACGCCGCCGGCTCAGTGACGTGGTTGACCAATCCATACGCCTCTGCTTGTGTAGCACCAATCATCTCGCCAGTGAGGATGAGTTCCAGCGCCCGCCCCCGCCCCACCAGCTGGGTCAGGCGCTGGGTGCCGCCATAGCCCGGAATCAACCCCAACGATACCTCAGGCAACCCCAGCCTGGCGGCTTGCGAGGCGACGCGAATATGGCACGCCAACGCCAGCTCGAGCCCGCCACCCAAGGCGAAGCCATTGATGGCCGCCACCACGGGCTTATGCGCCCGATGGATTAAGTCAAATACCATCGTCTGCCCATCTTGTGCTAGGCGCCGCCCTTCCGAGGCGTCGAAATGCGCAAATTCCGCAATATCCGCCCCGGCTACAAACGCTTTTTCGCCGGCTCCTGTGATGATGATACCACGTACCGTTGGGTCCTCCAAAGCTGCCCGAACAGCAAGATTGAGTTCCCGCAAGGCAATGCCGTTCAGCGCATTAAGCTTGCTTTCGCGGTTGATGGTGATCAAGGCGGCGCGCCCGTCGTACTGGATGGTGATCGTCGAATAGGCCATGGTTATCTCGTTAGCTAGTGTGTGTCTCCGGCTCAGGAGGCACCGTATCAGAAGGTCAACCCGATACTGAATCGGAAACCTCCGCGCCTCGTGCCCGGATGATGAAGATAAGACAATCGACGCACATATTCTACGCGTAGCAGGTTAAAAATGTTTTCCAGCCCCACGCTGGCCTCCATGTAGGGTTTTCGTTCAAGCGTGAATGTGGTCTGCTGCCCATCCACATCGGTAGGCAACAAGAATAGCTCGGGGTTTTGGTCAGGTCTATTTCCGTCGCGCAAGCCACCGTATAACGCTTTGAACGTGGCTACCTCGCGTAGCTTGAGGCTGCGGATACCGGGTACTTTGTTGAGAAAAAAGCCAAAGAAGTGTTGACTGACGCTAAGCTTGACGAATTGGTCGCTTACAAACTCCAGCTCATCCATAAGCTGGTAGGAATCGGGCGCCAGTACGTAGGTTTGGTTGGAATTGGGGATATCCAACAACGGGAAAGGCACGCCATCACTAATATATCCCGCACCCAAACTGAGATCTGCGTGGCCGAGCTGCGACAGAAATACCCGCTTGAAAGCGTCGAAACTAAAAGTCTGGTAATCGTACTCTCCTCCTAGAAGCCCCTTAATCGCACGCTGGTAACCCACCGAAAAAATGGGCTTTCCGTTGATGATGGGCGTACGTTCGAGATTGCGCTGCCGGTACTCTTCGCCGGGCGCCCAGCGCAAACGGGCCCCTAAGGTTGCGGTGCGCAGAAAAGGACGTTCGACGCCAACGGCATTGGCGAATCGGAGTTGGGCGGCAGCGGTTTGACGCAGACGTGACAAGGTGGTGGTCAACATGAGATGATTGCCAAATTCGATGACGTGGTCGACCATCAGTTCGCCGTAGTACGTCCATTTATCCTGGTCGCCCGTTCGAAACGCCTCAGCAAAACTCCCTCCATTGTAAAAATCCCGAGGCAGTCCCGGTTCCCGCGCATCATCCTGATACGACACATGGATATAGTGTGCCGGATATTCGTTGATGCGACGTCCGTTGAGAGTGTGTGCGGCTCCCAGGTAATACTTCCAGCGCTTGTCGCCAAACCCGTAGGCGGCATACCCTTGCATGTAGAAGCGTTCGGAAAGCGCACGGCTGCTACGGCCGCCCAGCCGCACCCGGCTCCCCTCGAGCTGGTTGTACGTATAGGTGTACTCCAGCGGGCCAATCTCAAGCGGGCCGGCTAGCTTATAGCTGGTCATCAACAAATAACCTAAATCCAACACCCGCCTAAACGACTCATTACGGTCCAGGCTGTCCATGTTGGTGTAGGTGCGTGCTTCAGCGGGCGTAAGCGGGACAGGGCGACGGTCCTCCCAATACCGGTCGGGACGGTACGGCGCCTCGTCCACTTGCTCGTGACCCTGGCCGCTAAATATGCGTTCGGGAATCGGTGTTTCCGTATCCAGGTCGGTATAGACGACGGTGCGCTGGCCAAAGAGGCCGCGCTTGCTATCATATAGCCCAAAGTTGTAGCGCGCATCCGAAGACTGCAGTAGGTAAATTCCAGAGCGATGGCGGGCAAACCGCAACGCTATTTTGATGTTATTCACCCAGTTGATATTGGCGGATCCGTCTATCCTGATGTCGGCATAGCGGACCCCGAAGTTACCGTCGGTACTAATGTGCAACTTGCCGGAGAAAAGCGCATCCTTTTCATTGCGTGGCACGAAGCTGACCTCGATGAATTGGCCAGCCGACGTGCTTACCGTGTCGGTAATGTAAAATCGGTAAAAGAGTGGGGAAGTTTCGGCAAGGGGGCCAAGAAACGGCCGGTTCAGGATAATAATGTTGCCCGCATAAATATCCACGTCGTTGTGCAGAAACTTGATATAGGTCTGGATGTTTTCGTTGTTGACGTAACGCTTGTCCAGTTCGGTCTTTTTGGTGGCTACCGTCACGCGCTTGCTGCTTCGCGGGACCAGCCGCTCGTATTGCCGCGCCATGTTTTCCTCGAGAAAAATCGGCAATAGTGGGCGGCCGGGCACGAGCGTGGTGTCGATATTCTCAAACGCGAAGCGATAGTTTCGGGTGAGCCGGCTGTTGACAAGGGATCGGGGCACGTCGCTAGCGGCCATCATGATTTTTTCGTAGACGTCATAGGTACGATAATCGAATCGCTCAAGGCTATTGACGTCCTTATGCTCGATGACCTTTCGGATCAATGCCACGGCAGGATTATCCCGATTGCGGTAGCGCCCGCCCCGGACCAGCACTTCGTCGATGACTTGGGTGTCCTCCTGCATGGTCACGTCGACCGTTTGTGTGGAATCGCCCGACAGGATATGGTACTCCGGATGATAGCCCAGCAGATGGAAACGAATTTGGGCGAGAGGCTCGTCGGCCCGCAGCTCGTAATACCCCAAACTGTCCGTCGAAGTGGCGTGGTTCGTCTGTACGACCGCTACCGTCACGCCGGGCAGCCCATAACCCGTAACGCCGTCAGTGACCTTGCCGCGGACGATCCATTGGGCGCTCACCCCCAGGGGCAAGACGAAGCAGGTGAAGTACAAGCTGAGGGCGCCAATCGTCTTAACCCAACCCAAGTTTACCTTATTCAACGGCATCACTTACAGGACCTTATATACGCAACATCATATATGAAACCATACTAAACTAACGAGCGTTGCAAGATACGCTTTGTCTACAACAAACTGAAAACATGCTACCTACGCAAACGTGGCATGCGCCGATTTCGTCACACGCTCCACGCCGATTGGACAGCATGTGTTGGCAATTTTTCGACTCCTCTCCTACGAAACACGTGCCATGCTTAACTTGTTGGGCCACTATTCCAAAATTCACGTACTTTTGCGCCATGAAAAACCAACCATTGCGCTTGCGCCGCGCCCGAATAGCTACGATGCTGATTTTTTTGGTGTGCGGCATCGGCCTTTCGAGCTGGGCGCCGATGGTTCCTTATGCCAAGGACCGTTTGGGGCTTCATGACGGGCAACTAGGGATGTTATTGCTTTTTCTGGGTTTCGGGGCACTGGTCATGATGCCGGTTTCGGGAATCCTAATCAACCGATTCGGCACGCGCATCATCACGGCCATCGGCGCAGGCATCATCGCGTGGAGCCTGCCTACCCTCATCATCGTACACAACATACCGCTCATGGCGGTGGCGTTATTTTTCTTTGGCGCGGGCATTGGGACGATCGACGTGGCCATGAACGCGCACGGCGTGCAAGTACAGAACCTCTACGGCCGCCCCATCATGTCCTCTCTACATGGTCTATTCAGCGTGGGCGGGCTCGTCGGTTCCTTGGGACTCGGCGCGTTGGTCAAAGTGGGCTTAGCACCCCTCTATGCCGCATTGGGAATTTCACTGTTGCTCGCTATCATCGCTGCCAGCCAGTACCGCTACTTTTTGGATTACCGAACCGAGCGCGAAACCATCACCATGTTTGCTGGGGAAAACGCCCCCGGTTCCGACCGCCGCAGTCGCGTGCCGTGGCTTCGCAGCAGCGTACTGTTTCTTGGCTTCATGTGTTTCGCGGTATTTTTGGCTGAAGGAGCAATCCTCGACTGGAGTGCCGTATTCTTGCGTGACACGAAAGGCGTTTCGCAAGAGTTTTCCGGTGTGGGCTATGCCGCGTTCTCCGTTGCCATGGCTACGATGCGCCTGCTGGGCGACGGCTTGGTAGAACGCCTTAGCGGCAAATCGGTAGTGTTGGGAGGTAGTATGCTGGCAACCCTCGGGCTGGCCCTCTCGATATGGAGTCCATCCGTTTATATGGTGCTGTTCGGGTACGTGCTACTGGGTGTAGGCGCTGCCAATATCGTCCCGATATTTTTCAGCGCTGGCGGACGACTGCCGGGCCTGTCGCCCAATGTGAGTATCCCCGCCATCACCACCATAGGCTATCTGGGCCAGCTGGCGGGACCCGCGCTGTTGGGACTCATAGCGCATCAGTACTCCCTGGCCGTGGCGTTTGGATTCACCACGGCGGTGATGGCAGCGGTAGGAGTGGTTTACTTCTTGTTTTCATCGGTGGTCGTCAAACACTAGGGCATCGGCAACCGGAACCCCATCGAGTGCTCACGCGTAGGTTTCCATCCATATCCGATAAAGAGCAGAAAAAGACAGCTGTAGTCACGGAACTGGCACACGCGGATGACAGTTCGGGTGGCGGATAAGCCGTCGTCCCTCAGTTTGGAGCGTGCGCACGCTTACGGCCACAGGCATTGCCCAAGCGTGACAATGCGTGATTCGTGATTAAAACCAGCCTTTGCGTCGACCTTGACCCCGGCTTCGGTTAGCAGGGAACGTGGGCTTTCCGGTGACGTTAACCTCCGGTGAGCCGACAAGCGTCATCGCACAACGGAAACCGACCATCGCGTTTGATTCTGTTTGTTGCATATGGCGCCGCGTAGCAGGATTAAGCCAATAGGCCCTGTCATTCCACGATCCGCCCTTATATACACGGGATTGGTTGTTTACGAGGGTAGTCACGCCGTATAGCTCTTCGGGTGCGCTATCGCCGTAGCCGCGCACGTCATGTTGGAAGTCGGCAGTCGGGTCCGCTGCACCGTCGCGTTGCAGTTCTTCCCAAGTTTGCTTGCGGGGGGCGCGGGCAGGTACGCGTATGGGACGGCCGTACTTGTCTTTAGCTAGGATACCCCTTTCGACATCCTCGTACTGCTTGTCCATATAGACATTGCCCCGAAAAGGATTAAAATCGTCGAAATCATCGTACGACAGTTGCCGGTACACATCGTTCACCCATTCGTTGACATTGCCGGCCATGTTGTACAATCCGTAGTCATTAGGCAGGTAGGCGGTCACCGGCGCGGTGATATCGCCGCCGTCATTAAGATAGCCGGCCACGCCCATGTTGTCGCCTCCAGAAAGTTTGAAGTTGGCCATGATCAGCCCTTGCGTACGCCGGTTGGGCGACCTTACGCCGAGGCCATTCCACGGGTAGACCTTGCCGTTTTCTATATTACCGTATTCGGTGTTTCCCACCAGGCCCAAGGCAGCATATTCCCACTCGGCCTCCGTAGGGAGGCGGTATGCCTGTTTGAGGACGCCGTCTTCCATACGTACCGGACGGCGGGCACCCTCAGCTGCTCCGGGCGAATTGTCCTGTGGCATACGCTCGCCGTCGATACCCTCGCCCTTGTACTGTCCGTTCAAGTAAATATCGGTGTTAAAAGGCTCGCTCGGGCGACCCTCTGCCTCTGCCATGCTTCGGTAATCCCGCAGGGCGCCCCGCTCACGCAGGATATGTTCGTTAACCCGATCTGTGCGCCATACGCAATACGCCTGCGCCTGCTCCCACGTCACGCCCACCACGGGATAATCCTGATAGGCGGGATGCCGCAAGTACAAGTCTACGTAGGGCTCGTTATAGGAAAGCGGGCTCCGCCACACCAGGGTGTCGGGCAGGGCATTGTAGTATAGTTCGCGATCGTTGGGGAACGTGTGGTTTAACCACTGCAGGTATTCCAGCCAGTCGGCATTTGACACTTCCGTTTCGTCCATGTAGAACGACGCCACCGTTACCCGCCTTTTCAAGTTGTCGTGCGCATAGGTTATGTCTTCGGTCAGGCTACCGCCCATTACGAAGGTGCCGCCTTCAATAACGACCAACCCCGGACCGGGACCTTCCTTCACCTTACGATTAATCTGCAATCCTCCGTTGTAGGGATCATTATAGGGCACGCCGGTTTTAGACGAAACCCCGTCGCGGTTTTTGCAGGAACTCGCCAATATGCCCACGGTCGCCAACAAAAGCAGTGGGATATAACAGGTTTTCAATATCTTCATTGCACGATGGTTATTTTCTTATACTGGCTATGGCCGGTCAAAAGTAGTAATTAATCGCTAAGAATAGGCCCGCAAAAATGTTAAATCCGACAATCCGGACGATTTCCGGCTTTGACCGCCGAACATGCACAAAGTCCATACCATTTGAGATTGTAGCATCGAATGCCTATGTTTGGAACAGCGGAAAAGCGACGCGTACGCCTCGCTTGCTGCTCGACGAAAGGGCACCCGTTTTTCGTTTTTTAACTTTAGGTATATGAAGATAAAAGTAGGATTTGGGTTCGATGTGCACCAGATCAAAGAGGGTCATCCGTTTATTCTAGGCGGAGCCCAGCTAGACCATCCCGCTGGAGCATTCGGACATTCAGATGCCGACGTACTTGCACACGCCATCTGCGATGCGTTATTGGGCGCAGCAAACCTGGAAGACATTGGCTATCACTTCCCTAACACGGACGACCGATGGAAAGGGGCAAGCAGCCTGGACCTTCTCCGTCGATGCATCGAAATGCTGGCCGAGAAAGGCTGGACACCGGGCAACATCGACGCCATGCTGTGTTTGGAAGCGCCCAAAATCAAACCCTACATTCCGGAAATGAAACAAAACATTGCCCGTGCCACAGGGCTGGATGAAAGCGACATATCCATCAAAGCAACGACCAGTGAAACGATGGGTTTCGTCGGCCGTGAAGAAGGCGTAGTGGCCTACGCGGTGTGCCTGATTCAAAAAAACAACTAGCCCGCGTCCTTCCAGTTTATCTCCAAAGTTTCCTTATAGGCGAACCTGATCAGGTGGCGATCGATCACGCCTCTGATCTTTTCGGCGCCCTCGGCATGGTGCGCTTCAACCTCGAACGTCAAGGATTCATCGTCAGCATGCATCAGGCAAACACCGAACGGGAATACGGCCTTGCCCGTATTGCCCGAATACGTGGCTTCGATCTTATGGACAAAGTGCCGGCAAAGTTTTCCTATGTAGCTAGCGCCCGCCTTCGTCGCTATCGTCGTAGTTGTTTTCATACCTGTCTAAATTACTGACTTTTCTACTGTTGCGCAAATATCCGATGGCAAGCACCACGCTGGCAGCCGTCAGCACGGATCCCGCCAAAAAGGGTGCACCGGGAAAATAAACCGTCCCTTCCGGACGGGTGAAATGCGCAAACAATGCGGTCATCATGGGCGGCCCGATAATGGCGGTCAGGCTGATGACGCTGGTAAGCCCGCCCTGGATCTGCCCCTGCTCGCCGGCCGGCACGCGGTTGGAGATAATGCCTTGGATGGCGGGGCCGCCGATGCCCGCAAACACGTAGGGCACCGCCGCCACGAATATGATCCACGGATCTACGGCAAATGCCATCAGGGGCAGGGCCACCGTATAGAGGCTCAAACCCAGCAGCACGCTACGTTCGGCTCCTAATTTGGGAATGATCACCCGGATCAGACCGGCTTGCACGATAGCCACAAGCAAGCCCATAAAACCAAGCGAAATACCGACCATGCGCTCCGTCCAGCCGTAGCGTTCCATGGTGTAATAGGACCACGTGCTCTGCACGGCGTGCGCCGCGATGTTGACCAACGCGACACAGACCACCAGCGTACCGATCTCCGGAAACTTACGGATGTGACGAAAAGAGCCCACGGGGTTAGCCTTGCGCCAGCTGAACGGCCGCCTTTTTTCGGGAGGAAGCGACTCGGGAACGACAAAAAAGCCATAAATACAATTGACTAAGCTCAGCACGGCCGCCGCGAAAAACGGGACTCGGGGGCCGTAGTGGCCCAGAAGCCCACCAAGAACCGGTCCGATGATAAAGCCGATACCAAAAGCCGCGCCTAACAACCCAAAATTCTGGGCCCGCCGCTCAGGTGGACTAACATCGGCGATATATGCGGCGGCGACCGTGTGGCTCGCCCCCGTGATGCCGGCCACCAAGCGTCCTGCGAATAGCCAGGCTACCGAGGGAGCCAGTCCCATGAGCGCATAATTGACGCAAAAACCAAGCAACGACAATAGCAGCACAGGCCGGCGGCCTACGCGATCGCTCAAGTTGCCTAAAACCGATGCGAAGAAAAACTGGGTGGATGCATACGCAAACATCAACCACCCGCCATAGGTGGAGGCCTCGCTCAGCGTGCCGCCTGTCAGCTCTTGGATCAACGTGGGCATGACGGGTATAATAATCCCCAGGCCGATGACGTCGATGACGACCGTAATCACAATAAAAAAAAGAGCGCCCCGGCTCGCTGTCTTGCCCATAGTCCTTTCCAAGTTGCCCAAAGGTAATCAATTCGTTGCCGACCTGTATCAAAAGTTTCCTTACATTTGGTCTGGGAGGCCCCTAACAAGCAGGGCGCTGACGATAAACGTTATGAAGGTATTTTATCTACTAGCTGCCTCACTCTTGCTTTGGAGTTGTGCGAGCCGCAGGACCACACGTCAAGAAGTAGCGGATATAGCTACCGTGTCCCGCATCGTTCACACCTTGGCCGCCGACGACATGGAAGGGCGCGCATCTTTCACGCCGGGCATCGAACGGGCGGCGGACTTCATTGTGGGTGAGTTCGAACGTATCGGCCTCGAGCCGTATGTTAACGGCAGCTTCAGGCAGACATTCACGGTTACACGCATTACCCCCGCGGGTACGGAAGTGCTTTTGGATGGCGAGCCCATACATAACGACCGGGTGATGGTCGCAAGCACCAATCCAGGAATCGCCTGGAATGACGATCCGGGCGTGGCCTTGCTGGAGATTAGGGCCGGTGAGGACTTTGCCGCGCGCTATCGCGAAATCGCCACCGGCGGCCGCGACGCACTGGTGCGTATTGACACCAGCTTTGCCAGCTTGTTTGCCCGCTACAAGCAACTCACGACAAATCCACGCGTCATGGGTCGAGCGCCCGCTTCGACAGCGTCTACCGTATACGTGCTGAGCGATGCGATGCCGCAATCCTTCCGTGTTAATTTCACCAATACGATCGAAGAACTTCCTTTATCCAACCTCATTGGCGTCCTGCCCGGGCGTTCCAAGAAAGCGGAAATCGTCATTTTCTCCGCACATTACGACCACATCGGCATTCTGCCTCCCGTGGGCCAAGACTCGATCGCCAACGGTGCCGACGACAATGCGTCCGGCGTGTCGGCCGTCATCAGCCTCGCTGACTACTTCAAGCGCCGTGGCGACAATGAACGCACGCTGCTTTTCGTGGCTTTCACCGCAGAGGAGATCGGCATGGTCGGCTCGACCTATTTTTCCGAACAAACCGACCCCGACGCCATCGTGGCGATGGTCAACGTCGAAATGGTAGGGAAGGATTCCCGATTTGGCCCGAGCGCTTTGTACGTAACTGGATTTGACCAGTCGGACCTGGCTGAAATCATGCAGCGCAATGTGGGTGAAACCGAGTTTGCATTCCACCCCGACCCCTATCCCACCCAAAACCTCTTTTATCGCAGTGACAACGCCTCCCTAGCAGCGGTGGGCGTGCCCGCCCATACGTTTTCGACCGTTCAGATCGAACGCGATCAGAACTACCACACGGTGAAGGACGAGGTGGAAACGCTCAACATACAGAATATCGTATCGTCTATCGAAGGCATCGCCTTGGGGATTGAAAGTATCGTTAAGGGCAAAGACACGCCTCGGCGCGTACCTAGGCTGGAGCGATAATAGTAGCGGTCTTTAAAGCACCGTCTATTTGGAAAGGCTGCGCCCCACCCGGTCTCCTTCGTAACCGTTAACAACAAAAAAATGTACTTTTGTGCGTCTACCCGCTGCGCGGACGCTTGTTTGGAACTATGAACGAATCGCATGTACCTCTAAGGAACAGGTTTCTAAGGGAATATCCCCGCTGGGTCGTCCTACTGATCGATTTACTGATTGTATGGGCCACCTTCGTTTTCAGTTATGTGCTGATTGCCCAGTTTCGGGAGGAATTAGACTTCGAGGAGATGGTCTCCCAATCCCTCTTCGCATTAGCCATCTATTTCGTCTCATTCGTCATCTTTCAACCGTTCAGAAGCATCATCCGGCGTACGGAACTGCGCGATTTATTCGTTATTGCCAAGTGTATATCAGCCGCCTTTGCCGTGCTGCTCACCGTTACTACCGTGGCGAGCCTATTGGCGCCGGAGCGAAGCTCCCCGACTTTCGTACAGCATCTGGTAAACACCTCGCAGATCCAACTACTATTGCACGCCATGATGGCCTGCGCGGCTATGCTCGCCGCTCGCTTTGTGTACAAAGCGTGGTACCATAACCGTTACTGGACAACGAAAGGCAACCAAATATCCGTCGTGCTCTTTGGCGCGGGCGACATGGGCAACAGCGTCTTTAACCTGTTGCATGCCGGCAGCCGAAATCGCTACCGTGTCGTGGCCATCATCGACGATAACCCGACGCGTATTGGCAAACGGATCCAGGGCATTTCAGTCCGGCCGCTCGAGGAGCTGGACATGAATCTCCTCAAGCGCGTGGGCGGAGCACAGGAGTTGATCATCGCCATTGACAACCATGACCCCGAGCGGCTGGAAAGAATATCCGTGCAGGCGGAACCTCTGCCGATTAAAATGAAAATTATTCCCAATTCGTCTCGGATGCTCGAAGGCGCCGTTGCCACGCGGCAAATCCGCACGCTCAAAATCAACGACCTTCTGGGCCGCAAAGCCATTGAGCTGAACAACCCCGTGGTGTACGAAGCCTTGCAGGGAAAAGTCGTGCTCGTGACAGGGGGCGCGGGCTCCATCGGATCGGAACTGGTGCGGCAGATTATCCGAACCGGATGTACGCAACTGGTGGTTTTGGACCAGGCCGAATCCCCGCTTTATGAAATACAGCAGGAGCTCCATCGCGACCACCTCGCTGACAAGGCCGTGTTTGTCGTGGGCGACGTGCGCGACCATGGATTCGTGGAGGCAATTTTTGAAGCGTACCGCCCCCAAGTCGTATTTCACGCAGCGGCGTATAAGCACGTGCCCCTGATGGAAGTGAATCCGTATGAAGCGATTCTGACCAATGTGACCGGATCGCGTACGGTAGCCGATCTCTCGCACCGATACGGCGTTGAAAAGTTCGTGATGATTTCTACGGACAAAGCGGTCAACCCGACAAACGTGATGGGGGCTACCAAGCGCATCGCCGAGATCTACGTAACAGCGCTTGACGCCCAGTCCGAAACCGCTTTTGTCGTCACCCGCTTCGGCAACGTACTGGGATCCAACGGCTCCGTCATTCCGCTGTTTGAGAAGCAAATCAAGGCGGGTGGCCCCGTGACGATAACCCACCCCGACATCACCCGGTACTTCATGACGATTCCTGAAGCCTGCCAACTGGTCCAGGAAGCCGGCGTCATGGGGCGGGGCGGTGAGGTGTTCGTGTTCGATATGGGGAAACCGGTCCGCATCATGGACCTTGCCCAGAAGATGATCCGGCTAAAGGGCCTGTCTTATCCCGAGGATATCGACATCAAGATCGTAGGCTTGCGCCCAGGCGAAAAAATTAACGAAGAACTGCTGGCGAATGACGAAAACACGTTACGGACCTACCACGATAAAATCCTCATCGCGAAAGTGAACACGCACGACCTCGACGAAAAAGCAGCCCGGATACGAGAGCTTTGCTCATTCGTCAAGCAAGCGGAACCTTACGCAGACCGCGTTCGGCTCGTATCCCTCGTTAAGGACATCGTGCCGGAGTACGTGTCTAATAATTCGGAGTTTGGAGCGCTGGACACGCCCCGGCAGCAAGATTAATCGGAGGGATCAGGCGACGACCCTAGCGCGGATGGCGGCCTCGGCTTCGGCAACTACCTCCTCGGCGGGCCGGTCCGAAGGCTCAATCGGGGCCAACACTTCCCAAGACATTGCCAGAAAAGTATTGAGGGGGAAGGCCCCGTATCGTACCATCTTCCACGAATTATTAATGGCGATAGGTACCACTAGGGTGTCTGGCGCTTTTTTGAGGATAGTGGCAATCCCACCGACATTAAACGCCTTCATCCGACCGGTGCGGGCGCGTGTCCCCTCGGGAAATATAAACGCCGACCAGCGCTTGCTTTGCATGTTCTTGGCGAGCTTTAGGATTTCGGAGATGGATTGCTTGGAATCCCTGCGGTCAATGTTGGCACCTCCGCCGTGTTTGAGGTTAAATGATATGCTCGGGATTCCCTTTGCCAGCTCTACCTTGGAAATGAATTTGCCGTGGTGCCTGCGGAGATTGTAGATCAGTGGCGGAATGTCGTACATGCTTTGGTGGTTAGATACGAACAGGATCGGACGGCCCACAGGAAGCTTATGCGTGTTGGTGAAGCGCACGGTGTTCCCCAAGAGATAATATGAAGAGATCAGCAACGCATTGAGCAACTCTACCGAGCGCTTATGGGCCCCGTAGCCGCCCCATCGGAGGCACACCCACTGAATTGGGTGAAACACGACTAACAACAACCCAAAATAGAGGTAATGGATCGGTGACAGAATATACCCAAAAACCTTTCTCATGCAATCGGACGTTAACAATCGACTAGCGGCCAAAGATAAGACAAATGTCAGAGATGCGTAGCGCACCCACTAGGGTAGGCCGTGCGTTAGGCTTTGCCCATCGCGGTCAATATATGCTGGCAGATATCCGAAGCCACTTCTTCCTTGGATTTCAACGCGTAGGGATAGGCGCGCTCGTGTCGGTCGATGATCGTAACCTTGTTGGTATCGCCTGCAAAGCCGGCGCCTGCGTCGTTTAGGGAGTTGAGCACGATCAGATCAAGGTTTTTCTTATGTAACTTGGCTATGGCGTTGGCCTCCTCGTTTTCGGTTTCCAGCGCAAAACCCACCAGCAGCTGTGCCGGTTTCTTCCTAATGCCCAATTCTTGCAGGATGTCCTTGGTCTTTTCCAGTTGCAGGGTTAGGCCGTCGGATTCTTTTTTGATTTTCTGGTCGGCAACGGTCTTGGGCGTGTAGTCTGCCACGGCAGCCCCCATCACCGCGATATCCACATCATCGTATACAGCCAAGCATGCATTAAGCATCTCGCCGGCTGATCGCACTGCGACGCCCTGCACCCCTGCAGGTACGGGCAATGCCATCGGCCCATGGATTAGCGTAACGGCGGCCCCCAATTTGGCGAGCTGATTGGCAACGGCCACGCCCATTTTGCCCGATGAATGGTTGCCGATATAACGGACAGGGTCAATGGCTTCGTGCGTGGGGCCTGCAGTCACTAAGGCACGCTTGCCAGCAAGCAATTGGCTTCGGCCCTCGAAATGGGACGTAACCAGCTCGGCGATTTCCTCGGGTTCGGCCAGCCGTCCATCGCCGTGCAGCCCACTAGCCAACTCGCCGGTTCCCGGAGGAATGACGATATTGCCATATCCGATGATCTTCTCGATATTTTGTTTGGTAGCCGGATGCGCCCACATATCGAGATCCATGGCGGGTGCAATGAAAACAGGGCTCCTTGCCGACAGGTAAACGGCTGTAAGTAAATTATCGCACAGCCCGTGGGCAAATTTGCCGATAGTATTAGCGCTCGCAGGGGCCACGAGAATGAGATCCGCCTCGACGGCGAGTCGTACGTGGTTGTTCCATGAGCCGGTTTTACCGTCGAAGTACTCGGTCAGCACAGGCTTGCCCGACAGCGTGGAAAGCGTGAGCGGCGATATGAAGTGCGTGGCGTCAGGAGTCATGACCACCCGGACGTCCACTCCTGCCTTGACCAGCAGGCGTACCAAGGACGCCGCTTTGTAGGCTGCTATACTGCCGCATACGCCCAGCAGCACTTTTTTACCTATGCTTGCCGTCGCTATCGCCATGCCTGCTCCGACTATTCTTCCTCGTTAGCGGGGTTACGGAAGTAAATCTTGTCGTTCAAAAACTCGTCAATCGCCACCAAAGTGGGCTTAGGCATGCGCTCGTAATGCTTTGAGATCTCGATTTGCTCCCGGTTTTCAAACACCTCTTCGAGGTTGTCATTCGTTGTGGCAAACTCAGCGAGCTTCGCATTTAGCTCCTCCTTTACGTCTACGGATATCTGGTTAGCGCGCTTGCTAATGATGACGATCGACTCGTAAATGTTGCCAGTCTGGCCGTCCAGGTCGCGCAGGTCGCGCGTCACGGTGGTGTTAGGAACTACAGCAGGTGTATTTTTGGATGTACTCATATTCGTATTGTTTTAGGGTTGTGCCGCGGACGTTTCCCCTGATTCCACAACGGGATCGTTCGCGTTTTGGTCTCGTTCGGCTACCGCAGCGTTGATGTCGGCGATACGCCTATTGGCTTGTGCGATGCCATCTTCCGCCGCTTTCCGCAGGTCGTCCGCCTCTTCCATGAACTTGCTCTCGGGGTATGCGGAGGCAAAACGGTTGTAAAGCTCAATGGCATCATTAAAACGCTCTTCTTGGCGTTGCAACGTGCTGTTGGAGGCGTACAGATACTGGGCTTTGATGCTCAAGAACTCCATTTCCTCGGCATACTTCGTATCCGGGAATTCGATGAGCACGTTTTCGAAAGCGATTACCGCAGCCCGATAGTCGTCTTGCAGGCCCATGTCCAGATAGTACTTGGCGTTCGTATACGCCTTGGTTTCCAACTTATCGCGCAAATCGCGAATCAGCCCCGCCGCTTCCTCGGCCCGTTCCGTTCCCGGATACAGGTTGATGAACAGCTGCAACGCTTCGATAGCCCGGTACGTATATTCTTGATCTAGCGTGGCCCGTGGCGACTCCAGATAATAGCAGTAGGCCGCCATATACCGACATTCTTCGGTGCGCGCGCTATTGGGATAGGTATCGGTAAACATCCGGAAATAGTGCCGTGCCGACGGGTAATCGCGAAGATGGTAGCTCGTATATGCGGTATAATAATACAGGTCTTCGGCTTCAGCCGCGCCCCGATACTGTTTCATCAGGTCGTCAAACAGGATAAGCGCCTTGCTGTACTTCCCGTTATTGTATAGCTTGATCGCCTCCTGGTATTTCAGGGCAATGTTGTTGCTCGTCCGAAGCTTCTCAAACTTGCTCTTGCATCCCCCAAACAACAGTGCCACTACCAACACGGCGGCAAATGCCACTATACGCCTATTTAAAAACATTTTGCAAAGATAAGTGAATTTAAGTTACTTGTCAATTAATATTTAGCGGCACAAGATAGCATATACCAAGGCCTTAGGCAACGTCCCTGTTACGCTTTTAACATAGTTTAACATACCCTATGGCTGCACGGGTACGTATGTGGCATTTCGACGATCGGGCCCGGGGTCCGATTATAGTGACGCATCACGCCCTATCGCGAAGCCCCAGGTACACGGACCGCGCCTCCCACGAAGCGTGTCTGGGAAACTCCGCCGTGGTAACCGGCCCGTATCGTTTGGGAACGCAGATTATGGACACCGCAATTTCCCAGGCAGGACAGCAAGATTCTGGACGACGGCGGCCAAACCGGGCGTCCGGGCGCTCGGATTTTAAATAAAATAAAAGTCGTATCTTTACATTTTGTAAATTACACTGTTATGAGTTTACTGAATCGTGTGGAAGAGGCCTTGGACACCATTCGGCCTTACTTGGAGGCGGATGGCGGGAATGTCAGTGTGACTGAGATAACGGCAGACAATGTCGTCCGGTTAAAACTGCTGGGGTCGTGCGCATCATGCGCGATGAGCATCATGACGTTTAGAGCGGGCCTTGAACAAGCCATAAAAAAGGCCGTACCCGAAATCACCGCCGTGGAAGCCCTTAACCTGACCGATATGGACGATCCCAATGCTACCCTACCTGCCACACAGACACGTTAGCCGCTAGCGGGCACGTATCTTTAACATTATTTAACGGGCGAATCCCGCCAAGATGAGTAGTTTTGTACGAGATATGAGGACAGGTAACTACGTAGTTTTGCTTTTTGCTCTTTTCCTATCGCTGATCGGGGTGGATAGCTTACATGCACAGGAGAAAAAGCTCGTGCAATTTAGCGGCATTATCTACAACATCGATTCAAACGTAGTCGTCCCCTACGTAACTGTCAAAAACCTCTCGCACAACAACCGAACGTTCAACGCCAATCACCAAGGATATTTTTCGTTTGTCGCCCATGAAGGCGACACCATCAGCTTCACGTCGGTGGGTTACCTTGCCCAGCAATTCGTTATTCCTAAAGTGGAAGATGACCGCTACACGGCCCGGATCCACATGAAGGCCGTGATTACTGAAATTCCAATGGTGACGCCATACCCCTGGGCAAGTATCGATGAATTCAACATTGCCTTTATGGCCCTGGAGATTGCGGACGACGAATACGAACTTGCCAAGAAAAACACCACAGCCGAATCTCTGGCGATGATGGCGCGAAACACACCGCGCAGCGCCGCGGAAATACAAAGCTACGACGCCATGCAAAACCACATCGACCTATCCAACAAGGCCGTTAACCAACGTGGGGCCAATCCGTTACTAAGTCCGATGGCTTGGGGCGCCTTTATCAAACAGATCACCGAAGGCAATAAAAGCCGGGCAAACCGCCCCAACTACTAGCACAACTCTTCCCCCGAACGTAACACCCGCTATTGGAAGATATCGCCGCCATAGGCATGAGAATTTAACGACGGGCGGCAATCAAGTTTCCCACCGCGCAGGCGGTCCGCTCGAGATTGGCTTCCGTATGGGCAAAGGCTTCCGCAAGGGACGAGGGCGCATTGCCAATGGCGAGCAAGACGTCAAAAGCCTCCAACAACGATTCCTCGGGACGCAGTGGCAATTTGCCGGCCAGACCGATTACGGGTATCCTCCGCGAACGCGCACGCTGGGCAACGCCCATCGGCCCCTTTCCCCCCAAGGTTTGGCTATCCAAGCTCCCCTCACCGGTGACGACCCAATCGGCCTTATCGAGCGCGGCATCAAACCCCGTCATGTCGAGGAAGAAATCGATCCCTGGCACAAGCGTTGCGCCCGCTAGCGCATACAGCCCCGCCGCAGCGCCCCCTGCCGTCCCGCTATGGGGCGACTCTGACATCGAACGGCCCGTCAGCGCACGGGAAAGCCCGTCCAGCCTACGTAGAAAATCTTCTAGCCTCGTTACTTGCGCGTCGGTAGCGCCCTTTTGCGGACCAAAAACCGCTGCAGCGCCAGCCGCTCCTAACAGGGGATTATTGACGTCACACAGAACCGTAATCCGACACGACGCAAGCCGAGGATCCAAGTTACCTAGATCAATACGAGCCACGTTTTCCAACGCCGCGGGATAGCCGGCAAGCTCATGGCCCGAGGAATCGTAAAACCTTGCACCCAGCGCTTGCAATATGCCGCAGCCCCCGTCGACGGTGGCCGAGCCACCCATCCCGATAACGACGTGGCTGACACCTTCTTCCAGAGCACGGCGGACGAGTTGTCCCGTGCCGTATGAGGACGCCCGCATCGGGTCCAACGCGTCCGGATTCAGTAAACGGATGCCGGAGGCGTCTGCCATTTCGATGACGGCAGTGCGCCCGTCGTGCACCAGGCTGTAGCCCGCCGTAATGGACCGCCCCAGTGGATCCTGGACGGTATGCTCCACAAACCTGCCTCCCAGGGCTAGGCGGATGAGCTGGCAGGTGCCGTCGCCTCCGTCCCCAATCGGGAAACAAGTCGTCTTGCACGGCAATTGGCTCTGCCCGAAGCCCCGCGCAAGCGCTTCAGCCGCATCCGCCGCGTCTAAACTATGCTTAAAGGCATTAGGAGCGATGAGGATATGGGTGTCGTTGTCGTTCATGTCGTTAATGGTTGTCCCTCCCGTACAATGAAGCCCGGCAGGCCCCAAAAATAAGAATCATTCGGGTACAATACGACTCGAGCCCACAGGCTGGCCTAGGGAGGTTGGCCCCTTGCAAGTCGGTGTCAAAAACTCCCCTGTTTACGCCGCAGCCGGCACCGAGTCCTTTACGCGATAGCCTCCGGCGTGAGTGACTTTTAAAATCCACCTAGCCTTCGAGGCTGGCGTATGGCAGGCCATACGCCCGGCTTGCCATCCCGACCTGGCGGCAGCACGCGGCGTTCACGGTTTACGAGCTCAGGCTCCTCGCTAGCCATATACGCCATCGTTGCCGTTAGGATGACATTATATTTCAAGTCGTCAAACACGATCTTATCATACGTATCCAGATTGGTGTGCCAGGTGATGGTGTAATACCCCCATGACAGTGCACTGAGCATAAAGGCAGGAATGCCAGCGGCGACAAATGACGCGTGGTCGGACCCTCCGCTTCCAGGCGAACCGGGAAACGTCGTTTCGATATGTTGGCGTACCTCAAGCGGCGCGGCGCCCATCCAGCGGCCGATAAAATCATACGCATGGAGAAAACCCGAGCCATTGATTTGCGACACGCGTCCCGTGCCATTGTCTAGGTTGAAGACCGCTTGGGTATTCTCCACGATGTTCGGATTATCAAGCACGAAAGCGCGCGAGCCGTTGAGGCCTTGCTCCTCGCTGCCCCACAGGCCGACGAGTATGGTCCGCTTGGGATTAGGATAAAGCTGTTTCAATACGCGGGCTACTTCCATCATCGCGATGGTTCCGGTGCCGTTGTCCGTGGCACCTGACCCACCCTCCCACGAATCGAGATGGGCGGACAGGATAACGTACTCATCCGGAAACTCCGTGCCCTTAATTTCGGCGATGGTGTTGAAAATAGGTACTTGACCAAGCTCTTTCGACTCGGTACGCACCCGGATACGCGGCTTTTGCCCGCTCTCGGCCAACCGGAACAGCACGCCATAGTCTTCTAGCGACAGGTCGACGGTAGGCACTTTCTTTGTCTTTGCACCAAAGATTTTGTTCGAACCGAATTCGTTCGACCAGTAGGACATGACGATACCTGCAGCGCCCGCATCCTCCAACACACCGGGCAGGGAGTTGGCAGTGGTGCCCGTCCGGATGATGCGCTCGTTCCATGCCGCACTTAGCGAATCGCGCTCACGATTTATTTTTTCGATAGACTCGGGGCGCCCATATTCCTCCCAGTTGGCAACGGTCCGGCCCGTCGGCTGCAACATGTTAATCAGAACGTATTTGCCCCTGACCGTTGGCAGCCACGCCTTGAACTCGGTGGAGTCCGCTACGTCAGCCAGCACGACTACCTCGCCTTCCACCGCCTGCCCGTTGGTGGTGGGACTCCAGGCCAACTGAGTGCCATACAAGGTCTTGACGCGCGGATATACCATATCGATATGGGAGATACCGCGTTCCCATCCACGCCATTCGCCAAACTGTTCGTTGCGGGCGGGGATTCCCCAACCTTCAAAGGTCTTGATTGCCCAATCGTGGGCATGGTCCATCTGGGGCGTGCCTACCAAGCGAGGACCGACTATATCGAGCAATTCATGGGCAAGCCGCTCAAGCTGCGAATTTTCGTTAACCTCCTTCACAATGGACTCTATGACCGGATCCAATGGCTGAGACCCGTCCTGCCACGGTTGGGCTACGGCGGATATGGTAGCAAAAGCAATCGTGCAGACAAGCAGGGCGGCCTTGTGGGCCAAACGCCCGGGAAAACTAGTCGGAATCTGTTTCATAATCGGAATTAAAATGTGCTGATAATCATTTGGTCTTGTAACGACGACCGAGCGCTTGGTCAGAACTCGAAGGCCGTACGCACAACTAAATTCAGGTTTATTTTTAGCTTTCCAGCCATTATTTCAAAAAAAATTACGCGCCGGCACATCTTACACCTGCCAAAACCCACCGCCGTTAGCGGACACGCTAGATTTATGACCCGTTAAAACGTTACTTTTGCCCGACATTTAACAATTTTTTTTGCTGTATATTATCGAAATGACTAAAGCAGTTTTCTTTGATGTCGACGGGACGTTGCTAAGCTTCCGGACGCATCAAGTTCCTTCCTCTACCGAAAAAGCAATCTCCCTCCTCAAAGAAAGAGGAATCAAAATATTCGTATCGACCGGCCGCTCGATCAATAGCCTGGAATCGATTAAGCACCTGGGCTTTGACGGGTACATCACCTTCAATGGCGGCTACTGTGTAGGCGCTGACGGCCAAACCCTCTACCGGAAAACCATGCACGAGGGCGACATCGCCGCCTTGCTCGCCCACGCGGACGAAAATCCAGATTTTTGCTTCTCGTTTATGTCCGAACGCGAAGTCACGATCAACCGCGTAACACCACCGGTGGCCAGCATGTACCGTATGCTTAACTTGGACACCCCGCCGCTGGGCGACTACCGCAACATGGACCTGGACACTGTCCTCCAAGCGAATGTATTCATTCCGCCGGAGGAAGAGCCGGCGTTTATGCAGACCGTCATGCCCAACTCGGTTGCCACACGCTGGACACCGCTCTTTGCCGACGTGAACCCGCACGGGCAAAGCAAAAAAGTGGGGATAGACGTCTTTTGCACACGCCTCGGCATCGATCCCGCGGCCACTATTGCCTTTGGTGACGGCGGCAATGACGTGACCATGCTGCAGCACTGCGGAGTGGGGGTGGCTATGGGGAATGCGGTGGACAGCCTGAAAGCAGTGGCCGATTACGTCACTGACGAAGTCGACGAAGACGGCGTGTACAAGGCGCTGAAACACTTCGGCGTCATTGATTAAAAAAACCCGACGGCGAAAAGCATCCTCGCGTGCGGCATAACTGATTCCGAGGTCAGTCCCCGCAGGGGACCGTTTCCGTTGTTCGTATTTTTATCGGATAATCCCGTACTTTAGGGTGATGACCCGGATGATCCTTACGTGCTTGGCGTGTTGCTTCACGGTACAAGTGGCCCTCGCCCAGCAATTTCGGCTTACCGGATCCGTTCGCGATCCGAATGGCGAGCCTATTCCATTCGCCACGGTATACTTACAACATACGAATATTGGCACAGCAGCCAACAGTGAGGGGGACTTTTTATTGCGCGTACCTGCAGGCAACCACCGGCTGCTGGTGCGTGCGGTGGGCTATCAGCAGACCGTCCAACCCATAGCAATAGACCAAGACCGACATGTGGACGCCGTGCTGACACCGGCATCCTTCCAACTGGAGGAGGTGGTGGTAGGCAACGCCGAAGACCCCGCGTACCGCATCATCCGCCTAGCCATGCAAAAACGACGAACCTACCTGGAGGATGCGACTCCCTATTCTGCAAATGTATACATCAAAGGGGTACAGCGGCTCCTGCAAGCTCCTTCGTCGTTTCTCGGTGTGGACGTGGACAGGATCGGCCGGGAAATCGGACTCGATTCCAACCGAACTGGCATCGTTTACCTTTCCGAATCCGAATCCCATATTACCGTACACCCGCCCAATGCATTTCGGGAGGAAATGCGCAGCTCGAAGATATCCGGTAATAACCGCGCGTTCAGCTTTAACCGCGCTTCAGACCTCCGGCTCAACTTTTACGAAAATACGCAGACAATCGTAGAGGGACTGAGTCCGCGTCCTTTCGTTTCGCCTATCGCCGACAATGCCATGGCTTACTACCGATACAGATACCTAGGGCGGATGGATGGCGACAGCCTGTCGATCCATAAAATTGAAGTCATTCCACGCCGCAAGGGCGAGCCGGTATACGCTGGCGACCTATATATCATCGACGGGAGCTGGCGGATTCACAGCATCAATCTCATGCTCACGAAAGATGCGAGCATCAACCTGCTCGATACCCTCGTCATTAAGCAGGAGTTCATTCCCATATCCGAATCGCAATGGCACCCCGCGCAGGTGAACCTTGATTTCGTTGGCGGGTTGTTAGGCTTCCGTATTGGGGGGTATTTCGTGGCCGTATTCAGCGATTATACGCTTCGCGATGCGCCCAGCCCGAAGGTCTACCGCGAGGTATTGCGCATTGAGGCAGGAGCCAACGAAAAGGACAGCGCATACTGGGGCGCCCATCGGCCGCTGGCGCTCACAGAAGAGGAAGCACTTGACTACGTGCGCAAGGATCGCATTCGCCGGAGGCGGGAATCCAAACCCTACCTCGATTCACTGGACCGGGAAACGAATCGCTTTAAACCCGCAGGCTTCCTGCTAACGGGCCACCAACACCGCAACCGATACCGACGCACGACGCTAGCCTTTGATGGGCTTGCCAACAGCCTACTGTACAACAGCGTAGAAGGATTCACTCTTAATTACGGTGTGCGCTACAGCAAGCAGGTAGACACGCTCCGCCGCCGCTCCCTAGCCGTAGTGGGCAACCTACGCTATGGATTCGCGAATGAACGACTCAACGGTCACGGGGGCCTCACCATACCGATAAATTGGGGGCAGGTTTCGGTGTCTGGCGGAAGCCAGGTAAGCGACCTCAACCGGAGGGGATCCCTGCCGGCTGCATTTAATACCATCAACACCTGGTTGTTAGGGCGCAACTACCAGAAGCTCCACGAACGTCGGTTTGTCCAAGTGGACGGGCAATTCACTTTGCCGGCGAATATCCAAATCGACGCAGGCGTGCATTGGGAAGATCGCCAGTGGTTGCCGAATAGCACGGACTACGTGCTATTCAGCCGCTACCGCCGCCACATCACGTCCAATAACCCGTTCACGCCGGATTCGGATACGCCGCTCTTTAATCGGCACCAGGCATTTTTGATTTCCTTGGCGCTTGCCTACGATTTCGGGACCGCCTACGAAACCTATCCACATCGGCGGGTGTACCTCCCTTCGAAGTACCCTAAGTTCCGGCTGATATATACCAAGGGGGTTCCCCAAGTCTTGGGTTCGGACGTAGACTATGATTTGCTGCGCGCGGAGCTGGGCAAGGAAAACATCCGGCTAGGCCTCTACGGCAACATTTCATTTCTGCTTTCGGGCGGCGCTTTCCTTAACGAAAACGCCCATTTTTATCCAGACCTTCATCATTTTGAGGGTACGAAGACTCTTGTCACGGATCAACGGCTCAGCTCGCTTCTGCTGCTGGACTATTATCTCCACAGCACCGCGGGGCGCTTCGCGGAAGCCCACGCCGAATACAACATGGCAACAATGCTGACTAGTAAGGTGCCCCTGCTCCGGCGGCTGCGCCTGCAGGAGATCCTCGGTTTCCATTACCTGAATACCCCGACCATCCGTCACTACGGAGAAGTGCATGGCGGAATACAGTGGAACAACATCCGGGTGATGTACGCGCGGTCCCTAGGGATAAAGGACATCACCGACAAGCCGCACGCCATCCGCATCGGCTTACGACTGCCCTTCAATTAGCCGCCCGTCCCCAAGGAGAAAACTTTGTGTATATAAAGGCCTTTGCGTAAACTTGTGGCATTCGGGCTTTTCTATGAAGTATATCCGGCTCTTGCTATTCCCTTTCTCGCTGCTGTATGGGCTGGTCATTGCCGTCCGCCATGCCCTCTACGACCGCGACTGGCTGAAACGCACCGCGGTAGGCATCCCGACGATCGTCGTTGGCAACTTGGCCGTTGGTGGCACCGGAAAAAGCCCCATGGTCGAGTATTTAGTCCGGACGCTCGGCAGCAAGTACCGCATGGCGGTACTCAGCAGGGGATACGGTCGAGAAACGAAAGGCTACCGGGAAGTGGAGGTCGGCGACGACGCCACGCAGGTAGGCGACGAGCCGTTGCAGTTCAAGCGCAAATTTCCGGATATCACGGTTGCCGTGTGCGAAAAGCGAGTGAAAGGCATTCGCAAGCTGGAGGCAAACCACGACCTGGTGCTGCTGGACGATGCGTTCCAACACCGCGCATTAGTGCCGGGGTTTGCCATCTTGCTCTTCGATTACACGGCCACTTTGCACGAGCCGCACGTACTGCTTCCGGCAGGAAATTATCGCGATCTGTTTGGTCGGCGAAAACATGCCGACGTCTTGGTTGTGACCAAAACGCCACGCGATGTCCCCGCGGAACAAAAAGCCAAAATCGCCCGAAAGCTGTCCGTTGATTCGATACCGCTGATTTATTCGTCCATCCAATACGATCATGTCCTACCCTTGGACGGCGCAGTCGAAACGTGGCGACCGGATGCCGAAACACACGTATTGCTGGTTACCGGCATTGCCAACCCGGCTCCGTTGGTCGATCATGCCGCCCAACACTACGTCCCCGTCGGGCACATTTCATTTCCAGACCACCACGCATTTACGGAAGCGGACGCCAAACGCATCACATCGCGCTTCGAATCCGTTAGCGGTCCAAACAAAATCGTACTGACTACGGAAAAAGATGCCATGCGTCTGCGGGCCTTCGCTGGCCTCTTCCGCGCTCAGGGCATTCCGGTATTTTACGTGCCCATCCGCGCGGGCTTCGCCTCCGCCGACGAACGAGTACTGCGCACTCGGCTCGAACACTACTTGGAAAACGCCTAAAGCTAGTCTAATCCAGTACGCTGCCTACCGTCCTATCGCGGATTCGGCTCCGCGAGCTGGAAGGCCTCACATAGAGCTTCATCGGTAGCATGACACGTTCGAAATCCTCGTGCGGGATACCACGTTGCTGTTGCTTGAGCAGATGCACAAGCTTGTGGGTAGCCGTCTTGCCAATCTCAAACGCCGGCTGCCGGATGGTGGTCAGCGGGGTGGCCAGCACCTCGGCCAGGTCGGTATTGCTAAAGGCCGCTATAGCAACGTCATTCGGCACGCGCAGGCCAAGCTCACGGAACGTAATCAGCGCTTGCATGGATATTTGATCGGTGGCAGTCAAGATTGCCGTGGGGGGTTGAGGAAATCCCATTAGCCGACGGATAGCACCTGTGACTTCCTCGGCGATCGACGCGGGGCTTGAACAGTCGCACGACTGGCAGTACTTGTCGGACAGCGAAATCCGCCGTTCTTTCAGCGCCTGCTGGTAGCCTGCCAGCCGCTCGGAGGCAATGCTCAGCGAGGAGTCTACATTCAGAAACGCGATATGGGTGTGCCCGTTAGCGATGAGGTGCTTCGTGGCTTGGTAGGCTCCGCCGAAATTGTCGGCTCCCACCTGCTCGGTATCGATCTGGTCACTCAGCCGGTCGAACAACACCACGGGCACGCCCGAACGCTGAAGTGCCTTCAGGCGCTTAAAGTCCTTGGTCTGTATGGAAGGCGAAATCAAGATGCCCTCAACGCCCCGCGCTTCCAATTGGGCGATACAAGCCGTTTCCTTAGCCAAGGATTCCTTGCTTTGCATAATGACGAGATCATAGCCCGCTTCGGTGCACGCCGCGTCGATGCCGTCCAGCATCTGGGCCACAAAGCTGTTGTCAATAGAGCAAATAATCACGCCAATGGAGCCACTCTTGCCCATTTTAAGGCTTTTGGCCATCCGATTAGGCGAGTAGTTATGGGCGGTAGCAAATTCGCGCACGCGCTGTTTGGTTTCTTCCCCGATCTCATAGCTGTCGTGCAAAGCCTTGGACACGGTGGAAACCGAAAGGTTAAGCGCCTGCGCAATATCCCGCAATGTCAAGTTTGCCATATCTTACCGGAAAACAATGTGGTTATCTACCAAAGATATGCAATACTAACCATAGAATCGCACAACGCTCAAGGAGCACGCATGAATGTTACGCGGATGCGCTCATGTCTATCGTGCGGCTGTCTTTGCAATTCCCTGGCAGTTTCGCTAAGTTTGGACATGCTCAAAAAAGACAGGTACCGCGCTTTTGTCGACTATTTTTCAACGCACAATCCCGATGCCAAGACCGAACTGAACTACGGTACGCCGTTTGAATTATTGATTGCCGTGATCCTGTCGGCGCAGTGCACCGACAAACGCATCAACCAAGTGACGCCCGCGCTTTTCGAACGCTTCCCTGACCCGGAAAGCCTCGCCGCCGCCTCGGTCGAGGAGGTATTTTCGTACATCCGCAGCGTGAGCTATCCCAACAACAAAGCCAAGCATCTCGTGGGCATGGCCAACAAGCTGTTGGAGGAGTTTGGTGGGGTCGTGCCCGAGAAGGTCGAAGATCTGCAAAAACTGCCCGGCGTGGGTCGAAAAACTGCGAACGTGATCGCATCAGTCGTGTACAACGCACCGGCCATGGCGGTAGACACCCACGTATTCCGCGTGGCCAACCGTATCGGGCTCACGCATAATGCCACGACGCCGTTGGCCGCCGAAAAGCAGTTGGTAAAATACTTGCCCAAGGAAACGCTTTCCATTGCGCACCACTGGCTTATTTTGCACGGAAGGTATATCTGTCTGGCGCGCACGCCCAAATGCGAAAGCTGCCCCATCACGTGGATGTGCAAATACTACGAAAAGCACCATTCCATCGCGAAACCAAAAAAACAAAAGAATATTAGCACGAAGTGAAAAATATTATTACTTTTGAATCATAATTACTAAAAATATGAGCAACCAGGAGAAACTGAAGGCGTTGCAGTTGACGCTTGATAAATTGGAGAAATCATACGGCAAGGGCGCGGTCATGAAACTGGGGGACACGGCCGTGGAGCCCATCGATGCCATTTCTACCGGATCCATTGGATTGGACATCGCATTGGGTATCGGGGGCGTGCCCAAAGGTCGCGTGGTGGAAATATACGGTCCCGAATCGTCCGGAAAAACCACCTTGGCCACGCACATCATTGCGGAAGCACAAAAAAGCGGCGGAATCGCCGCGTTCGTCGACGCCGAACACGCCTTTGACAAGTACTACGCCAAGAAGCTAGGCGTGGACATCGAGAACTTGCTGATCTCCCAGCCCGACAACGGGGAACAAGCGCTGGAAATTGCCGACAACCTCATCCGCTCCGGAGCCATCGACGTTATCGTCATCGACTCGGTAGCGGCGCTCGTGCCCAAAGGGGAAATCGAAGGGGAAATGGGCGACTCCAAAATGGGCTTGCAGGCGCGACTGATGTCGCAAGCACTGCGTAAGCTGACCGGAACCATCAGCAAAACCAACTGCTGCTGTATCTTCATCAACCAGCTCCGTGAAAAAATCGGCGTCATGTTTGGGAATCCCGAGACCACAACCGGAGGAAATGCCCTGAAGTTCTACGCTTCCGTGCGCTTGGACATTCGTCGTATGGCGCAGATCAAGGACGCCGACGAGGTATCCGGAAACCGCGTGAAGGTTAAAATCGTGAAAAACAAGGTCGCCCCGCCATTCCGCGTGGCCGAATTTGACATCATGTTTGGCGAGGGAATATCCAAGGCCGGCGAGATTATCGACTTGGGCGTCGACTTCAACATCATCAAAAAATCGGGTTCTTGGTTTAGCTACGGTGAAACCCGCCTGGGCCAAGGGCGCGACGCCGTTAAAAACCTGTTGCTCGACAATCCAGACCTAATGGATGAGCTGGAGGAGAAAATCAAGTCGGAAGTAACGGCAGAGAAACTGGAAGAGCTGTAGGAGCACCTACACAAGGCTGACCATATTGACCACGCCTCGCCCCTAAAGCGAGGCGTTTACTTTTTCAAGGGTGAATGCGAACGTGGTACCCACACCTTCGGTACTACGCACATTAATCGTCTGCTGGTGGGCTTCGATGATATGCTTGACAATCGCCAGCCCAAGCCCACTCCCGCCGATCTGCCTCGAACGGCTCTTGTCGGTACGGTAAAAACGCTCGAACACGCGATTGAGATTTTTTTCGGCAATACCCATCCCGTCGTCGGTCACTTCAATAAGCACCTGGTCGTACAGGGAATAAATCCGAAGGGCGGTCTGCCCGCCCGCTTTGCCATACTTAAAGGAGTTATCGACAAGATTGACCAGCACCTGGCGGGTCTTTTCGCGGTCGGCGTTGACCACGGTGGGGGTCTGGTATTTTTCCTTGAAGACAACGTGCACCTGGTGTTCGGCGGCTTTTTGCTCCAAGGATTCAAGCACCTCGTTGACGAGCTCCACGATATCGAACTTCTGGAACTTGACCGGCATCTGCCCGCTCTCTAACTTGGATATCTCGTCGAGGTCCTGGATCAGGTAAGACAGGCGATCCAGGTTTCGCGATGCCTTTTCCAAGAACTGTGCCGCCATTTTGGGATCTTCCTCAAACATACCATCCTGCAGGCCATCGAGGTACCCCTGCACGGCAAACAGGGGAGTCTTAAATTCGTGGGAAATATTAGACAGGAACTCGCGCCTAAACTGCTCTTGGCTCTTCAGCGCCTCGATTTCCTTCTTTTTGGCCTTCGCCCAGTCGCGCACCTCTTGCTCCACGTCATTGATCGGGTCGTCGCTCACATACCCGCCGATCGCGTCTTTCAGGTCCTTGCCGAGCTTGAGATTGTGTATAAGCTTGTAAATCAGCTTAATCTTACTGTAAATATAGCGTTCGAACAGGTAAAAAAATACGCCGAAGCTGATCGTAAAGGCCACGACGAACGTTACCAGCGCATAGGTCCAATGCCGTTGAAAGTAGTAATTGACCAAGGCCAGGGCTAAACCTACCGCACATGCATTGATAAATACGAGCGTCCTGAACTTCATAGCCTAGCCGCATAGCCGTACACTAATCAAACTGGGCGACCTGGCTGATGCCGCCCGTCACCTTGTCGCCAATGGCAACCTTCACCTTCGTCCCGAGCGGCAGGAAGATGTCCACGCGGGATCCGAATTTGATAAAACCGAATTCTTCGCCTTGCTTTACCTCGTCATTCTCTTTGACGTACCACACAATACGGCGAGCCAAGGCTCCGGCAATCTGGCGGAAAAGAATCTCCGGGCCGTGCAGCGACTTCACGGCGATCGTCGTACGTTCGTTGAGCGTCGACGACTTGGGGTTCCAAGCTACCAAGTATTTGCCGGGATGGTACTTGAAGAAACTCACCCGGCCGCTTACCGGGTTTCGGTTGACATGCACGTTGACCGGCGACATGAAAATCGACACCTGCAAGCGCTTGTCCTTGAAGTATTCGGTTTCCTCCACCTCCTCAATCACGACGACTTGTCCGTCGGCGGGTGCCAGCACAATATCTTCCTGCACGGTAATGCGGCGCCTCGGGTTTCTGAAAAATTGCAATATCGTGACAAATAGCACGAACGAGATTACGTAGCCTATCCAGTGGATAATCGTATTGTCAGGCCACAGCCACATAATGAGGGCATTCAGCACAAAAATCACCAGTACGCAGAGCGCAATGCTCGTATAACCTTCTTTGTGAATCGTCATATTTTTTGATTGAGCGACAAAGATACGGTAACTTTTTGAACCCTGCGTATCGTCAGGCCTTTCGTCTTTCCCGCGGCACGCCCCATCCGGGCGTCAGGATCCGTTCTTGCGGATGACGTGCATATCGTAGAGAACGAAATAAAAGCTGTCTGGCCCTTGGCGCACCCGCACGTTCACCGTCAATTCATCGTCGATAAAGGCCGAACCGTCCCATGAAGGTACCCAATGCCGGAAGCCGCGCACGATGGCCAGCATGTGCTCCGCGAGCGGAGGCGTATCAAAATTGTCGAGCGCCTCGACAGCCTGCACGTTGCCCTTCTTGTCGACCTGCAAGGCAAACGACAGCGTCCGGGGAATCAAATCGGTGGGCTCGATCTCCGCAAGCGTCCAATTTCCGGCACCGTCTTCCAAGTAGAATTCCACCTCACCATTCTGCTTGGCTTGGATGGCAGCCCGCGTGCCCAGCCGCTGCTGCCAGATGTCCGCCGCATATTGGGTAAAACCGATATAGTCATCCACGTTACATCGCTTGCTGATCAACGCTTCAGACCGGACATGCCATATCCGTGGGCCCAACGGATGTAAGGGATGATCAATAAATAATCCGGTATGGTAGTCTTCGCCGCTCACAAACTGTCCTCCCACGTAGGTCTCATAACCCGCCGTATATTCGGTGCCGTCCTCGAATACATAGCGGTATAAGATATCTTGGTGCATCTTGCCGTCCCTCACTTTTCCGGTGCGCCGCACCCAGCGATACCCCATTTCGTTATAGCTATCAGATGCCTCCGACACCAGCTCAAAGCGTCCCCGTCCTTCGGAAACCTGCTGTTTTCCCCGAGTATTCCAATAGCTCCACAACAATAAGTCGTCTCCCTCCAGCCGGTATTCCAGGTAGGGCTTCCCATCGGGATAGAAGTAGCGTACGGTATCCACCAGGGTGTCGGCCTGGTAGCGGATTTCCCATTTAGCGTACCCGGACGGATGGTAGCCGCGAAACAGCCCGTCCTTTTTGCCGTCGGAGTAATTTCCTTCCATAACTAAAAAACCGTCGAGATCGTAATCCCGCACGGGTCCGTCAAACCGGCGCGCTTCAAAGTCGAAATATCCTTCCCGCTCGATTTCCTTATATTGACAGTGCTGGTCCACCAAATAGTAGTAGCGATCGTAGAAGAAACGAACCAGATTACCCGATATGCGCTCATAGTAGGTCGCGCTGACCAGACTATCGGTGGTAGGTTGCGCGCGTGTGGCACCCGGCAGTGCCAAGCAAACCGCTACGGCCACCAGCTTCATGATTGAGGATATCTGCATAACGTTACTTTCTAACCTAAGCCGTTAACGCCCTTTTTCACGGGCAATGGCTACATCAAAAAACCGGAGCTTCTGTGCCTTGATGTCGGGAAACACCGAAGCCGTCACGGCCAAGGTGTCGGCTACGTACTCGCCATCCACGTAGGAAGGAAACCAAAACGGCACAATCTGAAATGCCCAGTTTAGATCATTCTCTTGGCTTTTTCGCGGAAATGTCCGCACGGGTTGAATGTTTCGGGGCGTGCCGCTCCGATCGATCGCTATGTCGTACTCGATGGTCTGCGCCACCACTTCGCCGTCATATCCTTCAAAACAGGCTTCCAAATGCCGCCGTAAATACGCCAGGAAGTCCGTATAGGCGTCAATGCTGCAAGGTTTTCCCACCAATAGCTCGGCACGCGCGAAAGGCTCGAGCGGCAATAGTGGCAGGCGCGACGAATCGGTGTACCGCTCGTCAGTATACGAGTCGTACCCGCGGAGAAGTGCCCCGTTTGCAAATTGTTCAAATCCAGCGTCGTCGGCTATCTTTCCGTCCCATAGGTATTGATGGGTCCACCGACCGTGGGGCCTGCCGTCGGCTACGCGCCCTCGCCGGCGCACGTATTCGTAGCCATGCTCCTGATAACCGTCTAGCTTAATCGTCACCTCATAACGTCCATTACCATTCTCGACGGCCTGACGGCCGCGCCGGTCCCAATATTCCCGAAGATACAGGCCGTCCGCACGGTACTCTGCCACGCACAGGGGCCGGCCATCGGGATAATAGAATTTCCAATCGCCTACGGGCATGTCGTTATCAAACGATCCCTCCCATTTGAGCGCTCCGTTAATGTGGAATGCCCGGAACTGGCCTTGCTTCTTGCCATTGGCATATCGGCCCGTCAGCAGCGGGCGCCCGGCTGATGTGTAATCGGCGAAGGCACCGTCCCAGATTCTACTACGCCAATCATACTTCCCATCTCGCTCAATCGACACGAATTCGCAATCGCGATCGGCCAAGTAATAGCGATCGTCAAAATAAAATCGGTAATTGCCGTCATTGGTAGGCTCATGGTACCGCAGGCTATCGGGCTGTTGGCCAACAGCTACGCTGCTTGCTAACGCCATCCCCACCAATATGGATAATACCTGTTTCATACCACCACTACAACAAATCAGTGTGCTTCGAGCCAGTTCAGCCCCTCGCCGATTTCCACGACAATGGGCACGCTCACCTCGATAGCTGTTTTCATACGGTGCTCGATCAAGGCCCTAAATGTGTCTACCTCGTGCTTAGGTACGTCAAATACTAGTTCGTCGTGCACCTGCATCGTCATCCTGCCCTGCAGCCCCTGCTGGCGGATATCGTCATGTATCGCGATCATCGCGATCTTGATCATATCGGCCGCCGATCCTTGGATGGGGGCATTGATGGCGTTTCGCTCGGCAAAGCCCCGGACGGTTTGATTGGCCGAATTGATGTCGCGCAGGTACCGACGGCGTTTGAGCAAGGTCTCCACATAGCCGTGCTCCTTGGCAAAGTTAATCGTGTCGGCCATATAGCGTTTGATACCCGGATACTGGACAAAATATTGCTCAATAATCTCCGCAGCTTCTTTCCGCGGAATGCCCAGGTTTTGTGAGAGACCAAAAGCCGACTGGCCATAGATAATCCCAAAGTTAACCGCCTTGGCATTGCGGCGCTGCTCGGCCGTCACGGCGTCCAATGGCACGCCATATACCTTAGCCGCCGTGGCGCGGTGGATGTCAAGGTTCCGGGCAAACGCTTCCAGCATGCCTTCGTCTTGGCTGATTTCGGCAACCAGACGCAGTTCAATCTGCGAATAGTCCGCCGAAAGCAGGATGTGACCATCATCTCGCGGCACGAACGCCTTACGTACCTCGCGCCCCCGGTCGGTGCGTATAGGGATGTTCTGTAAATTGGGGTTGGTGGAGCTGAGGCGACCCGTAGACGCGACGGCCTGATTGTACGAAGTATGTACGCGGCCCGTTTCGGGATGAATCAGGGCAGGCAATGCATCCACATAAGTTGACTTGAGCTTCTGCAGTTGCCTGAACATGAGAATATCCTGCACGATATCGCTCTTCGAGGCCAATGCTAATAACACATCCTCTCCCGTTTTATATTGTCCCGTCTTGGTTTTCTTGGCTTTGGGATCGAGCTGGAGCTTATCGAAAAGCACTTCGCCCAGCTGCTTCGGCGATGCAATATTAAAACGGACCCCAGCTTTTTCGTAGATCGTGCGTTCGCTTTCGCGTATATCTACCTCCAGTTTTTGGGAGATTTCGCGCAGTACGTCCGTATCAATCCGCACGCCTACACGCTCCATGTCGGCCAGCACGTAAACCAGCGGGAACTCCACCTCGCGCGCCAGCTTGGCCACTTCGGCTTTTTCAAGCAAGGGCTCAAATGTTTCCTTCAGCTGCAGCGTGATGTCGGCATCCTCGCCGGCGTATTCCTTAGCCAATTCCACGTCCACGTCGCGCATGTTGAGCTGGTTCCTGCCCCGCGCGCCGATCAAGTCACTGATGGGAATGGGCGTATAGCCCAGGTAGTTTTCGGCCAGCACGTCCATGCCGTGCCGTGTGTCCGGATCGAGCAGGTAATGGGCGAGCATCGTATCAAACAGTTCCCCACGCACGGTGACGCCGTAACGGGCCAGCAGCAGAATATCGTACTTCAGGTTCTGCCCGATTTTAGGGATGGTTTCGTCTTCGAACAAGTCTTTAAAGTACGCGAGGACCGCCAAACTCCCCTCGCGGTCGGCAGGCGTGGGCACATACCACGCTTTGCCCCGCTCAATAGAAAAGGACAGACCCACGATATCCGCCGTAGTGGGATCCATGCCCGTACTCTCTGTATCGAAGCACACCGCCGGCGCATTGGCCAATTCCGAAGCGAGCTGCGCCATCTGCGCAGGTTCCTGCACTAGCATATATTCGTGTGGCGTATTGGCGATACTCCGGCTGGGCGCCATCGGCATCTCTTCTTCGGCCTGCGCGACGGGCAACGGCGACGCTTCCGCAGCGGGAGCCCCGAATAGGTCCATCTGCCCGCCATTGGGACGGCTATCGAGCACGTTAAATCCATCCCCAAAGACGCGTTTGCCCAACGTACGGAATTCCAATTCAGCAAAAAGCGGTTCGAGCGCGGCCTTATCGGGCGCTTTGGCCTCCAAAGTCGCTTCATCCAGTTCGATGGGTACGTCAAGTTGGATCGTCGCCAGCTTTTTCGACAGCAACCCTTGTTCCGCAAAGGTTTGCACGTTTTCTTTTTGCTTGCCTTTGAGCTTATCTACATTGGCAATGATGCCCTCGACCGAGCCGTACTCCTGGACCAACTTTTTGGCGGTCTTCTCACCGATGCCAGGAATCCCGGGAATATTGTCAACCGCATCGCCCCATAAGCCCAGAATGTCAATAACCTGGGTTACGTCAGACACCTCCCACTTCTCCAACACTTCACTGACACCGAGCACCTCAGCCCCATTACCCATACGTGCGGGTTTGTATATGAGGATATTTTCGCTGACCAGCTGGGCAAAATCCTTGTCGGGCGTCATACAATACACCAGATAGCCTTGTTTCTCGGCTTTCTTGGCCAGCGTGCCGATGATGTCATCGGCCTCATAGCCATCGAGCGTGATAATTGGTATGTTAAACCCATCCAGCATCCGATAGACATAAGGAATGGCCGCCGCCAAGTCTTCGGGAATCGCTTCCCGGTTAGCTTTGTAGGTCTCAAACTCCGTATGCCGATTCGTCGGGGCGGCGGTATCAAAAGCTACCGCAATATGCGTGGGATTTTCTTTCTTCAGCACCTCTAGCAGCGTATTGGCAAAGCCCATGATCGCTGAGGTGTTGAGTCCGGTAGAGGTAAAGCGTGGCGTCCTACTCAATGCGAAGTACGCACGGTAAATCAAGGCCATACCGTCTAACAAGAATAATTTCTTCACTGAAAAACGTTTTGGTGTCTATGACAAAGGTAAGGGTTAAGGATGAAAATGCGGGAGGCGGATCAAAGATAGTTGTGGGAAGGACGGAGCCGATGTGGCCTTCATAAATTTTCTCAGGAAGCGCATCCGATCTTCCGTAGAGGTTGTTTGGATTTATTTTGCGATTTTTGCAAGTATGGCCGCAATGCGCAATGAGATAGAAGAAGGGAATACATGGATGGACTGGTAACTAAATCTACAGGTAGCTGGTACCAAGTGCTGGGCGACGACGGAGTTTCCTACCGCTGCCGTATCAAGGGCAAGTTTCGCACCAAGGACATCAAAACCACCAACCCCGTCGCCGTAGGCGATCGGGTTTCGTTTGAGTTGGAACCGGATCAGGAAACGGCGGTGATTACCCGCCTGCACGAGCGCCGCAACTACATCATCCGCCGTTCGGTCAACCTCTCCAAACAGGCCCAGATCATCGCTGCCAACCTCGACCAGGCCTTTCTCGTCGTCACCTTAGCGTCGCCACCTACCTCGCTCGGCTTTATCGACCGATTCCTCGTTACGGCCGAGGCTTACGACATCCCCGCCGGCCTCATCTTCAACAAACTGGACCTATTCAGTGAAGAAGGGCTCGAACTGCTGGAGGAGTACCGGCAGATATACACGGGTATTGGCTACGCCTGCTATTCCGTATCTGCCCTTGAAGGACACAACGTAGCCCTCGTCAAGGCGCTTTTAAAAGACAAAACGACCCTGCTTTCGGGCCATTCCGGGGTGGGTAAATCCACGCTGATCAATGCCATATACCCGGAGGCCGCCCTGCGCACGGGCGAACTGTCCGAATGGTCGGACAAGGGCAAACACACGACCACCTTTGCCGAAATGATCATCCTTCCCTTCGGCGGTCAATTGGTCGACACGCCCGGCATCCGCGAACTGGGCATCATCGACATTGAACAGCAGGAACTTAGCCATTTTTTCCCAGAGATGAGGAACCTGCTCAACGATTGCCGGTTCCATAACTGCCGCCATATCAACGAACCGGGCTGCGTCGTGCTGGATGCCGTGGAAAACGGCACCATCGAAGCCAGCCGTTACGACAGCTACCTGAGCATCTATCACGGGAATGATACGCGCGGCTAATCATCGCGATGCCCGAGGGTGTGAAAAACCGAAACGCTCCATCGAAGCAAACCGCTAACCAGTTAATAGCATATAGGGATAGGCGCGGGAGCCGCCGGCATGGTTTGCGCGCTTTTTTTGGCGAATTGTCGATCGATTATGGGGGGCGCGCGTTGCCTTTTCAGTACGTTTCGCTATCCGGCGGTATACCGTAGTCGGTTTCCTTGCGGCGCCTGCGCCGGGGAAACGGCCGGGACGGCTTGGTTGAGGGTTTTTGCCACGTAGCGGCGAGGTGGGCAAGGGTTTCGCCCAGTTTGCCATTGGTTACCAAGGCGGTGACTTGCCTTGTGAGGAAAGAAAACAACCCGCGTGCCATCAATCCAGTCTTGCGTGGCAGAAATCGGTTGGCCAGTAAGGGGACCAGCATATTGGCGATTTTAGCCACGATGCCGTTATTTTGGCCAGGCTTGGCGGTGAACAGGGCTTGCAGGGCGCCCATGCCGGGGATGTACGAGGCCACGGTATTAAACATGCGTATCGGCGCGGCCACCTTGCGACTTAACATGTCATACTGATCCGCTAAGTAATGTTCTTGTTCCCGGGCCAGTAGGCGGAGCCGTTGCTTTTCCTTTCGCAAATCTGCCAAATTATTGACCTTAACCCTATTTTCCATAATTGCCTACGTAGTTTTTATGCTTTCCGGAGCCGCAGCAGCACCCGCCGCCTCTGGTCCAGCTGAAGCAGCTCCCGCAAAAGGCGGCGAAGATACCGTGCCCGGCGCGTCAGCGAGATCGCGCTTAGCCTCTTCCTCATTCTCATCGATTTCGTCAAAAATCCGCTTGATCGACATATCGACGATCTTATCCTTGATCGGTTTCTTCAACAAGGACACGATTACGATGATGATTACAAAGATTCCCGCCGTAGCCAAAAAGCCTAGCGCGTTGTTGCCAAGCAAATAGCTGAGATAAAAACCCAAAGCCATGCTCAGGAAGAAGAGGACCAATACGGCTAAAATGCCGCGAAACACATCGAGCAGCAGCCGCGCGAGGATGCGTGACGCACGTTCGACTACGCCCAATTTCAGCAGCTGCCACTGGGTGTCGGCATACTCCTTGCCTTTTTGGAAGGTGCCTTTAAGCGAAAATCGACGTTCGTCTTGTTTTGGCGGGTCGACGGGCATAGTGTTCTCAATTTAAAATGGCAAGGGTGGGCATGGCAAACCCTGCATGACGGTTCGTTTCTAGTTAACAAGCGTTGTACAACGGAAATGTGGAGGCGACTCGTGGCAAGCGAGTCGCGGAAGTGAGCAGCGCCAAACTTTGGCATGGGGCCTGCCGGCTTGCCACTGCCTGCCCCTTTCTATATTCAGGCGTGCTCCTCGATCGCTCCCTCGATGTCTTTTTCGGTCTTGTCTACCTTGTTCTTGAGGGTGGCGAGCACCTTTTCCTTAAAGTCATTCAACTGATCCAGCTGCTCGGAAGTCCGTTCCTTAAGGGCGTCTCCCAAATCTTTCAAGGAATCGTTCAGTTTTTCGCGCGTCTCGCTGCCTTTTTCGGGAGCAAACAGTACGCCTAGGGCGGCTCCGGCGGCCAATCCAGCTAACAAGGCTGCCAGGATTTTTCCATTGTCATTCATGTGCTTTTCTTATTTTGTGGAACAAAACATTAACTCTTCAGCTAGGCATAGCAAATTCCCTGCCCGTTGCTAAATATACAACCAAAATGCGCAAACAGTTTTAAAAAACTCGAAAAAACAACTTCTTGGGAGCTAATTGCGTAGCTTTTCGGCATGATCGACAGCTTTTGTGTAGTTTTGCACGCATGTGCATACGGTGCTTCGTATTTGTCGCGTTGTTCTTCGCCGCCACCGCGGCCCGAGGGCAGTTTAGCGACAGTGTAAACAACCGGGTTCAGTTGGGGTCGACCAATTCAATCAACAAAACGGAGGACGGGAGCGCTTACTTATCCAACAACACGCTTCGTTACACATTGAGACATCGCGACATCCAGCTTAATTTCAATAATAATTGGCTCTATGGCAAGCAAAACCGAAACCTTACAAACAACGACTTTTCCTCGTCATTGGACTTTAACCTCTACAAGACATTTCCCAACTTTTATTACTGGGGATTATTGAACTACAACACCAGCTATTCCCTGCAGGTCCGCAATCAATTATTGTCCGGCGTAGGCATCGCCTATAATTTTTTTGACACCGACAGCACCTACCTCAACCTCAGCAATGGCATACTGTACGATGCAAGCAGCCTGATCATCAACGAGCATCGGACGAATTATCACACGATACGCAATTCGCTTCGGCTGTCTTATCGTTTCGTCGTCCGGAAGCTGGTGGTTGTGAGCGGCACCAATTTTTGGCAACCTTCGCTGCGCCACGCCGAAGACTTCAGCATTCGACTAGATAACTCCGTCGGCCTGAAGCTGAACGAATGGCTCACGCTGACCGGTGCACTGGGTTACAACCGGGTAAACCTGACTGGCCGGGAAAATCTGCTGTACACGTATGGCCTTAATTTTGATTACTATTTTTGAGCGGCGGGAGACCGTCTCTCCGCCACGCATGGCAACACATCGCTGATGAGCAATATCATCCCACCCGAACTGGTCCGGCGCCTAGGCGCCAACCCGCTATTCGACACGGAAGCCTTTTTAGCTACCCACGCCGAAGGCACGAAAACGACGTCCATCCGTATCAATCCGAAAAAACCGTTCCCTCGCGAGCACACTGCGTCCAATCCGGTACCTTGGTGCGACACCGGCTACTACTTGGCGGACCGTCCGATTTTCACGCTAGATCCCTTTTTTCATGCGGGCTGCTATTACGTGCAGGAAGCCTCATCCATGTTCATTGCCCACGCCGTGCGTGCGCTGGGCCTTGGGCGCGAGCCATTGGTAGCCATCGACATGTGTGCCGCACCGGGCGGGAAAAGCACGCTCCTTAACAGCTACCTCCACCCCGACAGCCTGTTAGTAGCCAACGAACCGATCCGCCCTCGGGCGAAGATTCTTGCAGACAACCTCGTCCGCTGGGGCAGCGCGAATACCGTGGTCACCAAAAATGATCCCGTATCGTTTCAACGCCTCCCCGGATATGCCGACTTGATGGTGGTGGACGCACCCTGCTCGGGTTCGGGGATGTTCCGCAAGGATCCGCACACCATCGGCGACTGGTCGCCGGGTGCCGTGAAGCTGTGTTCGGAGCGCCAGCAACGGATCTTAGCCAGCAGCCTAACAGCGCTGAAAACCGGAGGGATCCTTCTGTACTCAACCTGCTCGTACTCGGAGGAAGAAAACGAGGACATAGCCGACTGGCTGGTAGAAACACAAGGCATGCAGCCGGTGACCGTACCGATCGACCCCGAATGGGGGATCGAGAAAACGGCCTCGCGGCGCCACGGCTGTCCGGGATACCGCTTCTATCCCCACCGCCTGCGCGGCGAGGGATTTTTCATTGCCGCATTCCGCAAAATGCAGCATCAGGAAAGCTTCGACCGGAAGAAAATCAAACTTAACCCGCTCACCGACCGGGAAAAGCTAATCGCGCCTTGGCTGAAGAAGCCGAGCGATTTTATGACCTTCCAGCTGGAAGAAGAGCTTTTTCTCTTTCCGAGGGGCCGCGAGATGGACTTACAAATCTTACGCAACGTCCTTTACCTCAAGAATGCGGGGAGGCACATCGGCAAAATAGTACGGAATGCGTTGGTCCCGGACCATGGCCTGGCCATGAGCACGGACATCCGCCCCGATGTGGAACACGTAGCGCTCGACGAGGAACAGGCGCTGGTTTTCCTGCACAAGGCTCCCATGGATTCGCAGCGCGCCAATCCAGAAGCCCGTAGCGGATGGGCGCTGGCCCGATACCGGGGGGTCAATTTGGGCTGGTTGAAGCTCATGCCCAATCGCATCAACAATTATTACCCGAAAGAGTGGCGAATCGTCAATCTATGAGCCGTCTCCAAACTGGAAAAAGGCGTTGATGGACACGGGAAGCCGACCCTTGGGGACGAGCCGCCGCATGACGACCTTGGCCGCCGCACGCTGTAGCGCGGGTTCATTTTGGTAGCCCATCAGCATGCTGGGCGCCGCCTCGACCCCGGGGAGGCCCGCTAAACTGTACGGGTTGGCAAACACGCAGAACACGCTATTCATATTGGCCAGTTCGTTGATGAACAGCCGTACGTTAGCGTTGTAGTTCAGGTCGCTCCGCGGGCGGGAGCGGCTGTCGTGCAGCCCCACGATGATCTGGGGAAAGCGACGGAGTTCCCTAGCCACCGCGGCAATGTCGTTGGCACTGGCATTAGCGGGCAGCACGTAATGGAGGTGATTGTCAAACCGCGGCTCCAGCGCTTGCTGGAACGGCGTAATGTCGGAGACCCCGATACTGATAATGGCCGTTCGGCGATTGTAATCCAGATGGCGGATGAGGCTATCGCTCTTAAGCTGCGTGATGGCCGCGTCCGCCAACCGTTGGTTCAGTGCGTTAGACGACCTGCGGTTCAAGTCGGCATATAGCCCGTCCAGCGCTACGGGTCCCTGCTGATGCAAGCCGAGCCAATACTTTGCCGCCAGTACTTTCTTCACGCGCGCGTCGATTTCCTTTTGGGATATCCGATTTTGGCGGATGGCCTGCAGCACCATTTCGATGGCACGTGCGCTGTTTTGCGAGAGCTCGAGGATATCGTTGCCGGCAATGATTGCCCGGACGTCGGCCTCGCCATTGCGAAAATTCTTGACGACGCCGTTCATGTCCATGGCATCGGTGAAAACCAACCCGCGAAATCCAAGTTGCTCCTTCAGCAGGCCCGTCACGATCTTCTTTGACAGCGAAGAAGGCAGGTTAGGCGTGTCATCCAAGCTCGGAATATTCATATGCGCTACCATGACGCCCGAGGCACCCGCGTTTACCAGCTCGCGAAACGGATGCAGTTCGAGGGTGTCAAGCCGGCCTGCAGTGAAGGGCAACCGCGGCAAGTCGTGATGGGAGTCGACATCCGTGTCGCCGTGGCCAGGAAAATGCTTGAGTGACACGATGATTCCCTCATCCATCATACCCCGCATATAGGCGAGCCCCTTGCGCGTCACATTATGCTTGTCCTCCCCAAACGACCGAAAATTAATCACTGGATTGCGCGGGTTATTGTTGATATCGACAACCGGCGCAAAGTTGATATTCATGCCCAGCCGCTTAAAATCTAGCGCAATCTCGCGCCCCATTTGATAGATCAATGCTTCGTTTTGGATGGCGCCCAAGGTCATTTGGTAGGGATAGGACACCGTTGAGTCCGGCAATCGCATACCCAACCCCCATTCGCCGTCCAAGGCCACCATTAAGGGAACCTTGGAAAGCCCCCGATAGCGGTTAATCACCGATGCATGCCGGCCCGGGCCGCCTTGGAACAACACAATGCCCCCGAGCTGTTCGCGCTCGATCACGCCCGCTACCGAGTCAATATATTGTTGCCCAAGATTGGTGTGCGCCCGCACCATGAATAGCTGTGCCACCTTTTCCTTTGCACTCAGCGTTTGAAAAACCGAGTCTACCCAAGCGTGCTGCATATGGATGAAGGGGACAAAGTCTCGAGACTGCTGGGCGAGCGCAGCCCAAGTCTGAACAAAAAGAAAGCATACGGCAAGCGTCCATCGTCTAAGCATGTCAAGCAATTTTTTTTGCACCCCGCCATGCTGTGAACAAATCATCGCGCACAGGGGTACAACCACACCTAAATAACAGAAATTATTCCATTAATTCGAATAACGACTGCGTGTTTGTGCGCTTTTTTGAAAAATTTCGCAAATTCGCGCAACCTTAAATCCCAGTGTTGCACACGGCGCATCTGTAAGCTTGGCGCGAGCAGACGTACGCATGCTGACATACAGGCCGTGGAAGTGGTGCCTACGTGGGTGCCCAAAAGGGTCAGCAAGCCGTTGCGGAGGCTAACGACGCTCCAGTCGACCAGGGAAACCGTTAGGGTCGACACCGTGGTGCTCGATGATTTGTTCACAGCATGGCGGGTCTACAGGCCATATTTTTTTTCCAGTACTTTCGTTACTTCCTCGATATTCTGCAAGTCGCCGGTCGCCTTCTTTTTCCACAGCACCTCGATGATCATCAACAGCAGCTGGGTTTCCATCTCGGGGTTTTCGTAACCCAGCTCGGTGAAAGCTCGGCTGATGATCGGTGATACCGGCTTCATGAACAGCTCATGCTGTTGCCGCGAAAATTCGTGGTGGGATAGCCGCTCCTGCATCTTCCAGAACAGCATGTCCTCGTGCACCAGCTCCCGCGGCAGGTTTATCATGTTGCGCAAAAAACTCTTGGCATCGCGGTAGGTCATCATGCCCCGATGCCGCATGAGCACGCGTCGGTACCCCGACTTGATGAGAAACGACAGCAGATTGTCCTTATTTCCAAAATGCTTAAAAATCAGCGCTTCGGAGACCCCTGCCTGCTGGGCAATCTCTTTGGTGGACGTGTCGACGTATCCTTTTTGGGCAAATAGCCCCTGAGCCTCCCGCATAATCCGCTCTTTTCGGCTTACATTCTTTTGCTTCATCGATCTCCCTCGCGTTGAAAAACTTCTGTTACAAATATACAGCTTCCAGCCGCTATTATCGACGATAACATTGCTTTAGAATGGGCCTGGACGGCTTTTGTCCGCCTCCTGGAAACTGTTGGGCACGGGAAGGAGGGCGTAACATTGTGGTTACCGCCCCGGCTTATGTTAACGCTTTGTACGATATTCATGTTTCTAATCATTATAGATGGTTTTTCATCCCCAACCGATCATGCGTTTTATATGGATTTCTTTATTGCTGTTATTGGTGGCATGTGTCGCGCAACAGGCTCATGCCCAGCACGCCGTGCGTGGGCAGGTGATCGACAGCGCCAACAACGCGGGATTGCAGGGCGCACTGGTCCGGGTGTTGGCTGGCACTCGCGATTCGCTCGTCCGTCAGGTTCCCAGCGATGAGCGGGGCAACTTTACTCTGCCGCCGCTTGCCTCGGGCGAATACAGGCTTGAAGTAAACTATTTGGGCTTTCACACCGCACGCATAACCCTATCGTTGGCGGGCGAAAAAAAAGCGATGGAGGTGGTCATCAAGATGCTGCCCGCCGCCTTGGCGCTCGATGAGGTCACCATTCGGCCCGTCCAGCCCGTGACGCTCAAAGGGGATACGACCGAGTTTGACGCGGCGGCCTTCAGTACCGAAAAGTATGCGGATGCCGACGCCCTCGTGACGCAGATCCCCGGCGTGGAGATCGATGAGGACGGGCAAGTGAAAGCCCAGGGCGAAACCGTGCAACGCATTATCGTGGACGGGCAGGAGTTTTTCAGCTCCGACCCACGCGTGGCGCTCAAGTCCTTGCCCGCCGACGTCATCTCCAAGATACAAATTATCGACGAAAAAAGCGAACAGGCCAAGTTTAGCGGGTTTGACGACGGGCAGCGCAACAAGGTAATCAATATTGTCACGCGCCCGGATCGCCGGCAGGGCTATTCAGCACGCGTGGGCGCGGGCTATGGTGCCAATTCGCGCTACAATAGCGGCGGCCATCTTAATTATTTCAACGAAAAGGAACGCCTGACGCTGTCGGCGCTGTCCAACAATATCAATCAGCAAGACTTCTCGATGTCAGGAATTGCCGGCGTGGAGGAGTCCGAGGGGCGAAACCGCCGGGGCGGACGTGGAGGTGGAGGCCCGGGCGGCGGGCGGGGCATCAGCACCAGCCACCGGATATCCAGCAACTACAGCAACAAGTGGCTCGATGACCGTTTGGAATTTAGCGGCAACTACAGCTACAATACCACCGGAAGCGACGTCATCCGTCTAGTTAACCGCGAATACCTCATTGGAGCCAACGAAAACCAGTTCAACGTGCAGCGCCAAACCAGCGGCGTGGATAATAATCGCCATCAAGCCGGCATGCGCGTCCAGTTTGACATCGACTCCTTCCAGCGGCTGAATTTCAGCCCAAACTTCTCATTCCAGCAGTCGGCCAGCAACAGCTTCTCAAACAACCGGACGGAGCTGGCCAACAGCAACCCGGTGAACGCATCGGAACGAAATAATGACAACCGCAACCGAAACTTCAATATTGGTGGAAGCTTGGATTACCGGATTCGGCTAAGCCGCACTGGACGCACGCTTTCCCTCAACGTCAACGGATCCGTCAATTCCAATAAGGGCCTGGCACATACCTTCTCGCTCAATGACTTTTACAGTGCCGCCCAGGACATCCGAAGCGACACAGTCAGCAACCAAAACCAAACAGGAGGGTATGGAAACGGAATCAGCGGCAGGCTGGCGTATTCCGAACCGATTACGCGCATTAGCCGAGTACAGGCCAATTATGGCATCCGCAACAATGCAAACTATTCGAATCGTGAGACGTTCGAGTTCTTGGCCGAAACGGGCCAGCTTGGGGAGCTGAACACCCTGCTGTCGAACGAATTCCGAAACGATTACACCTACCATAGCGGCGGGATATCGTACCAAGTATCCAAGCGCGACACCTTCAACTTCGATGTGGGCGTCGATTACCAAGACGCGCGCGCCAGAAACCATCGTTATTTTCCCGATACGCGCGACATGTCAAGCCATTTTACGAGCTTCCTCCCGCGAGCCCACTTCATGTACCGCTTCTCGCAGGAAAAAAACATCAGTTTCAATTATAATACGGCTACGAATGCCCCGTCGATCAACCAGCTGCAGGACGTAGTGGATAACCAGAATCCACTTTACGTCCGTACCGGCAATCCCGACTTGGAACAGGAATACCGGCATTCGTTTTCCCTACGCTACAACCAGGTGGACCGCGAACGCGGGGGCAACTTCGCGGCAAGCGTCAATGCCGAGTTCTCAAAGGACCGCGTAGTCAACTCCAGCTACATCGCCACGGCCGACACCCTGATTTTGCCCGGCGTATTGTTGGGTAACGGAGGCCAATTCACGCGGCCGGAAAACGTGGACGGCTATTATCAGATCCGCGCTAACAGCACCTTTGGAATTCCCATCGAGGCCCTGAAGATTAACCTCAACCTCAACACCGGGCTCTACCACACGCATGATATCGGCTTGCTTAATGGCGCAACGTCGTTTTCCAATTCCTATGGGATAAACCAACGCGTGGGCATCAACAGCAAATTTGGGCCGCATCTGATCGTGGGCCTAAGCTATGCAGGCAACTACAGTGTGGTGAAAAGTAACATGAACGCCGAGCGAAATTACAATTCGTACAACCAGATTTTCCGCAACGACATTACCTACACCTTCTGGAAGGGAATACGCGTGGCCTCTTCGATTTATTACAACCACAACACCGGCCTGTCGGCCGGATATGACCAAAGCTTCATCCTGTGGAATGCTTCAATCGGGAAAAAGCTGCTAAAACGGGAAGAAGCGGAGATTAGCCTGTCGGCGTATGACTTGCTCAACCGTAATACGAACATCAACCGAAATATCAGCGAACGCTTTATCGAAGACTCGCAGACGAACGCCTTACAGCGCTATTTCCTGCTGAGTTTCACGTATAACTTACGCAAATTCGGCATGGGTGGCGGCGGAAGCGGGGGCCGTAGACCCTTTTAGCTTATCGCAACAGTCCGCCTTTCTGTAAAAATTCCGCCTTCTTGGCCTCATACCCAATAGGGTCGATAGCCCGGGAGGCATGGTCGAGTATAACGGCGCCGAAGCCCGCGTCCAGCGCATCCATGGCGGTGAAGAACACGCAGTAGTCCGCTGCCAGCCCGCATACGGCAACCGACGACACATTGCGGTCGCGCAGATAGCCGGCTAGCCCGGTGGCTTTTCGCCGCCCGTTGTCAAAAAAACCGCTGTAACTGTCAATCTCAACGTCCATGCCCTTTCGAAAAATCGCCTCGATACGCTTGGTATCCAACTCTTCGCTCAGTGCCGCTCCAGCGGTGCCTTGCACGCAGTGGTCCGGCCACAGCGTCTGTGGCAATCCGTTTAGGTCGATTAGCTCATAGGGCTTCTTTCCGTGGTGCGAAGACGCGAAACTCTTGTGTCCAGCTGGATGCCAGTCCTGCGTGGCTACCACCAGGTCGTAGTCCGCTTGGATACGGTTGATGACCCCGGTGACCTCCCCGCCATGGGGGACGGCCAGCGCCCCTCCGGGCAGGAAATCATGTTGTATGTCGACAATAATCAGTGCATTCATGGTGAAGCGTTTATGGCAATTCCCTGATACGTATGTTCCTAAACCAAGCTTGGTCGCCGTGATCCTGTAGGGCAATGCGCCCGCGGTTGGCAATTTTATAGTCCGGAAAGTCCTTCCATTTGCCTGCCGTCCGTTCGTCCTCCCACGCTCTCGTTCTTTCTTCAAAATCCACGATCTTGGCGCCGTTTAGCCAATGCTGGACACGGCCATCGTCGTAGATGATGCGGCTGTGGTTCCACTCACCAACGGGCATCAGCTTCTTCTTGCTGTCATCGGCCGGATTCATGGCGTAATTGGCTCCTGCCTGTTGCCAATCCTCCAGCGTCTCCGGAAATCCGATGTCGTCGATGAGCTGGTATTCCGGTCCTGTCTCGTATGGCGCCCGATACTTGGTATCCTCAATCACATGGTACATCAAGCCGGAATTTCCTCCAGGCGAGATTTTCCATTCCCATTCCAGTTCAAAGTTGGCGAAGTCGCGGAGCGTCACGATGTCGCCCCCCATATCCGCACCGCCCGTTTTGCCTAAGCAGGTGAGCATACCGTCCACGACGACCCAATTGCCTATGGGCCCGCTATGGTTGAAAGCCTTCCAACCGTCAAGGCCGACCCCGTCGAACAGGGATATCCACTCCGACGGTTTCTCGGTCGCCGCCGGCTCGGTCGCCTGTTGCGTTTCTTTTCCCTGTCGTCCGCAGGAAAATAGGAACGCGGTCAGCGGCAGCCCCAGCATTAGCACCAGGCAAGCCGTTGTTTTCTGGAGCGTTTTCATAGGCGTGGGTATTTGCTTGATGACAAAGATAGGAAAACCAGCGGTATTGTCCGGCCCTTACGATATCCGGCTTCTCCACACAAAAAAGCCACCGCGGCGCATAACCGTGGTGGCTTCTGACAGGTGGGGTCCGTGGCTTAGTTCGCGGCCCTCAGTGTCTTGGCGGCTTCTACCATCGACCGCAATGCGGCTTCGGTTTCGGGCCACGCGCGTGTTTTCAGTCCACAGTCGGGATTTACCCAAAGCTGTTCGGTAGGAATCACTGCTTTCGCTTTTTTCAGCAATTCAACCATCTCCTCGGTGCTCGGCACGCGCGGCGAGTGGATGTCGTAGACGCCGGGTCCGATATCGTTCGGATATTTGAAGTCGGCAAAGGCATCCAGCAATTCCATTTGCGAACGCGAGGTTTCGATGGTGATAACGTCGGCGTCCATGGCTGCAATATGCTCGATAATGTCATTGAACTCCGAGTAGCACATGTGCGTATGGATCTGCGTGTCGTCCTCCACGTTGGATGAGGATACACGGAATGCGCGGACCGCCCAGTCCAAATAAGCCTTGTGGTCCGCTTTGCGCAAGGGCAGGCCCTCGCGGATAGCAGGCTCGTCTATTTGGATGATTTTTATGCCGGCTTTCTCCAGCGCTTGCACCTCATCCAGAATGGCCAAGGCAATCTGGTAGGTCGTCTCCGACCGAGGCTGGTCGTTGCGGACGAACGACCATTGCAGGATGGTCACCGGCCCGGTGAGCATGCCTTTTACCGGGCGATCCGTCAAGCTCTGTGCATAGGCCGACCAATATACGGTCATGTCGTTCGGACGGGACACGTCGCCGTAGATGATCGGTGGCTTCACGCAGCGCGATCCGTAGGACTGCACCCAGCCGTTTTTGGTAAATGCGTACCCCGATAGCTGCTCGCCAAAGTACTCTACCATGTCGTTGCGCTCGAATTCGCCATGTACCAATACGTCGAGCCCCCACTCCTCTTGCAAGCGGATGGCGCGTTCGGTTTCCTCGGCGATTAGCTTATCGTACTCTTCTTGCGTGATGGTGCCTTTCTTAAGGTCGGCGCGCCACTTCCGCACGTCGCGGGTTTGCGGGAAGGAACCGATCGTGGTGGTCGCAAAAGCGGGCAGATTGAACTTGGCCTGCTGTTTCGCCTTCCGCGCTGCAAAGGGACTCGTGCGCTTGGCGTCCTCATCGGTGATGTTGCGCACCCGAGCCTTCACGTCGTCGCGGTGTATCAGCTTGGACGTACGCCGGCTTTCCTGAGCTTCCTGGTTGGCCTGGAACCGTGCTTCCGTGCCAGCGTCCGCCTTACCGGAAGCCAACGCCGCCAGATCCTTGATTTCCACGAGCTTTTGTTTGGCAAATGCCAGCCAGTTTTTCACTTCTGCGGGCAGAGACGTCTCGTTATCCTCCAAGTCCAAGTCGTAAGGCACGTGGAGCAGCGAGCTCGAGGGTCCGACCCATACCCGGTCTTGGCCGAGCGCATCGATTGCTTCCTTGATTTGGGAAAGCGAGCGCGAATAGTCGTTTTTCCAGATGTTGCGTCCATCCACTACGCCGAGCGACAGGATCAAGCCTTCGGGGACCACGGGCAAAATATCTGCCAGCTGCCCTTCGCCCCGCACCAGGTCCACATGCAACGCCTGTACGGGCAGGCTGACGGCCAGTTTCGTGTTCTCGCGCAACGCCTCGAAATAAGTCGCTACCAAAAGCTTGGCGCCTTGTGCGGCCACGGCCAACTTGGCGTACACGTCGTTGTACAGGGACTTTGCCTTCTCATCCAGATCGAGGGCCAGAAACGGCTCGTCAAGCTGGATCCATTGCGCGCCGGCCTCGGCCAGCCTAGTGATAATCTGCTCGTATACGGGTAATAAGCGGTCGATGAGGTCCAAGCGATCGAAGCCAGCCTCCTTTTCCTTCCCCAGCAGAAGATAGCTGATGGGGCCCAGCAATACGGGCTTGGTTTCGATACCCTTACGTTTTGCTTCGTTATATTCGTTGACCGCCTTGTCGCTTTTCAGTGAAAACTGTTGGTCTTTGACGAATTCCGGGACGATATAATGGTAGTTCGTATCAAACCATTTCGTCATTTCGGCCGCAGTGACATCGACCCCTTCTTCTTGGTAGCCCCGGGCAATAGCGAAATACAAATCAAGAAAATAACCGCTGCTGTCGGCCTGGCTGGCCAGTTTGGCATAGCGGGCGGGGATGGCGCCAACGGCCAGTGAGGTGTCCAACACCTGGTCGTAGAAAGAAAAATCATTCGACGGTATCAGATCGATACCGGCCGCTTGCTGCACTTTCCAGTTTTCCTCGCGGATGGACTGCGCTACGCCAAGCAGCTCCTCTTGACTTATCTTCTTTGCCCAGTACGCTTCGTTTGCTTTCTTCAGCTCCCTCAGGGCCCCGATCCGCGGGTAGCCCAAATTGTTAGTTAATGACATTCTTTTTATTTTTTATTCGTTTGACACATAACACGTCGCCCAACTGCAAACCTCTTGGCCAACAGGCTGAGGCGTACGGCAGAGCCCAGGCAAACCACGGCATAAACCCGTGTCGCATGGATAGTAAGTAAGTGCTGTTTAGAGAAAAGTCACAAGAAATTGTGTCTCCGCTTATCTTTCGCCAATTGCATTAGCGTAGAATGTAGCACCTTGTTAAGCAACAGGTTGCTAAGGCTTCACTGGGTCCATTCCCTCTGCCTTTCTCTATAAGCTGCGCCAAATATCGCAAATAGGTTTGAAACGTCCAAAAATAATTGGAAAAAACGAATAGGTAAGCCGTACGGTCCATCTCCTAATGCCGCAACAAGACCAAGCCTCGCCTTGGGGCCATACACGCGCGGCCTCCTGCGCATGCCAGGCAGGGGCCAGCAGACACAGTCTCCCGAAAGGAGCTATGTCTAATAAAGCTACGCCCTGAGCGGGGCGATACTCCCCAGCAAGCCAAGGCGCGCGCCTCGGCATTACCAGAACATCGTGTAGATGGCGACGAGCAAGCCTACGATAAAGATCGTGCCTACGAGGAACGAGGTATGTACCCTGAACATCTTGGTATCCACCTCCAGCCCTTTGGGCGTGACGCCCCGCCTGGTTTCGATCATGCTGATGATAAACATTCCCAACACGCAAAACAGGAAAACAAAGCCCATGCGGTCGATAAACGGTATCTCGTAGACTCCGCTCGCGTTCGGCACGGCGAAGCCCATCGGATAGAGGAATGACAAGTCCGTCCACAAAGGCAGGAACTTGAGGATGACGGACATGAGGAATCCGCCGATGGTCGCAAAAAGTGCGGCGTTGGACGTCGTTTTCTTCCAGAAAAAGCCCAGCAGGAACATGGCAAAGATACCAGGCGATACGAAGCCGGTATACTCCTGAATGTACTGGAAACCACCTTTTTCGATGCCCAGGTGCGGAGCGATGACAACCGCCAAGATCATGGTGACCACGATAGTGACCTTACCCACATTTACCAAGGTGCGCTCGCTCGCATCCTTTACCAGCAATTTTTTATAGATATCCAAAGAGAAGATAGTGGCGATACTGTTCGACTTGCCCGCAAGGGAGGCAACAACCGCAGCCGTCAGCGCGGCAAACGAGAGTCCCTTCAGCCCCACTGGCAAGAGATTGAGCAATACGGGATAGGCCTTGTCGGGACGCACGGCACCGTCTTCCAGCATCTCGGTTTGGAAATACCCTTGCTGATATAGCACCCATGCCGCGATGCCTGGCAAAACGACGATGATGGGCATCAACATTTTGAGGAATGCAGCAAACAATATTCCATTTCGGGCGGTTTTGAGGTCCGCGCCGAGCGCCCGTTGCGTGATGTATTGGTTACAGCCCCAGTAGTTGAGGTTGACGATCCACATACCGCCCACTAGGATGGAAAGCCCAGGCAGGCTGATGTAGTGCTCGTGGTCTTTATCGAAGATCATGTCAAAGTGTGTCGGTGCCTCGCTGTGCAGCAGCTTCAGGCCGTTCCAGACCCCTGACGTGTCAAAGTGCTCGGACACCATGTTGAGCGCTAGGTACGTCGTGGCCAATCCGCCCAGGATCAGCACGAACACTTGGATCACGTCCGTATATCCGATCACTTTCATCCCGCCTAGCGTGATGAAAATGGCAAATACCGCCAGCGCGTACATACATACCGTGAAGTCGATGCCCGATATAGCCGAGATGGCGAGCGCACCAAGATATAGGATAGACGTGAGGTTGACGACAACGTAAAGCAAGAGCCAGAAAACCGCCATAATGATACTGACCGTTCCGTTATAGCGTTGGTTTAGGAATTGCGGCATGGTGTATATCTTATTCTTGAGATATACTGGAATGAAGTAAATGGCGACGATAATCAGTGTGGCCGCCGCCAACCACTCGTACGCCGCGATCGCGAGCCCGAGCTTAAAGCCATCGCCGCTCATGCCGATAAATTGCTCGGCTGAAATATTGGATGCAATCAGCGAGGCGCCGATCGCCCACCAGGTCAGGGAGCCCTCCGCTAGGAAATAATCTTTCGTATTGACTTCGGCCGCGCGCTTCCGATAATAAATCCAAAAGCCGTAAACGGCAATAATTACAAAATACGAAAGGAATACAATATAATCTTGTAACGCTAGCATGGTTATCCGTTTTTTGGTTTACTTCTTGACCAGTTGATGGCTTAGCTCCATAACGGAGCGAATGTAATTATTAATTGGTTAAAATCAATAGTATGGCGGATAAATTCCTGCCCACAGCGCACGATTTAAGGCAATTCATACTGTTTGCCAACCACTTAACTTCGTGTCCGAAAAACACGAAGACCTGCGTACCCGAAGAGCGGTTAGCTGAACTGCCCGATAAAATGGTTGATGACGCCTGGATAAAACAGTAGAGTCAATGCCAAGCCTACGACTGCCCCATAAAAGTGGGCGTCGTGGTTAATTCCGTTGGGTGCCTGCTTTGCCGCCCACCAGCAATAGACGAGGAATAGAATGCCGAAGATCCAAGCGGGCACGGGTATGATGAAAAAGATGCCTAGCATCATCTTAGGCTGGAACAGGATAAAACTGAACAACACGGCGCAGATGGCGCCCGATGCCCCAAGGCTGTAATACGAAAGATTGTTTTTGTGTTTAAAGATGGTCGTCACGTCACTCAGCGTCAGTCCCGCTAGGTAAATCAACGCAAACTGCAGGTGTCCCCAACTGCTCAAGCCGGCTAACAGCGCCTCTAACGGAAACCCGAAGAAATAAAACGTCAGCATGTTGAAAAGCAGGTGCATCCAGTCTCGATGGATCAAGCCACTGGTTAATACCGTATACATTTTATGCCCGCGACTGACGCTGTGTGGGTGGAGCATAAACCGGCCGAAAAGATGGGGATTGGAAAAGGCATAAATGCTCGTGACGATCGTAAACGCGAAAATAAGGCTCGCGACCGGCATCTGGGTAAGGTATTGTTGCATGAGCGTGTTCTAAAACGGCGTGTAAGGTAGCAAAAATATCCCAGCCTCGCCGTGTTGGCGGACACTGAAAATCACCTACCCCTCAAAACAGGGAGGTCTGCCTGCCTCGGAGCGGGGTGAACAAATCCGTACGCAACGGCGGGATGCCCTCGCCGGGCATGTATTTCCTGACGGCTATTTTAAACAATTGCCGGATGCTTTCGGCCATTTTCCCATCCCCGCGGATGCGCCGACCCCACTGGCTGTCGTTGAGCCGTCCGCCATGGCAGGCCGCGATGCCGTTCAGCACCTTCTCCGCGCGGTCGGGATAAGCCTTTTGCACCCAATCGGTAAAGATTCCGCCGATAGCTCCATTGAGCCGTACGATGGTGTAGGACGCTGCCCTCGCGCCGTGGTCCGCCGCCGCCCTAATCAGCGCGGGCATCTCCTCGCTGTTGAGCCCGGGCACGATCGGTGCGCACATCAGCATGACCGGGATGCCGGCATTGGCGAGCTTTTCCATCACCTTCAGGCGGCCTCCGGCGGTCACCGTTCGGGGCTCCATCTTTTGCCGCAGCTCCTCGTTGAGGGAATTCAGGGTCACGGCCACGCTAACGAGTTGCAATTGGGCCAGGTCGCGCAGCAAGTCCACATCCCGCAAAATCAGGTTGTTTTTACTGATAATACTCACTGGATGGCGGTACTTGAGCATGACGGAGAGTATCGACCGGGTCAATTTCAGCTTGCGTTCAATCGGCTGGTAGCAATCCGTATTGCCGGAGAGCATGATGGTAGCGGGCTGGTAGGACTTAAGGTTAAATTGGCGCTCGAGCACCTCCGCGACGTTGCGCTTCACGATGATCTTGCGCTCGAAATCCAGTCCCGCGCTGTAGCCCCAATACTCATGGGCATTGCGTGCATAGCAATAAATGCACCCGTGCTCGCAGCCCTGGTAGGGGTTTACTGAATACATAAACGAGAGGTCGGGACTATCACTAACGCTGATGACCTTTTTCGGAAATTCATCGATCAGCTCCGTTTGCGTGTTTTCGAGAAAAGGCTCGTCCAACCCTTCGATGTGCTCGGCCGTGTACCGAAGTTTGGCAAATCGGTTGTGGGTATTCACCTGGGCGCCCCGCCCTTTGAAATATTCGCTATTCTGTATGTGATCCATCGCACAAAATTACTAAAAATATTAGTTTTCATGCGGGTTTTTTCTCCCGGATCGTGGCAATGCCATATATATATTTCCCAACCAAAAAAGCCATCCCCGATCTGGAGGACGGTTCTTGCTAGGTGTGCTTTCAGGCTTATTGCTTAATGAATTGCAAACTCGCAGCCAGACGAATATCGTCGCCTACTACGACAGCGCCCGCTTCGGTCACTGAGCTCCAAGTGAGCCCGAATTCCTTTCGGCTAATTTTGCCGCTCACTTCAAAGCCTACCTTCACATTGCCGTATCCGTCGGTGGCTATGCCGCCATATTCTACGTCCAAGGTCACGGGCTTGGTCGTGCCGGCCATGGTCAGATCGCCCTTTAACAGATAATCATCACCCTTTTTTTCGAACGAGGTTGACGTAAACGTAATCTTGGGGTTCTTTTCGGCGTCAAAAAAGTCGGCCGAACGCAGGTGTTCGTCGCGCTGTTCCTGGTTGGTGTCGATGCTCGCCGTGTCGATGCCGAATGTCACCTGCGCGTTTGAGAAGTCATCTTCCGAATCGGTGGTCACCTCACCGTCCAAGGAGCGGAAATAGCCCGTTACCGTCGAGATTACCAAATGCTTTACCTTAAAGCTGACCTCCGAGTGCGTGGGGTCAAGAATCCATGTTGTTGCCATATCGATGTGTATTTAGTTTTTCCATTATTATTTAAACACTGCAAAGGTCATGATGTTTGTTTAAACAGGCATTGATGTAGGATAAGAAAAGCGCTGATATGGGCGGGTGTGGCTAGGCGCGGCCGGACAGTCGTTCGTCAAAAAATTAGTAACATTGCATTCAAATCTTCGGGTATTGTCCAGCAAAGCGAAAAAGGCACTTAGCATATTCTTCAAGGTCGCGATCCTGCTCGGGGTAGCGTGGGTGTTGCACAACAAACTCAGCGACCACCAAAACCTTCGGGATTTCACACACTTGCTTCGAGATTTGGGCACCGAAACGGTCGTCATCACCGTTTGCGTCGTCGTAGCCCTGATGTTCGCCAACTGGTTTTTGGAGGTGGGCAAGTGGCGCTACCTTTGCCGGCACATCGAGCGCATCAGTTTTGTGCGTGCTACACAGGCCGTTTTTTGTGGGCTCACCTGGGCGGTATTCACCCCGAACCGTTTGGGCGAATATGGCGGTCGGGTCATGTTCCTGTCGCCCCGCAAGCGGATCTTCGGTGTGGTAGCCATGGGCGTAGGGGCCCTCGCACAATTGGTGCTGACCAGTGTAGCCGGGGCGCTTAGCATCGCGTGGTTTGCGACGCGGTTTTTCGAATGGGATCCTTGGGCAAAAGTAGGCATTTGGGTGATGGCTGTCGCATATGCCGCCGTATTCGTCGTCCTTTATTTTAACGTACGGTGGATCAACACGCTCATTTCTCGGGTCGGGTTTCTACGCAAGCTCCACCGCTTTTTCGAGGTACTTACCCGCTACGACCGTCGCCAGCTTCTCACCGTCTTTGGCTATTCCCTATCGCGGTTTGCCATATTTACCTCGCAATACTGCCTCTTGATGCTGGTCTTGCTGCCGGAACTGCCCTTCTTTCCGATGCTTTGGATGATATTTATTTTATTTTTCGTCCAATCCGCACTTCCTTCGCTAGATTTGTTGGATTTTGGCATACGGAGCGTCACGGCAAGCTATTTGTATAGCTACATCACTGATCAGGACATCGCCGTAATGGCCATTGTGTCGTGCATCTGGTTTGTTAACCTGATCCTTCCGGCCATTATCGGTTCCGCGTTCGTATTAAAAATAAATTTCTTTGGACATCCAACTCGTTAGCTTCATCCTAGCCATACTCACCACACTGTACGTAGCCCTCGTTATCTATATGCGCATGGGTTGGGGCCGATTACCGGCTTGGAAAAAGCCCCACGGTTTCAATCCCCGCACGCCAGTGAGCATACTGGTGGCCGCGCGCAACGAAGCGCACAACATCGGCACGCTGATCGAAGCGCTGCTCGCCCAGGAATACCCGCGCGAACTGCTCGAAATCATCATCATTGATGACCATTCGACGGACGGCACTTCGGCGGTCGTACGAGGATACGCCGCCCAGGGGGTCCAGCTCCTGGTGCTTAACGAGTCCGAACCCCTCAACTCGTACAAGAAAAAAGCCATCTCCGAAGGAATCGCCCGCGCTACGGGCGAGCTGGTAGTGACCACGGACGCCGACTGCCGCATGGGCCGGCAATGGCTGGCGACGATCGTCGCTTTCTATGAACAGCGCGAGCTGTACATGGTGTCGTCGCCTGTGGTGTATAGCGACGAGAAAAACGCATTTGAAGAAGCGCAAACGCTCGAGTTCCTGTACCTTATTGGGCTTGGCGCGGCCGGCATTGGCAACCGGCACCCGGCTACCTGCAATGGTGCAAACCTCGCCTATCGGCGCGACATATTCTACGAGATGGGCGGGTTTGCGGGCATCGACGACCTGGCTTCCGGCGACGACGAACTTTTGCTGCACAAAGTAGCCGCGCATTACGCCGACCGCGTCGGCTTTTGCAAATCGACCGAGGCAGTCGTATACACAGATGCCAAGCCTACCCTGCGCGAACTCCTGAGCCAACGCCGGCGCTGGGCTTCAAAAAGCATAAAATACAAAGACAAAGCCATTGTCGTACTGGGTGTCAGCATTTGGCTTTTTAACGCCGTACTACTCGCCACGGGCGTGCTGTCGCTCTTCTACCCGGGATATGCCTTTGTTTTGGCCACGGCCCTAACCAGCAAGTTTCTCGTCGAACTGTTTTTCCTTTACCCCTTGGTTCGGTTTGCGCGACGCCCCGCCCTGCTGGCTTACCTCCCGGTACTGACCTTGGTTCATGTCGTGTACATGGTCTACATCGGATTGGCCGGCAATTGGGGAAAATACGAATGGAAAGACCGAAGGGTACGGTAAGGCGTGCCCCGCAGTTTTCGTTTTCTTCGACCATCTCGGCTCCCCGTTTTTGACTTCTCGTCCTGTCGGTATTGTTGTGGACGATAGGACGTACGATCCGCCGGAAAACGATCCGACCCGACCGATTCAAGCGCCGACAGCCCATCGCCAAAACATTAGCCGCGTAAAAGCGGGTACAGCGGCACCGGGAAGCGGTTTGCGTTTGGCGCGAATAATAAAAAAAACCGGCGTCTTTCATTACCTTAGCATCATGGAGTATCCATTCAGCAAAGCCACCCTTTCCGACGTGCCGGCTATCTGGGCAGTCTTACAGGGCGCTATCCAACGCCGGAAGGAAGACGGCAGCGACCAGTGGCAGGACGGCTATCCCAATCCAGACACCATCCGGCAGGATATCGAAAAAGATGTTGGATACGTCATGACGCACCGGGAAGCGGTGGTGGGTTACTGCGCCGTGCTAATCAACGATGAACCGGCGTATGAGCACATTGACGGCGCGTGGAAAACTACGGGCGATTTCGTTGTTTTCCATCGGGTGGCTATCGCTAAGGAATACGTCGGACAGGGCCTAAGCTACCGCCTGTTGGAACACATCGAGGCCATTGCACGTGCGAAGTCCATCCCGAGCGTGCGCGCGGACACCAACTATGACAACTACGCTATGATGAAGGTATTCGACCGCATGGGCTATGCTTACTGCGGCGACGTCCTCCTCCGCGGCAGCCCGCGTCGGGCCTACGAAAAAGTGTTGGAATAAATTCGAAACGCAGGGAACCTTCGGCTTATCAGAAGCTTTCGAGCCGCCTTTTTACGTCCTCCATCAGCCACATCGGGGTTGATGTGGCACCGCAAATGCCAATGGTCTCGCCGGGCGAAAACATCTCGGCCGACAGCTCATCCGTGCCGGACACGAAAATGCTGTTGGGATTGCTTGCTTTGCATACGTCGTAAAGCACCCGGCCGTTGGACGATTTCTTGCCCGATACAAACACCACTTTATCAAAGCGAGCAGCAAACTCGCCCAAGTCCGCGTAACGGTTGGACACTTGTCTGCAAATGGTATCGTTGGCTTTAACTTCATAGCCACGGCGGGTCAGCTCGTCGCGTATTTCATAAAACTTATCGACGCTTTTCGTCGTCTGGCTGTATAAGGTGAATTTTTGGGGCAGATCCACGTTGTCGAGCTCGGCCAAGTCCTGGAAGACAATCGCTTCGTTGGCCGTCTGCCCCGTCAGGCCGATGACCTCGGCATGGCCGTGCTTGCCATAGATCAGAATCTGCTCATCCGAGTCATGGGATGCCTTCACCCGGTTTTGGAGCTTGAGGACCACCGGACATGATGCATCGATCAGGGTGATGTTGTTTTCCAAGGCAATCCGGTAGGTTTCCGGTGCTTCACCGTGTGCCCGAATCAGCACTTTTTCGTTTCGCAGCTCAGGCAATTTGTCATGCGTTATGATGCGAAGTCCCTTATTGCGAAGCCGAGCGACCTCCTCATCGTTGTGCACGATGTCCCCCAGGCAGTAGAGGTAACCGTCTTCCTCCAGGATTTCCTCAGCCATGTCAATCGCGTAAACGACGCCAAAGCAAAAGCCCGAATCCTTATCTATCGTCACCTGTAGGTCGTATCCCATGAAAACAAAGTTACGCAAAAAGGTTTGAACCTGGCAATTAGGGCATCGTAATAAATGAATGGCTGATTCTTTTCTATCGTCGGACTGCGGCCTCGTTTTTTTCCGCTACGCCGTGGAGTGTGCACGAAGGGTCATATTTCCTTGGCTTGCAATACGAGAGACGTCCACCGCAAACCGAGACGATAGGCCACGCGGAGATCATGAAGCAAAAATTTCCCATCTTTTACTAGGGGTATCGGGACGATGAGTTGTCATACCTTAAAATTAAGACATAGAAACGTATGAAACGATTACTTAAAAACACATTTGGACTGGGACTATTGGTCCTCTTTTTCACGGCTTGCGACAAAGAGAGCGTCATCGCCGAAGACGGCTTGCCCAACGACGTGTCGACCTATATCGAAACACACTTCCCCGAACACGAAATCGTTCAGATCGTGAAGGACCGCGACGGCCTGTCGGTAAGCTATGATGTGCTCCTGAGCGGCGGCTATAAGTTGGAGTTTGACCGCAAAGGGAAAATCGAAGGTGTGGAAGGTTCGGCCAAGCTGCCCGATAGCGTCATTCCCGAACCGGTGTTGGCTTACGTGAATGCCAATTATCCCGAACATTACATTATCGACTGGGAACTGGACGATAAGGGGCAGGAGGTGAAGCTCGTGAATGGCTTGGAGCTGAAGTTCGACAAAAACGGAAACTTTTTGAGACTAGATGTGTAGCGTTGGTGACGTTCCGCTTAGGACAATTCATCTTCAAAAAAGGAGGCTGCTTCCCAGAAACAGCCTCCTTTTTTCTTTCTCCGGCATGCAGGCCGCCCTATCAATACAGCAACCGAAACTTGATCGTATTCTCGATCTGCCGGAGCTGCTTAATCAGCTGACGGCCATAGGTTGTTTCCACGTCGGTTACGGCATAGCCAATGCCATGGCGCGTCACCAGGAACTGCGATACGATATTGATCTCGTTCTCCGCAAACACCTTGTTAATCTGTGCCATGACGCCTGGCACGTTTTTATGTATATGGATGAGGCGATGGGCTTTGTGTACCTTGGGGAGGATCAAGTTCGGGAAATTTCGGCTCATATAGGTGTCGCCCTTGTTGATAAACTCGGCCATACGCCGGGGGATAAATTCGGCATTGCGTTTCTTGCCTTTTTTATCATCAAACACCACGATGCCTTTCTCGTTAGTCAAGTCGCGATCCAGCCGTCCTTTGCTGTCGCCCAGGTAACCGATGGTCTTGAGCTTGTCTGCCTGCCGCAACTGCTCGCGGTCGAGTTCCTCGCCGTTGCCCAGCAGGAGCATCCCCACATCGCGTGTGTATTTCTCTTCAAACGTCTCTTTGACGCGGACGGAAAACCCTTCGCGCTTCAGCAAGGCAACCGCCACGTCCGGCACCTCGCCCACGATAAGGCAGAGAATCCGGTTTTTGGGGTAAGAAATTGCTCGCGGGAGATCATTGACATACAGAAACTCGTCGAAGCTGGGTGTCACGTGGTCGGCCTTTTCCAATACGCTCTTGCGCTCGATGTTTTCCGTAAACGCAAAAAACCGCTCAATCAGCCCCGACTCCTTAAGCTGGAAGTCCGAATAGCCATCGCCAATGCCGTAGATACGGCCGGGCAACTGGAGCTGGCGCAACAGTTTGACCTTGCCCCCTTCCTCGGACAAGGGGTTCGTCTCGTCGTAGCCAATGATGTTACCGCTCTCGTCAAACAGGAAGGTGTTTGCGTAAATATTCTCGCGTTTGATATGGTAGGGAATGACCACGGGCGTGATAAACTCTTTGAATCCGCCCGATACGATCAGGACGCTGTCCGCGTTCTTGATGAAAAATTCGCGATTGCGCGAAAACGACAGCGAGACTTTCTTCTTCAGTACCCACACCAGTTTCGCTAAGTGATCGCGGTTAGCGGACAACAGCTTGACGCGTGCCGACAGGCTCTCGCGAAACGAGAGCTTGCCTTCCATCGCCAAGTTTGTCAGCCGCTCGATTTCCTCATAGACGAGGCTTTTAGCCGGGTGGTTTTCCAACGAGATGCGGGCCAATTCGTCCAAGGCTTCCACCTGAGTGAAGGTGCTGTCGAAATCAATGATGTAATAATTATCCACGTTTATTTTCTTTCAATGTCAGGGCGAGACTAATTGCTCGCAGGGTGTGTTCTAAAGGAGTAAATTCCAAGCCAATGGCCGCTTTAAGCTTTCGGTTCGAGAAGCGTAGTTTCCGACAGGTTGCCCGGACGGATTCCTTGGTGAGCAAGGGCGGCTTGCCCGAAAAAAGCGAAGCGACCCATGCGCCGCGCCGGGCCAGGCCCAGCATCGCCGGGGTAGCCTTCATCCGCGGGGGCGGGCGGTCGATAAGGCGGCTATACTCGGTCAATAGCGCTTGATGCGTTTTGTTTTCATGGCTCACGATGAAGCGCTCGCCGGATATGGAGCGGTCTGCCATCAGCATAACCATGGCCTTGGCCACGTCTTCCACGTCTACCAGACCTACCGAGCCCGTTGCGTAGAATTTGAGGCCTCGGTGCACCAACCAAAAGACCGACCCGCTACCCTTATTGCCAGCCGCCGGCCCTATAATCAGCGACGGATTGACGATAACGGCGTCGAGCCCCTCGGCAACGCCCCGCCACACCTCCATTTCGGCAGCGTACTTCGCAATCGAATAGCCAGACTTCAGCGGATCATACTCCCACCAGTCCTCTTCGGTCGTATCTTGCCCGGGCTTAGGGTCGCCCAATGCCGTGATCGAACTCACATGCAGCAGCCGGATACCCTGCTCCAAGGCGATGTTGACAATATGCGCCGTACCCTCCACATTGGTGCGCATCATGGCGGCTTTGTCCGCCGCCCGGTACGACACCATGGCTGCGCAGTGATACAGCTCGCTGACCCCTAGGGAGGCATCCGAGAGGGCAAAATAATCCGTAATGTCCGCATCAACCCATTCGATAGCGGAACCGAGAGCGCTCAGGGTCTCCGGGATGGTGGAGGAAGCCCGTTTAGTGGCGCGGACACGGTGCCCGGCATCGACCAATTGCCTGATCAATGTGGACCCGAGAAAACCTGTTCCGCCTGTTACTAAAATCACTGTTAACGATTCCGTTGATTATGGATGCGCCCAAAAATAAGGCAAATAAACCGATTTGTGGGAAAAATTTCGCTTTGCCGAGCTTATCCGCTGAGCGCCTCGCCAGGCGCTGCGCCCCGGGCGGATGGAGGCGCGTAACCACGAACGGACACCGCCGCCTGCTTTTTTTCGGGGGCGTCTTTCAATACACGGGCTTTTATGTAAGTTTGCCCTGCACTGGCCGGACACGTCCTACCAGCATGCACAACGCGTAACATACAACAACCATGTCACTGTCAGATTTCTTCTCGCCTGTCAAGCTTAGCGATTTTGAGCCCAAATCCGGTTTTTTCAACACGCAACTGGGTGCGGTCGCGGACATCCACGCTACTGCATTCCCCGACCTGGAAGAAAGCACGCCCCACATAGCCATCTTGGGGGTCCTCGAAGACCGTAATGCCATCGGCAACGCCGGGGCAGCGGCGGGCCCGGATGTGATCCGCAAGCATTTGTACCAACTTTACGCTGGCGACTACCGGGTAAAGATTGCCGACCTCGGCAACATCCTGGCCGGAAGCACCGGCAAGGATACGCACGTAGCCGTCAAAACGGTATGCGAGGAACTTATGAAAGCCGGCATTATCCCGCTCGTGCTGGGCGGCGGCCAAGACATTACCTATGCGCAGTATGCCGCGTACGAAAGCCTGGAGCAAAAAGTGGAAGTAGCGGTAATCGACCCGCGCATTGACATTGACCAAACAAATACCGAATCGGCGCCCCTGACGTCGCAGACGTTCCTCAACCACGTCATCCTGCACGAGCCGGATTACTTGTTTTCCCTGAGCAACTTAGCCTACCAGTCTTACTTCGTCAGTCCGGAGGCCGTTAATATGTACGACAAGCTCTACTTCAACACGTTGCGCCTGGGGATGATGACGGGCAAGATCGACCAGGCGGAGCCCCTGATCCGGGCAGCGGACCTCGTAAGTTTTGACATTGGGGCCATCCGCGCTACGGATGCCCCCGGTAACGGCAATGCCTCGCCCAACGGCCTATATGGTGACGACGCATGCCAGCTGTGCCGCTACGCCGGCATCAGCGATAAGCTTACCTCGATCGGCTTCTACGAATACAATCCCGCCCACGACAGCCGCGAAATGACCGCCCAGCTGGTGGCGCAAATGGTGTGGTGTTTCGTGGACGGGTACTACAGCCGCAAGAACGACGCCCCGCCTGTCCCCAAATCGTCGTACATCACCTACCGCGCCACCCTAGAGGGCGACGCCTACGAACTGGTGTTCATCAAAAGCAAAAAGTCTGACCGGTGGTGGATGCAGGTTCCCTATTTTGGATCCAAATCCGTCAACGAGCGGTACTACCTCGTGCCGTGCCGATACGAAGACTACAAACAGGCCGTGGCCGGCGAAATGCCCGATCTATGGTGGAAAACCCACCAGAAATTGCAGTAGGTTGCCGCACCGAGACCCCGGCATGCGGCGAGCGCTGCACCTCCCGTCCCGCGGAAAAGCCGGCCGTCTTTTAACTCCGCCTACGCATTCGCACGAAGGTATCAAATCACCGTGGGCAAGTGTTATATTTGTATAGCCTTATTGCATAAAGCCATGGAGGAACTGTTTAGACAAACCTATGGGGCTGTATTGGAACCAGACCTACTCACTGAGATTATTGACGTATCTAAATTCGTTCAATTTGAAGAGGGTGATGTTTTGATCGACTACGACCAATACATCAAAACCATCCCCTTGTTAGTATCGGGTGCGATAAAAGTTTTGCGAGAAGATTATGATAGCGGAGAATTACTGTTGTACTATTTAGAGCGGGGAGATACATGCGCGGTATCCATGACCTGCTGTATGGGCGACAAAAAAAGCGAGATCAAGGCAATCGGTGAGAAGGCCGGGATTATAATTTCGGTACCAGTCGCTAAGATGCCCGAATGGATGGTCAAATATAAAAGCTGGATGAATTTTATATTTGAAACATACCATAACCGCTTTAACGAACTACTGAATGCTTTGGACACCATCGCTTTCATGGACATGAACGATCGACTATTAAATTATTTGTTTGAAAAATCTAAGATTGACAATAACCATGTGGTGAATAAGACCCACCAAGACATTGCCAGCGAATTGAATACCTCGCGCGTTGTGGTATCTCGGCTGCTTAAGGCGCTGGAAAAAGAAGGCCGGATAAAATTAAACAGGAACAGTATCGAAATACTTTTGCAATGATGACAAGGCTACTGGGAAGTAGCCTTTGTTATGTAACAAATGTTGCAGACCAGACGGCAATTGATTTCGAACTTTGCCATCAAACATTCAAGTGATATGGAATTTATTTTAGCACCCTGGCCATGGTATGTTAGTGGCCCGCTTATAGCAGCGACGATGTTTGCTTTGCTTTATTTAGGTAAGAACTTTGGAATGTCGTCCAACTTGCGCACCATGTGTACGATGTGCGGCGCGGGCAAGACGTCATCATTCTTTCGGTTCGACTGGAGAACACAGAAATGGAACCTGCTAGTCATGGTGGGGGCTGTCATCGGTGGATTTATTGCCGCTAATTTTTTAGGGGCTGGGCAGGCGCCGTCTTTAAATCCGAAAACTGTTATTCAGTTGGAGGAGATCGGAATCCGCAGCGCGGGTAAAGATTATGTCCCGACGGAATTTTTCGGAGCGGACGCGATGAAGGAGCCTAAAGTGCTCGCGTTATTGATAGCTGGGGGATTGTTGGTTGGCTTTGGAGCGCGATATGCAGGGGGCTGTACTTCAGGCCACTCGATTTCGGGCATTAGTAATCTACAAGTGCCGTCGATGATTGCTACGGTTGGTTTTTTCCTTGGAGGCATCGTCATGGTACACATCATTTTTCCACTTATATTTTAATTCGCGTAATGAGAAACATTCTATTTTTAACAGTGGGTATATTTTTTGGTATACTCATGTTTAAGTCTGAGGCGGCGTCATGGTTTCGTATTTACGAAATGTTTAATTTCCAGTCCGTTCATATGTACGGGCTGATGGGTACGGCGTTAGCGACGGGCGTGTTGTTGGTACAGGTAATCAAGCGTAAGAAAATCAAGGACATCGATAATAAGCCTATCGCCATCGCAGACAAGGAAAAGTCCATCACGAGATATCTGGTAGGCGGTGTGATATTTGGCTTGGGCTGGGCCTTGGCAGGCGCTTGTCCTGGGCCGATGTTTGTGCTTACGGGCGCTGGATATTATCCCATATTGATTGTAATTGCAAGCGCGCTGGCAGGCACATGGATATATGGGCTACTGAAAGAAAAACTGCCCCATTAATATCTGAACGCCTTATTTTGTTGAAGAGGTTGTCTCACATTTATTGAGGCGGCCTTTTTTAGTTTTCCTCGAAATCGGTGTGGTTGTCGGATGGTGGTGGTTTGACTGGTCTGTTTTGGCGGACAGGTTGGATTTGGTCAAGAAAGCACGGCAACCGGAAAGCCGGGCGTAAATATGGAGTTAGCCGTAACACGATCCATTCTTGGATAACTGAGATGGGTTATGCGAACTACTAGACCATTAGAACAGCCCACAACACGATGACTGATATCAAAGAAGAACAAAATATCAGACTTTTAGCCAAATAGGTTTACACACTTCCTGGGATGCTACCTGAAAAATAGCTAAAACACGTTTACACACTTCCTGGGAGGGTGTCTTTACACACTTCCCGGGATGGTGCCTACCAAAGAGCTCGAAGCCCAGTGCACCATGCAATTCCCATTTGCCCGTGCGCCATTCCGATCTGCACGCGTGCTACCCGAAACCGCACGCATGTAAATCCCGTTTGCACATATGCAATTCCGATCTGCACGCGTGCTGTTCCAAACCGCACGTGTGTAAATCCCGTTTGCACATATGCTAATCCGATCTGCACGCGTGCTAACCGAAACTGCACGTGTGTAAATCCCGTTTGCACGTATGCAATTCCGATCTGCACGCGTGCTAACCGAAACCGCACGCG
>Ga0079224_100000031_pt1 | contig 88473 bp, 78 predicted proteins | sample Stecom2015_FD_80414 | JGI IMG/M metagenome (GOLD analysis project Ga0079224, IMG submission 80414) | Agricultural soil microbial communities from Utah to study Nitrogen management - Steer compost 2015 | ecosystem: Environmental > Terrestrial > Soil > Agricultural land | place: USA: Utah... | reverse complement strand
TCATGTACCGCATCGCATCTTTCCATCGACGCAGGTCAAACATCCGCTGACCTTCAAATGAAAGTTCATTTAACCGTTCACGCTTTATAATTTCCCGCATCCCCTCTTGGGTAGAGGGTTTACCGGGAATAGTTCCGTACTTCGCCCATGACTCCACGACACCTTCTAAACCAGCCCGGAACCGGACACTGTCTACCCACCGATACACCTCGTTATCAGGCGTCCCCTGTACTTCATTTGCCGCTTCTGCACGTAATAAATATAAATCACTCAGCCGAATCAACGGAATAGTGAAACGGTATGGGTTTGGAGAAGCCGTGGTGGTTGTCGACCGGAAACTTACCAGTTTCTTAATAAAATATCCTGTTTTTATATGAGCGTCACTGAACACCACACCATGCGGATCACCACTCCGGTTCTTTATCACAATGGTCTGATCCTCGGGCTGCGCTAGCGCTTCGTAAAGACTTCTATCGAATGCTAAGTGAGCATAAAACCGGGGTTCCCTGTAGAAATTAAGATTCGCTGTCGTCTCTCCTCTGCTGATGTAGTAGCGATGGAACACTCCTGTGTCTCTCCTCATCTCATAGCGAGAGGCATAGTTCCAGAAACGATCCTCGTCAATGGGCACCCCATTTCGTGTGTAATATTGCTCCGCGATTTTCAGCGTGGCACTCAACTCTGAGGTGCCTGCATACGATTCGAAAAACTTGGGGATACAGTAGTTCTGAAATTGGTTGGCATTATTATAGGCAGGATGGGCCCAAATAATCTCCGGATTGTCGATCGGCCGCTCAGAAACTGCGCCGCGTAAGGTATATTTCATCAGCGTTGTATCCGACATCGTTTCAAACCCTCTGCGGAACCGGAACAGTGCATGGCCATTCTGGTGGCTTATCTCGATGGCGTCGTCTATCGCCCGCAATGCTCGTTCCCACTTGGTCCGGTCTTCCTGAACGGGCACCAGTTGCAGGCCTCTTCTATCTTTGAAATTAGCATAATCAGGATTACCATTAAGCAGAGGGCTAGCTGCCCAGACCAACGCTTTGGCTTTTACAGACGCAGCAATGGATTTTGTGATCCGTCCCATTTCTGTCGTGGTTTCGTCTATTTTATCGGGAAGATTTTCCATAGACTCGTCCAACAGACGAACCACATAACTCACTACTGAATCCACCGGTTCACGGTATACCCTCACATCTTCGGGGTTCGCATTGACCGGCTGGTTGACGTCTATAATCGGAATCGGGCCGTACAGCTGCAGGAGGAAATAATGCAGGTAGGCTTTGATAAATTTTACTTCAGATACCCACCGGACCCGCTCCCAAGCCTGTAGGTCAGGTACCTTTTCAATGTTTTCCAGAAAAATGTTGCAATCCCGGATCCCGATCCAAAGGTTACGACCGTCCCGCCTGCCATCCCAATAATTTTGAAACGGATCAGCTGAATTCTGATCGTTCGTCGCGATTCTTGACCCGCTTCTGTTATTGAGTCCACCTACGTTGGTATCCCACCATATCTCATCAAAACCAACATTTCCTGGATAAACGAACGGGTCGTTTTGATTGGGAATCATATTATAACAGCTGAAGAGAAACTTCTCAGAATTGATCCGGTTGGAGAAGGCATTGTCCAACGTAGCCACGCCATCAGGGACAACATTGAGATATTCAGAACATCCCGCAAAGCAAAAAAATGCGAGTACGGTTACCAGCTGTTTAGCGAATGTGGTTAAATCTTTCATGATGTTTCGTTCTTCTAAAATTCAATATTCACACCCATATTCACGACACGTTGCAGAGGATAATTAAATGCGTTACCCGCCTGTTCGGGATCCCACAGCCCGAACGTCCGCAATTGAAAGAGGTTGCTCCCCGATGCATAAATACGCAACCCCTTCACCCCGAACCTTTCCAGATATTGGACAGGCAGTGTATATCCCATTTCAGCCGTTTTCAGCCTGATAAACGATCCATTCCGCATCCACCAGGTACTGGTGACATTGTTGTTGCTCATCGCATTGTCAGATAGCCGCGGCCAGAATGCATAAATATTCCGGTTATCCTCAGACCAATAGTCGTCAGCAATGGCCTGCAGCAATGCACGGTTATTGGTCATGGTGGTTATGTCTGTACTGCCTGCCACAAAGGGGGCAACGGCATTCGGATCTATCCAGAAAGAAGATCGGCCGGACCCTTGGAAGAAAACCGAGAAGTCAAAGTTCTTATAACCGAGCGACAACCCGAACCCGTAGATGATTTCAGGCGTCGTGGGATAACCGATCGGCACCTGATCGTTTTCATCGATTCGCCCATCCCTATTTATATCCTTATATTTGATATCACCGGCGGCGTACTCTCCAAAGGTTTGCGTAGGAGAATTTTTCACCTCCTCATCATCCAGGAACAGCCGTTCAGCGATATAACCCCAACGCTGGGAAATCTTACGCCCTTCCCTGGACCTCCACGGTGTGGCGGAATAGTCGGGTTCCTCGTAAATTTCGAAGTTACTTGACGCATAGGAAAAATTCCCTCTCACAACCGCCCAAAAGCCCGAAGCGAAAGATTTGTTATAATCCACAGACAATTCCCCCCCCTGGCCGCTCGCTTTCCCTATATTGGCTTTGGGAATGGCCTGGAGCCCCATGGTGGTTGGAATATCTGCCCTGGTCTGGAGGATGTTGCTCCGTTGCTCCCGAAAGTAATCGGCCTGAACTTCCAAACTGTTCCACAAGTTGAGTTCCAGTCCGAAGTTGCTCTTATGACTGACTTCCCACGTGATGAACGGGTCTTCATACCGGGAAATAGAAATACCGCTACGGTTATAGCCGTAGGTATCTCCGAAGCTGATCCCCCGCCCCCCGTCGCTCATGTTGACATTGGATAAATAATAAAATCGATCTTCTTTCAAGCCTATCTCGTCGTTTCCAACCAAACCGTATGTGGCCCTAAGCTTTAACTTAGAAATGACATCGCTGTATCGCCCCATAAAAGGCTCGTTCGAAATAATCCAACCTAATCCCGCCGATGGGAAAAACCCCCACCGTTCATTCCTTGAAAAGCGTTCAGACCCATTGTAACCGAAGTTCGCTTCAAGGAAATACCTATTATCATAACTATAAGTGGCCCTCCCCGCCAACCCCAAGTTCCGTTGGGGCAACGAAAGTTGCAAGGTATTATAGGTATTGTCCTTCCGTTCCCGCAAAGTTCCTACAACAAGGGCGGAAAGCATATGTTTTTCAGCTATATTCGTTTGGTATTGGAGAGCACCCTCAAAATACATGGTATTTTCCATCTTGCGCTCTCCCGGCACGTAATCCAAATAATCGGTACCTGCATCCGGGTTGAGGGCAATTAAACGGTAATCATCAAGCCCCGCTATCTGGGGTGACAATGCATAGAAAAAAGGATTGTACTGTCTCCTAACATCCAACTGTGCGAATCGGTTGATGTTCATCAATCCCCTTGCAGACAATCCTTTCGTGATAAAATTCAGGTCTTGTTTCAATTCGAATTGAACGTACATCGAAGAACGATCGTTGGACCGGTAACCCTTTAACATCTCAGCATAAGGGTTCAGATAAGTACCGGACGCCGTATTTCCAAACAGTATATGTTTTGCGTATATGGTTGATGCATCCGCCTCATAATAAGGCAAAAAATAAACCGGGTTGGCTAACACCGCTTTATTATATAACGCTGTGCCCCCGTCCAATGGCCCTTGGTAATCGTCAAAAACACCGTTCAAACGGACAATAGCTTCCGTGGTTTTGGTGAGGTTTACGTTGATATTGGACCGCAACGAGTACCTGTTTATGTCGATGTTGTTGTTAAAATTCTGGCGATTATCTACGTTTAGAATACCTTGGTCTTTGGAATAAGCCGCTGCAATATAGTACCGCGCGATGTTACCGCCACCGCTGACGTTTAGGTTGTAACGCTGATTAAACGTATTCTTGTCAAAGAGGAGATCTTGCCAATCAACCGCGGGATAATACAACGGATCTATTCCCCGTTCGGTGTAATTTACTTTTTTTTCGTCATACGGCAGCCGCATTCCCGGTTTCCGGGAACGGACAGCCTCATTATGTAATTTCATAAAGGTTACCGGATCAGCAAATTGGACATTTTCAGTCGGTCCCGAATAGGACCCTTCTGCCCGAAGCTGTACTTTCACGGCTCCCTCACGGCCCTCCTTGGTTGTCACAAGAATAACACCGTTAGCTCCCCGTGCGCCGTAGAGCGCGGTGGCATTAGCGTCCTTCATGATTGAGAAACTGGCTATATCATCTACATTCAGTCGCGACAAGTCTTCAGTGGTCATCTCCACATTATCGATCAGTATCAACGGGTCAACCTTACCTGTTCCGAAACTGGTGACCCCGCGAATGAAGAATTGAGCGTTATCCTGACCGGGTTCACCAGTCCGTTGATACGAAATCATACCGGCTATCCGGCCGGCAAAGGAGGTGGTAAGGTTACTGGAAGGGACCCTTAGTTCGGAAGGGTTGACTGTAGTGATTGAAGCAATTACACTTTCCTTTTTTTGGGTTCCAAATGCTACCACCACCACTTCATCCAAATCCGACTTCTCCTCCTGTAGGACGACGTCAAGGACCGTCTGCCTTGCCACGGTAATCTCGCGGACAACGTAACCTACAGTGCGGAATACCAGTACATTCCCTGGTTCTGCGTCAATGACGTAATGGCCGGTAAGATTGGTTGCGGTGCCCCGTGTTGTCCCCTGTACCAGTACCGAAACGCCTTGCAGCGGATTACCCAGCGAATCGGTTACCCGCCCGGATACCTGTTGCTGTATTTCAACTTCCGTCACGGGTACCGGAAGCTTCGTCGGACGCTGCTCTACCGGTCTCCTGTTAAGAACGATGATTTTTTCCTGAATATCGAACCCATAAGGGGTATCTTCAAAGACGCTTTCCAAGGCTGCTTCGAGATCCTTATCCTTAATAGATACATTAATGGGGTGAGCTACAGATACATCTCTTTTGTTATAGAAAAACGTATATCCACTCTGCTTTTCTATTTTCCGCAATACTTGCACCAGCGTGGCATTGCGTTCTTCTAATGTAATTCGTTGACCGAACACATTGGCAGAAAGTTGTAGGCAAAATGCCGTAAGTAAAAGCATGATCAACTTTACACGCACAAGTACGTCTTTAGTAATTGGTAAAGCAAGGCTCATCTTAACCTTGCCCGATGGCTCAAAATTCATACATTTGTATGGTTTTGGGTGAGTAATCAATGAATTTTCCTTAATTGAATGCTTTTGAAAGGTTACCCAAACAATCGGCCGGCGGTGTTGCGAGCACAACCGGCTTTTTTATTTGGTAACCTAGGGGTCATGTAGTCCTTGTTTCCATAATGTTCTTTTTTAAATTACCAATTGATACTATTTCCTCGATTTCACTTCCAAAAGTTTTCCGCCTTTTAACTCAAACGACACACCCGCACTCTTCAACACGTTTAGCGCCGTCGCCAACGAAACATTTCTGGGAATCTTGCCAACAAATAAATCATCGGACAGCCCCATATCGTATCGCACATCAATATCATACCACCTGGAAAATTGCTTAAGTACATCCTGAATGTCTGCTTCGTTGAAATAAAAATACCCATTTTTCCAAGCGATATATGCCTCGATATTAACCCTGTTAACCTGTAGGACATGGTCGGTCAACGTCGCCTGTTCGCCGGGAGTTAATAGAACATCCTGCTTTTGCACACCTTGGTCCCACTGATTGGGATTTTCTCGGTTGACGCGTACGGACCCAGAAACTAATGTAGTTTTTATCCCTTCTTCGTCCGGATAGGCGCTGATGTTGAATTCTGTACCTAAAACCTCTGTGGTCTGAGATTTTGTCCTGACGATAAACGGAAGGGACGGTTGTTTAGTGATTTCAAAGTATCCCTCCCCTTCCACTAATTCAACCTCACGCTGTGGGCCAGCAAATTCGTTCGGATACCGCAGGGTAGAAGCAGAATTCAACCACACCGATGACCCATCGGGGAGAATCACCTGATATTGGCCACCCTTAGGCGTGCTAATCGTTTGGTATGTCACGGCTCGGCTTTTCGCGCCTCTTATGGTTTCCTTTGCTACTACCTCTCCGTTTTCGTACCGGATCTCGTTGCCGATAATAATCCTCGACTGTTTTCCGCTCAGCGTTATTTCGCGCCCATCTGCTAACCTGAGAACCGCCCGATTGCCGCCTGGCAGGACATCGTGGGTGTTCACTGAAATTTCAGATGGTATTCGCTCACTCTGCATCCAGAAAAAGATACCCGACGAAGCAACAAGAAGGATAGCTGCCGCCATGAATGTGGTCCGCCGGAACCCGGATGTTTTCCTTTTAGGAGACTGGGCTTTAATTCCCTCCCTCACTTTGTTCAAAATCCGGACTCTCAGCTCCTCCTCACTTCCGGCAAATGATGCAGGCAATTCCAACTGATCGTCTGCATGCGCATTATACCACGCCGCAAAATCGGATTTCTCTGCCTCGGTGATCGTGCCATTCAACCACTTGGTTGCCAGCTTTTGATAACGCTCTCCATCGGTCATAATTCGGTTATTTACTTTGATGTACTGCAACCGACAATAATCCCTTACTCGCCAATCAGAAAAATTTAATTTTTTAAAAAGTTTTATAATTTATAATAACGTGATTAGGAAACCTGCTAGTTTCGTACGGAGCGTCTTAAACGCTTTTCCTAGATGGGCCTCAACAGTCTTTTCCGAAATCTGTAACGTTTCGGCAATCTCTTTTTGAGAGTACCCTTCTTCCCGGCTCAACCGAAAGACCAGGCGGCATTTTTCGGGCAATTGCTTTACATAACCCGCAAGTTCATCGCGTAATTCGTCAAACGCCAATTGCTCTTGCGTAGAATCGTCCACCTTTTCAGACATCAACGCTGTATCGATGTATCGTTGCTGATTGTAATATTTATCCAACACCTTGATTACCCGATATTTGACCGAAGCAGACAGGTAATGTCGCAATTCAGATGTAAGTTTAAGTACATGTCTACGATGCCAAAGCGCTGTAAATAAATCCTGCACTACTTCTTCGGCATCTTCAAGACGTGTCAGTCGATGAGCGGCGATAACAAACAGTTTCTTCCAATACCTGTTGTAAAGTTCGGTAAAGGCCCTTTCGTCATCGCCCTTCAACAAAACAATCAAATCATGATCTGATCTTTCGGTATAAGAAATCATAAAGCGGGTTTATAGCGGGAAACGGCCGTACCGGACCGGCTTCCCGACGACAAAGGTAATCGTTTGCCCGAAAAAAGCAACTGACCGGCTTATAAAGCTTATCTCCCCGGCTATTTCTTTCCCACCTGCTTCGTGAAAAATACGCCCTTCTTGTTGGAAACCACAATATCCAGGAGACCGTCACCGTCTACGTCCTCCACAACCACCTGCAAGCCTACCCCTGACTGGTCATCAATCTGATGAGCTAACCAATACGGCGGTTCGCCGGGCAAGTACTCGTACCAATACAATACAGGCGGTTCAAAAGCCCCCGGGTCGTGCCCATTGTGTGCAAAAAAACGTTTGCCTGTAACCAGATCCGGGCGGCCATCCCCATTAATGTCCCGCAGGACCAACGCATGACTTTGAGAAAAGGTATTGTCAATCACGTGCTTCACCCAATGCACCTCTCCCTGTTCATCACGCTGTTGTTCGTGCCACCATAGGCCGTAATTATGCGCCGAAGAACTGATAATATCCAAAAGCCCATCGTCATTTACGTCATAAGCGTACATCTGTGCACAATCCTCACTGAACTCGGCAGGATGGAACTGCCACGGAGTCCCGTCATGGTTGGCCGGAGCCTCCCACCAACCCTTGTTGATTAGAATATCAGGTCGACCGTCGCCGTTGATATCCTCAAATCCAAGGCCATGTGTGTATTGATGCGTGCCGAGACCCGCCACGTTGCTTACCACATGCTTTTCCCATGTGGTGTCCCCCGGCTTCTGCGGCGCACGTAGCCAGATCACCTCCTCGGTTTTCGGATCATTGCCTATCAGGTCGGGACGGCCGTCGCCATCCACATCTTCAAAAAACGGGGTTTCGTTCCCAAACGCCGGATAAATAGGGTGTTCAACCCAATGGCCCGGATTGTTTCCCGGATTTTGATACCAGACTACCTCCTCTCCCGGGAGCCCCACGCGAATGACGTCTACCCAGCCGTCCTGGTCAACATCCAGGGCAAAGTGTAAAAAGGCATTGCTGTATCCCTTGTCGTAGGCGAACGGCTGGGGAGCGGTCAACTCATGCTGCTTCCAATCCGGCGCTTCAAACCAGTACGCCCCTGCAACAATATCCAATTGCCCATCGTTATTGATGTCAGCAACAGCTACTCCCTCCGATACGAAAGTATCGCAGAGCACATATTTTTCAAATGCCACCTCTCGTGACCGCCCGGATTGCCCTACACAGGCAATGCTGGTCAATAACACTGGGAACGCGGTTAAAATCAACTTGGCAATTCTTTTCTTGATCATGGCTTCTTCATTATTTTACAGTCAATAGATACTCCAATAAGGCTCCGAACTCTTCTTCGGAAAAAATGTGGCGGAACTGATCCGGCATTAAGGTAAACGGCGACGGTGTGTGCGACTTCAAATCCTTTTTGACCACCTTGAACTCCTTCCCGGTAATGTCTGCAAACACCATTACTTCGCCCTCGGTTCTACGGTAAAGGCCGCTCTGTTTCTTTCCGTCGTTCATAACGATGTTGTACGTGCGGAAAGACTCAGAGATGTTCCGGTTGGGATCCAGTATTTTCTCGGTTAGCGCCCTTACCCCCCAATTTCCGATGCCGTCCAGCTGAGGGCCGATCATACCGCCCTTGCCGCCGATTTGGTGGCAGATGGCACAGTTCGCTTCGAACAGTGCACGGCCTTTTTCTTTTCGTTGGCCGGTTTCCCTGAATCCCGCGATACGATCTTCAATGAGCTTTTTCCTGGCCGTCCGTTCGTCATCCCCTGTCGCCAACAGCTGTTTAAGGCGGGTTTGTTGGGCAGGAAGGGCATTGGCATCAAGCAACTCCCTAACTTTAAATTCTGCTAATAAATCGATGGCAGCTGACTCTGCCTCCTTCGCCTTTAACAACCGCTCTATTCCTTCCGGTGATCCCGCCAGCGCCATCACGGCCGCAAGCTGTACCGGTCGCGCGCTGCCCGCTAAACCTTGCAGGAGGTAGTCCAAGCTTTTACCTTCGTTGAATGCGCCCAATACCGCCGCTAATCGTTCTCTCAACAACGCAGGCTCGTCCCTGTTCAGGAAGATGTTGCCGAGCAAGTCGGCATCTCCTTCTTCAGACATACCGGCTAACGCGTTGGCAGCAGCCAACCGGGTATCGGGATTCACCCAACTCGCGGCGGCTATTTCCCTGAGGCGGCCCCGCAAACGAACGATATTAAACGTTCCTGCAATTTCAGCAGCTTGTTGCCGTAATGCATCTAAGTCAGATGGTGTGTACGGCGGCATCTCAATAACCGCCGGCTCCAACTTTCCAATACCGATGGAGCCTGTTTCAGAGCTATCCACCACCTCAATATACCCCATCTCTCCTTCGTAACTCCGTAGGTTGAACGTCACCGGTTTAATCAGGTCGCTAAATTCCATTTGGGTTTCCTGCCGCATCCGGTATTCCTCAACAATCCGATTGTCTTCGGCTAAACGGATACGCACCGCATTTTGTGACGTCCCTGTTTTCTCTTCGGTATTGTGTACATCGTTATCGAACACATTCATCCGGATTTCCGCCGGAAGAACAAATGGTCGGGTGTAGAGCGTAGCCCTGGGCTTATAGCCGTTTCGCTCACTCAGGTAAATCCGGAATGCCGGCGTTACCTGAGTGAGAAATGCGTCTGACATTAACCACGGGCTCAGATCCTCCGGGCGGCTCTCCATTGGTTTATTCATCCAAAGATCGGGCCCGCCGGTCACATTACTGAGAAAATGCTCCGCGAGCTGACTCCCCCAGCTTCGCAAGGCAGAAGGTATAGTCAGCCCGCGTTGCGCTACCCCTTCCTGGATACGCAGAAACAACGAAAGCTGCACTTGTTTATCGTTTACGAACTTTTCGGTGATGATCGGTACAATTTGAGACAACTGCTCGCTGCGGGCATACCGCCCAATAAACTCAAGGTTTTTCTGCAAGGCCTCCGGTGGCAAATCATGGTGAAGCACATAATCCAGAACGAATGTCGCGGTGGCTTCGGACGGCACATCCCGCATGGCGGTGACAAGCGTGGCCAGTTTTTCACCTTCCCATTTTTTCCCCGCAACTTTTTCTGCCACCCCCCTACCCCGCAGGTTATTCCGCACGGCCAATAGGGTTGTGTACTTCAAATGTGAATCCTCGTCGCCCGTGGCGCTATACAAAGTCAACAGCGGGTCTACATGATCGGCATCCGGATGCCTGCTTAGGACCTCGGATGCCGTGCGCCTGATAAAGGGATCTTCGTCCGCCAGCCCTTCCAACACCATCCGTTCTTGTTCAGTAGTGAGCGTAGTCAATTCTGCCAGAATACGCAGCGCGTGCTGCCGGACTATAGACTCCCGGTGATGAAGGGCCTCGTTGATGAGCCGTCCCGGCAATGCGTCCAAACGGTGGAGAACCCACAGTCCGTGGATGTAAGCGGTGGGTGACACCTCCGCAGTAGAAAGTTGGTCAAGCACCGGATTCACCGCCTTTTTCCCCATCACTTCCACCAGCCGATCGGCTACTTTCAAGCGCGTCGACAGGTGTGGATGATCGAGCCCGGCGATCAGCTCCCCCAGGTCCACTTTAGCCCAGTTCGCAACGGGGACAGAACCTCTGTCCTTGCCGGTGTATGTAATTTTCCAGATACGGCCACTCAGACGGTCGCGCCCGGGGTGATCCAGGGCCACTTCGTAATGACCAATAATGCGGTTGTAAAAGTCGGCCACATATAAGGATCCATCCGGACCGACTTTGATATCGACCGGCCGGAACCATGGGTCTTCACTGGTGAGAAAAGGCTCTTCTTTCTTTGCGATGGGTGTAGTCCCCTGATAAGTTACGGTAGTACGGTCAATCCGACACGTTACTACATCGCCGGTAAAAAAGCTGCCGCGATAAGCATCCGGAAACTGACGATCTGTATAATAAACCAGCCCGGCAAGCGCCGTAGATCCCAGTTCATAGCTCATCATCTCCGGCGCATACCCAATGGCGGGGTCCTTCCTCCCCCACTGCGGATAATCTCCCCCGGGAATCAGCTGAAAAATAGGCTTGCTATGGCAGTCAACCGAATACAAATAGCCCCGTTCGTCGATGGCTAACCCAAACGGATTAATACGGCCGTTGGTAGTCTGTTCTACCCGGCTTCCGTCCGGACGAAATCGAAACGTATTTCCTGAAACCAAAGTGATCGAATCGCCGTCAGCACCGGCAACAATGGACACATTCGTAAAGCCGTGACAGGCATGGATCCAACCGTCGTATCCACGAAAAAAATTATTGACCATCCCGTGGGTGTCCTTAAAGCCAAACGGGCCCAGCAGCACATTCTCTTCGTCAGCTTTGCCATCGTGGTCATTATCTTTAAAATGATAAACACTGGGAATACTAAACCCCACAGCTCCGTCTGACACAGGCATAATACCGATCGGGATGTTCAGGTGGTCGTCAAAATGCGTGAAGGCATCCGCCCTGCCGTCTCCGTCAAGATCTTCCAAAATGGTAATACGATCCTCCCCGGCTCCGGTACCGGCAGCAATCGGGTATTCGGACGACTGGGTTACCCACAATCTCCCCTGATCGTCAAACTCCATATTAATCGGTTTGGTAATATCTGGCTCTGAGGCAAAAAGCGTGATTTCAAATCCCGGGGGCAGCTTGAATCCTGCCATCTCCTCCTCCGGCGTCTGAAAATCGGTGGTCCGCACATGGTCGGAAAATTTATCATTATCGGGTCCGCGCGGGTTCCGGCACCCACCAGTCACTACGCACCCACCTAGTACAAGTAGTACAAGGCTGTACACAACAGACAAGCCGGTAAATCGTTGAGCATATTCCAGAAGACGACCGCACATAGGGCTTTCAATTGGTGTAATGGTAAATAATCAGTCGATTCTCAAAGGTAGGTATTCATCAAAAAAAAGCAACCTGCACTGTGCTGATAGAACAGAATGGGATATGTATCTTTGCTGCATATGAACAAAATCCTAGTAACCGGCAGCAACGGTCTTTTGGGTCAAAAGATTACCGACTTGGCACTGACCGACAAAAGTATTGAACTGATTGCCACCTCGCGCGGGGGGAATCGTCATCCAATAAAGAATGGGTATCTGTACTTGGATCTGGATATCCTCAACGAGCAACAACTCCAGGATACCATTGCCGAGCATCGGCCCGATGTCGTCATTAATACGGCTGCAATGACCAACGTAGACGCTTGCGAACAAGACCCGGAAGGCTGTCGGAAACTCAACGTGGATGCGGTCGCATCGCTCATCTCCCTATGCGAAAAGTATGATATCCAGCTGATTCATCTGTCAACGGACTTCATTTTCGATGGAAAAGAGGGGCCATATACTGAAGATGCCCACCCACACCCCCTAAGTCTGTACGGACAGAGTAAATGGGACGCCGAAATCCTGATTCAGCAATCCGGGTGCAGATGGGCGATCCTCCGTACCATTTTAGTGTATGGAATCGTCGCCGATATGAGCCGGAGTAATATCGTGCTATGGGCAAAAGGAGCTTTGGAGAAAGGGCAGCCCCTCAATGTGGTCAATGATCAATGGCGCACGCCCACACTCGCCGAAGATCTGGCACGGGCCTGCCTCCTGGCTGCAAGGCAGCGTGCGGAAGGGATTTTCCATATATCCGGTAAAGACCTGCTCGCTATTCATGAACTGGTGGCGGCTGTCGCCGATTTTTGGGGACTGGATAAGTCGCTCATCCGGGAGGTGAGCTCCTCCACGCTCAGTCAGGCAGCGCCCCGGCCCGCACGCACCGGCTTTGTCCTCGATAAGGCCCATACGGTACTAGGGTACGAGCCTCACAGCTTCCGGGAGGGGCTGGAACTGGTCGATCAACAGCTGCGCGAAAACGGACATACTTCCGAAAAATAATTTCATCTTTGTGCTATGACCCAAAAATTCGCCCGTGAATCGTATACCATCATGAACGAGCTGGTACTTCCAAATGATACCAACACGCTCAATAACCTCATGGGTGGCAGGCTCCTCCACTGGATGGATATCGCCGCAGCGATATCGGCCCAAAAACATTGTAACCGCATCGTGGTGACTGCCTCCGTAGATAATGTCTCTTTCAGGCATCCTGTCAAGTTGGGTGATGTCATCAGTATTGAAGCAAAAGTTACACGAGCCTTCAACACCTCCGTGGAAGTCAGACTGGTCGTCTGGGCGCAGAACATTCCTTCAGGCACAAAAATCCGTTCCAACGAAGCTTTTTACACATTCGTAGCACTGGATGAAAACGGCAAAACCATCGCCGTCCCACAGCTGGTCCCTGAAACAGATGAAGAGAAACGGTTATATAATGAAGCTCTTCAGCGCCGCGAGCTTCGGCTCGTGCTGGCAGGTAAGCTGAAGCCGAAAGACGCCAAAGAGCTGCAAAACCTCTTTAAAGAGGTTGTTCGGGAATAAACACTATTTTGCCTTTGCTGGCTTTTTACTCATTATAAATTCCAGCTGCCCGCCAGCCATAATCTCTTCGTGCGTGATGTACTGCCGCTTCAGCGGGGCGCCATTCAGTAATATCTTGGAAACGTAAACATGTTCGGCCGACTGGTTCGTGGCCTCTATCGTAAAGGTCTTACCGTTCTCGAGTGTCAGCATCGCCCGTTTTATAAGCGGACTTCCCAGATCGTAGGTCGTTGACCCCGGAGCCATGGGGTAAAAACCCAGGGCACCGAAAATGTACCAAGCGCTCATCTGCCCGCAGTCGTCGTTACCCCCCAACCCATCCGGCCGCGCTTGATACATCTCCTTCAATATATGCCGTACACGCTCCTGTGTTTTCCAGGGTTTGCCTATATAATTGTATAGGTATACAACATGGTGGGAGGGCTCATTACCATGTACATAGTTACCGATAATCCCGTCGCGGGATATATCTTCGGTATTCTCAAAGTATTTGTCGGGCAGCTCCATGGTAAACAGGCTGTCCAGGTACCGTTCGAACTTTTCTTTCCCGTGCAGACCAACCAAAGCTTGAGGATTGTGCGGTATAAACAGGCTATAATTCCATGAATTTCCCTCGATGAATCCCTGTCCATGGGTATCCAATACGTCAAAATCCTTCACAAACTCACCGTTCGAATCCCTTGGCCGCATGAAACCGATACGTTCATCAAACACGTTTTTCCAGTTGCCTGCACGTTTCATGTACTCCTGGTAAACAGATTCCTTCCCCAATTTTTTGGCTAGCTGCGCAATACACCAATCATCATAGGCATATTCCAGGGTGGACGATACGGATGTGCCATTCAAGTCGGCAGGTATGTATCCCTTGTCGATATATTCACCGATCCCTTCATAATCCCTGCGGTTCGACGTCGCGATGCAGGCCTCCAATGCTTTTTCTGCGTCACCGGTGTACACACCCTTAATGATCGCATCCGCAATGACCGAGACGGCATGATACCCGCTCATGCACCAGTTGTCATTAGCGTAGTGTGACCAAATGGGAAGCATCCCCAATACACTTTGATCATAATGTGCCAGCATAGAAGCCACCATATCCGCATTCCGTTGGGGTTGCACCAGGTTAAAGTAGGGGTGTAGCGCGCGAAAAGTATCCCACAACGAAAACGTTGTATAATTAACAAATCCCTCCGCTGTATGCGTTTCCTGGTCTAACCCTCGATATTCGCCATTTGTATCCATATAGAGGGTAGGCCCCAGCAACGTGTGATACATGGAAGTATAAAAATTCACTTTATCCTCTTCGTCTTCCGTTTCGATAGCGATTTTCGACAGCTCCTTATTCCATGATTCCTGTCCGGCCCTTTTCACCGCATCGAAATCCCAATGCGGAATCTCCTGTTTCAGATTGGCTAAGGCATTCTGCTGGCTCACCGGAGAGAGCGCCACCTTTACCAGCACTTCATCGTCTATACGTGTATCGAAATCAAAATACATCGTCAGGTCTCGCCCCGCGATATCGGCAAAATTCCTACGCTGGTCAAACTTCCCCCAAAACCCCCTGTATGCCTGCGCTTTATCGTAACTTTTTTGACCGTATCCGGTAAACGGCTTGGAAAACGTCATTGCAAAATACACCGTTCGCGTACGCGCCCAGCCTGTCGTTTGCCGGTAACCGGTAACCAATGTATCGTTTACTACACGGACAAATGTCCATACATTTTTGCCGTCATAGTTGTAGATTCCCGCTTTGAGGTCAAACACAATGTGGGCATCCGCAGTCTTTGGAAACGTATAGCGGTGAAATCCTACCCGCTCCGAAGTAGTCAGCTCGGCCGTAATATCGTAGTCGTGAAGCTTTACTTTGTAATAGTTCGCCTCGGCCACTTCTTCGTCATGCGAATACGTACTCCGGTATCCGGCTTGGGTGTCTTCCGACGTGCCGGGATTCAATTTGAGCGTACCCACCGTGGGCATGACCAACAGGTCGCCCAGGTCTGAATGCCCCGTTCCACTGAAATGGGTATGGCTAAACCCTACGATGCTGTTATCTTCGTATTGATATCCTGCACAATACCGGTAGACGTCTTTATTATACGCCCCATCAACCTCATAGGACAATGTATCCGTTTCCGGACTAAGTTGTACGGCCCCGAAAGGTACCGTAGCACCCGGAAACGTGTGCCCCATTCGTGCGGTGCCAATCAGTGGGTTTACGTAATCTACAGGTCGATTTTGCGCATAGCCGGCACTGTATAACCCGATGAAACCGGCAACAATAACAAAAAGTCTTCTCATTTTATGAAATTTTGTACAAAGATCTGCTTTCATATTAAAGGTTTTTTCCATGGGGGGTTATACAATTATCCTCCACGAGGATTTCATTTTTCCCTTCCTTCCGAAGTGCTTTACCGGAAGTATCTACATACAACCTACGCAGTTGTACCCCTGAACACGCAGACAAAAAAATTCCGGTACTGGATGAATAGCGGTTGCTTTTAACAATCTGGTTAGAAAGCGTGACCTGTGAGCACCCCACGTACGACTGAACGTTCTCCAGGCCATTCAATAGCATAATTCCGTCGACGGTCACCTCCTCGGATTCTTCGATCCGAATCAAATCGGGAAGGGGCAGCCCTTCCATGTGTTTTGTCATCCGTGGTTGCTGTCCCTGAATGACACCTTTCCCGTGTATCCGAATATTGGATTGACCTTTCGCGTAGATCAGCGCCCGCCTTCCTGAGTAGTCCAGGTAATCAAATACATTGGGGCTTGCCAAGAGTACTGCTCCCTCATGGAGTTCAATGGTAACATTAGATTTCAACTCGACAGAACCGGTAAAATATCTACCTACATAAAAGTGCAACGTTCCACCCCCCTTTCCCGCTATAAAATCAATAGCATACTGTATGGAGTGCGTATTGTCGGTAACCCCGTCCGACTTACATCCGAAAAGCGAGGCGTTATAATCATTCGCTTGGACATTTGCTCCCGCCAGGAAAAACCATAATAAATAAGCAATTCTTTTCATACCAATGTCCTTAATCAATAGTAACGTTTTGGGTATTGTGAAAAATATACTGTCTCTTTTCGTCGGCCTCCGGCTCATCGAAATACAGGCCGGTCCAACTTCCCCCGGTCAGATCGTCGGCCACGATTGCCGGCCGGTAATCCTTGCGCGCTGCTTTAAACTTCACGTTCACGAAATCGACGTTCTTAGCGTGCCGGATATAAAAGCCCCAGGCAGGCAATTCTTTGAATTGAGAAAATTCAGGATAGCTATCGGCCATCTCCGGAATGCTGTCCAGCTCTTCCGGCGTGGTTCCTCGATACGCAAACAGGGGATTACTTCCCCCCGGATAGACCATCTCAATGTTCTCCAAGCGAACGTTTTCAATTTTGTAGCCAGGTAGCCCGACAATGCTGGCGGGAGAAATGTTTCTCGGCATATCCTCTATCGGCCCCTCATAGTTATAGCCTGCATCGGGCTTCTCCAGCGGCACTTCCGCATACACATTTCGGATAACAATATCTTTCATGCTGGGTCCCTTTCCTTCGCTCCACCGCTCGCCGATACGCAGGAAAATGACATTGCCTGTATTGATGGAACGCACGCCATCAACGGTGATGTTTTCAATAAAACCGCCGTCAACGGTAGCAAAGGTGATAGCCGACCGGTAGGTGTCGTACACGGTTAGGTTCCTCACGACAAAATTTTTAAATCCGCCCCGCGAAACGGTCCCGAATTTCAAGGCACTGGCGCTTGACCTAGCCACACAATTTTCAACTAGAATATTGTCGCAATATGCCTCGGCATCGTGCGATTTGAAACAGATCGCGTCATCAGCAGCATCGAAATAGCTGTCCCGGATGATTACGTTCCTGCAATCTACAACGTCAATACCGTCATTATTCCAGTACGACTTACTATCTACCTTAATCCGCTCAACGAACAAACTATCACACTGATCATACGTTTGATTCCAACTACCGGGATCCCTGAGCGTGATATCCTGAATGGTCACATTAATGCATTCCCGGAAATAAATGTTTTCGGGCCGGTTCCATTCCCTGACCCGGTCCAGCTTAAGCTCATCCTCGATAATTCCGCTGTGAACATACTGCACGGCGTTCATGGCAGTCTCAAAGCCTCTGCCATTGATGGTACCTTTGCCGGTAATACCGATATTACGCTGCTTTATGGCGAAGATCATCGACTGCCAGTTTACGTACGGATCCTTGACATAGTCAAACGGATTGTTAGACCCCAACAGGGTGGCTCCCTCTTCCAGGTGAAGCGTTACGTTCGACTTGAGGTATAGGGTTCCGGTTACGTAATTGCCTGCCCGGAATACGAGCCGCCCGCCACCGACACCGTGAACGTGGTTAATGGCTGCCTGTATGGCACGCGTGTTTAAAGTCCGTCCATCGGCACGAATTCCAAAGTCAGCCACCTCAAAGTCCGCTGCCCGGCACCATTGGGAAAGTACCAGAAAAATTGCGATAACTAATTTGTTCATCAATCCCATACTTAATTTTATACATCGTTACACGCCCAATCATCCCCATAGACTGGGAGCTGGGCAATTTCGTTGTCCACAAGCGTTTTCATGTAGATGCCATGTTGGCAATCACGCGCGGATCTCCAGACGGTTCTCCCCGGCGTTCAGCACGACCGCGAAGGTAACGATATTTCTTCTTTTCGGTAAGGGCGAGGATGATATAAGAAAAAGCCTGAAATCGCACAATAAAAAAACGATTTCAGGCTTGGAGGAAGGGTTATCTTTTCCGCGGAACCAACAGCAGCACGATCCCTGCGACCAGCACAACACCCCCGACATACGGAGGCCAGTTCACTTCCTTTTCTTTGTCCGCTGTTATTTCCAGTGATCCGATGTCGACCACTTTTTCTTTGCTGGTAAATGAGAAACCAGTCCACACCAGCATCACAATGCCGATGCCCACTAAAATAAGTCCGATTGTCTTTGCCATAGTAGCTGCTTTTGCAGGATTAAACAAAAACAATCGGAAAAAGTTTGTACGATGCCTGCACCTTGTGCCGGGACAGGCAAGCTACTTCGCAGGAATGATGGTAATCTTCCGGAATTCCACGCCAGTATGATCACCCTGTAGGTATATAGGGCCTGGCTCACCTTCGCGGCTATCAAGCGCGCCACCCGTAATACCCGGGATTTCCTGATTATTGATGATCGTTTTACCATTAGCAACCACCGTAACCATCCGGCCGCGGAGGGTGATCTCATACCGGTTCCATTCATTGGGGCCCAATGTGGCCATCTCGCTTGGCGATAGAAAACCATATATTCCTCCAAAGTAGAGCGAGCCGGGATGCCGATCCTTCGGCGAATCCTCGATCTGTACCTCATATCGGCCTCTCAAATAAATGCCTGAATTTGCGCCTTCTTTATAACGGAATTCAGCAATCAGTTTAAAATCTTCAAACTTCTGTTCGCTGATCAAGTTGGCTCCGGTCTCTTTGTTGATCAGGATTCCGTCTTCCACTACCCACTGGCTGTTATCGCCGGATGGCTTCCAACCGGTCAGGTCTTTACCGTTGAACAATTCAATAGGCTCTCCCCATTGAACTTCGCCTTCCCGACCCAGATACGGCGCTTTTACACCGGTAAAATTAAATTCGTTGCCCTTATTGGTGGTGATAGTTCCTCGGATACCTTCCTGTGTCACCTCTCCCTGAACGGTAAACAGTCCGCCTCCACCTTCCCATTGGGGGGGAATCTGGAAAGAGAACACCCCATCCTTAAGCGTGATAAGCGATACCGGCCGGGCACTGCCCGCATCGGCAACAAAGGCTCCAACCAACACATCGAAACCCGATAATTTAACCTCCAGCCAGGAAGGCACCATTCTCCCGTCTTTGTCGACGGTAATGTCCCAACGGCCGATCAAGCCCTCTGCCTCTTCCGGCACAACCTGGGTCGCTGCGTGATGAATCTCTTCTTCCTGTTTCTGCGTGGGCGCTCCGTTGTTACATGACAATATACCCATAGACAATAGGCATACAAACGGGCTGTACTTCACATATGATTTTAGCATAGCTTTGGGATTAATGTATTACAAGCGGGCTAATCTACAAAATTTCAGGAACCGAGCGCGACGATCCGGTCAAATTCTTCGCGGGTTAGGGGCATGACCGACAACCGTCCCTGCCGTACCAACGCGATGTTCTGAAGCTGGGGATCGTTCTTGATCACCTCAAGCGGTACTGGTTTCCTCAACGTCTCCACCGGCGCAAGGTCTACTACCACCCACCGGGAATCTGTTGTGGTCGGATCCTGGTAGTACTCTTTCACTACCTTCGCGATCCCCACCACCTCCTTTCCTTCATTGCTGTGGTAGAACAAAACCAGGTCCCCCTTTTTCATAGCCTGTAAGGTATTTCGGGCCTGATAGTTGCGAACGCCGTCCCAAAAGGTCTGCCTATCTTGGAGAAAGCGCTCCCAACTGTACTTAAATGGTTCGGATTTCACTAAAAAATAGTTCATTCGCGTCTGGGTTTTGTCAGTTTTGTTAGCTCTGTTTTTGTGTCACTTCCATTTTTTCGGCAAAATGATCGCAATAATCCCGGAGGTCACCGATAACGGCTTTCGCCACTTCATCGTCACCGGATGCACGGATAAACGTATCGCCGAGCGTTTGCAGGGTTTCATAGAAAAAACGCTTCATCTCGTCCAGCGGCATATCTTTGGTCCATAAATCGATACGGAGTGAGTTTTTATAATGGTGATCCCACAGAGCCAAAAACATGGCCTTAGCCGGTAATGCTTCCTTGTTGTCTCCGTCCGTCGACTCCCATGTAATGTGGTCCGGCACGTTATTCTCGTCCAGCTCGATGGTTAGTTTTATTTCTGCTTTCTTCATTTCTTATTTATTTATCCGTCTTTTCGCCGCGCTACCACACCCGTAGAACCCAGATTGCCAGCATCACAAACACCACAAAAATCGCCTCTGCAATCCATATACGCGTCAGGCTGCGCAGTAGAAGCCTGAAAAACTGATCGGCCACCACTAATACCAGCAAAAGTAACAAAAACCACCCAATGGTGCTTCTACCGGTTCCATCAGCAAACCATTTCACCAGCGCCCAGGTCATCAGCACGGCTGACGCAATATTTAATGGAGTAATTCTCAATTTCTTCATCGGGTCTTTTTACTCCAGGGTGGACCGACGCGTTTTTTACCACCTCGTCGTTTGTCCTGCTTCTGGTTTGCCGCTTTTTTCTCGTGGAATGCTCCTTTGAAATCGGGATTGTCTTTGCGTTTCTGTGCGTCAATCTCCCGCGCCTGTGCCTGCCGCTCTTCGTACTCGGTTTTTTCGACAAAAACCTCATCCGGTATCTCCACAACCGGAATCTGTTGCCTGATCAGCTTTTCGATCTTTCGAATGTAATACTCCTCCGCCGGATTACAGAAAGTAATGGCGTCACCCTTCTGAAAGGCCCGCCCCGTACGTCCGATGCGGTGCACATAATCCTCGATCACAATAGGCACATCAAAGTTAATTACATGACTTACGTTGCTGACATCAAGTCCGCGCGCTGCCACATCGGTTGCCACCAAAATCCGGATCTTGCCGTCTTTAAACGCTTGTATGGAATTGATACGCGTATTCTGTCCTTTATTGGCGTGAATAACGCGAACGTTCTCCGTGCCGTACTTCCGCTCCAGAAAATGGAATACGCTGTCTGCCACAGCCTTCGTTTTACAAAAAACAATGAGTCTGTGAAAGGCGTTGGCGTCTTTCAGTAAATGTTGTAACAGATTGATTTTGGTTTTCAGGTTGGGTACGTAATAGAGCGATTGCGTAACCGTCTGTGCGGGGGTAGCCTGTTCGGTGACTTCTACCACCGTCGGAAAGGCCAGAAAATCACCGGCTATCTTATGCACCAATTCGCTCATGGTCGCAGAAAACAGAAGGTTTTGACGCTTGCGCGGAACGACTTCTAAAATGCGGTGAAGCTTACTGATAAACCCCATGTCCATCATCTTGTCGGCCTCATCCATCACCAAAACAGTCAACGATTTGGTTACGACATGTCCCGCAAGATAAAGATCCAGGAACCTTCCGGGGGTAGCTACTAAGATATCTACTCCTTTCTCAAGTTCGGCGATCTGTGTCTTTGGTCCCAATCCCCCGTACAGTACCACGGTCCGTAAATCGGTATGGATGGCAAACAACCGAATGTGTTCCTCAATCTGCATGGCCAGCTCGCGTGTCGGCGAAAGAATCAGTGCACGCGGGTCCGCGCCCTGTGCATACTTCAACTTCATCAGGATCGGTAATACGAAGGCAGCGGTTTTACCTGTGCCCGTTTGCGCAATCCCCATTACATCCTGACCGGCCAGTATGGGCGGTATAGCCTTCTGCTGAATAGGCGTTGGATACGTATAACCTGCCTCCTCTATCGCTGTAAGAATCTGCTTACTGAACTTGAAATCTGCAAAGGTTGTCCGCTCCATCGAGCAAAGATAAGAAAACATAGGCTAACGCCGCCTGTCAATCAACGTCACGCTTTTACGTGAGTTTTCGGGGAACCTAATCCGGTTAATATCCTGAATGGCCGCAAATGCGATGGTAGGACTTACCCGCAACTTAGCCCGAAACCGGTCCTTAATTTTCAACAAGAGTTCATCGGATTCGGCTTGGGTCCCCACCTTCACCGTAATTTCATCCTCCCCAAACTCGTCCGAAGAGATCTCGACTATGTAATTCGCTATCTCCTCAAAGTCATTCAATAAGTCGAACATCGCAGGCGGGTAGAGCGTGGTTCCTTTGTATTTAATCATCTGGTTTTTGCGTCCAATCACCGGACCGAGCCGCAGGGTGGTCCGACCGCAAGTGCAAGGTCCTTCGTGCGGCTGTACGATATCACCCGTCCTGAACCGTAGCAACGGCGTCCCTTCTACCCCCAGGGTCGTTACCACAAGCTCGCCCGCCTGGCCTTTCGGAACCGGATTTCCGTCATCATCCACAAATTCGGTAATGATCAGCTCAGGATGGTGATGGCCTCCAACCCCACATTCACACTCGGTGAATGCGGTAGCCATTTCCGTGGAAGCATAGGTGGAAAATAACTCTATATCCCAATGACGGCGGATGCGCTGTCCCAGCGCATTCAGTGAGAAGTCGGGATTGCGCAGGGGTTCACCGATACATAGGGCCTTCCTAACACTGCAATGCCGATAGTGGATGCCATTGGCTTCCGCGAACTCTATCATTTTGAGAAGAAACGAGGGCACGCATACCAACGCATCGGGCCGCACACGCGCGATGGTATCCCATTGCAGTTCCGGCACCCCCGACCCTACCCTGACGATACCAATACCTGCCTTACGCGCACCCAAAAAGTAAGCAAGCCCGGCCATGAAACGTCGGTCAATAGTGGTCGTGAGCTGTAGCGTTTGCCCGCGCCGCATTCCCATACAGTGGAACGAAAGCGACTCGTTATAGGCCAGGCGGTCCAGATCCCCATCGGTCAGCGCCAGTAAAACAGGGTCTCCGGACGTTCCCGAGGTGGTTACGTAGTCAGCCACCCGGCCGCTGTCTACGCAACGGAACGCTTCGTTATTTTCCTGCAGGTCGGCCTTGGTCGTCATCGGTAGCCGCGTCAGATCGGACAGACTACGGATCGAACCGACATCGATCCGCTCACGCTTAAACAACTGCTGATAATAGGGCGATCGGTTCCGGAGGTATTCCAGCAACTGTTGAAGCTTCCGCTCCTGCATCCGTTTGATTGTTTCGCTATCGGCTTTTTCAACAGCCGGTATTATCTCCTTCGTTCGCATTGTCTCACTCGTTTCTCTACTGTTCGACGGTCCGGTTCGGTCGTAACTTCTTTCCTAAGGGCCATCCTATAATATTCGGATGCCTCCTGATAACGTCGCTGTTTTCGATAATATTCGCCCACTAGGAAATAGGCTTTCCAATAGTCCGGATTTATCGTGACAACCTGATGGAGAACCGACTCGTCAACCTGCTTGCCACTTCGAATACTGGCCTCTAAGTTACGACTTTGTTCCCGAAATCGCTCATAGTTTGCGAACGTATCGGAAACAACAAACGGGTCTTCCGGAATCCGGAGACGGCCTTCATCCACCGCCCCATCCACGGATAGGGTATCCATCCGTGAGAACACCTTCGTCAGGTCATACGCCACGAACGAACCCAGTGGATACGGATGGGTGGAAACCCACATCAAACGGTCTTCCGGCTGAAAGATAACCGCATGGTGAGCCAAGAGCTGATTAATGGCTTTCTCGTTTCCGTAACCCAGTTTAGCATTGTGGATGCCCTCCCGGTTGCGCAGTACCGAGGCAACACGTTGAGGTGTAAGGGGCGGAGCGGAGGAAAGCAGTTCATGAAGGCGGTTAAACCGGTACATCGAATGACTTTCGTTTATCTGCCGTAGGTTACGCCTGTCGGAACGATAGGGCTCACTCTGAAAATGATTCGTGCACATTAGCAGACTGTGCTCCGGGTCCACCCTGAACACCCCCAATTTTCGGGGAGATACCTCAATCAGTATCGCTTCACGTTCAACGGCACTCCCCACCAAAATGGACTCGGACACAAACACCTTTCGTTGCCGTGCGATACGCACGGCATCATCGGTGGTCGCCGCGTATTGGAGAATTTCACGTGCTACCAGCGAGATGGGTGTCCTGGCCGTAAACGGTATGCCGGATTTGCCCGCATTGATTGTTACCGTTAACCCTTTTTCATTCATTCCCGATACCGCACCTACCATTCCCGGCCAGGTCACGAGGGCGTGTTTGTAACCCGTGTCAGGATGGACAAAGGCGATCATCTTTTCTTCGGAAAATGCATCGCCGGCGTAAAAATCGAAGTTCCGACCGATCAGCAGCTTTCCATCGGCCGTATGTGTTCCCCAGAGGGCGAAAGAGGTACACCCTACCAACGCCAGGTCCTGCAGAGCATGACCGATGTCATGGGCCCCGTGAAAGTACAGTAGCCGTTGGTACGGAGGAGCGATAAAGTCGTATGCATGGCTGGCGGACTGGGAAAGCCCGTATATTTCGGCTTGGTATTCAGGCGGTACATGTTTCACCAACCGGCGGTTAAAAAAGCGGAGAAAACCGCGCAACAGGCGCTGCCGCGATCGCGAAGGAACCAGTTCCGCTAGCTTACCAACGAACGCGGCTTCCTGTTTTTCTAGCAGCTCTTCCGTCAGCTTCCCGTTCGTGAGTCCCCGCGCCAACGGATCGCCCGCTACATACAACTCCCAAAGGCCGGCATCATTACGGTGCAGACGGCCGTACGGCATCGTATATAATCCCGCTGACACCTCCTTCCGCTGCCCCACCTGATCGGTATACGTCCGGACGTCCGGAAGATTCCTGACACCTGAGCAGCCAGCCGCCATCAGTGATATCCAACATCCGATAACGACGCTATTCCTCACTGTTACGTTAGCAAATGGGTGACGGCCTTTACGGCACGGTCGTGTTTCTTAACAAAAGGATTTTCTTTATCCCATACGTATCCCGCCAGTACGGAACACACTTTGCGCCGAACGTCCTCGTTCACTTCCGGATGAAACATGAATTTCTGAAGGTCGCCCGAATACCAATCCCGGATGTACGAACGAAACACATTAACGCCCCAACGCATGTGCGCTTCATATTCCTGTTCCCAATCGACGGACTCACCGGCAAGCTGTCTCATAGCCAGCTTTGCAGATAATGCCCCTGATTCAGTGGCAAAACAGACACCCGAAGAAAATACCGGGTCCAGAAATTCCGCACTATTGCCTGTAAGCGCGAAGCCGTCGCCATGCATTTTTTTTACCGCCTTGGCGTAGGATACGATCTTTTTGGGCTCAAACAAAAAATCCAATCCGTCAAAGCGCTCGCGATAATAATCCGACTGACGGATAATGTGTCGAAACGTCTCCGTATTATTTTCCTGTTCCAGCGTTTCAAGATGTTCTTTCGGACAAACCAACCCTAGCGATGACCGTCCATCGGAAAAGGGAATTACCCAGAACCAGACTTTTTGATCCAGCACATCAAAGGTGATCAATGTTCCTTCACGGCCGTTCGGACGGCGTACGTCGTCCACGTGTACGAAGGTGGCTGCCATCGGCGGAAAAGAAGATGGAGCATCCAAACCCAGCAGCCTGGGCAGCACCCGCCCGTAGCCACTGCAGTCGATCAGAAACCGCGCCTGTATTTCCCGGCGGCTCCCCGCCTCGTCCGAAACGGCCGTCAATGAATCGGCTCCGTTGAACAGTACGTTTTCCACGGTGGTACCAAAGGCAATATCTACGCCGCGACGCTGAAGAATGTCCGTAAGGGTCTTATCAAATTCCGCCCGCGGTAGCTGCCACGTCCAGTCCCATCCTGGCGAAAACTTCTGGCTGAAATCAAACCAACAGCTTTCGTTTCCGCGGAGAAAACGTGCTCCAAATTTTTTCTCAAACCCCCGGGCTTCTACTTCCTCAACAAATCCGGCCTCGTCGAAATGATCCATGCAACGCGGAATCAGGCTCTCTCCAATCACAAAACGCGGAAAACGCTCCCGCTCCACAATCTTCACCCTGAATCCATTTTGGTGCAAAAGAGAAGCCGCCACCGCTCCGGAAGGCCCCGCTCCGATTATTAAAACATCAACGTGTTCCGAAACCATTCGTTACTTGGGATATGGACGGGCCAAACTTAGGTAAAGTTACCTACAAAAGCAAAGCGCCCCTAAGATAGGGGGCTCCTCTTTTGGGTTATTGCATAGAATACAGACCGAACGTATTCCCCTCTGTATCTATGCATATGGCGCAGAATCCATATTCGCCGATCGAGAATTTGGACTTATGTACTTTGCCGCCCGCAGCTTCTACCCGGCCTTCTTGCACGCTGCAGTCCATACACGGGAAATAAACGATGGTGTTGGTCGAGGAATCGCCACCCTTACGGCGTGCACCTGTCATCTGGACGAGCGCACCACCAACGGCCATCTTCTCGGGGTCGGGGTCTGAAGGGAAAGCAGCCATTCTGAAGTCATCCGCGTCGTCTGGAATCCCCATCTCTTCGAATGTGATTCCAAGTACATTACTGTAAAAAGTTTTTGCCCGCTCCATGTCGTCCACATAGATTTCGAACCAACAAATTGCATTTAATTTCATAACTCGGTTAGTTTTTTGATCATAATTATATCGCTCTCCAAAGATAGTCAGGAGGATCGCATCCTATAATGGTTAATCAGGCCAAGAAGAAGGGGAAGTTGAGACAGAGCTACCGTACGGATGTTGCCGCAAGATAACCAGTTTCGCGAGGGCCCACTGCCGCAGTTCTTCGTCGTCCACACCTCCAGAACCGATGGCCCATTCGAACAACGCTACCGTCTCGCGATGCCACCCTTCCATGTATCTTGCAAACTTTTGGTCAAATGAGCGTCTGTCGGGCGCCGAAAGGCTGTCAAGCAACAACTGGTCACCATCCCACAAGTCGTCCGGAACAGACAAACCTTTCAGTGCTGCCAATCCTGCCAGCTCTGTACAAGCAGCGCCACAATCTGATGCCATTTGCGCGCCAAAAGCAACCAAACCGGTGTCGGTACCCAGCGCATAGGCTAGTCCCCCCGCTTCGATCTCAAACCGAAGACTGCTCATTGCGCGTGCCACAAACTCCTGATCCGGTAGGGTATCCCGTTTTTTGGCATCCCCGCCCAAGTATATCGCCAGTAGTCCGCAGGGAACCAACAAACAAGCCAGCACTGTTATCTTCGTCATCTCTGTTCCTAACACGCAGCCGATCATTTTGTTGTGAGAATTATTACCAGCTCCTTCCAGTTGGATATCAATGGCAATTTCCCTAAGTTTGCATCCGCTTATTTTTATGCGTTACTGACTACATGATAGAACTGACCAATCCGATCACGCTGGATGACTTTTATAACGTGCTGTTCGAAGGACAAAAAGTCGTTTTGCCCCAGCGCGTTTCGGCGAAAGTATACCAAAGCCACACCTTTCTTAAACAATTTGCTAAAGACAAGATTATTTACGGGGTAAATACCGGCTTCGGGCCCATGGCCCAGTACCGTATAAACGAAGTCGATCAAATTCAACTACAATATAATCTTATCCGGAGCCACGCCACCGGAATGGGGGAAGTACTGGATCCTATTTATGCCAAATCGGCTCTGTTAGCCCGTCTGCATACGCTTTCGTTGGGATACTCAGGCATACATCCCAGCGCCATTGAACTGATGAAAGAGTTGCTTAACCGCGATATTTCACCGATGATTTACCAGCATGGCGGCGTAGGGGCAAGCGGCGACCTGGTACAACTGGCACATCTAGCACTGAACTTAATTGGCGAAGGGAATGTCATCTATCATGGCGAGCAGGTGCCCGCCGCAGACGCCCTAGCGAAAGAGGGGCTGCAGCCTATGCAGGTCTACATCCGTGAAGGCCTCGCTTTGATCAACGGCACCTCGGTGATGACCGGTATCGGCATAGTGAACGTGATCTACGGCAGAAGATTGCTCGACTGGTCAATAGCCTGTTCGGCGATGATGAACGAACTGGTCCGTGCGTATGACGACCACCTGTCAGAAACGCTGAACGGCGTCAAAAAACATATCGGCCAACAGCTGGTGGCCGAACGCATGCGCCAAATCATCGCGGACAGCCAACTGATCCGCAAACGCCATGAACACCTGTACAGCCGAAAGGTAGAGGAAACGATCTTTAAGGATAAACTGCAGGAATACTACTCCATCCGCTGCGTCCCGCAGATCCTGGGGCCCATATGGGATACCCTGCACCACTGCATCGGCACGTTAATTGAAGAAGTCAACTCAGCAAATGACAATCCGATTATTGATGTAGCCTCGGAAACGGTTTACCATGGAGGCAATTTCCACGGCGACTATGTGGCCTTTGAGATGGATAAACTCCGCATTGCCGTCACGAAGCTGACAATGCTGATGGAAAGGCAGCTCAATTACCTGCTCAATTCTTCTCTTAATGAAATTCTGCCGTCGTTCGTCAACCTCGGCACGTTAGGCCTTAATTTTGGTATGCAGGGAGCCCAGTTTACAGCAACCTCCACGACAGCGGAAAACCAAACCCTGGCAACGCCCATCTATACGCATAGCATTCCCAATAATAAAGATAATCAGGATATCGTCAGTATGGGCACCAATTCAGCTTGGCTGACAAAACGGGTCATTGATAACGCCTACGAGGTGCTGTCCATACAGCTGCTCACATTGGTGCAGGCGGTGGAAGCATTGGACTGTCAATCCCTTCTCTCTTCAAAAAGTAAAAAAGTTTATACGGATATCCGGTCTATTGTTCCTATTTTTAAAGAGGATTTGGTGTTGTCTCCGTATTTGACCGCTATCAAAGATCGGGTAAAGACATATGATTTAGCTCACTAAAATTTATGCCATGAAAACATTCCTTAGCTGTTTGTTGGGATTGACCCTATCCCTTGCACAGGCCCAGGAACTGGCTCTTGTCCGAAAAGACAAAAAATTCGGTTATATTGATACCAAGGGAGCGTTTGTGATCCCACCCACCTTCGACAAAGCCGGCTCTTTCTCCGACGGCCTGGCTCCTGTTTTTACGGACGGGAAATGGGGTTACATCAATACATCGGGTGAATTGGTCATCTCTCCTCAATTTGGCAATGCAAAAGCATTCCACAGCGGCATTGCTGTCGTGGCGAAAGAAAAAAGCTGGATGTACATCGACAAAACCGGACAGCCGCTCGACTTACCTGCTTCGGATAAATTGTATGACTTTGACAACCATGGACTTGCCTTCGTTCGGCAGGGTGATTTGGTAGGCCTGATGGATACCGGCGGCGCCATGGTCATTGCACCCCGCTACACGGAAATAAAACCCTTTGAACACGGGTTTGCCAAAGTAAAGTCAAATAGCCTATGGGGTATTATCTCACCCAAGGGAGAAGTTTTGATTGAACCTGAATACGACGAAATTGACATTTCCGGCAACGGCGTGTTTGTCGCCCGGAAAGGCACCGACTGGGGAACCCTCACAAACAAGGGTACCTTCCGGAAGGTGGACGGCGCAACGAAGATTTGGCCGTTTTTTGCTGGCGAAACCCTCACCTACGCACGCAGGGACGGCAAACTGGGCTTTATCAATACCGACGGAGCTTGGGTCATCGAACCCCAATTTGAAAAGGCGCGTGCGTTTCGCAACGGCCTGGCCCCTGTTTATCTCAACAAAAATTGGGGATATGTCAACGCTGAGGGAAAACTAGTTATCCAACCCGAATATCCAGACGCGGAAGTTTTCAGTAACGATGGCCTGGCACCGGTGAAGGCAGGCAAGGATTGGGGATTCATCGACAAATCCGGTAAATTGGTGATACCCGCCGAATACGGCATTTCTGTTGCTCTTATCGGTTTCCTGACCAGCGGTGAAGATAAAGGGTTTATAAACGGACTGGCACGGGTCAAGCATAACGGCAAATGGGGCTTTATTGACACCCAAGGTCGGGTGCTGGGAAATGAATGGTTTGAAAACGCAGAACCTTTCGAAAACGTAAATTGATGGAGGGAAAGAAATACGCATTGGTTACAGGAGGGTCAAGGGGGATTGGCCGGGCCATCAGCATCGCCCTGGCGCGCGATCTCCACTATCCCATATTGATTAATTACCAGTCCAACGAAGAGGCGGCAGCGGAAACCAGAAAGCGAATTACGGAGTTGGGCGGTGAAGCGACTCTTCTCCGCTTCGATGTGAGTAACCAACAAGATACGGAGACTCAGCTCGCCCGGTGGAAGGAGCAGCATCCCGACGACCGCATTGATGTCATCATCAACAATGCCGGCATCACCCGCGACGGTCTGCTCATGTGGATGGACGCTGCCGATTGGAACCAAGTAATGCAAACCAGTTTGAACGGGTTTTACCATGTCACCCGGTTTCTGCTCCAAGACCTGCTCCGCCAGCGCTACGGACGCATTATCAACGTCACTTCCGTCTCAGGGGCCAAAGGTACGCCCGGGCAGACCAACTACTCCGCGGCCAAGGCCGGCCTCATCGGTGCTACCAAAGCATTGGCACAGGAAGTAGCCAAGCGCAACGTAACGGTTAATGCCGTAGCTCCCGGATTCATCGAAACGGACATGACCAGCACATTGGATGAGACCGAATTAAAAAAGATGATCCCCCTGAACCGGTTTGGAAAACCCGAAGAAGTAGCTGATCTGGTATGCTTTCTCGCCTCGTCAAAAGCTTCCTATATCACCGGCGAGGTTATTCATATAAACGGTGGAATTTATTCGTGAATGAAAAGACGTGTAGTCATTACCGGAATGGGCATCTATTCCTCACTCGGCAGGAACCTTACCGAAGTGAAAGAGTCGCTGTATTTGGGACGATCGGGCATCGTTTTTTCCCCGGACCGCAAAGCATTCGGTTACCGGTCGGCCCTGACGGGCTTCGTGGAGCGCCCTGATCTCACCAAAGTACTTTCCCGCAGACAACGCATCAGTATGGGGGAAGAGAGTGAATACGCATACGTAGCGACGCGCGAGGCTATACAGAATGCCCATATCGACGAGGCCTTCTTTGACGAGCGGGTGGTTGGCCTCGTCTACGGCAACGACAGTGTCTCGCAGGCGGTCATGGAATCCATCGATATCGTACGGCAAAAGAAAGATACCACGCTGGTCGGATCGGGCGCTATCTTCAAATCGATGAATTCCTCGGTAACCATGAACCTATCCACCATATACCGCATCCGCGGACTTAACATGACCATCAGCGCAGCCTGTGCAAGCGGGTCCCATGCCATTGGCCTGGCCTACCTGTTCATCAAACAGGGGCTACAGGACTGCGTAATCTGTGGCGGTTCACAGGAGACAAACAAATATGCGATGGCCAGCTTTGACGGCTTAGGTGTATTTTCGGATCGTGAAAACGAGCCTACCAAGGCGTCGCGCCCCTTCGATAAAGGTCGTAACGGATTAGTGCCCGGCGGCGGCGCAGCCACGCTGATCCTCGAAGAATACGAGTCGGCCATACGGCGTGGCGCACCCATACTGGCAGAAGTCTTAAGCTATGGGTTCTCTTCGAATGGGGATCATATTTCAACACCCAATGTGGAGGGCCCTATCCGGGCAATGGAAATGGCCTTGCATCAGGCCGGTCTCTTACCGGATGACATCGAATACATCAACGCGCACGCCACCTCAACACCGATGGGCGATGCCAATGAGGCCCGCGCATTGACCCAGTTGTTTGGCTCCGGCCCCTATGTCAGCTCAACGAAATCCATGACGGGCCACGAATGCTGGATGGCCGGCACGAGTGAAGTCGTTTACTCCATGCTTATGGCACAACACGGTTTCATCGCCCCCAATATCAACCTCGAAGAAGTTGATGAAACCGCCCGACACCTGAGTTTGGTAAAAAATACGATAAACCAAAATTTTAATGTATTTTTGTCGAATTCTTTCGGATTTGGCGGAACTAATTCCGCGTTAATTGTAAAAAAACTGTAGTAATAGCGCAGCATTAGCCATGAGCAGGGACGAGATTATTGATATCACCAACGCATTTTTAGTAGAGGAATTTGAGGTGGAATCTGCCGCTATCCATCCCACGGCGAATCTAAAGGAATCGCTCGATCTGGATAGTCTGGATTATGTGGATTTGGTTGTCATTATCGAATCAAACTTTGGCATTAAGCTGGAAAGCAAGGATTTTACAGACGTCCATACGTTCAATGATTTATACGACCTGATTGGCAGTAAACTGCATGCCATCGCCTAATCACATCCAATGGCTGAATGGGAAGGAAAGTCGAGGGGAACGGTTTCCGGATACCGAATTTTTATATTCCTAATCAAGCACGCCGGCATAAATGTGGCATACCTGCTGCTGGTATTTGTTTCCTTATACTACTTAATCTGCTCGCCAAAACAGACAAGGGCCATCTATCGGTACTTCCGTTACCACAGAAACACCTCCTTTCTTCTAAGCTTCATAAACACCTATCGCAATTACTTTGTATTCGGGCAAACCATTATCGATAAAGTGGCGATTACCGCAGGCCTTGCCCACAAATACACCTATGAGTTCGACGGCATTGAACATATACGGCAGCTCGCAAAAGACAAAAGCGCGGGTATTCTCATCAGCGCTCATGTAGGTAATTTTGAAGTATCTCAATATTTCATGGGTGAATTTGATAAACGTATCTATCTCGTAACGACCGATGAGGAACAACGGGCCATCAAATCCTATCTCTCCAGTATCATGGCAGAGCCGAAAACCGGATTTATCGTAGTGAAAGACGATCTCTCCCATGTCTTTACCATCAATCAGGTGATCGACCGGAAAGAGATGATTTGCTTTACGGGCGACCGTTTCGTTGGGGAGAGCAAAACGTTGACGGCCGAATTGATGGGACAACCGGCACGGTTCCCCGCAGGTCCTTTTTTGATTAGCTCGCGCCTACAAACGCCGGTACTTTTTGTATACGTCATGCGCGAACGGAACAGGCATTACCATCTTTACGCCCGTACAGCTACGTTCAACCACCGTGATGCGCATTCGTTACTGCAGGCCTTCACCCAGAGTATAGAACAGATCCTGGAAAAGTATCCTTTACAATGGTTTAATTATTACGATTTTTGGAAGGCTTGAAACCATGAAAAAAGTCTTAGTGGTATATTATACACAAACCGGACAGCAAAAGGAAATCCTGGACCATATGCTGGCCCCGCTGGCCGATGACCCCGCCGTTGCCCTGCACTACCATTGCATCCAACCGGTGGATGACTTTCCCTTTCCATGGACCAAGATGCGTTTTTTCGATGCATTTCCGGAATCTTTCCTTCAAATTCCCTGTGCCCTGAAGCCCATCGACAGGGAGATTCTCCGCGAAGATTACGATCTGATTATTCTGGGGTATCAAGTCTGGTATCTTTCTCCATCCATCCCATTCAATTCGTTCCTGAAAAGTGACGAGGCAAAATCGCTGCTGGATGGCAAACCTGTCATCACGGTTATCAATTGCCGAAACATGTGGGTAATGGCACAGGAAAAGGTCAAAAAGTTGTTGCATGACGCCGGAGCACGCCACGTCGGCAATGTCGCCCTGGTCGATCGCCACCTCAACCACATCAGTGTCATCACCATCGTCCATTGGATGATGACCGGCCGTAAAGACGCTTACCTGGGCGTGTTCCCTAAACCGGGCGTATCGGAAGATGAGGTAAGGGAATCCCGCCGATTTGGCCTCACGCTGCTGCCGCACCTGAGAAACGATGATTATGCGTCTTTACAGTCTACGTGGATAAAACAGGATGCCGTACGCATCAACCCTGTGCTGGTGTTTACCGACAAGCGCGCAAACACGCTGTTTGCCAAGTGGGCAAAACTGATCCGGAGCAAGGGGCTTCCTCAATCCAAATCGCGCCGCCCCTGGCTCAAAGCATTCAATTTTTATCTACTTTTTGCCATATGGGTGCTCGCTCCAATCGTGAGTTTATTATTTTTAATACTACATTTGCCGTTTCGTTCATGGGTAATGAAAGAGAAGAAGTATTATGAATCGGTTCAATATAAAATACCCCGGTGATGCCAAAGGTATACATTAATGCGATAGCAAAGTTCCTACCGAACAACCCCATTTCAAATGACCGAATGGAAGAGGTACTGGGGGTGGTAAATGGGGTCCGCTCCCGGGCACGGTCCATTGTGCTGCGCAACAACCGGATCACCTCGCGTTACTACGCCATCGGCCCCGACGGGTTGCCCACACACAACAACGCCGAACTGACTGTTGAAGCCATCCGACAACTGATGGAACAATCCGAGACCGACAAACAGGATATCGACATTCTTTCCTGTGGTACGTCCACGCCTGACCAACTGCTGCCCTCTCATGCCAGCATGGTGCATGGCCTATGGCAAAACAGACCCATGGAACTCAATTCAGCCTCCGGCATCTGTACTTCGGGCGTCAATGCCCTGAAGTATGCATACATGGCGCTGGCCACCGGAAGCGGTAAGCGGGCTGTATGCACCGGTTCCGAACGTGTCTCCTCCTGGTTGCGGTCCGACAAGTTCGTCAACGAATCGGAGCACCTCGCCGAGCTGGAGCAGAATCCCATCATTGCCTTCGAAAAAGATTTCCTTCGTTGGATGCTCTCAGATGGAGCCGGGGCAATGTTGCTGGATACGGAACCGCGTCCGTCGGGCTCCTCACTCGCCATCCATTGGATCGAAGGTATTTCCTACGCACATGAACTGGAACCGTGTATGTACGCCGGAGCCACAAAGGCCGAAGGCAGACTGACCGGCTGGAGCGACATCCCGCCGGAAGAATGGCTGTCGTCATCCATTTTTGCGATCAAGCAAGATATCAAACTGCTGGAAGCCCATATCATTCCCAGAGGGGTACAGAGCATTCGGGAGGCCCTCCGCCGGCATCAGACCGATATAGGGGAAATCGACTACTTCCTCCCTCACATCTCGTCTTATTTCTTTAAAGATCGACTGTCAGAAGCTTTCCGTCGCGACGGCCTCGATATCCCCGAGGAGAAATGGTTCATCAACCTGCACAAAATCGGTAATGTAGGATCGGCATCCAGCTACTTGCAGCTCGAAGAGCTTTTCAATGGAGAAACGCTGCAACAGGGCCAAAAAATTCTCCTGTCCGTACCGGAAAGCGGAAGATTTTCTTATGTTTATGCCCTGTTGGAAGTAACCTGACATTATGAGCCTTGTTTCGTCACAGGAAGTAATCCGTAAACTGATACCGCAGCAACCTCCCTTTGTTTTGGTGGATAAATTGGTGGAATATGGGGACGACCACCTTGTCTCAGGCTTTGAAATCCCACTGGACCATGTTTTGGTACGCGAAGACGGACTTCTTTCAGAGGCCGGCGTCATCGAACATTTTGCCCAGACCATTGCGTTGCATCAGGGATACGAATATTCATTACGCGGACTTAATCCACCGGTAGGATACATCGGGGCCATTAAGGACTTTGAAATTCTCCAGTTGCCGCCAGCGGGCAGTGAGCTCCGCACCCACCTCCGTATTCTTCAACGACTCTTCGGAGTAACGCTGGTACGCGGAGAGGTGTCCCTGCAGAACCAGATCATCGCCAGAGGCGAAATGCGTACCGTCATAGCAAAAGACCTTGAATAAACACGCCTCATTTCCGGATATTGAAGAACTCATTCCCCACCGTGCCCCCATGATCATGGTGGATCGTGTGATAACCGTGAACGACTTCAAAACCGAAACCTCCTTCCGGGTAAAACCGGACTGTTTATTCGTACACGATGAAACTCTTTCGGAGATGGGCATGCTGGAAAACCTCGCCCAAACCAGCTTTATCTTTTTAAACTACTTTTTCATCCGACCGAATGAAGTGCTGTGGGACAAAGAAAAAGACAACCTGGGAGTAATCAGCAACATCCTTGAACTGGAAGTATACCAACTCCCTAAAACGGGCGATCAACTTTTGACCGCCACACAGACCGAGCTTGTTTTTACCTCAGATTTTTTGAAGATTTGCAATATACAGGGCAAGATTACCGTAGAAGGGGAAACGGCTCTGCAGGCCTCCATGAAAATGCTGCTGCAAACGAAGGATCAGTAAAGCAACGATGAAAAAAAACGAAGTACCTCAGGATGATGGGAGCCTGGCCAGGAAGAATGTCCACGAGCTCTGCTACGCGGTCGACGAAGATGGCCGTTATACCACGGTGCCTAGCCGGGGGTGGGAAGTCAAAACCCTGGCGCTAAACGAATCGCTCGAACTGATTGAAGAGCGGATTGCTGCTACCAAACTGGCCGTTTTAGAGGGTGCGCTCAGCCCCATTGCCTATTATATGGAATTGAATCGGATGGATATACCCCTGCTGGCAAGCTACGCAGGCATCCACCGGTGGTTCGTGAAACGCCACTTCCACCCCAAGCGTTTTAAAAAGTTAAAAGAAAAAACACTCCGGAAATATGCGGACGCCTTCGGAATCACCGTTGAACAGCTAACTTCCGGCGTCCGCTGACAGTATCCATGGATATTCATTTTCAACACCGCCAGTCCGCCCATTGTGAGAATGGAGTCATCTCAAATCTGCTGAGTCATCAGGGCATGGAAATTTCCGAACCTATGGCATTCGGTATCGGCAGCGGCCTATATTTTGTATACCTTCCCTTTCTGAAAATCAACTTTGCCCCGGGATTCAGCTACCGGCCCATGCCGGGAAAGATCTTCCGCCGTCTAGCCAAGCGACTGGGGATCAAGGTAAAACATCAACGATTTTCGTCTCCGGAGAAAGCAAAAGCCGTCTTGGACGAGAAACTGGCGCAGGGAATTCCGGTGGGCTTACAGGTCGGGGTGTATCACCTCACGTACTTTCCCGATGAGTACCGTTTTCATTTTAACGCCCATAACCTGGTGGTGTATGGAAAGCAGGAGGGGACGTACCTGATCAGTGACCCGGTAATGGACTACCCTACACAGCTTACCGAAAGTGAGCTACAGCGGGTTCGCTTCGCAAAGGGCGCCCTGCCTCCCAGGGGACACCTTTATTACCTGGAACAGCTTCCGACTAACTATGACCTTGCCAAGGCCGTCAAAAAGGGAATCCTCCAAACCTGCAATGACATGCTGGCCCCGGTTCCGATCGTCGGTGTACGCGCCATGAAATGGGTAGCCTCCCATATCCGCAGGTGGCCCAAAACCGTCGGTACCAAAAAAACAAACCACTACCTGGGACAGCTGGTCCGCATGCAGGAAGAAATCGGCACGGGCGGCGGCGGATTCCGCTTCATCTACGCCGCTTTCCTACAGGAAGCCAGCACCCTGCTGCAGAACCCCACACTCATGAAACGGTCGGAAGAAATGACCGCCATAGGCGACGCCTGGCGGGATTTTGCCTTGGATATCTCACGAATCTACAAGAACCGAAAATCGGGTAGCGACGTCTACGAACGCCTGGCCGATCAGCTCGTCAACCTGGCCGAACGCGAAAAAGAATTTTTTACGACGTTGAAAAAGAACATTTAGCCAAAATCCATCCACAAAGAAAGTCGCCAACTTTCCTTATTTTCGTCCCATGGACGGAATCATCCGCGTGCACCAGCTGTCCAAACGCTATGCAGGCAGTGAGCGGTATGCATTGAAGGATTTATCATTATCGGTCAAAGAGGGCGAGATCTTTGGCTTGCTCGGCCCCAACGGGGCCGGTAAAACCACGTTGATTTCCACCCTGTGCGGCATGATTAAACCCACTTCCGGCGAATTATGGTTTAAAGATATGAATTACCGGCAGCACCGGCGGAAGATCCAATACCAGATAGGCGTGGTGCCTCAGGAATATGCCCTCTACCCCACACTTACAGCTGCTGAAAACCTGTATTATTTTGGAAGCCTGTACGGCCTCCGCGCTTCGTCACTAAAAAACGATATAACGCACGGGCTAGAGCGGGTTGGCCTGGCCGGCTTTACCCATAGGCCCATCAAAACGTTTTCCGGCGGTATGCAGCGACGGGTAAATCTGCTCGCCGGCATACTGCACCGCCCCAACGTGCTGTTTCTCGATGAACCCACCGTGGGCGTGGATGTCCAATCGAAGGAAGTCATCATGAAACTCTTACACGAGCTCAACGAACAGGGGACCACGATCATATACAGCTCACATCACCTGAATGAAGCCCAGCATTTCTGTTCAAAAATCGCCATCATCGATGAAGGAAGGATTGTGGTAGAAGGCAAACCGCAGGAGCTGATCGACTCGGTGCCGGGGGCAGCTAATCTGGAGAACGTATTCATCCATCTCACAGGAAGCCAACTCAGAGATTATGCATAAACTATTGGTTTCGGCATACAAGGAAGTGCTCCTCCTGTTACGCGACTGGGGTGGTTTGGCTATTCTGTTTATTATGCCTTCGGTTTTAATCATAACCATTACCCTGATCCAGGAAAGCACCTTCAAAGCAGTAGGTGAATCGATACTACCCGTGGTACTGGTGGATGAAGACCACGGCGAAATCAGCGAACTGATCACGAAAAACCTCGCCAATGCATCGAACATACAACTGATTACGGAAGAGAAAGGATCTTCAATAGACGCCGGTCGGGCACAGGCGCTAGTGAGTAATGGTACGTATCAGATTGCCTTGATCATCCCAAAAGGAATCAGCCGGGAACTGGATGAGAAAGTGAATCACAACGTCGAACAGATACTGAGCGAATTTTCATTGACCGACAGCGACAGTGCAGCCTCCGGCAACGCTAAAAAGCAATGGCCCACCAAAGAAATCACCATTTTTTTTGATCCGGCTGCTGGTCAGACCTTCCGGAACAGTGTAAAAAGCAACATAGAACGAATGCTTTCGAAAGTCGAAGTGCAGAAGATTTACGACGTGTTCATCCACCAGATGGAACTTTCGGAAGATCCGGAGTTATTAAAAGACGAGATTATCACATTCAACGAAACAATTGCTCAAAAGGGGGAAGATGGCATCATACCCAATGCGGTCCAGCATAATGTCCCTGCCTGGGTCCTGTTCGGCATATTCTTTATTGTGGTTCCGCTCGGCATTAATCTGGTTAAAGAGAAAAACCTCGGCACCTACACCCGGCTGCGGACCAGTCCGGTATCCTATGCCGTCATTATCGGGGGAAAGATCATCACCTATATGGTTATCTGCCTCATTCAGTTTGCGCTCATGCTGCTCATTGCAAAGAATGTATTTCCCTGGTTAGGTCTCATCGAGTTTGACCCCGGCGCACAGCTTCCCCTGATGACGCTGATAGCCTTTGTGGCCGGACTGGCGGCCATCGGGCTGGGAATCCTGATCGGAACCATCGCGGAAACGCAGGAACAGTCGGCCCCGTTCGGCGCCATCTTCGTGATTATCCTGGCAGCATTGGGGGGCGTATGGGTACCTACATTCATCATGCCGGAGGTGATGCAGCGCGTATCGGCCTTCTCTCCCATGAATTGGGGGCTATCCGCCTTTTACGATGTGATTCTCCGAAACGGCACAGCCGCCGACATCGCGCGGCCTTTAGGGTACCTACTGCTTTTCTTTGTCGCTACCCTGACAGCCGCTATTGTTTACGACCAAAAACACCAAACACGTTAATGGTTACACCGTTACAACATTCCACTGAATTCCGCGTCCGTTTCAACGAAACAGACCCCCTGGGCATTGTCTGGCACGGGCACTATATAACCTACTTCGAAGATGGACGGGAAGCGTTCGGGGAGGCCTTCGGCATCTCGTACCGCCATATTCAGGAAAATGGATTTCTGGCCCCCGTCGTCAAATGCTCGTGCGAGTATAAATCACCGCTGCGCCACGGCGACCGGGCTACGGTGGAGACGAAATTTCTGAACAGTCCGGCAGCAAAGCTCACGTTTACCTATTCGATCTACGGCGCCTCGGGGCAACTCGTTGCCACCGGTGAAACCATCCAAGTGTTTACTGACTTGAAAGGTGAACTTGTTCTTACCAACCCGCCATTTTTTGAGAAGTGGAAAGCTCGACACGGATTGCTATGAAAACGGATGTTTACATTGCCGGCGATTGCGTATTCTCCCCGTTGGGCATCGGAAGCCACCTTAATTTTGAGCGGCTCATCGACGGGGAAAGCGCCCTTGTACCCATAAAAAATCCCGACCTATCCGATCATCAGCTCCATGCCGCCCGTATCGATGACGCGCAGTGGAAGGGAAAGATACGCAACAGTCCGTACTATACGCGGTTGGAATCGCTTTTTATCCGGACCATCGAAGCGTTGCTCCAGGCACACAGCATACCCCCGGATGAACGTACATTGGTTCTACTGTCTACCACCAAAGGAAATATATCCCTGCTCCATAGCCCCCACACGTCCTTTCATGGGGACCGGGTTTACCTGCCTGAAATGGGAAAGCAAATTCAGAATTATTTCGGATTTTCCCATCGCCCCCTGGTTATTTCAAATGCATGCATTTCCGGTGCATTGGCGCTGGCCGTGGCCAGACAGCTGCTGCAGTACAACGACGGCTACGACCATGCCATCGTCGTTGGCGGCGACGAACTCTCCCGCTTCATCGTATCCGGATTCGAGGCCTTCCAGGCGCTCTCCAATGAGCGGTGCCGCCCGTTCGACCGGGATCGCAACGGCCTGAACCTCGGCGAAGCCATCGCCGCCGCGTACCTCACCAAAAAACCCGCTGATGGCGCCGTCCGGATCCTGTCATCCGCTTCATTCAACGATGCCAACCATATCTCCGGACCCTCACGGACCGGAGAAGGATTATATCGATCCATCCGGGAGGCCCTGCGACTGGCGGGAAATCCTCCCATCGACTTCATTTCGGCGCACGGAACGGCTACGGTTTATAACGACGAAATGGAAGCCATTGCGCTGGACCGCTGCGGCTTATCCGAAGTACCGATTCACAGTCTTAAAGCGTACTATGGACATACATTGGGGGCCAGTGGCCTGCTTGAGTCGGTTCTGGGAATTCACTCCCTGAGGGCTAACCGGTTGATCCCGTCGCTTGGTTTTGAACATCCGGGAACTACACGGCCGCTTCGCCCCATTGCGACGCCCGTGGAACGCCCGCTCCGAACATTCCTGAAAACAGCTTCCGGATTCGGGGGCTGTAACATCGCACTGATCTTCGAAAAAGTGTAACATCCATGGAAAGCCTGTACATTCAATCGTTTTGTACCCTGCGTAACGGCACCATCCGCCTGAACGGTGAGCCCATTTACGGGACTTCAGAAAATACACCTGTCGACGATTTTCTCCGGTCGGCCTACCGCCAACTACATGTAGATTACCCGAAATTCCATAAAATGGACGTGCTCTGCAAGGCCACGTTTCTGGCAACAGAGCTCATGGCTCGCGATGCAGGCCCCTATCCCACGGATACTGCATTGATATTCGCTAACCGCTCGTCAAGCTACTCCTCAGACGAGAAGCATGCCACAGGCATTTACGCTACCCAAAATCCAGGAGCAAGCCCGGCCACGTTTGTTTATACCTTACCCAATATCGCGATGGGCGAAATCAGCATCCGCCACCAATTGCATAGCGAAAATGTTTTCTTTATTTTTGACAGCTATTTGCCCGAGTTTCTCGTACCTTACACGGCGACAGCCCTGTACGATAAACAGGTGCGAGAGGGCCTTTGCGGATGGACGGAAGTAACCGCAACGTTGTGTGACGTGCTGATGTATCGGGTCGGCAGGTCGGGCAGCATGGCGCATACGGTAACGAATTTGAAACGATTATATAACGATCATGAGTGAATTGACCCAAGAGTTGAAAGCAAGAATCATTAGCCAATTGAACCTCGAAGACCTGACGGTAGAGGATCTGGATGACAACACGCCGCTATTCGGTGACGGATTGGGCCTTGACTCCATTGATGCACTGGAACTTATAGTTATGCTCGACAAAAGCTACGGCATAAAGCTCTCTGACCCGAAGGAGGGACGAAAGGTTTTTGAAACGGTCCAGACGATGGCCGATTTCATCGAAGCAAACCGAAAATGATCTCCACCACCCCGATCGCTGTTACCGGTATGGGTGCTATTTCCGCAATAGGAAACAACGTTGCAGCGAATTTTCAGTCACTCGTCGATTCAAAACCTGGTATTGCGCCCATCCAACGGCTCGATACCTGCCACCGCGGACGACTGTTGGCCGGTGAAATTCCCATGAGCAATGCCGAGCTGTATGACCGCTTGGGGCTATCCGGAGAAACGGCCTATACGCGAAGCACCCTACTGGGATTGCTGGCAGCCACGGAAGCCGTCGAACATGCCGGTGGGTTGAACGACGGGTGTAGAATAGGCTTGGTTTCTGCAACCACGGTGGGCGGAATGGATGCAACCGAGCAGTATTACGATGATTACCTGATCTCTGGGGAACATAGACATTTCATTCCTACCCACCCTTGCGGCTATGCGGCTGAACAAATAGCCCGACATCTGGGCATATCGGATTTCGTTACCACCATCAGCACAGCGTGCTCTTCGGCAGCCAATGCCATTATGCTGGGAGCACGGATGATCCGTGCAGGGCTGCTCGACCGCGCCCTCGTAGGAGGAACGGATTGCCTATCACGGTTCACCATCAATGGCTTCCAATCTTTGATGATCTATTCTGACAGCCATTGCCGCCCATTCGACGACCACCGCAACGGGCTGAACCTCGGGGAAGCGGCCGCCTATCTGTTGCTGGAACATCCCGACGTTGCCGGACGATGCGGCAGAAAGCCGCTCGCCTATTTAACCGGTTATGGAAACGCTAACGATGCCTTTCACCAGACAGCCTCCTCGGAAGACGGTGAAGGAGCCTACTTGGCCATGTTACAGGCACTGAACGTCGCCGGACTGGCTCCCGCTGAGATTGACTACGTCAATGCTCATGGCACGGCAACACCGAACAACGACCTTGCCGAAGGGACTGCATTGCTACGGATCTTCGGATCGGAATACGGCCTTCCTCCCTTCAGCTCCACCAAAGCGTTCACCGGACATACACTGGCGGCAGCAGGAGCCATAGAAGCCGTATTTTCCGTTCTATCGCTCCGGCACCAAGTGATTTTTCCCAACCTGAATTTTGAGCAGCCCATTGCTTCTTTGGGAATTGTACCGCAGACAGAACCAGTGAACAAAATCATAAAGCATGTGCTGTCCAACTCGTTCGGGTTCGGCGGCAACTGCAGCACGCTGTTATTTTCGAAAAGCGATGACTAAACCCCTGTACATTCACGGCAGCGGTTGTATATCCATCCAACCGACGTTTGAAGAAGGCTATTTCTTTGATAGCGTAAACAGCTACACACAGAATCCTGTTCCGGCGCTGGATCCGGATTATAAAGCCTTCATACCCGCCCTACAGCTCCGGCGGATGAACAAGAGCATGCGGATGTCGCTGTTTGCCGCTAAAGCAGCGATGCAACAAGCGGGCGTTTCCCACGTACATGCAGTTGTCACCGGGAGCGGCCTGGGCTGTCTTCAGGATTCAGAGCGCTTCGTCCAAAACCTCCGGGCGGAGGAGGGACAGTCACTGAACCCCACGCCGTTTATCCAATCCACGCACAACATGGCCGCGGCGGCCCTGGCCCTGTCGCTGGGATGCAAAGGATACAACATGACCTACGTCAACAATGCCAACTCATTTGAATCGGCGTTGTTGGATACCATGATCTATCTCTCGGAACATCCGTCAGCAACTCTCTTGCTGGGGGGTGTCGACGAGCTCGGCGAGCGTACAGCGAAATTTTGGGACCTCGCCGGCTACCTGAAAAAGGATGGAACGGCTATTCCAACGCCGGTGTCCGGACAGACAACCCACGGCGAGGTCGTTGCGGAAGGAGCGGCATTCTTTGTCGTCTCCGCCACAGCCGGCAACGATTATTGGGGCACGATCCGGGCTGTGGAAACCCGCCTGCATCCCGCCGATCCGGCACAGTGGATTAGCGACTTCCTCCAGCGCAACGGGCTGACCGGAAAGTCGATCCACGCCGTGATGCTGGGCTGCAATGGCGATTCACGTTATGATTCGATCTATTGGACCATCAGCAGCGCGCTCTTCCCTGCGATCCCCCAGATCGGATTTAAACATATACTGGGCGATTACGATACGGTTGCAGCCGCATCCGTCTTTCTGGCCACGTCCATCTTACGGCACCAGCGTATCCCCGCTATCCTGCGGTTAAACAGCGCCGCGGTCGACCCCATCCAGCGAATCCTGATTTACAGCCACCGCCGGGGTCTAAACCATAGTCTCATTCTGGTAGAAAAATGATTTGGGTGTGCGTGGGCATCGGGGTGATCGTCTTTGCCGTTTTGGCATTGGGTGCGTCTATCATCCAATGGAACTTTTTTCTGACGGCTGTCCACAACGGCAAGGCAAACCGCCACCGCCAGATCGCACTCACCTTTGACGATGGTCCACACCCGCTGTATACCCAACAAGTACTTAGCCAGCTGGAACGCCATGGCGTTTCCGCCACTTTTTTCTGTATCGGGAAACATGTGGAGCAGTTCCCGCAGCTGGTCGACGAGATAAATCAACGCGGCCACGTAGTGGCCAACCACACATTTACACACTCCGCGACCATCGATTTTCACAACGGCATGAAATGGACGGCCGAAATCCGACAAACCGATGACGCCATCGAGCGTATCATCCACCGAAAACCCCGCTTCTTCCGTCCTCCCTACGGGGTCACCACTCCACATTTGGCGCGGGCCATCCGCACAACCGGACATACGGTCATCGGTTGGCGGGTAAGGCCATACGATACCACCGCTCGCCCGGCACAAAAGATCGTTCGCACGATTCTGACGAAAACCAAGCCGGGAGACATTATCCTGCTCCACGATACGCACGACCGTATTCTTCCCGTTTTGGAACAGTTGTTGCCCGATTTGAAGGCACGTGGTTTTGAAATGGTTACCGTAGAGACATTACTGCAACAACATGCTTATATACAGGTTTAGTTTCGTATTCATATTACTTCTATCCGGTGTGCTGGCAGCGGCTCAACAGCCGCTCACGCCCACCGAAATCGCCTCGTTTAAAGAAAAAACCACGGCGAGTATGAAGAACATCCAATCGCTGCAATGCAACTTTACACAAACCAAAGTATTAAGCTACCTGGACGATGCGGTGCGCTCTTCGGGTACCCTATACTTCCAATCACCGGGAAAGATCCGTTGGGAGTACCGGACACCCACGCGCTATGTGGTAGTGTTTAATAACGACAGGATGTATACCCGCGATAAAGCGGGCCAGGTAATGGAAACTGATTTCAGCGGACACAAACGGTTTTCGGCATTGAGCGATGTATTGAGCCAAGTCACCGGACAGGGGAACTTCTTCGACGAATCCCGGTTTACCACCTCCTATTATAAAATCAGCAACGGATACCGGGCCGTGCTCGTTCCCCGCGAGAAGCCCCTCGGCAGGTATATCAAGCAGATTGAATTGTCCATAGACGCCACCTCTTTTCTGGTGAAGCAGGTCAATATCACGGACCCGTCGGGTGACTACATCCAGCTGGACTTTACCGATCAGCGGAAAAACCTTCCGGTAGCCGACGATAAGTTCGCGATCAAATAAGTTTTTTAATTTCTTACTTTTGTTTGCTATGTCGCTTTTACACGACTTCTATACCATCTCTTCATTTTCTACTGAAAACGGGAAAGTGTCGGCTTCCATTGTGATCAACAGCGGACATCCAGTCTTTCAGGGCCATTTCCCGAACAGGCCGGTGACGCCCGGCGTGTGTATGATGCAGATCATCAAGGAACTGGCCGAGCGGTGGTGCAGCCACCCCCTGATCCTAAGAAAAGCACGCAACGTGAAATTCATGGCCATCATCAATCCCGAAATACAGCCAAACATTCAGGTGACGTTGGATGTTGAAGAAGAAGGTGGACTGATATCCGTGAAGAGCACGACGTCTTTTGAAGATACCGTCGCGCTGAGGTTCAACGGAATCTTCGAAAAGGTTAAACGTCTAGATTAAGTCATGAAAAAAGCGGTTATACTTTGTTTTATTATCGTCGGTTGGATCACTTCTTCCGCGCAGGATCTTGCAGCCATCCGACTGCTCTATAAAGATGCCACCCGCTCAAAAGAACAGGCCGAAGCCTTCAATGTCCCCTTGAAAAACGTGACCCAAACCGACGAGCCGGTGCTGGTCGCCTACAAAGGGGCGGGCATGATGTTGCTGGCGAGGTATGAGAAACTGACGGAACGTGGTCCCAAGGTCAAAGAAGCCGTCAATTGGATAGAACAGGCCGTTGCTGCAGACCCGGAAAATGCGGAAATCCGTTTAGTGCGCCTCAGTGTGCAGGAGCATCTTCCCCGCTTTTTAAAATACCATGAACACATCGAAGAAGACCGGAAATTTGTGCAGCAACAATTACCGTCCATAAAGGACGAAAGTTTGGTGGCCATGATCAACGGCTATTTTGAGGAGTTTTCTAAAAAATGAACGGATCAACCTAAATGGCCCATACAGACGTACTGACCTCCATTAATGCTTGTGTAATCATTCCCACATACAACAATGCCAAAACCCTTCCGCGCGTAATTGAAGGAGTGCTTTCGTTTACATCCAGGCTGATCGTGGTGAATGATGGAAGTACGGACCAAACACCGGACATCCTCTCCAAATATCCGTTACTTGCGCGTATCGACCTACCGGAAAACCATGGAAAAGGCAATGCCCTTCGGGAAGCATTCCGGTTGGCGGGCGAGCGACAATTTGATTACGCCATCACCCTGGATTCCGACGGACAGCACTTCCCCGAAGATATTCCCACTTTTGTCCGGGAAATCGAAAAAAACGGCATGGCCTTGCTAATAGGCGACCGGAATATGAGCCAGGCGGGAATCCCCGGAAAAAGTAGCTTCGGCAATCGGTTTTCCAATTTCTGGTTCCGCTTTGAAACCGGCCTCGCCCTATCCGACACACAATCCGGCTTTCGGCTCTATCCACTCCGGGAAATCCGTGACATCCGACTTTACACCAACAAATTTGAATTTGAAATTGAAGTGATTGTCAAGGCAGCGTGGCGTGGAATCCCCGTCCGCAACGTACCGGTGCGTGTGCTGTATGATCCGGAAGAACGGGTTTCCCATTTCCGGCCTTTCCGTGACTTCACGCGCATCACCATCCTGAATACGTGGCTGGTTATGGTTACGCTGTTCTATATCCGTCCCCGCGATTATTTCCGAACCTTTAAGAAAAAGGGGATTAGGCGTTTCTTTTTTGAAGATCTGCTGCACAGCGATGATCCGCCGCTGAAAAAGGCCCTCTCCGTTGCGCTGGGTGTGTTCATCGGTTTTTCTCCGCTTTGGGGTGCGCAGACCGTGGTGGTACTTTTCCTGGCGTGGATATTACGGCTTAACAAGCTGATTGCCTTTGCCTTCTCTAACGTCAGCATCCCGCCGTTTATCCCTTTTATCGTGTACGCTTGTCTGCAAACCGGCAACCTCCTGATGGGCCATCCCCACACAGACCCCACTTTTGAGTGGAACCGTCCTGATACCTATCGCCCATACGTACAGCAGCACCTCACGGAATACGTGGTGGGCAGCCTCGTGCTCGGGCTTCTGGCGGCTACCCTGGCCGGAGCGATTGCGTATCTGATGCTGAATATCCGGTCAGCCCGGGAAGCACGGAAAACGACTTAGCAAATTCCCGATATCTCTTTTAACTTTGCGTTTCAAACATTTTGCTTTAACTGCCTTTTTTTACGCTGTATATCGTTATTTGAAGAGTCATCGATGGCTGTTCTTTGTTGGGGTCCCATCGGTTTTCGCACTGCTCGCCTATGGAGCAAGCCGCATTCGGTTTGAAGAAGATATTACCAAACTTATTCCTGCCGGAGAGGGCTCCGAAACCATTACCGAGGTTCTGCAATCGGTAAAATTTGCAGATAAGACGGTTGTCCATATAACTGCCGATACCGCCGGCGACCTCCGGGCACTTCAGGAGTATGCCGATGCGTTTACATCGGCCATGGAGGCGGATGCTTCTCCATACATAGACCGCATGCAGGTACGGTTGGAGGACGATCAGATCTCCGCCCTGATGGAGCTCGTTAGTGCCAATCTACCGCTATTCCTGAGTGAAGACGACTACCGGCGCATCGACACCTTGCTACGTCCGGATTCTGTGGCAGCAGCCGTCCGACAGGCCTACGAACGGATTACCAGTCCACAGAATTTTGTCACGGCATCGTATATCCGGCAGGATCCGCTAGGGCTCGCCTTTCTGGGATTGCGCAACTTCCAACGGTTACAGTCTACCGGCCCATTCACCCTGGACGACGACGGCTACCTGGTCAGCCAGAATCGCCAGCACCTATTGGCCTTTATCTCGTCGTTGGGAAATACCGGCGAAACCGCGAAAAATGATAAACTGATACAGGTTCTTGATCAGACGGTTCAGCGGTTAAACGCGCAGTTCCGCGGCCGGGCACAGGCCGAATACGTCGGCGCCACAGCAGTAGCGGTGGCCAACGCCCGACAAATCAAAATGGATATTCAGCTTACCCTTTCCATTGCGCTGGTGTTGCTGGTCGCCCTCTTTATTTATTTCTACCGCCGCGCCACCATCCCGTTGATCGTGCTGGCACCCGCCGCGTTCGGAAGCCTTCTGGGAATCGCCGTGCTCTATATGCTGAAAGGTACCATTTCGGCCATTTCGATAGGCATCGGGTCCGTACTGCTGGGCCTGACAATCGACCACTCCCTCCACATTCTTACGCACTACCGCGGTACCGGCGATATCCGTAAACTCTTCCATAGTACTACGAAACCCCTCCTGATGTGTGCCGTGTTTACGGCGGTCGATTTTTTTTGTCTGGTCTTTCTGCGCTCGGAGGTACTGAAGGACCTGGGCATCTTTGCGGCCGTGAGCGTTTTGGGGGCAGCTATCTTTTCATTGATCTTTATTCCTCAGGTTTATAACCCGTCCGCCCGCGTAACGTTGCGTCAGCACACCTTCATTGACACCCTTGCCAGGTATGACTTCAGCCGGAACAAATGGGTGTTGGGATTGGGTATCCTCCTCACCGTGGCCAGCCTGTTCACCTACCAGCGGGTAGGCTTCAACGATGACCTGGCAGCCCTGAATTACGAGCCGAAGCACCTGAAACAGGCTGAACGGCGGCTCGATACGCTGGTAAACTATACCGCCAAATCCATTTACTTGGCGGCCTATGGACATACCTTTGATGAGGCCGCAACACGGAATGCCCGGTTGTATCATCAATTAGCAGCCCTTGAAGAGCAGGGAACCGTGGAGAGCTTCCAATCCGTGGGTGGAATAGCGCTCTCCGAAAACGACCAGTGGGCGCGTATCCGCCGCTGGAACCAATTCTGGTCGGGCGACAAAAAAAATCGTCTGATTCAACAACTCGTTGCCGAAGGCCGCGGTTTGGGGTTCAAAGAAAGTACGTTCCAGCCATTCGTTGAAACACTTTCCCGCGCATTTTCGCCGTTAGATACCGGCGACCAATCCACGTTGAAGTCATTGTTTTTTGACGAGTTTGTAGGAAGCAGCGACGGACTCACCACCATTACCAGCATTGTAAAGGTAAGGGGTAACGATGCGGCCGCCAGCGTTCAGAAAGTGGCGGATACACAGGAAGGTGTCCTCAGCATCGACCGGAAACACCTGCAGGAAAAGCTGCTTGGTAACCTGGAGGCAGACTTCAACAAATTATTCTTCTTTGGATCCATCGCGGTCTTTGTCATCACCTTCATATTTTTTGGCAGTTTGGAGATCACTCTGCTCACCAACATACCCATTTTCCTGGGGTGGCTGATTACGTTGGGGCTTATGGGAGCCTTTGGCGTGCAATTCAATGCCTTCAACATCATCATCACGACCTTGATCTTCGGGCTGGGGGTCGATTATTCCATTTTTGTTACCAAAGGACTTTTGGAAGGGTATACCTATGGCAGCCGTGACATGCCCGCGTATAAATCCGGCGTGGCCATGTCGGCCCTTGCCACGCTGCTTTGCTTCGGCATTCTGGTCTTCGCCAAACATCCGGCGATCCGTTCCATCTCGATCATTCCACTTATCGGCCTGCTGGTGGTGGTGCTAATGTCTTTCTCCATCCAACCGTGGCTTTTCCGGAACTTTCTGACGAAGCCCCAAGAACGTGGAAACACACCGTGGCGGTTGGTAAACCTGATATTGACGGGCCTCACATTCGGATATTTTTTTCTCGGCGGGCTGGTCTTGAGTCTATTCGGACAACTGTTCATTGCCGTGGCACCGGTCGGCCGAAAAAGAAAATTCAATCTGTTTCACCATGCGCTACAGCTGTTTTTTCACAACCTCATGTATCGCACCCCCGGTGTACGAATGCAGGTCATCGGTAATACGCCTGAAAATTACGAACCACCGGTGATCGTGATTGCCAACCACACATCCATTCTGGATACGCCCACTGTGGGGCTCTTGCATCCGAAACAGATCTTCATGATGAACGACCGCCAATTGCGCTCACCGTTCTTTGGGCGTGCCATGCGCATGGTGGGTGCTGCACCCGCTTCCGACCGCGAACCCGGAAGTCTTGAAAAAATACGTGAAAAAGTAAATCAGGGTTACTCCGTCATCATTTTTCCGGAAGGAACGCGTTCCATGACGACCCGCATCCAACGATTCCATAAAGGCGCCTTATATCTGGCGGAAAAGCTCCAACTGGATATCCTGCCGGTGCTCATACACGGTAATGTCCACGCACTTCCGAAAAACGACAACATGCTAAAACCCGGGCCGATCACGATGAAGTTCCTACCGAGGATACGGCCCGACGATCCCACCTTCGGAACCGGCTATGCCGAGCGCACCAAACGCATTGCCGCCTATTTCCGCACGGAATTCCGCGCGCTGCGAAACGAGCGGGAGCATGCGGATTATTTCAGAAAGAAACTGTTCTTTAACTTTGTTTATAAGCCGCGCCACATCCAGCGTGCCGTCAGATCCCTGTTTAATAACCAAAAGGATGTTTACCATCACCTTCTCCGCCTTCTTCCGTTGAAAGGAAACTTCCTGCACCTGGGATGCGGCTACGGTGTCTTGGACTTTTTGCTGGTATATGACAGCCCGGAACGCCGGGTTATCGCCTGGGACGTCGATGAACACAAGGTCCTTGCGACCCAGCATACCTATACCGTCAACCGCTACCCACTGCGGTTCGTTAACGAGCTTCCCCCATTGTCCGGTCACGACATACTGATTATCTCGGAACCCGCATCGGTCCACTGGGTGGAGTACGCCCATTCGGCTGCATGGATAGTGACCGAGAATGCCGGTGCAGAAACGCATGAACTACTGACGACACAGGGCTTTCAACCTTTGTCTGATGAAAGCGGCATTTTTGTTTATCAGCGACGGGACAGTCATTCCGTACTCCTTCCAAATGATATCAACATGAATCCAGGATAAGCCCGAGGTGAGTCCGTATTTTTTTCGGAAAACATTGGACTCACCTCGGACTCACTATGGACTCACCTCGGACATATATCAAAGAAATCCCGGAGAATGTGTCTTCATTTTGCGCACGAAAAACCCAAGGACAAGTTTTATCTTTACGGTGAAATGCAGGGTCCATACGACATTATCATTATCGGGAGCGGTCTAGGGGGGCTGGTTTGCGCGACCATTCTTGCAAAAGAGGGGTTGAAGGTACTTGTGCTGGAAAAAAATAACCAGTACGGAGGCAATCTGCAGACGTTTGTACGTAACCGGTGTATCTTTGATACAGGGGTTCATTACATCGGCGGATTGGAAAGGGGGCAGAATCTTCACCGGATTTTCCGTTACCTGGGTATCGCAGACAGGCTACGCCTGAGGCGCATGGACCCCGACGGTTTCGACGTGGTAACATTTGATGGCGATCCCGCCGAATATCCCTATGCGCAGGGAGGAGCGAATTTTGTGGCACAGCTCAGTACGTATTTCCCCGAGGAACGGGCAGGTATCGAAAGGTTCTACAACAAAATGAAGGAATTCTGTTTGCGTTTTCCCCTCTATCGCTTAAATGCTGAAGACACGTACCAACTGGATGAAAGCGCCCTGGCTTTAAAAGTTAATGATGTCATCGATATGTGTACGTCCAACCCGAAGCTGCGCGCAGTGCTGGCGGGCACCAACCTGTTGTACGCGGGTGATCGGGATAAAACGCCCTTTTATGTACACGCATTGTCCGTCAATTCATATATCGAAAGCGCCTGGAGATGCGTTGACGGCGGCAGTCAGATCGCCAAACTGTTGATACGGGAACTCCATAAACATGGCGGTAAATCGTTAAAATATAAAGAGGTGGTCCAATTTCACATTGAAGACGGAATCCTACGTGCCGTATCCACCTCCGACGGGAAGGTCTACCAAGCAGGCTCGTTCATCGCGAATATAGACCCGAAAAGGGTACTTGATTTAATCGGCGACTTTCCGATCCGCAAGAGCTATGTGAATCGTATCCGCACTGCTGAACATACCATTTCGTCGTTCAGTCTCTACATCGTGCTGAAACCACACAGCGTCCGTTACCTCAATAAAAATTATTACCATTTCCGCAACGAGACGGCCGTGTGGAACAATATCCATTATACGACGGACCAATGGCCACTGGGGTACATGGTATCGATGAACGCCAAACGAGGGCAGGAAGAATGGGCGGAAACGATGACGGTATTTACATATATGCGTTATGAAGAAGTGGAAAAATGGGCACACACCCATAACACCGTCGCCGAAACCGGTGAACGCGGTACCGAATATGAACAGTTTAAACAGGAAAAGACGGAAATTATGCTCATGGAGCTAGAGAAAAAATTCCCGGGCCTGCGCCAGCATATTCAGGCCACTTATGTTTCTACCCCTTTAACGTACCGCGATTACATCGGAAGCGAAACCGGTGCTATGTATGGATTTGTTAAAGATGCAAATTATCCGATGAAGAACTACCTTCCGCCAAGAACCAAAATCAAGAACCTGCTACTTACCGGACAGAGTGTCAACATGCATGGCATTCTGGGGGTGACTATCAGCGCCGTACTAACGTGTGCCGAGTTGCTCGGCAAATCAAACCTGCTTGCTAAAATCAACCGTACTGATACGGTGAACCCCTTAACTGCTGAAGCCCATGGCAACGTTTAATCTAGAGCCTCTGGAACGCATCCAACCGATTTCCAAAACCGAGTTTATCAATCGGTATTACCGACCCCAACGCCCGGTGCTTATTGAAAACCTGACGAACACCTGGAATGGGAAATGGACACTCGATCATATTCAGTCGCTCGCCGGCGATCAGGTGGTGCCTTTATACGACAATAAGCCCGCACAGGGTAAACAAAGTGTCTACGAACCTGTTACGAAGATGCGTTTCGGTGACTACATTAATTTGCTAAAAACGGAACCTACCGACCTGCGGATTTTCTTCTACACGTTGAAGGATCATTGCCCGCAGCTGCTGGAAGATTTTGAATATCCCGATATCGGTCTGAAATTTTTCAAGCGGTTGCCGGCTCTGTTTTTCGGAGGGGGTTTATCCAAGGTATTCGCACATTATGACATCGATCTGCCGGACAACCTTCACATCCATTTTGAAGGACATAAACGGGTCGTACTTTTTGGACCGGAACAAAGTCGATTTTTGTATCAAGTGCCTTTTTCCATTCACAATATCGACAAGATCGACATGGACAACCCCGATTTTGACACCTATCCGGCTCTTCGGCATGTAAAAGGGTATGAGGTATACATGAAACACGGCGACGCGCTGTATATGCCCAGCGGGTGGTGGCACTACATCACGTACCTGGATGGCGGCTTTTCGATGACCCTACGTGCGCTGCCCCGGACTCCCGGGCGTTTTGCCAATATGTTATACAACGTGTTTATCCTGCGCCTGATTGACAATACCATGCGTAGGATTCAGGGGCAGAAGTGGCTGGATCGTAAAGAACAGTGGGCGTACAAGCGGACACAACGCGCTTTATCCAATTTTTCCTGAAATGTCCCTTGTATCCGGCAACCTTGCACAGCCGCACAGCGTGCGGCTGGCAAACGGTTACCATGTTCGTGCCCGGTAATATTGGTTGCCAGCGTTGCGCTCTACCATACGCAACAAGGGGAATCTGGCGTTACCGAGGCACAGATTAAGGTCTTTAACCAGGGCGTTTGTATTTGTTTATTAGTTCTGCTCTGCTGTTAATCTGTAATTTTCCATAGATATTCCGAATGTGGAACTTAACCGTATCCACACTGATAAAGAACTTTTCGGCGACCGTCTTATAGGAGTCCCCTTTCTGCAACATGGACACAATTTCAATTTCCCGAGGGGTAAGACGTTCTGCATCTGTACTGTATGCCTTATCCAAATGTGGGTTGAAATGACCGATCACCATACGGGCAACGTGTGGGCTCATTACGGATCCACCGTCCAAGACCTCCAACAAGCGATCTTCTATTTGTGACAGCGGCGTGTTTTTCAGCAAGTAACCTGAGGCTCCCGCACATAACGCCTGAAAGATAGCCTCCCTGTCGTCAAACACGGTGTACATGACCACCTGTGTCGACGCGGATCGGCGTTTTACGTACCACGTAGCCTCGATTCCGGATTTCCCCGGCAGTCCGATATCACATAGCAACAGATCAATCCGTTGGTCTTTCCAACCTTCCATAAACTGCTCGGATGAGTTTGCGGACAACACGAGATCAAATCGTTCGGAAGAAGCAAAGAATTCCGCCACGGAATCGAGGATTATCCGATTGTCTTCAATAATGGCTAATTTGTACTTTTCCGGTCTCATTACATCCTCTTCATGAAGTTACCTTCACAGCAAAGCAACGGATCTGCCACCAATGATTCCCTACCCAAACGTGAGGTTTTGCCGGGCCGAAACCCTGCTGTACGCATACATCCGGCAAGTAAGCAGTCGTCGCGTTCTACCACCGCAACAAGGGGAAACTGCACTTGCCGGAATGCATGCATTGAGGTTAAGGCATGATATATATATCGTAATAACTTGATTATCATAGGCGACACAAAAATACAAGGTTGATCCTTTCAGATCCCCACCCAAAAGGGTGGTTCTGAAAATTTTAATATTTATTGATAAGTTCCGCGCGCGAATTGACTTGTAACTTACTGTAAATGTTTCGGATATGAAATTTTACAGTATCGATACTAATGAAAAGCCGCTCGGCTACCGTCTTATAAGATGCTCCATGTTGGAGCATGGAAATAATTTCGATCTCCCTTGTTGTAAGCCGATCCACTCCTTTCGGCTCTACCTTGTCCAGTAAGGGATTAAAATATCCGATCACCATCCGGGCAACCTGCGGACTCATCACCGAACCTCCCTGCATTACTTCGATGAGTTGCTCCTCGATCTTGGGAAGCGGCGTATCTTTGAGCAGATAGCCGGAAGCCCCGGCGCAGAGCGCCTGAAAAATGGTTTCTTTATCTTCGAACACCGTAAACATAACCACCTGGGTCAGGTGTGATCGACGCTTCACGTGCCATGTTGCTTCAATTCCAGACTTTCCAGGGAGTCCTATGTCACATAGAATGATATCGATGCGTTGATCTTTCCATACACTGATGAACTCTTCGGTAGATGTTGAAGTGAACACCAGCTCGAACTGCAAAGCAGCCTTGAAATACCCTTCCAATGCCTTTAACACCACGGGATTATCCTCAATAATAACGAGCTTGAATCGATCATTTTTCATAGATAAATGTAATCTGTACCTTAATTTAGGAATGGTGTTTTTCAAGACGGCTAAGGTAAGTGATTTCAAAGTTGGTCACACTACCCTTTTCGTGTAGTTTTCCTAATAGAACCATTCATTTTGTTCGTTGAAATAGTGGCTGGAAACAAATCCAGCAACTGAGCAACACATATAAAACACTCAACCAAACCAGTTGATCAAAATCCGTCAGGATATATCCAGCCTGAGTCCGGTTAAAAACAATATTAAAAAACATACCTATCTGAAAGGCAATGAATAACGTGTACAGGGCCGTCAGCAAATACTTTGCTCGTAATGTAGTCGGACGGACGGAAGAGTCCGTGCTGTCTGTAGTGAACAACATCGCCCATTGTGCAATCAGGTAGCAAACAGCCAGGGATAAACGTAGAATATAATGAGTGTGCTGTGGAATAAATCCGTAAGCATGCTGATAGCCCAACCGGGTGTCGAAAACCAGTCGCTCTAAAAAGGCAACTTTCTCAGAATAATCCAAAAATACGTACGGAAGAACGTCGATAACCCCAAAAAAGAAGGGAAGCAGGTGTAGATACCAATAACGGGGAAGGCGTTGTTCCTGGCGAAGCTTAATCCTGACAAAATAGTAAAATGCCGGAGCTACCAGATAATACAGCGGAATTCCTTTATTGTACAGGTTCGGAAAATCAACAATCTGGCGTGTCAGAATTAACAGGTGGACAAACACCTGCCACATGATGCCGAACAGCGCGATACTGAGGAGCAGTTCCGCCATTCTGTTTTCGGCTTTCCGGTAAAGCAGACGAACAACGATACCCAGGGCACTGAACACAATACCGACGACCGCACATGTTATAACCAGCCTATGCATAGTTAATGGAGATACCGTAAGGGGTTTAACCAATGATGCCGCTTCAAAGGAACGATCACTTTCACCTCATAACCTGTGGGCGTGTGCCCAGCTTCATAGATGCCACCGATCTGTTCCGCCCGCATCCGCATATTCTGTTTACCATAACCCGTCCGTGTCGTTGTCTGCCTGCCCTGCGGGGTCTCTGCTGCTTTCCCGTTGTCTGACACTACCAGCTCCAGTTTGGAACCGCTGTGGTGCAGCTTCACATTGACCGCTGTAGCGCGCGCGTGTTTACAGATGTTGTGGATGGCTTCTTTGTAAATTAAATACAAATTCTGCCGCACACTTTGGGGAATCTTCCTATCTTCCTGTTCATCCGCCTCAAAGGTAACCGAGATATCCATCGGTTCGAGCATTCGCCCCGCCAGGTATTTCATACGATCGCTCAGGTTTCCCTGCTGATTATTTCGGGTATCCACCGCCCAAATGATATCATCCATCATTTGAATAGCCTCCCGGCTGTAACTTCCGATTGAATCGACCGATTCCAGCCGATTCCCATCGCCCTTCAACCGCAGTAAATCGGTTTGCATGGAGATTCCGGTGAGCAACCCGCCTACCTCATCGTGCAGGTCACGGGAAATCCGGCGTCTCAGCCGGTTCTCCCCTTTTACCTTGCGCCCACGTTCATAGAGAATATATCCGGTGGTTCCGCCCACAATCAGAATTAATAACATGTAAAAGGCCAGTGTTTCTGTAAATGCAGGCGCTTTATAAACTAACCAGGTATGCTCACGGCTCACGGCGTTCGTATTGACGCCCTCAACCTTAACCGAAACGTAATAGTTCCCTGCAGACAAGCCGGACAGGTTGATCTGCGATGAAGCTGGCATTTCTTGATACTCGTCCATCAATGGCAGAATCCGAAACAGCATCCGGTACATGTTCCGGTAATGGTTAGGACGTGCAAAACTCAGCGAAAACCAAACGGCATTCGATGGCAGACTGATGGTATCCCGCAGCAAATTGGCTGCGAAAGCATCCTCATACGGATTACTCTTCATACCGAGGCTTGCGCCGGCAATGAGCGGCGGATCAATGTATTCGTTAGCCGGTCCCAACAACTCGGACGGCTGGAACCGGATATACCCGCCAATGCCTCCCAAAAACAAGTCGCCCTTATCTTCGTCATAGAAAACGGCCTGATGATTAAATTCCTCGAAAGGAAGCCCATCGGTGTGGTAGAAATTATATAGCTGCGTCCCTTTCATGACAGAGAGGCCTTCGTGCGTACCCAGGAACAGCGTGCTGTCAACCCAGGTTGCCTGGTACACCGTATTGCTTGCCAGCCCCTCAGCCACTCCAATGGACCGGGCGTGCAACCCCATACGATCGGTGATGACCAACCCGCGGCCTTTTGTAGCCAGATAAATGGAATCGCCGAATTGCGTATGAGTATAAATATTCAATTTACTTCGATCCGCGGGGTACACCTTGCGGAACTGATTATTCCGCCACAGAAAAAAGCCCTCATTTGTGGAAAAGGTAAGGCTGCTTTCCGTGAGGGACAGCGATTGGACCCGCATGCCGCGACTGAAAAAACCAATTTTGGGGCATATATAGGGATATACGCGGCCCGACTTGCGCGCGTACTTCCAGATTCCGTTATAGGTACCCACCAAGAGTGTATCGGCCGACTGTTCCGCAAGGCAGTAGGCCATTCCGGAAAACCGTTCCTTTACTTCGGCGGGGACATGAACGGGGGCGGACACCGTCTTTCCGTTTACAAGATAGCAAAGGAAATCGCCCTCTAGCGCTACAATAGCCGTGTCGGGCGAGAGCGTTAGAAAGGCATAGTAATTATTTTCCGGTTCCCGTGTGTACGGTTCAAGTTGACCTCCCGGCGGCAAGGCGTCGAGATAGCCATATCCACCGAAATAATACGTCTCCCCCTGTTTGATCATACCCCGTGCACTGCCAGTATTCAGAAATTCAAAGTTGATCTTTGTAGGGAATACACTAAAAAGTCCGCCATCCGTGCAAAGCAACCACTCGTCGCCCTCCTGCTGCCATCCATTCAGACGTTTGTGGAAGATATGCTCATCGATTTGATGGCTATCCCGTTTCAATAAGCGGAATGCTGTATCCCGTGTGAATTCCATGTATTTGTCTTCATGAAATACGACCACCTTGTCATCTTTTTCAAACGACCAATGGTTCCAGTTGGTGAAATCCGTGGTGGGAAATTCACTTCTGTATAAAAACCGGAATTCCCTGCCATCAAAAAGGTAATAGCCCTGCGAGTAAATACGGATCAATACCCCTCCCTTTACGGGCAATAGGTCCTCAATCCGACTGAACAAGCCGGCAGGAAAGGCAACGACCTGTTTGCTTCGGGTCCGTACATCATACCCGTACAGATGATCGCCATAGGCCAACCAAATGTGCTCATTGTCCGCAACCAGCATCCGCCCCACCGGCCTTCGATCGTACACCGCTATCGGATTAAAGTGAAAAAGCCGCGTCTTTGAACGTGCGTTAATCTGCCACAGGCCGCCGAGGCCATCGGCTACGTAAAACACATCGGCACGTTTGAAACAGGATGCGGCAGAACGTCCGACCAAATCAAACAGGTAATGCCTCTCTTCGATGAAGGTCCACGTACGAAGGTCAAAGATAGCCAGTCCATTGCGCGTATTAATCCACAGATGTCCCCACGGGTCGGTCAGAAATTCACTTACTTCATAATAGGGTAGATTTTTGCTGTAAAGCTTTGAAAACGGCACTACGTTTACACCGTCATACCGATACAACTGCCCTCCGGATAACATCCAGATCATCCCGAACGGGTCTTTCGAAGCTTCTGTGATCATGGTATGATAGCGATCGATCCCCGGAAGCACCTGGGCATGATGATAGGGAGCGGCATGTACCCGACCGCAATATCCTCCCATCAGTAGAAGGATCATTAATGCACTGCTCGTAATACCGTTGATGGGTTTAGTGCTTTCCATTGGTAGATGCGCCTCAAAAATAGAAAATTATCTATTTTAATCGAATAAATATTCCATTTTTCCAGCTTTAACTGGCCGGAAATCGCTCGAAGTCCGTTAGAAATGGCTCCCTCCATCCACCAGCAGATCACGGCGTTCCGAAGTGCATACTGCGTAGGTAAAGCCGGGCTGCAGCGCAAATGCACCATACGCCCCTTCTTTATTCAGTGCCAGGAAGCCCACCTGTATCTCTTTGGCGATAGCTGGCTTTTTCTTTACAATTCGTTGGACAGCCTCGCGGCACGCCTGTTCCGGGGAATACCCTTGTCGCATAAGTTCAACGACGAGGAAACTTCCCACGGTACGGATGACTTCCTCGCCGACTCCCGTTGCGGTGGCCGCTCCCACCTCATTGTCTACATACAGCCCTGCGCCGATGATGGGGCTATCCCCCACCCGGCCGCGCATCTTGAAAGCCATTCCGCTGGTTGTGCAGGCTCCCGAAAGGTTCCCCTGTTTATCCAGGGCCACCATTCCGATGGTATCATGGTTATGCCGGTTTCCCGGAAGCCTATCTGTTGTAAAGGAATCATTTTCAATATTGATTACCGGCTTGTATTGTTTTTCTCTCAACCAGTCTGTCCATGCCTTTTCGGCGTCCGGCGTGAGCAGGTCTTCACGTTCGAATCCCTGTTCGAGTGCAAATTGCAGGGCACCTTCGCCTACCAGCATGACGTGCGGGGTTTTCTCCATCACCAGACGGGCAATCGAAATGGGATGGCTGATGTGTTCCAGCGCCGCCACCGAACCGCAGTTCCCGTGTTCGGCCATAATGCATGCATCCAGGGTCACATGACCATCGCGGTCGGGATACCCTCCTTTTCCCACGGTATGATTTCTCAGGTCTGCCTCGGGCACCCGAACGCCCGCCTCCACCGCGTCCAGTGCGCGCCCTCCTGACTCAAGGACTTTCCACGCTTCCTGATTAGCGGCAACACCGAAATTCCACGTGGAGACAACGATGGGTCCGTTGACTGAACGCCTGCGGTTTTCGGTACGTAACGCCGGTACGTGTTGGCCCAGGGAGAGGGATGACACGCCGACCGCGCCCGATAAGATAAATTTTCGTCTGGTAATCATGCTGAATGGGTTAGGTTCAAAATATTTTCCTCAAGTTTGTGTGTCCGGGCATTTTTTTACGGAACTTAGCTCGTAAATCGGCCTGCCCGATTTATCGTATTAACACTAGAACACAGGTTACCATGAACATCTACGGTATGCTAATAGTAGGATTTCTGCTTCCCGTTTCGACGGTGTACCCGTACCAGCAACACAGTTTGCCGGATTCTGCCGAATATAAAAAGATCCATGTACTGGCTCAACAAACGGCCGAACAGCTGATCCCGGACAAGCGAACCGCTGTTTTTGAGCTGAAACCGATAAAGAACGAATTGACTGCTTATAGCCTTACTACCACGGAACCGGATGCAGCAACTCGCTTCCATAAGCTTTTGTCCGAAAATCAGATTCCGGGAGCAAAAATAACGATAAATCTGTTGCCGGACAGCAGTGTGGAGGGAAAAGTTGCCGGCATTGTACACCTTTCCGTGGCCAACCTCCGCGTGGAACCCGGCAATCAGTCGGAGCTGGCCACGCAGGTCTTATTGGGAACGCGCCTGGACTTGCTCCAGCGCGCGGATGGCTACTTCCGTGTGCGCACACCGGAAGGGTACATTGCCTGGGTAAGCGAATCGTCGGTTACCCCGAAAACACCTGCGGAAATGGCCGAATGGCAGGCATATGGTAAGGTCATCGTTACGGCCGACTTTGGACACGCTTATACGCAGCCGGACAGGCAATCCTTACGGGTATCCGATCTGGTCATGGGCGATATCCTTGCCGTACTGGACTCCACCTTCAGCGGGTTTGTTCAGGTCCTGTATCCCGATGGGCGCACGGGCTATGTCGAAGACCATCGGGTACAGCCGTTTGACATATGGCTGAATACCCGTAAGCCCACGGCGGAAAACATTATTGCAACAGCAAAAACCATGATGGGGGTTCCTTACCTCTGGGGAGGAACATCTATTAAGGGAGTGGACTGCAGCGGTTTTACCAAGACAGCCTTCCTCATGAATGGGTGGGTTATCCCGCGTGATGCCTCGCAGCAGGTGCTGGCCGGTACACCCATCGATATTCTTTCGTCCGATACCCTGGACACACAAAAAGCACTGCGCAATTTACAACCAGGTGATCTGCTTTTTTTCGCTTCGGGAACAGGCCGCCCGCCCACTGCGCGGGTAACCCACGTAGCGCTATACCTCGGCAATGGAGAATTTATTCATGCGTCCGGATGGGTGCAGATCAATAGTCTATTGCCCGATGCGACAAATTATGGCGCACTGGACACCCGTACACTCGTCGCAGCGCGCCGCTACATCGGCCAGGAACACCCTGCCCTCCAGTCAATAGCCAAGCACCCGTATTATCTGCAACATTCGTCCATTTCTTCTTTAAAATGAGCAACCGAAGATTCACTCTCCGATATCGGCCACATACGCTTTACCTCAGGCATGTATTTACCGTTGCGGCGGCATCGCGGCGTACCACCCCGGCGGTACTCACCGAGTTGGAATTTGACGGCGTCACGGGATACGGAGAAGCCGCCATGCCGCCTTATTTAGGTGAAACGGAGGCAAGTGTACTGGCTTTTCTGGATAAGGTAGACTTGTCTGCCTTCGACGATCCGTTTCTCACGGCTGACATCCTCCGGTACGTAGACGGCCTTGCGCCGGGAAATACAGCGGCCAAGGCTGCCATCGACATCGCCTTACACGATCTCCTCGGTAAGGTCATGGGACAACCCTGGCACCGTATCTGGGGCTTCAATCCCGCTCGCACGCCCTACACGTCTTTCACCATCGGTATTGACACAGCGGACGTTGTGCGGCAGAAAGTACAGGAAGCTGCGCCTTACCGGCTGTTGAAAGTAAAGCTCGGTCTGGACACGGACCGTATGATGATCGAGACGATACGGCAGGTGACGGACAAACCTCTTTGTGCCGACGTGAACCAGGGTTGGAAGAACCGGGAGGAAGCGCTGGAGATGGCCCATTGGCTGGCCGAGCGGGGGGTGGTATTCCTTGAGCAGCCCATGCCCACGGAACGGGTAGATGACAATGCCTGGCTTACGGAGCGCAGTCCCATACCTACGATTGCCGACGAAGCGGTGCAACGGTTGGCCGATATACCAGGCGCAAAGGGGGTGTACAGCGGCATTAACATCAAACTTATGAAATGCACGGGCATGCGTGAAGCGCATCAGATGGTTGCATTGGCAAGGGCGCTCGACATGAAAGTCATGTTAGGGTGCATGACAGAAACGTCATGTGCGATTTCGGCCGCGGCACAGCTGTCGCCAGCGGTGGACTGGGCGGACCTGGACGGAGCCCTGTTAATCCGTAACGATATCTTCCGGGGCATGGAAGTAGAAAACGGGAAGATCATTCTTCCCGACAAGCCGGGTATCGGTGTTACCCCTACTTTTTAAAGCCGCCGCCCGTCACACGTGGCGGCGGCGGATACCTTATTCGGGCCGCGCGACCGTCTCCGCTTCGGCAAGGGCTTTCGTCGTGAGGTAGTATTTGGCTAACATATTGGGAACTTCCCATTCGGGCATAGCTCCCGTTTTCAAGAAGCCCAGGTACTTTTCCGTCACTTGCGCAAAATGGTCTTCATGCGTGGTAACCAACGAGGGATCGACACTGATGCGGTACCGCCCCTCGGCCACACGCTCCGACTTCAACCCGGCATAGGTAGCACGTAATGTTTCTACAGCCTTGGCAAGCTCGGACTCAAACGTCTGGCTGTCGCGTTCTCCGGTGGATTCAATATAGAGCACCGGTTTATATTGCTCTTCGGCACCCTGTTGGACAATCAGATTGGCGTACTTGCCCCGCATAATGGAATAGTGCAGGTCGCCAGCGCCTGCGGGGGCCTCAAAATTCCAGATTACCGAAACTTTGGCATGGATGCCTTTCAGGACATAGTTGATCTCACCGTTGGCATAGACGGCCAGATTACCTTCTTCGTCCACCGCGTCCGACAGGAATGCCGGAAATTCAGTAAGGCCAGTCGACCGTTCAAACTGTGCCTGTGTAACCGGAGTGGTCCAACGTTTCGATCCAATAAGCTGGATATCTTCTTCATAATTAATCACCTGATCAGGAAAGCTCTCCCACTGCACCAGATCCACCAGGTGTGTGGTTACGTCCACGACACCCTCTCCCTGTTGTCGCGTATCATAGAACCAAGCCGGCCGTGAAAGCGGTTTACCGGATACTTCCTTGAAAAAATGGTGCACGCTTTCCTTGGTAATAGCTGGATGGTCGGCACTTCCAGGTACCAGTCCCCCGAAAAAGTCCGGCAGCTGGGAAAATGCTTTCTGAAGCATGGTGTTGATTTCATACCGTTCGGTCATGATATCATAAAGCAGCACGCCCTTTTCCGCTGCGGTAGCGAACGCCTCCTTCAATTTTGAAAACCCATCCGTGTTGATAGCCATCGGCTTATCAGCCAACACGTTCAATCCAGCGTTGACCGATTCGGTGATGTAGTCAATCTTATGCTGGTTATTACCGGCAAGCACCACCACGTTACCCTTCTTCTCTTCCAGCATCTTTTGCAGAAAGTCGTCTCCACGATACACCTTTTCCGCCCAGGAAGTCGGATTTTCGGCCCGCCCGTTGTATTGATCTATAAGGGCGAGGTGAGCATCGGCCTCGGGGCCATCCGGGGCATACACATGTACAACGCTATCTACATCGGGATACATGGATTTCTGCACCAGCGCCGCATGAAAGTGACCTGGTGCCACGGTAATCAATTGGATATCTTTCTTTTCCATTTCTTCCTTTGCTGAATTACATGCGGCAAAACACGCAACAGCGGCTAGTGCAAGTAGACTTTTCTGTTTCTTCATTTACGTTCTGTTTTGGTCTTTCAATCGGTTACCGGCCGGCTTCCTGAACAGCCCAACCGCCAACAGCAGGCATAAAGTTATCAAATACTCCCAAAATGGCGGAACACAAGGTATGGATAGCCGAAAGAGTGCCTCTTATATGGGCCTTTTACGGGTTTTCAACCGTTATACTAAAATATGTAATTTTTCATTGCTGTCGGTGGCTCATTGGCGGCAAGATCGATCAAATATCCGTTGACGACGGCATATACGGGTCGGCCGTCACGCGCAAGAAAAAAATTAGCCGCACCACCCAACACGGGACCTGGAGAAAGAGGTTTGCGCTGGTGAAAGATGACCAACGGGAAACTGTGGAAACGGACCTCAGGAATTTGTTCCACCTGGATAGCGAAATAACCCTGTCTAAGGAGATCCATCGCGCGTTTCGGCGACATGTCTTCCATTCTCTTTAGGGCTTGAGGGCACACTTTTCCAGGCATAAAATGGTAACCCTCGGCATCCAGCTCGTCATATCCAAAGACATCCTGTAAGTCGCCCACATCTGCAATGGAGGCCTGGACGTAAAAATCCCGGTCCACCGTATGCTCACTCCGCTTTACGGATAAGTCAATCTTGTAAGCCATCGAGTCTCGCGAGGCGCCGACCTTGCGCAAGACCAGATCCGCCAATTGGGAAACGCTAAACGGCAACGACTCGTATTTGGCCATGCCGTACTGGTGGTAGCTATCCAACGCGATCTCGACGAGCGAATTGAGTATAATAATGAAATTAAGCTTCCGGATAAACTGCTTCTCTGGATCACCTTTGTAGCCACCTGATTCGATTAACACCGTACTGGCTCCCCAACGTTGAAAATTATCACCAAAGCTCCGGGGAGAAAACGTATCATCATATTTGGCTACACCATCGGGTATGTAGCCCTGCAGGATATGGTTGATGCCTGCAGCGATTTTCATGGCGTTGCCCCGCACCTCATTCACTTCACGTTCCTCGTTATATGCCGGCGCCAACAAAGCGATGGTGACCGGATTTCGGGTACCGGGCACGTTGTAGTAGATATTCATATCATGCAGATTGAAACCGTAATGCGGCTTCACGGTTGCTGCGGCCCGGATAAGCAGCTGTCCTTCTGCGGTTTGGCCTACCCGTGCATCCCGATTCAGGTCAATATCCATTGCGTTTCGGCGAGTGTAAACATCGGCGCCGTCCGGATTGAGCATGGGAATGAAATACAGGCTCGTCTGCGTTCGCAGCAGGTGCCGTAGGGTGTCCATTCCATGGTCTGAGCCTTCCAGGAAATTAAAAAGATCCATCAACGCCATGGTAGCCGTGGGTTCATTACCGTGCATCTGGGACCACAGCATTACTTTTTTAGGGCCGTCACCATATTTTAATTGATAAATGGGTTTCCTGAGCACGGAATTTCCCAATTGGGACACCTCAAACACCCCGGTGCCCCGTCGTTTCAGTATCAAAGGTTCTATATCAGCATGCTTGAAACGCCGGTGAATGAGGGTAGGCTCACGATACATCTCGAAAGCACGGCCCAATGCGGCGGTATCCGGCACGTACGTTATACGGCTTTGCCCACTCCCTTTACAGGCGGCGCACATCCATACCAGAATAACAATATATGTTAACCGTTTCATCCCGTTGCAAACACATTCTGCAGTAAGCGGATGCTGCCCTGCGTAGCATCCATACGAACCCTTGCCCCTACCGGCAGAATAAACTGCTCGTCGATGTGACCGATTAGCGCACCTTTAAAAGCCGGTATCCCCAAGGGGGCGATGTAGTCGTACAAGATCTGTTCCACAGTGAGTGAAGTGGCCGGACTTTGAGGTTTACAGTCTGTACATTTACCGAAAATAAATCCTCTGATTTTTTTTAACGCGCCGGTAAGTGCCAACTGACTGAACATGCGGTCAATCCGGTAGGGTGCCTCGCCAATCTCTTCTAAAAAGAGAATGCTATCTTCGAAATCAGGAAAATACCGAGATCCGGCCAGGCCTGTCAAAACGGTTAAGTTGCCGCCAAGAAGTTTGCCTTCTGCGATCCCCCCATTTAGCGTTTGCCAGGAACCGTGGTCCGACGTATAGGTGGGCAGGTCCCCCTGAAAGAACAACTCCCTGAACTGCTGGAAAACCTTGGGCGTCCACTGGCTATTCGCGACGGCTCCATGAAAGGTAATCAGTCCGGCCTGTGTGTAAAAGGCCTGATGAAAGGCAGTAATGTCGCTGTATCCCAAAAAAATCTTCGGGTTTCTAGCAATCAGTTGATAATCCAGACGGTCGAGCAGCCGGGCTGCCCCCGATCCTCCCCGCAGGCAGACAATGGCTTTAATCTCGGGATCGGCAAACATGCTTTCAAGATCCGCGATCCGCTCGGCATCCGTCCCTGCAAGGTGTCCGTACTTTTTTCCGACATGTGCTCCCCAATGGATGCGCAGATCCAGTGCGGCAAAATTTTTTTCGGCGATTGCGTATCCCTCATCATCGACCAGCGGAGAGGATGGCGTAATGACTCCCACTTTGTCGCCTGTTTGGAGCAGCTTTGGTAAGATTCCCGCCTGGCGATGTCCAGCATTTCCGAATTCGGCAATGGACAGGGGTAAAGCACCTATTCCAAGCCCCATGGCTTTGATGAATGTTCGTTTATCCATACGCTATTACTATTTACGGCCCGAGATGACAACTATCGATCGAACGTCAGACGCTGTCCGGTGGACTCTTCCCTAAAATTCCCCTCCGAATACACCCGTTTGCCGGAAACGAAGGTGTGCACAATGGAGGATTTAAACGTGTGTCCCTCAAATGGTGACCAACCGCATTTGGACAAGATGGTTTGCTTGGTCACCGTATGCGGACGATTCAGGTCGACCAGCACCAAGTCAGCCCAATATCCCTCGCGGATAAATCCACGGCGGTCGAGCCGGAAACAAAGAGCGGTATTATGCGCCGTCTTCTCCACTATTTGCTCCAGGCCCAGCTTACCCGCGTGATACATGTCCAGTAGCGCCTGTAGCGCGTATTGTACCAGAGGCCCGCCGGATGGGGCCTGTCGGTACGGTTGCATTTTTTCGTCCAATGTGTGCGGCGCATGATCCGTGGCAATCACATCTATTCGGCCATCCAACAAGGCTTTCAGGATTCCCGCACGGTCTTCATCGGTTTTCACGGCAGGATTCCACTTAATCAGGTTGCCTTTTGACGCATAGTCAGCATCACTGAACCATAAGTGGTGTATACAGGCTTCCGCTGTAATGCGCTTCTCAGGTAAGGAAATATCATCTTCAAACAAGCCGGTCTCCCTAGCCGTCGAAATGTGAAGTACGTGTAGCCTGGTACCGTGCTTTTTTGCCAGCGCCACTGCCCGTGAGGAGGAAAGAAAACAGGCCTCCGCCGAGCGGATCTGCGGATGCATGGCAGCCGTCAGCTCGTTCCCGTATTCCTCCGTAAAGCGGGAAAGATTTTCACGGATGGTAGTCTCGTCTTCACAATGAGTAGCAATCAACATCGGCGAACTGGAGAAGAGTTGATCCAGTACATGGTCATCATCCACCAGCATATTTCCTGTGGAAGATCCCATAAAAACTTTAATGCCGCACACATTTTGGGGATCGGTGCGCAGTACCTCCTCCAAGTTATCGTTAGAGGCCCCCATATAAAACGAATAATTTGCCAGCGACTGGCGGGAGGCTATATCGTATTTATCCTGAAGCAGCGCTTGTGTGAGCGTATTGGGGACGGTATTAGGCATTTCCATGAACGAGGTCGTCCCCCCGGCTACAGCCGCACGGCTTTCGTGCCAAATGTCAGCCTTGTGGGTCAGACCCGGCTCGCGGAAGTGAACCTGGTCGTCAATAAGCCCCGGAAAGAGGTACAATCCTTCGGCGTTCAGTTCTGTCGCCGAGGCATCAGAAATTTGTGGGGCTATTTTTTCGATCCGTCCGTCGGCTATCCGTACATCGGCAGTAAATATTTGACCTTCGTTAACAATGGTGGCCGCTTTGATTAGGGTCTTTTGCATGCTCAGCGCTTTTCAGCAAAGATACACAAATAGATGGAGCCACCATTGTTAAACGGGAAACCGCTACAAAGGTAGCTGAGCGGCGAACTGCACCTGCACCGCGTCGAAATTCAACCCTACCATAAAGGAAGGCATGGTGGGCGCAAACACCCACGCGTGATTATGCATGTACACATAACCGCGGCGGTATGGGTCATAATATGTACGATAGGCCGGAAAATAGACGTATTCCGTACGGTGGCGATGAAACCGCTTCCCATAGTACCACTTATCATGATCCCTGTGATGGGCCTCCTTGTGCTTGATTTTCAGATAGGCGTGTTTGTGCTTGTCTTTATGTTTGTGATCATGGTGTGCATGATGATCATGTTTTACATGGTGATGGATAGCCTTTTCTCTGCCGCCCTTTCCACGCTTTTGTGCCTGGGCATTCATGGATGCTCCTACCAAGAATACAAAGGCTCCCATACAAATCAATAACTTTTTCATAACCTTGCTATTTAGTTAACCATCTACCGGTAGGACAGCAGAAGTTATGCCAAGGTTTAACGTCAGTTTTTCAACAGCCGTTGGATTTCATCAAGTTTCATGAGCGCCTCTACAGGCGTAAGGGTATTAACATCAAGGTTATTGAGCATGTCACGGATCTTTTCCAGGATGGGGTCGTCAATGGAAAACATCTGAAGTTGATACGCTTGCTTCTGAATTTTCTTGATACTGTCTTTAATCTGTTCACCACCAGTACGCTCCTGTTCCAGCCGTTTTAAGATTTCATTGGCCCGTTGCAGCAACTTCGGTGGCATACCGGCCAGTTTTGCTACGTGGATGCCAAAGCTATGTTCACTGCCGCCCGGCACCAATTTACGCAGAAAAATAACCCGATTATTGACCTCCTTGACCGATACATTAAAGTTTTTAATGCGCGGAAACGAAGAGGCTAATTCATTCAGCTCATGGTAATGAGTGGCGAACAGCGTCTTGGCTCTGGCTGTAGGATGGTTATGCAGAAACTCTGCGATGGCCCATGCGATGGAGATACCGTCATAGGTGCTGGTACCACGGCCAATCTCGTCTAGCAGAATCAAGCTTCGATCGGAAAGGTTGTTCATAATGCTGGCGGTTTCGTTCATCTCCACCATGAACGTAGACTCGCCGGATGACAGGTTATCGGAAGCCCCAACACGTGTAAATATCTTATCTATCAAGCCTATACAGGCTTCCTTGGCAGGTACAAAGCTCCCGATCTGCGCCATCAGCACAATTAGGCCTGTTTGACGTAATAAGGCAGATTTTCCTGCCATATTGGGTCCGGTAATGATGATGATCTGCTGACTATCGTTATCCAGAAAAACGTCGTTAGTGATGTAATCCTCGCCGATAGGTAATTTTTGCTCAATCACCGGGTGACGGCCGCCCTTGATGTCGATGGCTTTGCCGGTGTTGATTTGAGGACGTACGTAGTGGTTTTTTTCCGCCACTAGTGCAAAATTCAGCAACACGTCCAGCTGCGCAATCAAGTAAGCGTTGCTTTGGATCGGCTTTATAAATGCAGCAACGGCCGCGAGTAATTCTGCATATAGCTTCGTCTCGAGGGCCTGTATCTTTTCTTCCGCACCTAATATCTGTTCCTCGTATTCCTTAAGTTCCTCAGTAATGTATCGCTCGGCATTGACTAGGGTTTGCTTGCGTACCCAGTCCGATGGCACTTTATCTTTATGTGCATTGGTTACCTCCAGGTAATAGCCGAATACATTGTTGTAGGCTATCTTCAACGACGATATGCCGGTTGCCTCCGATTCCCGTCTCTGAATTTCAAGCAGGTAGTCCTTCCCGCCATATGCAACCTTTCGCAGTTTATCCAGTTCATCGTTTACGCCCGCGGCAATCACATTTCCCTTAATGATCGATACCGGTGGTTCCGGGTTCAGGTACGTCTCGATCTGCTCGCGTATGGGTACACAGGGATCCAATTGGTCACCGATACGCTGAACAGATTGTTCCTCGATTTGTGCAACCAACCCCCGGAGCTTGGCGACGGCCAGCAGCGCGCGCTTTAATTGAACAACTTCCCGGGGATTCGCACGCTGCAGGCCTACTTTGCTGATAAGCCGTTCCAAGTCGCCAATCTGGGCCAGTTCTGCAATCAATTCATCGCGGAGTTCTCTGTGGTTATAAAAATAATCGACCACATTCAGCCGTTCATCAACGGCTGATTGGCTTTTCAGGGGCATGACCATCCAACGCTTTAATAACCGTGCACCCATGGGGGTGGTGGTCCGGTCCAAGACTTCAACCAACGTCAGGGCGTTCTCGTTGGCCGATCCCACGAGTTCCAGGTTACGGATGGTAAAGCGGTCCAACCACATGTACCGGTCTTCCTCGATACGCGATATCGTGGATATATGCTGAAGATTACGGTGTTCGGTTTCATTGAGATAGTGTAGGGCCACACCGGCCGCCACGACACCCAAGGGTAATCGGTCTATACCAAACCCTTTCAACGATTTTACCTCAAAATGTTTGAGGAGGGTTTCTACGGCATAATCACCGGTATACGGCCATTCATCCAATGCATATGTATAAAAATTTGCTCCGTATTGATCTACAAACGTTTTGTATTGCCGTTTGCCCATGATTACCTCCGTCGGCCGGAACCCCTGGAGGAGTTTATCGATGTAGGAAAAACTACCTTGAGCAACCAAAAACTCTCCGGTAGAAATATCCAGGAACGCTACCCCTACCTGTTGCTTCTCAAAAAAAACAGAAGCGAGGTAGTTATTGGACTTTTGTTGGACGATATTGTCGCCATAGGAAACCCCTGGTGTGACCAACTCGGTGACACCACGCTTGACAATACTTTTCGTTGTTTTGGGGTCTTCCAATTGGTCACAGATAGCCACCCGCTGACCGGCGCGGACGAGCTTGGGAAGATACGTCTCCAGCGAGTGGTGCGGAAAGCCGGCCAATGCCGTTTCCGACTCACTGCCATTACCCCGCTTAGTGAGGACGATGCCCAGAATGCCCGCGGCTTTTACCGCATCTTCTCCGAATGTCTCATAAAAGTCCCCTACCCGAAACAACAATAATGCTCCGGGATATTTGGTCTTGATGCTGTTGTATTGCTGCATCAAGGGGGTTTCTTTTTTCGCCGACTTTGCCAAGCTGATAATTTTCTGCGTGGCCGTAAAAATAGGACTAATGGAGCGATTTGACAAGCTTCAATTTGTATATTCGCACCACAAGAACCATGACAGCAAAGCGAAAACGCAAAAAAAAGAGCCGGGGTATCCGGCGATTTATTCCAAAGGTGGGCAACGTCTACCTCCGTTGGGCGCTGCGCTTCGCGGCCTCTTTTTTTATCCTCAGTGTGCTGTGGGTGCTGCTGCTTACTTTTATCAATCCGCCGGTAACCTGGCTGATGATTCAGCGTGGATTTGAGCGTAAAAGCAACGGGAAGGAGTGGAAAATTACCAAGCGGTGGTTACGCTATGAAGATCTATCGGACCATTTAAAACGGGCGGCAATTGCTGGGGAGGATGCCCGCTTTCTTACCCACTGGGGATTTGATCGGGAAGCCATTACGGAGGCCTACCAACGCAACAAAAGCGGGGATAGGTTGCGCGGCGGGAGCACTATTAGTCAACAAACAGCTAAAAATGTCTTTCTATGGCCAGCCCGTTCGTGGCTCCGAAAAGGTTTTGAAACGTATTTCACGCTGCTTATTGAGCTGTTCTGGAGTAAAAAACGAATTCTGGAAGTTTATCTGAACGTAGTGGAAACCGGGGATGGCTTATATGGTGCCGAGGCGGCCGCCCAACACTACTATGGAAAGTCTGCCCGAAGCCTGACGAAACGGCAAGCTGCACTGATGATAGCAGTACTGCCCAATCCGCGTCGTTGGTCGCCCGCAAAGCCGACCGCTTTCATCAACCGTAAGGCCAATACCATCGTCCGGTATATGGGCTACAGTAAGATTCCCTGAAACACCTTCGCGTGCCAGCTGTCGCGAAGTGGGACCTCCCATCGTGATTCCAGCTCCGGATAGGTGGAAACCAGGTTATTAAATACGATCGTTTCTGTGGTAACTTCCCCGGCAGCCAATAACCTTTCAAACTCCGGCCGGGATACTACTTTAATGTCGGAACCGTCGCGGTAGGCAATCTGCATCCGGTCGAAAAGCGAGATCTTCAACTCGTTTTCCAGTTCCTTTAGCAGATGAACCGACTTATCGATCGAACAGCCGGTGGGCGGCGCCACGCTGTCGTCCACCATGATTATAACAAAGCGATGATGGCGGACCTCAGCCTTGGCGGCCAACGGTTTGCCATGGGCTTTCCACTGAGAGGTAAAACTATCGAGTTTGTCCAGCACGTGAGCCTCTTCTCCCTGCGTCAAAGGACGATCTGCCTGGTAAATCCAAATGCGTTCCATATGAACAAAAATAACGATAATTAACCGGAAAAGCAGACCTGAATTGTGCCTACATTTTTCAGGTGCCGTAATACGGAGAAATCATCAAATAAACAACCACTCCGGTAACGGCAACATATAGCCAAAGCGGAAAAGTAATTTTGGCGAGTTTCCGATGTTTGACGAAATTACCAGAAAGTCCACGAACGAACGTGATCAAAACAAAGGGGATGATCACAATGGAAAGTAGAATATGTGTAATGAGAATAAAGAAATATACGTATCTGACAAATCCCTCGCCCCCGTAGGGTGTGGACTCTGCGGTCATGTGATAAGCCACATACATCACCAAAAAGGCTACGGAACAGCCTATGCATATCTTCACCAATCGTTCATGCAGTTTCTGATTTCCGTGACGGATAGCGCGTACAGCCCACACCAACAGTACGGCAGTAACGCCGTTGATCGTGGCATAAATGGGAGGCAGGAAAGTGAGCGGCTCCACGTCATATCCCAGGTCGCGCAGGTTTATGCCAAACAGTACAGCCACCACTATCGGGATAGCAACCGATAAAATGACGATCCACTTGTTATATTTTTTTTCAATATCCTGCACCATAGCAATCATAACTGAATTGTTCCGTATTACCTGAACGGACTTCTCTCCCGGATTTCCTCAACCAAAAGCAGTTTCAACTCGTCAATCAATCGATCCACCTCATTTCGGTGGTTGACGTCATAATAACCTCGGATATGCCGTTTGGAATCTACCAGTATCAGTGACGAGCTGTGGATAAAGCCCACTTCTTTCGTGGTATCCTGCACCGCGTCCACCAGAAACCCCTTACGGGCCACCTCGTATACGTTATCCATTCCACCGGTTAGGAACCACCACTTTTTGGTTTCAGGATCGTAGGTTCTGGCATACGCACGGAGCACCTCCGGAGTGTCGTATGCGGTATCCACTGTGATGGTATAGAAATTAACCAACGCATTACCCTTGAAACGCTCTGCCACCCGGTTCATCTCATCGTTCATGTGCCTACAGAAGCTTTCACAACGGGTGTAGAAAAAATTAACCACGGATATGGTGGAGTCACTTACCAACACGTCCACTGATTTTCCATGTTGGTCGATAAGGGAAAACGGGCGTATCTGATGGAATAATGTGTCGGGAATCTTTCTTCCTTTCCGGTTGCTGTACGTGCCGGTAAGCGTCTTTTCCCCGTAAATAGGTAGCGACTTGTATCGGTTTTCGCCCTTTTTTTCCAATAAATAATATAAAAATCCCGGCAGTAGTAAAATAACAGCCAGGATAATAATTTTTTTAAAACCCTTGGTTTGCCGGACCGTTTCCATTAAGAGTTAGGCCAGAACGGAAAAGGGTTAAAATGCCCTTTCATATACGTTCCTTCTGTTAACATCAGTGCAATAAAATAAATAATAAACAGGAACACAATGGTTACGGACATGATAAATCCAAACGTCTCAAACTTAAGGTGCATAAAGTATGCAACGATATAATAGGCTTTGAATAACGTAAGTACAATGTAAACCATGTTCACACCCAACCCTTTGTTGACTACCCCACCGTGCACCAACACAAGTGCAATAAAAAACTCCAGTGCAGTGATGGCCAGCAGATAAAAAAAGACACGCCAGATCTTTCCTTTAGACATCCCCTCGTGGTGCTGTCCTTCCTCATGTGCTACCGTATGATCGTGATGTTGAGAAGCCATAATATTGTTATGTTGTTAATTGCTTATACTAAATAAAAGAATGTAAATACGAATACCCAAACCAAGTCTACAAAGTGCCAGTAAAGACCAACTTTCTCGACCATAAGGTAAGTACCACGGCGCTCAAACGTATTTGCCAGCACCATGCCCAATACAATAATATTCAAAAGAATGCCCACGGAAACGTGGAACCCGTGGAAACCCGTAATCGTAAAAAACAGGTTGGCGAACTGCTGCGCTGATACTTCTGAAATCTCCTTTGAAAAGTACGGAGCCAGCGTGACCTCGGGAGATACTCCTTCCTGAAAAGGAATACTGCCCCACCAGAATCCCTGGTGATGAAGGTGGCTCCATTCCATCGCCTGACAGCCCACAAACATCAATCCTCCGATAATCGTTGCTATCATCCAGTTGACCACTTCCTTCTTCGAATTACGATGGCCTGCTTCCACGGCAAGCACCATGGTTACCGAACTCATGATGAGGATAAACGTCATGATACCCACGAATACCAATGGGTACCCATGGTCTGCCACAAACGGAATAGACTGGAATACTTTGTCAGGATCCGGCCAGGTCAGGTGGGCAAAACGCTGCGTACCGTAATAAATCAGGAACGCGGAAAACGTAAAAGCATCGGAAGTGAGGAAAAACCACATCATGATTTTACCATACTCCACATTGAAAGGCGACCGACCCCCGTTCCACCGTCCGGTTTTTACCTTATCCAATTGCGTCACAGTTGTACTCATTGTTCAGTGTTATTGATTCAAAAGTAAAAAAACATAAATATAAATCCATAGAATGCCCAGAAAATGCCAAAACAGCGTAGCCAGATCCATACGGAACACGTTGCTTACCTGGGGAATATTACGTATCCGTCCCACCAGCGCCCTAACCAATACCAGGATACCTGCAAAAATGTGGGCCAGGTGCATACCAGTGAATACATAGATAAATGATTGGGAGGCATTGCTGTTTACAAATACGACCCCGCGGGCCGTCAAGATACCCCAGGCATGTACCTGCATAGCAAAAAATCCTAACCCCAGCAGTATAGTAACAATCAGCAGCAACTTCTGCTTGCCGAATGCCGTGCGCTTGGCCGCCGCATAGGCAAGCTGCATGGTTACGCTGCTCAATACAATCAATAGCGTACTGTATATGAATGCGTCGGGCAATAACGTTTTGATTCCTCTATCGGCTCCACCCGCGGTGTACACGATGAATCCGCTGGAAAGTGCGGCAAACATCATGAACATGCCAATCATGCCCAGCCACAGGTTGAACTTCTTGGCCTTCTGCCGGGTAAGGTCCTCTCTATTTTGGGTGTAGTGTGCCATTGCGATCATAATGCCTTAAAATCAAACAAAAGCAACAACTGGATTAACGGGAGGAAAAAAAATGAGGTAAACATCACCCGTCGCGCAGCAGCCAAGTCGCGTTTCAAAAACAGCTTCAACCCATACCAACTAAACCCTAATGCCCCCACTACAGAAACCAGTGATACCACTATGCCCCCGAAGCCAAAGAAATACGGTAGTAAGCTGACCGGCAACATCGCCAGTGTAGACAGAAACACGAGGAAGGCGGAAACCTTATCTCGCTTCATGGTGGGAAGCAGCCGGAAACCGGCACGCTTGTAGTCCTCATCCAACACCCAGGCAATGCCCCAGAAATGTGGAAACTGCCACACAAACTGAATGGCAAACAAAACCACAGGAATCAATAAAATTGCGGCTGGGTTCTGTTGGCTATACACGGCCAGATCGTTCTGACTAAACGCCGCATAATAACCGATCAACGGGGGCAAAGCTCCGGGAAACGCACCCACCAACACGGCAATGGGTGACTTACGCTTGAGTGGCGTATATAGAAAAGCATACAATAAGATAGAGAATACGGAAAGTACGCCGGCCACAAAATTCAGTGTCACCAAGGTATACGTTCCAGCAATTCCCATCAATAAACTCAGCACAAGTGCCTGTCCGGTGGTCATGCGGCCTGCCGGAATCGGTCTGTCGGCTGTTCGCTTCATTAACTTATCCAGATCGCGTTCAATAATCTCGTTGAACCCATTTGCGGAACCCGTGACCAAAAAGCCACCAAGCGTCAATATCATCCAATGGGCCCAATTGATATCCCCCTGCTGCTTGCTTCCGATGAGGAACGCAATAGACGCAGAAAATACGACCGTCATAGTGAGCCGCATTTTGACCAACTGTTTGAAATCACCAATGAATAACATCAATTCACTCAGCAGATGGCTCTTGCCTGACTTGTGCATGGCCAAATTTCCTCCCGCCTTTTCCGATCCCATATCCTGATTTGATATTTTCATTTCCCTTTTCTTCTTTCTCAATATTATTTCCACGAAACCCTTCCCAACAAAAGCATTACATAGTACTGCGTCGCAAACAACAGACTTGCCAGCATCAAATGTGCAGTTTGGGCATACGGCGGAATATCAAAATATCCCAATACACCCGCACTGGCTATTTGCAACAGCAACAATAGCAACAACCAATTGGTAAAACGACTTTGGTGCGTATTCGGCGCGAAGCGGGATCTCACAACAAAGAACAGTAACACAACCAAAATGGCCGAGACGAAGGCCAACGTCCGATGTACATCAAATATCCCACTCAGTTGCCCCAACCATTGGCTTCTATCCTGTCCGACGGTTTCTGAAATCACGTCGACCTCTTCCCTGACACCGGTACCTACAGCGACCTGCACGATCATCAGCAGTAAAGAGAGTCCTGCCAGCCATTTTATGCCCCTTGATGTATGGTTGACCAGTAAGTCTTTATCTCGTAGTGACCGCGCCTTGAAATACGTATAGACGCTGATTCCAACAATCACTAACGCCAACAACATATGGACAGTGATGATCCATGGCATCAAGTTCGTCGAAACCACGATTGACCCCAGCCACGCCTGATAACCGACGGCCAGAACATTGATCACGCTCCATATAAAAATGGACCGCTTTATTTTAAAGAACGTAATCGAAAATACGGCACAACCTAAAATGAGAATCCCTGTGATGGCCCCAACTAACCGGTTGATGTATTCTGTCCACGTCTTGGCCGCATTGAACTCCTCATGTTGAAGAATACTTTCATCGTGCCGTATACGTGCCGCCAGCTCGGTGTCTCCGAAACGTTCCAGCATCGCTGCGAAACGTTCGTTTTTTGCCTTCCTACCAGCGATATATTTTTCTTCATAACCGGCAGGCAATTGTGACGCCTCAGTTGGAGGGACTAATCGGTCGAAGCACTTCGGCCAATCGGGGCATCCCATTCCTGACCCTGTGCTGCGTACCACCCCGCCTGCAAGTATCAACACAAATAACGAAACGATCGTGATCTTGTTGATCAATAAAAACCTCTTCTCAGCAGGCGGAAGCATCAGCTATCACTCCTCCTCCTTCTCAGGCTGAACGTTATTCGCCAATTCCCACTCCCGTTGTATCCGCTCAGCTTCCACATTGCCCTCGAAGTCATGCGGAAGATTTGAACTCATGGTTTCCGAAAAAGGAACCGTTTGCGGGATAAAATCCTCAGGGTGTCCCGGCTTGCTATAATCATACGGCCAACGGTACACGGTTGGGATCTCGCCCGGCCAGTTGCCATGTATATGCTTTACCGGGGTGGTCCATTCCAGTGTATTGGAACCCCATGGATTCTGAGTAGCCACTTTTCCCAACCTCATCGATGAAAAGAAATTCCAGATGAAGGCAATCTGTCCCAGTCCTGCGATGATGGCTGACCAAGTCACAAAAACATTGACCGAGATCCATTTTTCCATAAACGGAAACTCGGTAAACGCATAGTATCTGCGTGGTACCCCGTCAATTCCCATAAAGTGCATGGGGAAGAATACAAAGTAGGCTCCAATAAACGTAAGCCAGAAATGCAGGTATCCCAATTTCTCATTCATCATCCGGCCGAACATCTTGGGGTACCAATGGTATACTCCGCACAGCATGCCGAAGATAGATGCAGATCCCATTACCAAGTGGAAGTGAGCGACCACGAAATACGTATCATGCAGGTTAATATCCAGCGCTGAATTACCCAAATAAAGACCGGTAAGCCCACCTGAGATAAAGAACGACACCATACCAATGGCAAATAACATGGCCGGCGTGAACCGTATATTCCCACGCCAAAGCGTAGCCAGGTAATTGAAAGATTTCACCGCTGAAGGGACGGCAATAATCAACGTAGTGATCATAAATACACCCCCCAAGAACGGGTTCATGCCCGTAACGAACATGTGGTGCCCCCAAACGATGAACGAAAGCACCGTAATACCGATCAATGAATAGACCATCGCGTGATAACCGAAGATCGGCTTACGCGAATTGGTAGATATCACTTCAGAAGTAAGGCCAAGAGCGGGCATCAAAACGATATATACTTCTGGGTGTCCCAAAAACCAGAACAAATGTTGAAAGAGAATGGGACTTCCGCCTTCATTAGGTAAAATCTGACCCTGTACAACTAAGTCGGACAAGTAAAAACTGGTACCGAAGCTACGGTCAAAAATGAGCAGCACAACGGCCGATACCAACACGGGGAAGGACAAAAGACCTACGATGGCCGTAAGGAACAATGCCCACACCGTTAACGGCATTTTCCAGAGGTCCATTCCTTTGGTACGCATATTTAACACTGTACTGATGTAATTGGTACCGCCCAACACCTGCGAGGCTATAAACAATACCATACTAGTGAGCCACAGTGTCATCCCCATTCCCGAACCGGGAATTGCCTTAGGAATAGCGGAAAGCGGCGGGTAAATCGTCCACCCCGCACTGGCTGGTCCGCTTTCGACGAAGAACGACGCGATCATGATCACACAAGCGACGAAAAAGAACCAGTAAGACAGCATATTCATAAAAGGCGAAGCCATATCTCTTGCGCCCAACTGATACGGAATCAACAGATTGGCAAATGTACCACTGAGCCCGGCTGTTAGCACAAAGAATACCATGATCGTACCATGGATCGTCACCAGCGCCAAGAAAAACTCGGGATTAATCCGTCCGCCTTCAGCCCATTTTCCAAGGAATACCTCCAAAATGGGGAACTCTTTATCCGGCCAGGCTAACTGAATCCGAAACAAGATTGATAAAATCATGGCAAAAACCGCCATGACGATTCCGGTAATCAGAAACTGCTTAGCAATCATTTTGTGATCTTGACTAAATACGTATTTAGTCCAAAATGATTCATGGTGATGCCCATGTTCGCCATGGTGATCCACACTATGCGTACCTACGCTTGCTATACTTGACATATCTGTGTATTAAAATACGTTATTCTTAAATCGCTACTCATGTACGTTAGCCAGTAACCGCTGGTAGTCTTCCGACTCATTAGCTGCCTGCGATACTTTAAATTCCTTCCGCAAATCCTCGGTGAAGAAATAAGGCTGTTCGTTCAACCAAGCCTGATACTCTTCTTCGGTTACAATCCGTACCTTTTTTTGCATGTTATAGTGTCCCCCACCACATATCTTCGCGCACAGCATTACAAAATCATAGTTGTAATCACCCAACCGGTCGCGCATTTCCTCCGTGGTAACCGTAGGAGTAAACTGAAAATATGTTTTCATGCCCGGTACGGCATTCATCTGTACCCGGAAATCCGGCATATAAAAACTGTGTAGTATATCCTTCGACCCGATCTGCACGCGCACCGGCCTGTTAACGGGAAGCACGATCTCAGAACCGAGCTGATCATCCCAGTTCTTTTTGTCGTTAAAATCGATACCTAAACTATTCAACGGAGTGGTCAACCGGTAATTACGTTCTCCCAATTGGCCGTCACGTCCCGGATACCGTACCGTCCACGTAAACTGTTCACCGACGACTTCTATATGCAGTGCATTTTTCTGATCCTCTTCCGGAACATTGGTAATCCCACGCCAGGTGAAAAATCCGAACAGTACCAAAATAGTCAGAACGATAGCTGGCGTAATGGTCCAGATTTTTTCAATGGTATTGTTATGCGGATAGAAATAAGCCTTCCGGTTAGGCCGCGCACGATATAGGTAGGCAAAGGAGAACAAACCGATATGCATGACGATCAATACTATCGTACAAATTACGGTCGTCACTATAAACATGGTGTCAATCCGTTGCCCATGTTCGGTAACGGCCTCGCGGAACGACTGTCCTCCATGATGCACATAAGACCAATACACTCCATAGAGCCCCAATATCAGCGCAATCAAAAACATAACGGCGTTGAAATTATAAAGGTAGTATGTAGTGTCTTTACCGTTCAGCCGTCTGGTTAACTCATACACCTGAAGAATTTTCCCGATCACGCCGACCAGTACACAAATCAACAACACCAACAACACTCCATAATAGAAGTTCTTATATACCTGCGGATCGATATCCACCCCGGCGTCAGGGGTGGCAGGAGCTGCTGCAGATACCTCTGCTTTAGCAGAAGATACCGGTGCCGTTATGGTGTCAACGGCAGTATCCGTAACTTCGACCGTAGTATCCGCCGCTTCCGTTGTTACATCCGGTTCCTGCACTGCAGAAGAAGTGTCGGCCTCCTGAGCAAAAGCGCCTCTTACAAGCGTCATACCCACAACGAGTGCCAGTATCAAAACTGTTCTAAACTTGCTATTTTTTATAAAGCCCATTTCTATTTATAACGATTATCCGTGTTCCAATATTACGATCAACCCTCTGCTCAAATCTGGTGGTGCAAACTCTCTTCAAGGAAAGGATGTTTAGCCGGTGCAAGAGCGTGCTTGCTAAGCTTGTTGAAGACAAGGAAGGTGAAAAGTCCAACGAATCCAAGTGCTGTGCCCAACTCGATCCATCCGAACCCGCGATGCACCTCTACAGTACCAGGCATCACCATGATGTAGTAATCCAGCCAGTGCCCCAGTAACAGAACAATACACACGATCATCATGCTGTTTAGTTTTCGCTTCGCGTCACGATCCATTAACGCCAGCACAGGCACTACAAAATTGACAAATAAATTGATCCAGAACCAGGGCTTATATTCAGGCTCCCAGCGCTTGTAAAAATAAACCGTTTCTTCCGGGATGTTGGCATACCAAATCAACATGAATTGGGCAAACCAAACATAGGTCCAGAAAATGGAAAAGCCGAAGATCAATTTACCCAGGTCATGTAAGTGGTTTCCGTTAACCCAGGCCATATATCCGGCCTTCTTCAACAGGATGATGATCAGGGTGATCACGCAAAGCCCACTCACCCACAATGCTGCGAAGTTATACCAGCCGAACATTGTTGAAAACCAATGGGCTTCAAGGGACATGATGGTATCGAACGACCAAATGGGGGTTGTAAAGCCAAAAATCACGAGAAAAAGCGCTGATAATTTGAAGCTACGTTTGTAGCTATTGAGCCCCCCATCGAGATCCTCTTTATAAGAATATTTGGCAAGCAGCCAGGAACAGATGCTATACGCCCCCATAAATACCACTTGACGGGTCAAAAAACCAGGTGCGTTGAGGAACGCCGATTTTCCGGCCACCAAGGCATCGTAATTCGGGCTGTTCGGATCCAATAGTCCCTCACCGTACCAATGGTGATAGAGGTTATGTGAAAATAATCCCGTGGCGGTGATAACCAGTAAAAGCAACGATGCGATCGGCAGTACGCTAGCCATGGCCTGCGGTATCCGAATGAGTCCGGACGACCAACCGGACTGCGTCACGTATTGAATCGCAAGAAAGAAGCCCCCGGAAGCGCAGACACAGGTGAAGTAATACCCCATCAGCAACAAATTCGCATAGGTCCGCTCCACAATAATGTGGTCGCTGGAAAGCAAGCCGATGGCTACCGCCACAACACCTACCGCCAAAGCAATCAGGCTAACGGCCTTTGCTTTGCCAGTGAACGCAAATTGCTCGCTGAAGTTATAATCGTGATGATGACTATGATTTCCCATTTAATTAGCTGATATAGTATTAATTCTTTTGTAATTCCCTAACATACATAACCACTTTCCAACGTTCTTCCGGTAGCAGCTGTGATGCGTGGGGTCCCATCATATTCAACCCGTACGTGATTGTATGATAAATTTTTCCGTCTGTTAGATCCGCCATTCGTCCGCCCCGCGAGGAGTTAATGGAATCGGACCGTGCATACGAAGGCGGAGGGGGAAAGTTTTCCAGCTGCCTTGACTCTGCATCCAACGTGCGGTCTTTGGTAATCGGGCCATCCCCGTGCCCTTCGGGTCCGTGGCATACCGAACAATATACTTGATAGAGGGCTTTTCCCTGTTCAAGGTTCTCAGCATTACGCACCAACGGGTTGACCACTTCCGCGCCTGCGCGTTCGTAATCCTCATTGCTTGCAGTATACGGAAAACGCTCAAACCCTACAGGCACTGTTCCCGCGGGCGGAACCTGAGCGGTTTTTCCATCTTTGAAATTTGTGTTCGGCTGGTCGGGGTTATAGCCGATAGGATCATACATATTACGCGAAAACTCCCAGCCCCTACTGCGCGTGGTCTTATCCCCGCACGAAGCCACCACAGCCGCGATCGCAACCGCTGTGCTTACAGCGCCAAGAAGTCTCATCTTATTCATAGCTAACATATTTTCGTTCATTGTACTTCACTTCTACCGCACCTGCTTCTTTTAACAGCGTTTCAATCTTCTCGTGGTCGGTGTTGTCATTGGCATCCACCGCTAAAATAAACCGATCATCCGTGGCCCGTAAGTCCATCACACGGGGCGCACGTCCGGGAAAAAGGTGATTTCGGTAGAAAAAGGTCGCTACCATACCGAGCGCCGTGATAAGAATGGTACATTCAAATGTCACCGGCACAAAATCGGGCAGGGGTAGTGAAGGCTTGCCGCCGATATTCATCGGCCAGTCATAAAACATAGTGTAATACAGCAGGCTAAAACCCAAGGACCCACCCAACAGGCCGAAGCAAAAGGCAGCAATGGGAAGACGAGACGGTTTTACTCCCAATTTGGCTTCAATACCATGGATAGGCATCGGCGTAAAACAATCGTAGATGCTGACGTTATTCGCTTGCAGCTTATCGATCCCGTCCATCAACTCGTCAGGATCCGCAAAACTTCCGATGATATACTTGAAATTGTTCATTGCTACTTAGTTTCTAATTCTTTGATTTCCTCCTCGGTCACCGAATCATACTTCGTCAGTGACTCCCTAAAGAACGCCACCTGTTCATTATCCAGATGTCCTTCTTTGATCAGCTGAGCCTTCTGTTGTAAGCTTGCACTCTTCAGCAACAACTTCACTTCGGCAATCGCTATGCCCGGCAAGAATCGCAGGAAAAGAAGAAACAAGGTAAAGAACAACCCGATAGATCCGACGAAGACGCCCACATCCGTCCAGGTGGGGTAAAACATTGCCCAGCTTGAGGGTATATAATCACGGTGAAGAGAGGTCACGATAATCACAAACCGCTCAAACCACATCCCGATATTCACGACAATGGATAATACCCAGGAAATCGGAATGCTCGTACGTATCTTTTTGAACCAAAACAACTGCGGAGAAATCACATTACAGGTCATCATCGTCCAGTAAGCCCACCAGTACGGACCTGCGATACGGTTGGCGAAGGCGTACATTTCGTACTCGGATCCAGAATACCAAGCGATGAAGAGTTCCGTCAAATACGCGATTCCAACGATCGAACCAGTAACCATGATAATTTTATTCATGGATTCGATGTGAAACATCGTGATATAATTCTCAAAATTCAACACCTTACGCATGACCAGCAACAGGGTTTGTACCATCGCAAATCCTGAGAAAATAGCCCCTGCAACGAAATAAGGTGGGAAGATGGTGGTGTGCCACCCTGGAATGACAGAGGTAGCAAAGTCCATGGATACAATTGTGTGTACCGAAAGTACGAGTGGTGTGGAAATGCCTGCAAGGATCAGAGACACGATTTCGAACCGTTGCCATGTCTTTACCGATCCATTCCATCCAAAAGACAAGATGGAATAGATACGGCGTTTGAGCCCAGCCGCGCGGTCACGTACAGACGCTATATCAGGCAACAACCCGCAATACCAGAATACCAACGAAACGGTAAAATAAGTCGAGATAGCGAACGCATCCCAAACCAGCGGAGAGTTAAAATTCACCCATAGTGACCCAAACTGATTGGGCAGCGGAAAAATCCAGTAGGCTAACCAGGGGCGTCCCATGTGTGCAACTACGTAGGTGGCCGCACAGATAACCGCAAAAATCGTCATTGCTTCGGCGGACCGGTTAATGGAGTTCCGCCAGTTCTGGCGGAACAACAGCAATACCGCCGAAATCAATGTACCCGCGTGACCGATACCGACCCACCAAACGAAGTCGGTAATATCCCAGGCCCACCCCACGGTTTTGTTAAGTCCCCAAGCGCCGATACCCGTCCAAAACGTGTATCCCACACTGAACACCCACAACAAAGCCCCCAAGGCGGCCAAGGTAAAACCTATCCACCATGCTCGATTAGGTTTATTCTCAACCGGAAGCAGGATATCATCGGTCACTTTGGCATAGGTGATGTCTTTGCCGGTTACCAGGGGTTCTCTTAATATTGATTCGTTATGCGATGACATAGTCTATATTTTCAAAAACAAAAGAATGGTTAAGCATCATACGTATTTCTCACCTTCGTCATATAGCCGACACCCGGTTGCACATTAATCTCCTCCAACACATAATATACACGCTCATTCTGCAACGCCTTTGATACCTCCGAGTTTGGATCGTTGGCATCGCCGAAAATAATGGCGTTGGCGGAACAAGCCGCACTACAGGCCAGTTTAATATCGCCGTCTTTCAGCGGGCGTTTTTCCATTTTGGCCTTTAGTTTACCTGCCTGTATACGTTGGATACACATCGAACATTTCTCCATAACCCCACGGGAGCGTGAAACCACGTCGGGATTCAGTACCAGTTGGGTAAATTCGTTGTTCAAATAATTATCAAAACGTGAGTCGTTCCAATAGTTGAACCAATTGAAGCGCCGTACTTTATATGGGCAGTTGTTGGCACAATACCGGGTACCGAAGCAGCGGTTGTATGCCATGTGATTGAGTCCCTCGGATGAGTGAACAGTTGCCAATACCGGACATACGGTTTCGCAGGGGGCGTGTTCGCAGTGTTGACACATCATAGGCTGATGTACCACCGACACACTCTCCATGTCGTCCAGTCCACGGATCTCATCTTCCTTTGTATAGGAAGCACCGTTTTGTTCGATCGCATAGTAGCGGTCGATACGCAACCAGTGCATCTCACGGCGACGGCGGACCTCATCACGGCCTACTACCGGAATATTATTTTCAATGTTACAAGCAACAATACATGACCCACATCCGGTACAAGCATTCAAATCAATGGCCATTACCCATTTGTGGCCGGGTTGCTCGTATTTGTTCCAGAGATCGTACGTCTTGTGTGAATCGGTCCACCTTCCAGCGTTATGTGCCGGATTCTCTTTATACTTAGTGAATGTGGTTTCTCGGATCACGTTACGCCCCTCGATCGTGTGGTGCGTTTGGGTTTGGGCTAATTCATACGTGCCACTGGCCTTCGCGAGCGTGGCGGTTGTATTGAACTGAAGGGTGCCATTCGTTAAATTGGCGAACGGATAGGTGTTCTTACCGACGTTATTTCCAGCTTTACCCACTTTAGTGCGTCCGTAGCCTACGGCCATGGAAACGGTGCCCATTGCCTGTCCCGGTTGCAAGAGAACAGGAAGAACAACCTTGTATCCGTTTTCCCCGGTCACCTCTACCAAGCTGTTTTCACCCAGTCCCAACGATTCTGCAAACTTCGGATTAATGGCCACATAGTTATCCCAGGTTACTTTGGAAACCGGATCAGGCAGCTCATGCAGGTAAGCATTGTTACCCTGTTTACCATCCCTGATCGCAACGCTTTGGTACAGTTGAACTTCCACATCTTTCGCGAGCGACTTGCTGTATGCTGCGATCGACTCGGCTACAGCACCCAGCGACGAAAAATCAAAACTGTAGGCAGCCGCAGGCTGATCACCTTTATATTCGAAACCGGTCTGCAGTACGTCTTTCCAGGTTTTGCTGCTTCCGACTAACAGGTTCTCTTCCCAATTGCGTTTCACAAACGTATAGTAATCGGTTTTCTCTCCCGCCCATACCAATAAGCTTTGCTCCGCCTGCCTCGTATTATATACCGGATTGATCGTCGGTTGCACGATCGTGTAATATCCTCCACGCGGGTTGGCGTCGCCCCATGATTCCAGGAAGTTGTGGTTAGGTGCGATCGCGTCCAACTCCGAAGCCGTTTCATCTTCACGGTCCGCAAAAGAAAGTTTGAACTTAACTTTATCCAATGCTTCTTTCACGGCACCGGCATTCGGGTAATCGTACAGCGGGTTGGTGTCCAAAAAGAATACGACGTCCACGTCTCCGCGGATAGCCTCTGCCAAAAACGCTGCGAATGCTTCATCGTCGCCCTTATACTGGTAAGAAGGATTATCCAAGTCAATGGTGCTTCCGTAACTCTGAAGGGCTACGTTAATGGCGTTTGTCAGTACCTGCAAAGCAATTTCGTTGGAGCCCGTAACGACCACGGCTTTTCCGCGGGCCTGCTGCAGTTCCTTTGCTACCAATTTCAGTGCAGTTTGAGCCTTTTGATTGGTATTCAAACCGCCTGAAAGATTGCTTCCGGTAATCTCGTTGTACAGTGAAATCAGCAACGGACCTTCTTCCGAAGGTTTTATTGCTACCCGGACATCTGCGTTGGTTCCGGTAAGGCTCATGCCAGCCTCAAACTGAATGTGGCGTGACATCTTACCGTTCTGTAAGCTCTTATAGTTCCGGTTACTGATATACTGTTGCGTATGTTCTTCACCGCTGAGCCATGTACCCAAAAAATCAGCAGCAATACTTACAATAACATTAGCATTATCAAAGCGGTAATGCGGGACAGCCGCTTTGCCGAAACACCGTTGGTTGGCCTTAATGATACCGCTATAGGATACAGCATCTACTTCAATCAAACGAGTGGTAGGGTATTGTTCCGTAAAACGGGCAATGGCAGCAAGCGCAGAGGGGCTGTTGATCGTCGATGAAACAATCCGGATCTGCTTGCCCGCTGCGTTAGCGGCCTGCAATGCCGTGACGACATGAGTATCCAATGCGTCCCACGTGATATCGGCTCCGTTAAATTTAGGGCCTTTTAACTTCGACGTATCATAAAGATCCAGCACAGAAGCCTGTGCGGAGGCATCCGTTCCGCAGTTCAGCCCAACGGCAGACGGGTTAGCTTCCAACAAAATGGGCCGCCCTTCGCGTGTCCGTACCAAGACACTCTGTCCTTTGAAACTAGAGGCATAGAAGTTAGGGATTCCGGGAGTAACTTCTTCCGGTTTTATTAAGTAGGGAACTGCCTTATGTACAGGTGTACGTTCACAGGCAGCCAGTGTAACGGCACCCAAAC
>Ga0079224_100000030_pt1 | contig 88982 bp, 75 predicted proteins | sample Stecom2015_FD_80414 | JGI IMG/M metagenome (GOLD analysis project Ga0079224, IMG submission 80414) | Agricultural soil microbial communities from Utah to study Nitrogen management - Steer compost 2015 | ecosystem: Environmental > Terrestrial > Soil > Agricultural land | place: USA: Utah... | reverse complement strand
TGTACCAGTTCCATCACGTAGACCGGGAAACGCCCTGGGAGGAAATCTGGCAGGCGATGGAACAACTGGTGCAGGAAGGCAAGATCATTTACGCCGGCAGCAGCAACTTTGCCGGCTGGCACATCGTCAAAGCCAACGAGGCGGCGAGGAATCGCCATTATATGGGGCTGGTGAGCGAACAAAGCCTGTATAACCTGACCGAGCGCACCGTCGAACTGGAGGTGCTGCCGGCATGTCTGGATTATGGGCTGGGTGTTATCCCCTGGAGTCCGCTGGCTGGCGGGCTGCTCGGCGGTGTGCTGAAGAAGATTGAGGAAGGCCGCCGCGCCAGCGAACGCACCCAGCAGCGCATCCAGGAACTGCGCCCGCAGCTCGAGCGATACGAGGCTTTCTGCAAGGAAATGGGCGAAGAACCGGCGAATGTGGCGCTGGCGTGGCTGCTGCATCAACCGGCGGTGACGGCGCCGATCATCGGCCCGCGCACGATGGAGCAGTTCACCGGCAGCCTGCGCGCGCTGGAAATTCAATTCACGGACGAACAGCTCCAGACGCTGGACGAAATCTGGCCCGGTCCCGGCGGCCCCGCGCCCGAAGCCTATGCCTGGTAGGTACAGTACTGAGCCTGACGCTTCCAGGGCGATTCTGGCCCTTTGTCCAGCGGACTGATACCGGGACAGCAGATTGTATAACACGAGGAGAAAACACGATGGAGTACACACATCTGGGACGGACGGGATTGTTGGTGAGCCGCCTGTGTCTGGGGACGATGAATTTTGGCCCGCGCACCAGCGAAGCCGACAGCCACGCGATAATGGACGCGGCGCTGGATGCTGGTATCAATTTTTTCGATACTGCCAACCGCTACGGTATCTGGGGCGGTCTCGGTACGCATCACGGACATACCGAGGAAATCATTGGCCGCTGGTTTGCCAAAGGTGGCGGACGGCGCGAAAAGGTGGTGCTGGCGACCAAGCTCTATGGCGCGATGGGTGACTGGCCCAACGAAAGCAAACTTTCGGCGCTGAACATCAAACGCGCCTGCGAAGCCAGCCTCAGGCGGCTGGGGACGGATTATATCGACCTGTACCAGATGCACCACATCGACCGCGATACCCCCTGGGAGGAAATCTGGCAGGGGATGGAGCAGCTTTACCGCGAAGGCAAGATACTGTACGTGGGCAGCAGCAATTTCGCCGGCTGGCATATCGCCAAAGCCAACGAAGCCGCGCAGCGCCGCCATTTTATGGGGCTGGTGAGCGAACAGAGCAAATACAGCCTCAACGCGCGCACCGTCGAAATGGACGTGATCCCGGCGTGTGAGGATTACGGCCTCGGTCTCATCCCCTGGAGTCCGCTGGGCGGCGGTTTGCTGGGCGGTGTGCTGAAGAAGATCGAGGAAGGCCGGCGCACGCTGGAAGGGATGCAGAAGGAGGTTGAAAAGCATCGTCCGCAGCTTGAACAGTACGAGGCCTTCTGCAAGGAGATGGGTGAAGAACCGGCGAATGTGGCGCTGGCGTGGCTGCTGCATAACCCGGTGGTCACCGCGCCGATTATCGGCCCCGGCACGATGGAGCAGTTCACCGGCAGCCTGCGCGCGCTGGAGATCACGCTGAGCGACGAGCAGCTTAAGCGGCTGGACGAAATCTGGCCCGGTCCCGGCGGCCCCGCGCCCGAAGCCTACGCCTGGTGACCAATATGCTATAAGTACCTATAGCTTTTGCGACGAATATCAGTTATAGTGTGCGCGGGTGTGGCAAGTTGTAAGGCAATGTCGCCTTCTCCACACCCGCAAGCCGGGTTTGAGAAAGCAGGAAAGTTTGCAGTATCCCATCCGAAAGGGTGACCGTTTGCGACTTCTCGATGTGCTCTCAAAAGTACACATCAACTGATCCTTTTCGATCAGGGCGGCTGTGTAGCCAGGCTGTCGCAAGTGTTTTCAGGAGTTTTCAACAAATGGCAGAACGTACCAGAGGCATCGTGAAGTGGTTCAACGGAGACAAGGGCTACGGCTTCATCACCCAGGAGGGTGGGCCGGACATCTTTGTTCACTATTCCGCGATTCAGGGAGCCGGGTTCCGCTCACTCAATGAGGGCGATCACGTCGAGTTTGAGATTACCGAAGGCAAAAAGGGCAAGCAGGCCAGCGCAGTGACGGTTATTCACGAATAGTTCCTTCATCCATCAACAGCCCGCTCTCTGCCAACGAGGGCGGGCTTTTTTTATTGTCTGACGCGCCCGGCAGCTGATTCTGGCTAACCCTTCAGGCCGGTCATCACAATGCCCCGGATGAAATAACGCTGGGCCAGAAAGAACAGGATGATGACTGGCAGGGTCATCGCTGTCGAAGCGGCCATCAGCAGGTCCCAACTGTTGGAAAGCTGGCTCTGGAATCCGGCCAGGCCGACCGCAATCGTAAAATTCTGCTGGGAGCGCAGGAAAATAATCGGCCCCAGCAGATCGTTCCAGGCAAACAGAAACTGAAAGATGGCGACGGTTATCAGCGCCGGTTTGGACAGCGGCAGCATGATCCGCCAGTAAATGCCGAATTCGCTCGCCCCGTCTATGCGCGCGGCATCGGCCAGCTCTTCAGGAATCGTGCGGAAGAACTGGCGCAGCAGGAAAATATTAAAGGCTCCGCCGCCAAAAAACAGCGGTACTGTCAGCGGCAGAATGGTATCCACCCAGCCCAGCCGCGAAAAGATGATGAAGCTCGGCACAATCAGGATGGCGTAGGGCAGAAACAGAGTCGCCAGCACAACGCCGAACCAGAAATCACGCCCCGGAAAGCGAATACGGGCGAAGCCATAAGCGCAGAAAGACGCTGAGAATACTACCGCCAGCACATTGAGCGCCACAATCGTCACCGTGTTCTTGAAGTACAGGCCAAAGGGTTTGGCGGTGAGGGCGTTCGGATAATTTTCCCACATAATCGGATCAGGAATCCATTGGGGAGGATACTGAAAAATATTGACCTGTGTCTTGAGCGAACTGGTCACCAGCCACACGAAAGGCATCAGCATGAAGAACGCGATAACAAACAGCAAAATGAGCCGCACGGTGCGCCATATATTATGACCGGGACTGACGCTATGTCGCCCTTCAACAAACGGGGCCGTGGTGCTTGCTGATTGATCGAGCGATGACATGCTCTCAAACCTCTCTACTCACCCGGATTTTCGTAATAAACCCGCGAGCCAAAATACTTGAACACGATGAACGACAGCACCATCAGAATCAGGAACAGCACCCACGACAGAGCAGCTGCATAGCCCATCTGCCGGCTCTGGAAAGCGGTGCGGTAAATGTAAAGGACGAGGAACAAGGTGGAATTCTGCGGGCCGCCGTTCGTAATCAGCAGCGATGTCACAAAGACCTGGAACGAACTGATTAAGCCGATGACCAGGTTGAACAGAATAATTGGTGACATCAGTGGCAGGGTCACATGGCGCAGTTGCATCCATGGGCCGGCGCCGTCGATTTCGGCTGCTTCATAATAAATATCTGGAATTCCCTGCAATCCTGCCAGAAAAACGATCATCGCGCTACCCGATGCCCAGAGGCTAATCAGGACAAAAGCGGGGATTGCCCAGGCCGGCTCTTGCAGCCAGGCGACTTTGGAGCCGCCCAGAGCGCGGATGCCAGTGTTAATCAGCCCGAATTCGGTGTTGAACATCCACGCCCACAGCAGCGCGTTGGCTACCGCCGGCACAATGCTCGGCAGGTAGTAGATGGTACGAAAGATGGCTATTCCGCGCATCTTCGTATTGATCAGCATCGCCAGGAAAAAACTCAACACCAGGCCTAGAGGGACGGACAGGAAGGTGTAAAGAAAGGTGGCTTTCAACGATTGAGGCAGCAGCGGGTCTGTAAAGAGCTTCTGGATATTTTCCAACCCCACAAAACGCGGCGGGTTGATGAGATTCCAACTGTGGAAGGTGAGATATGCTGCCACCACCGCCGGAATCAGGAACCAGAAGAGAAAGCCCAGAATAAAGGGCATGATGAAAAAATAGCCCCAGATCGTCCGCTTGCGGCTGAGAGTCAGTGGAATTCTCGTAAAGGGCAGGAAACTCGCCTCGGTAGTCAATTGTGTGCCCATAATAAGCTTATCTTGTCTAACTGAATAACAGCATATCGTTGCCGGGCAGGGTACGGAGAGGACAGCTACCTGCCCTCTCCATATGGTGTACCGTGCCGATCAGCGTGTCTACATATTCTGCGCTGCGCGCAGCACCTCATTGGCCTGCCGAACCGCCGGCACGAAGGTTTCCTCGATGGGTTCGCCATTTGCCAGCGCCTCGTAGGCGGCATTCATGTAGTTCGCATTCGCTTCGATCATGCCCGGAGGCTGACGCAGCGAGAAACCATACTTGGGCAGATAGTCGGTCACCAGTTCGGCGTAATTATCTGGATGAATACCCTCGGTGAGCCACGTCTTCAGACCTTCTTCGGTCAGCATGGCGGTCTGGTTGGGCAGCCACAGACCAATTTTAGCGAAGTGGGTCTGGTAGAAAGGCGTCGCCAGAAAACGTATCCACTCCCAGGCCGCCTCTGGATGCTGGGTGGTGGAGAGGATGCAGTGGAAGTGAGCCTGCATCAGCGAGGCTGGCTGTACCATCTTGGGCAGCCCGCCCGTCCCCATCGGACTGGTCATGGTGCTCGGATTCATCCACGACAGCGCCCACGAGCCATCAACACCCATCGCCAGACGACCGCTGTCGATCATCTGGGTGTTGCTCATCCCAAGATCAGCAAAGGATGCAGAACGCGGCGCGACATGGTGGACGAAGATGAGGTCCTGAAGCCTTTGTAGTGCTTCAAGCGCCTCCGGGCTGTCAAAGCCAATCAAGCCTTCATCGGTGATAAACTGCCCGCCGTTGGAATGCACTGCCGACGCAATCGGAATCCACCACAGCGGCCAATCGACGCCCCAGCGTTGAATATCATCGGGGTCGAAACCGCTGTCATCGGGATGCCTGCCGTTGCTGTCCACCGTGAACTGCTTGGCAATCTCTACAAATTCGTCCCATTCCCATATCTGATCGTCCTGGAAACCCGGCGGCTCAATGCCCATCTCATCAAAGAGTTCGGCATTATAGTAGAAATGTGGCGCAACCCATGTGGAGCCGATCCCGTGCCAGCGCCCGTTTTCGTCAGCGCAGCGTTGGGTTTCCTGTGGTTCGAGGAAGTAATTTGGCTGCCCCAGCAGCGGATCATTCTTGATCTGGTCGGTGATGTCCATAAGAATGCCATCGCGCCGGAGCGATTCATAGTCGTCAGATACGATAAATGAGGTGTCCGGCGCGACGTTGGCCGCCAGATTCGTATACAGCACCTGCATGTAATCGCTCGCGACGGGGGTGATCTGCCATTCCACCGTGATATGAGGATTTTCCGCTTCAAAAACTTCGATTGCGGCCTGAACACCCTCGTCCTCAGCCGTTGCGCCCCACCCGCCAAAGACTATATTCGTTACCTCCTGAGCAAAGACTGCATTCAGCCCGCCCAGACGGGAAAGCGCCGGGAGTCCTGCTGCCGATGCGCCTGCAATCCTTACAAAATCTCTACGGGACAGGTCTTTTCTCGCCATTATAATTCTCCTGAAACTCTAAAGGCCCGTTCTATGTCAAAAGCTATCTGATTATGATTCCTTCGCCTCACCTCCTCACCAGCTCTCACGTATCCAGACCCGCATTTCGCCGGGTTCACGATTCGCCCACAGGCTGTAAGGGATCGCCTTGAGTGTGATCGGCGTGTGGGCGTACTCCAGCACAGCCTGGGGTTGATACAAGCCGCCGTTCCAGTTGGCTGGCTCCACACGCAGCGCCTGGCCCGTAATCACGGGAATGCCGCCGAACAGGCCGTCCTCGTGGACAGCATTCAATTCGCTGTTGCGGGGGAGGACGATGTTCGCCAACTGTTCGCCGTTATCAACGCCTTCGATACAATAGACCACCGGCCCGCGTTGCAGGGCAATGCAGCCGGCATTCTGGCGAATCAGTGGGTGCGGTGCGATCCGTTCAACCGGCATCGCCAGCGAAAGGCGCACGCTGTCGCCGCTGGCCCACTGGCGGCGGATTTTTGCATAACCACGCTGCGGCTCAACGGTGACGGACTCGCCGTTCACGCGCAGATCGAACTGCCGGCACCACCCCGGTATGCGCAGCGCGAGTTCAAACTCGGTCGGCTCAGCGATTTGCAGGCTGAATTCGATGTCGCCATCCCAGGGGTAGCCGGTTCGCTGCTCAAGCTGCACGCTGCGCCCGTTGATGTCGATGGTGCTGCGGCTGCTGTCGTAAAGATTGACGTAGAGCGTATCGCCCACAACGGCGTAGAAATAAGCGCCGATGCTGGCAACCAGACGCGCCAGATTGGGCGGGCAGCAGGGGCAGTAAAACCATTCCTGGCGGCGGTAATGCGGGTCGGTCTTGACCGCGCTCCAGGGGTCATGTGGGCTGACCTTGGGATAGGCGGCCAGCGGGTTGGCGTAGAAGAAGTGGGTTCCATCGTAGGACACGCCACTCATCACCCCGTTGTAGAGCGCGCGCTCCATGATGTCCACGTAACGCGCGTCCTGCTCCAGCCGGAACATACGCTGCGCGAAGAAAACCAGTGCGATTGCGGCGCAGGTTTCGGCATAGGCGGTCTCATTGGGCAGATCGTAGGCGAAGGTGAAGCCTTCATTTGACCGCGCCGGTCCCAGACCGCCGATAACGTACATCTGGTGTTCGGTCAGGTCGTCCCACAGGCGCCGGGCGACATCGACCAGGCTTGCGTCGCCGGTTTCAAGCGCCACGTCGGCCAGCCCGGCATACAGATAGCAGGCCCGCACCGCATGACCAACCGCTTCGGTCTGCTCGCGCAGCGGCGCGTGCGCCTGGCAGTAGTGATAAGTCTGCGCCCAGAAATCCGCCGGGTCTTCGCCGCGCTCCGCACTCTCGATATCGAAGTAATGGGGCTGCTGGCCGCGCTCCTCGATAAAAAACTGCGCCAGCTTCAGATACCGGGGTTCGCCGGTCTCGCGGTACAGCTTGACCAGCGCCAGTTCCAATTCCGGGTGGCCCGGATAACCACGCCTCTTGCCCTCATCCGGGCCAAAGAGCGAATCGATCAGATCAGCGAAGCGCGTCAGAATATCCAGCACTTTACGCTTGCCGGTTGCCTGATAATAGGCCACCGCCCCCTCGATCAGGTGGCCGGCGTTGTACATCTCGTGCCAGTCGCGCAGATTGCGCCAGCGGTATTCCGTTTCCATGACCGTGAAATAGGTGTTGAGATAGCCATCGGGCTGCTGGGCTTTCTCAAACCGGTTGACCAGATCATCGGCCAGGTTTTCCAGCGCCGGGTCGGGATGAGTCATGAGGCTGTAGGCGACGGCTTCGAGCCATTTGCCAGAGTCCGAATCAAAGAACATGCGCACCACCTTGCTCCGTTTGGGTGGCTGCTGGTTCTTGTCCAGATCAAAGGCTGCCAGTCGCCCGGTCGATTCGAGATAGTTGTAAATGGCCGGGATCGTCTTTTCGCGGTTGATGGCCTGGCGGGCGGCCCAGTAGCCATCTGTCAGGGTTACATTTTGCAGCCCGGCTGTAGTTACCTGCTTTTTTTCCATCAGTGCCCTATTCCTGAAAAATGTATCGATGTAACTCTTTCGGAGGGAAAGACACCAAATCCGTTAGAGGCCGAAAAATGACGCATTTCGTCCTGATTTTATTTACAATCTACAAAAAACTGCTTTGGCTCACCATAGATGAACATGTACAATATGAGGACAAAACCGACTTTCGGTTATCGGGGGGCTGTAATCTGGCTGTATTTTGGGGGATAAGCGCATGTCTGTATCCGACCTTCCGGTATCGTTTGCCCATTGTCCCGTGAAAGCGCAGAACGCCGGTCTGTTTGTTTCAAGCGGGAATGATGCCCGGCACCCGACGCGAATTATCAGTTCGCACGAATTGATTCTCGTGCGGCAGGGTCAGCTAGAAATGTGGGAGGAAGATCAGCGTTTCTGCGTGGGAGAAGGACAAACCCTACATCTGTGGCCCAACCGGCGACATGGCGGAATCGGCACGCTGCCCAAAGGTCTCGAATTTTACTGGATCCACTTCGAAATCACGCCCCCGGCAGACAACACAGCCGTTATTTCCATGCCGCAGGTTCAGAGTCTGAGCCGGCCCGACAAACTCGAAAGCCTGTTTCGCTTCTTTCTCGATGGTCAGGAAGCTGGCGATCTGGAGCCGTGTTCGGCCAACTTCATCACACTGCTGATGCTCTACGAGGTGGCCCGGCCCCAAAAGCACGCTTCTGATGTCACCAACGCGCTGGCAGAACGCGCCAGAAATTACATTCATCTTTACTATTACCGCGACATCACGCCGGGCAGGGTGGCCGAGGCGCTGGGGTACAATCCCGACTATCTGGGCCGTGTCTTTCGGGAGGTGTATCATTGTACGCTGACGGAAGAGATTCAGCGCCGCCGGGTCAAGAAGGCCTGTACCTATCTGCTGGACAGCGACATGACCATTGAGGAAATCGCTGCGGCCTGCGGCTTTGCGGATGCAGGTTACTTCCGCCGTATCTTCCGTCGCTACCAGCACACAACACCCATCCGCTATCGCAACTCCAATGCACGGGTGCATATCAATACGCATTGAGCCGGTGGTCAGGCGTAGACGGCATGAACATGGAAAGGCGAAAGTGAGCGAAGCGAGCAGGGTTGGCGAATTAATCTACACTGCCTCTATTGCGCAATTTAACCCCCTCCGTCTGCCTACGGCAGCCCCCTCCCCCGAATTCTGCGAAGCGTCCCTGTGGGGCGGGGGAGGCCGGGTGGGGGTGTTGCGGAAACATATGTTCAAAGATGAGTTCGCCAACAGCACCCGTAAGGTGATTTCCACATTGACTCAGCGTCCGAAACCCGGAACTGAGTAATATTTTCAGGAGAACGACCATGTGTGATACCTGGATTGCGCTGCCCCCGGCGACCCGTACCCCGAATGTCATCCTCGGCAAGAACAGTGATCGCCCTGTCTTCGACTGCCAGCCGCTGCTGCATTATCCCCGGCAGACATGGCCCGCCGGGAGCCAGTTGCAACTGGAATATGTGACGCTGCCTCAGGCGGAAACCACCTGGGCCACGCTGGGGTCGAGTCCTTACTGGTGCTGGGGCTATGAAGAAGGCATCAACGAACACGGTGTTGTGATTGGCAATGAAGCCATCTACACCAAAACGTTCCGCGAAGCCGCCGCTGCCTATCGCTCCGGTGATGGCCCTGCCCTCGGACTGCTGGGTATGGATCTGGTGCGCTTGGGGCTGGAACGCAGCAGCAGCGCACATCAGGCGGTCACCGTCATGGGCGAGCTTATTGAACGCTGGGGGCAGTTTGGCTCCGGGGTGCCGACCAAAGGCCACGCTGAGGGAGGGTATGATAACTCGTTCATCATCGCTGATCCCACTGAAGCGTGGGTGCTGGAAGCGGTAGGCCGGCGCTGGGCTGCCAGAAAGCTGACTGAAGGCTGCTGGTCGATCTCGAATGAACCGACTATCCGGCAGCATTGGGACGCCAGCAGCCCAGACATCGAAGCGTATGCGCTTGAGCAGGGATGGTGGCAGGAAGATTGTGCTGTGCCGTTTGATTTTGCCCGCGCTTATGTGGACGAGAAGGTCGCGCGCCAGGTTTCGCATCTGCGGGTCATGCGCTCGCGCCAGTTGCTCAACGACCGCGCCGGGGACATCACCCCACAGTGGATGATGCGGATTGCGCGCGATCACTATGAAGACACCTTCCTCAACGGGCCTTACTTTGACGCCGCCGATCCCGATTTCCACACTATCTGTATGCACGCATCACCGGCCGGCTTCACCTGGGGCAATACCGCCACTTCCTGTGTCGCTGTGCTGCCGGGCGCTGAGGTCGAAATCCCCGTCTTCTGGTGGACACCCGGCCCACCCTGCAATGGCTGTTACGTGCCGTTTTTTGTGCATGGCAGCCGCCTGCCCGAAATCGTGTCTCAGGCGGGCACATTCGGTAATCAGGTCGTTGCTCCGCACCAGGCCGCTGCCGATGAATATGCGCCCAGTTCTTACTGGTGGCTGTTTCGACGCCTGAACGATGAGGTCAAGGGCGATTCCGTCCAGAGTGTGCCGGGCTGCTATCCGGTGCGGAACCAGCAGGTCCGGGCGCGGTTCGACGCGCTGGAGCAGGACTTTGCGGCGCAGTTGCCCGACGTGCTGCGTGCGGCCACCGCATCCGGTCAGGTCGATGCGCAGGTGCTGGACGCCTTTACCGCTACCTGCGTGGAACGGGTGTTGGCGACGCTCGACGAACTTCTGAACGCTTTTGCGGGGGAATCATCGCGTTCAGGGCAGCCGATCAGCCTGTAATCTGATCTCTGGAGGCTGTGTGACAGATCGCGGAAATGACTCCGGCACTTCCGGCGCGGCGGGCCTTAACCGTTACGGCGTTCGCAGCGTCGTGCGCGATCTCATGTTCCCCGTGTTGAGTGCGCTGATTCTGTTTGCCGCCGCGCAGACAATTGACTGGTTCTGGGGCTGGCTCTACTGCATTCTTTATCTGGCTGCCTTCGCCCTGATGGATGCGACTCTCGTACACCGCAATCCGGCGCTGCTGAACGAACGTGGCAAGCGCAAGCCCGGCATACGCAAATGGGATATGGCCTCGCTGCTGCTGGGTGCTGTCACCCTGCTGGCGACGGCTCTGGTAGCTGGCCTGGACAAACGTTACGGATGGACGATCTCGTTTCCGGCTGCGGGCAGAGCAGCCGGCGTCCTGCTCCTGATCGCCTCCTTTGCGATTGTTGCCCCGGCAATGGTGGTGAACAGGTTCTTCGATTCAACCGTGCGTATCGAGCCGGAGCGCGGTCATCACGTCATCGCCTCAGGGCCGTATGCCTATATCCGCCATCCGGGATACCTGGGGGCGATCCTGTTCTACCTGGCTGCACCGTTGATACTGGGGTCATGGGTGACATTTGTTCCGGCTCTCGTTGGTGTCGGGGCCTATATTGCCCGTACTGCGCTGGAAGATCGCACCCTGTACCATGAGCTTACCGGTTATCAGGTTTATGCTCGTCGGGTGCGTTATCGTCTGCTGCCGGGTGTGTGGTGATCTGCTGGATCAGCAGCTTCTTCGGTGCGACCAACCGCCAGCCCTGATGGATGTAGAACGCCAGCGCGTCATCGCTGATGCGGTCAAGTTCGACGCCAATCCAGCCGCGCCCGCCCACATACGGCGGCCTGAAAAAGGTCTCCGGTTCAGCTTCGATCAGCATGGACTGGACGCCGGGCGGTGCTGGCAGCCACACGGCAATACGCCCGTCGTCATGGTGATTGTTGGCAAACATGGCGAAAACCTTCTTGCGCACAAAGAAGGTCGGTTCGCCGTGTGAGAGACGCTCAGTCGTTTCCGGGAGCGCGTGGCAGATTTCCCGCACCCGTTGCAGATGTTTGTCAGCCATTGGCCCTAACCCACCTCCTCACTCAGAGTTGCCTTGGCGTTCCTGACCGCTTCTTCAAGCGAGCCGACGATTTGCATGTTACGGGTAGCGTTGGGGAATATTCGCTGGAACAGCCCGGCCAGCACTTCCATGTAGCGGTTGACGCCGAAGATGATGATCTGGATGTTATTTTTGGCTCTGGCACGTTCGGAATGGTTGCCGACGGTCAGAAACTGCACCGGAATCTGACCACTGCTGGAAAAATCGAGGATGGTCACCACATTATGATCGACGGTCTCCATCATATCGGTAGCGACCTTGAAGTTCTGATAATAGTCGTCGAGTGTCCAGACGCCGTCATATTTAATCATCAGGATCGTTTTTTCGTCGTTGTACCACTCGGATGTAACTGGCATTGTAACCCCTGTCCCGGCTCCCTTCATCAGGGTCATTGTAGCACAACCTGCGGCGGCAGTTGCTTGATAACCTTTCGATTGTGATGGAGGCTGTTCCGGGTTATGCTGAAAAGAAAAGTTCAGTCAGGGAGACCGGATGAAGCATTCACACGACAGAAAGCCGCCCGCGCAGACCAGACACGCTGCGGATGCTCAAAGCAGCCATGCGCGCCCGTTCGCCACAGACCCGCAAACGACACCGGTGCTTAACCTGCAAAAACTTATCGGAAATCAGGCTGTCCAGCGGTTGTTCAGACCGGGCACGGCGGACAGCCAGATGACCGTCCCACGAATTGCGCCCCTTCGCACCAGCACACCGCACATCAGCCGGGAAGAGGAAAATGTCGAGGCTGCCCGCGAACACTTCGAGGAAGGCCAGCGTTTGTTCCGGGCAGGCCGGTATCAGGCAGCGATTATCCGGCTGGAACGGGCGCGTCAGATTCCCGGTCTGGATGCGGATATCTACACGACGCTTCTGTATAACCTGGGGGTGTGCAATCTGCGGCTGGAACGCTTTGCGACGGCGGTAAATTATTTCGAGCAGTACCTCGCCCGTCCCGGCGCAGATGCTGAAGAAGTCGAACCGCTGCTGGAACAGGCCCGTCAGGGCACTGCCGCCGATGCTGAAACTATCATGAACCGTCAGGGGGGCAGCCTGCCGCCGCCATCTTCGGATCCTGCGGCTCAGGCAGATTCTGCTCGCACCCTGTTTGAGCAGGCCGCCGCGCTCTATGAGGCCGGGCAGTACCGGCAGGCGATCATCATCTTTGAGCAGGTTCGGGAGATGGAAATCACCGATAATGCGGAGGCGATCCGCGCGGCCTGCCTTTTCAACATTGGCCGCTGCAATGTCCGGCTGGGTCGCCACGCAACGGCAATCATCTATCTGGAGCAGTATATTGATGTTGCCCCGTCAGAGGCTGACCGGCAGGAAGCCGAGGCGATGCTGGTCGAAGCGCAGGAAAACGCCGGGGCACTAACCTCTGTCGAGCAGGCGCAGATGATGTTCCGTATGGCTGATCGGGCTTATTCGGCGGGCGATTATGCCACCGCCCTGCACCGCTTCAACACCCTGCTCGGTATACGCGGGCTGGATGAAACCACCCGCAGCCAGATCGAGTACAACATCGGGATGTGTTACATCCGTCTGGGGCGCGCTGCCGAGGCCAGACCTTATCTGGAACGCTATCTCGCAGCACATCCGGACGACAGCGAGGCTCAGGCCCGGCTCGATGAAATTACGCAGCAGCCTGAAACCGAATGAGCGTCGCTGCTCTGAAATCCAGGCTTTGCGTCGATGGACACAACCCCCGTCAGCAGGGTCACACACAGGTGTTGGCCCGGCGTTTCGCTAACGATACATCTGCTTTTGGGCCGGAAGTATGGCGCACAGCCGGACGAAAACGTATCTGCACCGGCAGGGTGTAATACCCTCGCGCCGGGCATGATCCCCTTACGCTGACGAACATTCCCACCTCAGCGTACCAGGCGGAATATTCAAAGCCGCGCCCCGCCGGCCCGGCAGTGGCGGCAAACAGCCATTCATCCGGGTTTCCAAATGTGAGCAGGATTTCCCCCAGCAGCAGGCGCGTGTCGATGCTCACATCGCGCACGTCCTGATCTTCGACTGTGAGCGCGCCCTCGCGCCGCCCGTCAATCCATTCGGGGATGGTTGTATCCCAGCGCCAATAGACGACCGTTCTGGGAACCCACGCCCCGATCAGCGCAGAGTCGCGGATGAGCGAAGGAAATTCGTCCGGTTGGTTGGCAACCCAGCCGTGATCTGCCAGTATGTAGTAGGCTGCGCTCATATTCGTCGTGCCCGGACGAATGCCCATGAAACAGGGCGCGGAGCATTGTTCCTGCATCAGCGCAAGGGCGACGCGGTCCTCGTAGGGCTGCATCCGCACCCCGTAGATAGGCAGCACAAACAGGAGTGTCAGCAGCAGCACCGGTCTGAGCCAGTATTTCATCATGCGGACTCAACCCGGCTGTCCGGCTGTCAGTCCTTGAACTGCGGCAGCCATTTCGCCTGTGCTGCGAACATCTCATCCACCATCGCATGAATCTGCGGCAGCGTACAAACCGCAGCCGTCAGCGGGTCGAGCTGCACGGCGTAGTAGACCGCATCCCGGTCGCCTGTCAGCGAAGCCTCGACAGTCAGTTCCTGCACGTTGATGTTGGTGCGGTTTAGCGCGGCAAGCTGGGTAGGCAGATCGCCGACGAAAACGCCCTGCACGCCGTTGCTGTCCACCAGACATGGCACTTCAACACAGCACCCGTATGGCAGGTTGGTAATCAGACCTTCATTGGGCACATTGCCGTTGATCCGCGCCGGGCGATTGGTCACAACCGCTTCGATAATGTACGAACCATACTCATGCGTTCGCTGCGTGGGCAGGTCCTTCACGCCGTCGATCAATTCGCGGAAGTCCTGCTCAACCAGAGTCTCGCGATGATAACAGTGGCGCAGATAGCCCCCCGTGCGGCCAAAATCGAACCATTCATCTCTCGGATTCTTGAAACGTGGCGCCAGGTCGTCTGTCACCATGCTGGCTGTTTTTCGATAATACGGCACATACTCGCTGGCGTGGCCGGATGATTCGGTGACGAAGTAGCCAAAGTGCTGCATCAGTTCGCCGCGTACCGGTTCCTCGCCCATGATGTCGTCGCGCTCAAGCGCCGCCCGAATCAGTGGATACAGGTCTTCGTTCCCCCGGCGGAAATCGAGGAAAAAGGCCTGATGATTGATGCCCGCGCACAGGAACGAGATTTCGTCATACGGCACACCGATCCAGCGCGCCAGCATTTCAGATGTGCCCTGTACGCTGTGGCACAGCCCAACATGGGGCCGGCCGGCCCCATCCGCCACGGCCCAGCAGTTGATCGCCATCGGATTGACGTAGTTCAGCAGCAGCGCGTCCGGGGCGAGATCATCCATGTCGCGGCACAAATCCAGCAGAACGGGGATCGTCCGCAGGCCGCGGAAAACGCCGCCCGGACCAAGTGTATCGCCCACGCACTGCTCGACTCCGTATTTTTGCGGGATATCAATGTCCAGCGAATAGGCCTCCAGCCCGCCCTGCTGAAAAGTGGTGATGACAAAACCTGCATCCCGGACCGCTTCGCGTTGATCCGTCGTCGCCTCGACCTTGGCCTTGAGTCCGCGCCGGTCAATGATGGCCTGCACCAGCTTGCGGCTGCGTTCCAGACGCACAGGGTCAATATCCATTAGCGAAATGGTGCAGTCCTGAAGTACCGGGGTAAGCAGAATGTCGCTGCACAAATTGCGCGTGAACACGATGCTGCCCGCGCCAATAATGGTAATTTTGGTCATGGGGAACACCCCTTTCGTGTGAAAAAGCCAGACTCAGTGGAACATCTGTCGGGTCACATACTGCCCGCCAGCCATGCTCTAGCGAATAGGCAGCCGGTCAGCCCAGCGGCCAAGCCAGGGTAAGGGAGCCAGTCGGTTGTTCAGCGCATTGACCATGCCCATCAGCCACGCCACCAGCCCAAACATATAGGCCGCGATGACGAGGGTGAACAGTGCCACGCTCAGGGCAACTAACAGGGGAATCCAGGCCAATACCCAGGCAATCACCACCCAGCCGGCCAGAACAGCAACCAGGAACAAAAACAGGCCAATCGACTGTCTAAGATGATAGAGCGCAAAAGCATTGCTGCGCTGGAAAACATACACATACACCCAGCCGATAACCGGGATCAGGTAAGCCAGAACAGCCGGAAGCCGAGAGGACTCACTCATACCGGAACACCCTTTAGCTGCAATTCCTTCGCAAAATGACAGCTCACGAAATGTCCCGGTTCGCCTTCCACCAACTGCGGCTCCTCTTCAGCACATTTTTGCTTGGCATAAGGGCAGCGCGGGTGGAAAACACAGCCAGAGGGCGGATTCGCCGGGCTGGGAACCTCGCCTTGCAGTTGGATGCGCTCTGGCCGTATGTCCGGGTCTGCCGGGGGAACCGCCGAAAGCAGCGCCTCCGTGTATGGGTGCAGCGGGTGGCGCAGCAGTTCGTCGGTATCCGCCATCTCGACAATCTTGCCCACATACATCACCGCGATCCGGTCAGAAATATGCTCCACCACCGATAAATCATGCGCGATGAATACCAATGTCAGACCCAGTTCAGCCTGCAATTCCTGCAGCAGATTCAATACCTGTGCCTGAACCGATACATCCAGCGCGGAAACCGGCTCATCGGCGATAATCAGGCGCGGGTTGAGTGACAGCGTGCGCGCCAGACCAATGCGCTGCCGCTGCCCGCCAGAAAATTCATGCGGATAACGACGCATCAACGCCGGATTCAGCCCCACTGCCCGCATCAGTTCGGCGACTCGCTCGTCAGCCGCCTTGCCGCGTGCCACCCCATGAATCTCCAGAGGTTCGGCAATAATATCGCGGACGGTCAGCCGGGGGTTCAGGGAACTAAAAGGGTCCTGGAATATCATGCGCATTTCGCGCCGCAGCCGCTTCATCTCGCGCTGGTTCAGCTTTGCCAGATCAATCCGTTCCCCGGTCGTCCGGTGATACCAGATTTCGCCGGCGGTGGGGTTATACAGGCGCAGCAGGGTGCGGCCCACTGTGGTTTTGCCACAGCCGCTTTCACCCACCAGACCCAGCACTTCCCCATCCCGTAGCGTAAAGCTCACGCCATCCACTGCTTTGACGTAGCCAACAACCCGCTGGAGAATCCCATAGCGGATGGGGAAATGGAGCTTGAGGTCCTTGACTTCCAGAATAACGTTGTTGTCGTTCATCGTGTGCGTCCGCTAGCTGGCTGGTACATGCAGGGTCTCGTGTTCCATCACAATATCGGGGTCGTCCCATCCCTTCTGCTGCCTGAGGTCATAAAAGGCGCGGCGGTAAAGCAGCCGGACATCGACCGTGATGGCTGTATCAGCCGGGGCCGCGAAGGTATAGTGGGTCGTATCCGTTGCCAGCGCAGCCAGCCGCGTATCTTCAACCAGCTCAATCTCGCGCCAGAAGGCTGTGGTCGGAGCCTCGCCCGTCCACTTGTCGCGCAGTACCAGCGCAAAGGTCTTGCCCGGCAGCCCGCCATAATCCCCCGAAAATTCCGGGTTCACCGGGCCGGCCCGCAGTTCCAGCGGTTGATTATCCGCGTCGAATGCCTCGACCACCAGAATCATGGATCGCATAACCTGGTCGGTAGGGACGTGATGGCCGGTTTTGTCGTTGGTGATGCTGACCTCTACCTGAAGCTGATCGCCATCGCGCCGGGCGCTGCTTTCCATCGTCACCGAGTTTTGCAGCAGGTCGCCGCTCGAAGGGCCGGTCATGGTGTGATTATGCAGCACGGCGTAATCGCGGGTTATGCCGCCGCGTTCTTCATACACGAACCAGTTATGCTCCGAAACCGGCATATGACAATCCTGGCAGGTCTGGCCGGTATCAGGGTCGCTGTACGGGCTGTCCAGCCATTCGCCATAGGAGTTGTAGACCGCTATCCCGCCGGTCATGGTTCCCACACCCATCACCCCGCCAAACACGCCAAAATGACACGCGGCACAGAACCGGCTTTCGGAAATCAGCGGCAGATAGCTGTCCTGACCTTTCACATCCACCAGGTTGCCAAAAAAGACCTGTTCGTCTTCGGTCATGGGGCGGTGCAGCCGCACCGATAGAATCCCCGGCATATCCGGCATCGGCAGGTTGGTCTGCGGGTCGATAATCACATCGCCAATCTTGTGGCAGAATTCGCAGCTAATCCCTTCGAGCGCCGGCCCCCGCGCCGACAGCGGCGTACCCGGCAGCGACAGAAACGTGCCGGCCCGCTCGATAGTCAGCGAGGTGTGACAGCCTGACCAGCTACAGTTCTGGTCGTTCGGCAGTTTGGATACCATCGGCACATGGCAGGTGGTGCAGTTACCGGCGCGTCCGCCCGGATTATCGGGGACAAATCCCGGCCCGGTATATGGCAGGTCAGGATCGGGCGGCAGCGGCAGCCCATTGCTGCCGTACTGGATTGGCTGGCCGATTTCGCCGTGAACATTCCTGCCGGTATACATCGTCAGGAACCGGTGATTGACCGCCGACTGCGCGTGCTGATCTTCGCGCCACTCTTCATATTCCCGGTGACACAGCCCGCAGCCCGCGGACCCGCTCACCCCCTCAGCCGAAAACCAGTCGTACTCGTGGTTGTCCACCTGCGGCAGCGGATTCAGGGTGATCTGAATATCTCCGTTCTCCCAGACTGGCAGTTCGGGGTCCAGCGTCGTCCAGCCGATATAATGTCCGGCTGACCACGCGGTCACCACTACCGGCGCTGTGCCTTCGATCCCGCTCAGCGTGAATCTGCCATCCGGCCCCGTTTCAATTCGATTGGGCGTCCCCTGAAGCTGGACGATAGCCCCCGCCGCCGGGCCGCCAGAATCGATCACGATGCCGGAAATCGTCTCTGGCAGCGACGGCACGCTGTCCTGCGAAAAAACAACGGCGACGGCCAGCCCGCCCATCACCAGCAGAACACCGATAACCGTCACCAACCCTGACCTGCTCATCTCTTACCTTGCTAACTCACTTCCCGGCATAGGGGTCGGCGGCGTCGCGCAGGCCATCCCCCAGGAAGTTAAAACCGAGCACCGCGCACACAATAAACACAATGGGCGCCAGAATCCAGGGGTGCTGGCCCAGCGTCTGAATATCCTGCGTATTGCGCATCATCAGGCCCCAGCTAATCAGCGGCTCTGCAATGCCAATCCCCAGAAAACTCAGGAAGGATTCCGCCAGAATAACGCCGGGAATCGACAGCGTGAGGATGACAATAACATGGCTCAGCACGTTCGGATACAGGTGGCGGAAGATGATGCGGCGGTTGGAAGCGCCCATCTCTTTAGCCGCCAGAATAAAGTCTGTCTCGCGCAGGGACAGCACCTTGGCGCGCACCTCGCGGGCCAGCACCGTCCACGACAGCAGCGCAAAGATGCACGCCATAATCACAAACACCGTGAACGAATCGGCAGTTTTAGGAACCAGTGCGGCCAGCGCCATCCACAGCGGCAGACCGGGGAAGGCGGCAACAAATTCGGTAAAACGTTGCAGCGCATTATCCACCCAGCCGCCGTAATAGCCGGAAGCGACACCCAGCACCGAACCAAAAATGATGCTGATTAACGTGCCGATCATCCCCATGCTCAGGGAGATGCGCCCGGCCTGACAGATTTTGCCCCACAGATCACGGCCCAGTTTGTCTGTGCCCAGTATATGAACCCGCCCGCCTTCCTCCACGCCGTAGAGGTGCAGATTCATCGGGATCAGCCCCAGCAGCTTGTATTCGGAACCCTGTACGAAAAAGTGGATGGGATAAGCCTTGCTGGTGTCTTCGACCCAGTTGACCTGAAATGTGGCCGGATCCAGTTCGTAGACGTAGTTGTAAACAAATGGCCCCAGATGAAAGTTGCCTTCAGCGTCATAAAAGAACTGGATGCGCTGCGGGGGCACATGCGCATTTTGCAGATCAATCTGATTGAGGGCTGTCGGACTCAGAAAATCGGCAAAAATAGCCATCATAACCAGCATCCCCACCATCACCCCGCCGACTATCGAGATGCGGCTGCGGCGGAACCGACGCCAGACCAGTCGAAAGTAGCTCTCGCTCTCGTGGGATTCGGATTCGGCCAGAGAAACGACGCCGGCTTTATCGGAAGTGGGGCTGTCCAGTTCGTCCAGCGGCCGGCTTATGGCAGACGATGGCAGCGGCCTCATGTTCGATAGTTCATCGGTCATAGTCGTCTTACCCCCGCACTAAGTATAACGGATACGCGGATCGAGGACGGACAGCAGAATATCGGCCAGCAGACCCCCGATCAGAATCAGAGCGCCATAGATCAGCAGCAGCGAGCCGGAAATATAAATGTCCTGATTAATCAGCGAATCGTAGAACAGCGGTCCCAGAGTCGGCAGCCCCAACACAATAGCCACCTCCAGTTCGCCGGCGACCATATAGGGCAGCACCGTGCCCTGATAGGCCACAATGGTGTGCAGCGCGTTGGGCACAGCATGGCGCACGATCACCACACGTTCCCGCAGTCCCTTGGAGCGAGCCGTCTGCACATACTGCGCGCCCAGCACATCCAGCAGGTTGCCGCGCATCACCCGCATGTTGTAAGCCACACCGCCGAGACCGGCGATGACCAGCACCGGCCAGATATGCTTGAACATATCCAGCACCTTTTCAATGCTCCAGGGGGCAAACACATACTGCGGCGAATAAAAGTTCGAGATGCTGGGCTGTTTGAGTTCGATAACCAGAATATATAAAAATATAATCGCCAGCGAAAAACGCGGCACAGAGGTAAACAGAAAGGCAAAGATCGCCGATATATTGTCTACAAGGCCATATTTTCGGGGCGCGACAAAAATGCCCAGCCCCACCCCAACCACCGTTGAGATGGTGTGGGACAGAATCGCAATCAGCAGGGTTTTCGGCAGACGTTCCGCGATCAGTTCGCCAACGTCCTTGCGATAGGCAAAGGAATGACCAAATTTACCCTCGGTGACGATACCCTTGATCCACAATACGAACTGCTCCGCTACCGGTTTATCCAGATCGTACTGCTCGCGGACAAGCTGGGCAGCCCGGTCAGCCTCTTCGTAGGGAGTGCCCCGGTCAAGCAGGAACTGCCGGTAGCGGCTGGCGAAATCACCGGGAGGCAGCTTGATAACAATAAAGGCCACCGCCCCGATTCCAATCAGCAGAAAGACACCGATAATCAGGCGGCGAATGAGGTAATTGAGCATATCACCTCCGTAAAACCCGGACCAGGCAGCAGCCAGAGCCACCAGCCCGTTCCAGAACGATCATCCCTTCAGAACAGGGGATGGAGGCAGCTGCCTCCATCCCCGGTAAGGATTAATTGTAGACCGGAATCGTATTCGGTCGGTTCTGCGGAAGCTGCTGATCCTCTGGAGTCCACAGGGTATCCAGCAGAATGGCATCTTCCACCCACTGATACAAAAACACCGGCGTGCCATCCGGGACGTTCATGACGCGTTTGGCTAAACCGAGGCCATAACGCCCGACAAACACACCCATATGATAGACGTTTTCGGTGAAGATCTGATTGTAGCGGAACATCAGTTCCCGCCGGCCTTCAGTGTCGAAGGTCGAGCGATATTCCGTCATGATGTCAATCAGGTCCTGTTCAAAGTCCATCAACTGGCGTTCCTGGCCCGGTGCAACGCGATGGTAGGGATGATTGTCAGCAAGCGGCGCCATACCAGTGACGTTCTTGAACGGCAGGGCAAATTCCTGCGGGCCGCGCCAGACATGCATATCCCACGTGCCGGCCTCTTCCACCGATGATCGGGTTGCGCTGTCAACTAGGCGCATGTTGATCTGAATACCAATTTCGCCCCACTGGTTGACCAGCGCCTCGGCGATGCTGCCAGCTTCGGCCTGATCCTGGACCGATGTCAGTTGGATCACCACCGGCTCGCCCGCCATTGGGCCTTCCGTCCATTCGCGGACGCCGTCGCCGTTGGTATCCAGCAGGCCCATCTCATCCAGCAGCGCATTGGCCGAATCCACATCAAATGGATAGTAAACCACCGATTCCTTGTCGAAATCAGGCGCACCCGGATACAGGCCGCCAGCCCAGGCGCGCAGGAAAGGACCGCGCATGATGGACTGGGCAATACCTTCACGGTCGGTGGCATAGCTCAACGCTTTGCGGAAACGCACATCGCGGAACAGTTCCCGCACGGCGATGTCACGATCACCTTCCACGCCCAGTTGCAGCGAGTAGTTGAACGCGACGAAGTAGCCCAGCGTTTCCGGCCCCCACGTCACTTCAAACGGCGCATCCTCAGCCTGTGCCCGCGTCATGGCTTCGACAAAGGTGCTGGGGTTTTCGAGGTTCATGTGATCGCAGTCGCCGGCGATAGTGCACAGATCGCGCCCGATGCCCGTTGGGCCTTTGCGGTACTGGATTTCATCTATGTACGGCAGTTGATTACCGGCCTCGTCCACCTTCCAGTAGTACGGGTTACGCCGCATAATCATCAGCTCATCGGTCTGATACTCGGTGATTACCCACGGCCCCATCGTCACCAGCGGCAGAGTCTGTGGGGTCAGCGCATTGGCAAAATCGACGTAAGTCGGCGCGGGGTCGGCCTCGCTCCACTGCGGGTGCAGCGGCTTAAGCTGGTGCGCCGGCATCACGTGGAAGACATCCTCGGCCAGCAGATACCACATGTCCAGCGGTTTTTCCACCGGGAAAGTGAACCTGATGGTGTAATCATCGACCTTTTCCAGGGTGGCCGGTTCGCCGTCCCATGTCCACGAATCGATCTTGCGCGGGGCATTGACGTTCGGGTCGAGGACGTAGCCTTCCCACGTGAAGATGACATCATCCGCCGTGAAGGGGTGGCCGTCTGACCACTTGGCCTCTTCGATCAGATGCATGGTGAGCTGTTTGCCATCTTCCGACCATTCCCAGCTCATCGCCAGATTCGGCATCGGCTCAATGTCCTGATCGACGCGGAACAGCGGGCCGGTCTTGACGAGACCCTGATAGCGTGAGGTATAGGATTCAATACCGAACCAGCCCATCGTGGTCCCGGCCATATCGTTGTAGCCGGCAGTCGGGCAGGCGGAAAAGCCGCGCCACACGTCGCCATAAACGCCGATACCATCCTGCATACCGGAAGTCAGGTATACCTGTGGTTCCCGGGGCAGGCGTTCTTCAACAGGCGGCAGTTCACCGGATTCTACGAACTGATCCAGCCAGGGAGCCTGATGATATTCGGGCAGCGCCCGGTAGGTCACGATCTGGTCGATAGGCAGCCGGTTGATTTCGCCACCCCCCAGACCAAGATCAGGCGGGTCGGGATAGGGAATCGGCGGTACGACTGACCCCTGGGCTGCGGCTGGGGCCAGACCGGCTGTCAGCAGCAGCACCATCACACTGCCCAGAAACAGAACTGTACGCAATCCTTTTTGACGGAGCTTCATTGTTACTCCTCCTGGAATATCTGCATAAAAACCAGACTCTTCTGTATCCGTTTGATTGCTTCGATAGGCATTACCTCCTAGCAGGCTAGACATCTTCGTACAACCAGCAGGCCGCCTGGTGGCCTGACTGCACATCACGCAGTGGGGGTTGCTGTTCGTGACAGATTTTCATGACATGCGGGCAGCGCGGCGCAAAGGCGCAGCCCGGAATCACCTCTGTTGGGGTGGGAACCATCCCCTTGATAGGGATCAGCTTTTTGCCTTTGCGGCCCAGCACAGGTACTGAGTTGAGCAGGCCAACCGTGTATGGATGCAGCGGGTGATGGAACAGTTCGCGGGTTTCGGCATATTCAACAATTTTGCCCAGATACATCACCGCCACATACTCAGCCATCTGCGAAACCACGCCCAGATTGTGGGTGATGAGGATGATGGACGCATCAAAATCTGCCTGAAGTTCATTCATCAGGTCCAGAATCTGGGATTGGACGGTCACGTCCAGCGCTGTTGTGGGTTCGTCCGCAATCAGAATCGAAGGGTTGCACGACAGGGCCAGCGCGATCATGACCCGCTGGCGCATCCCGCCGCTGAGTTGATGCGGGTATTCGCGCAGCCGCTGCTTCGGGGCGCTGATCTGGACTTTGGTGAGCATTTCCAGCGCCCGATCCAGCGCCTCTTTGCGGCTGACCATCTTGTGCACCATGACTATTTCGGCAATCTGATCGCCAATCGTATACAGTGGATTCAGGGACATCATGGGTTCCTGAAAGACGATGGCAATCTCGCCGCCCCGGATTTCGCGCATGGTCGCCCCGGTTGGGTCCAGCTTGGCAATATCAACGACTTCGCCGGTTTTCTGGCGATGCAGATTGATCTCGCCTTCGACAATTTTACCGGGGGGCGATGGAATAAGCCGCATCACCGACATCGACATGACGCTCTTGCCGCAGCCGCTTTCGCCCACCAGCCCCAGCGTGCTTTTGCGGCCAAGTGTCAGGTCCACACCGTCCAGCGCGCGTAAAGTGCCATCCTCAAGGAAGAAGTACGTTTTGAGATTCCTGATTTCGAGGATGGGGGCTTTCGCTGAGTTTGTGGACGTTTTTTCTTCCATACCTGCTCATCTGTGGTGGAAAGTCATCGACCGGGACGAATGGCGCGCGACACGAACATGCTGAATGAGACGCCTTCAGATTGTATCCCAGATGCGCCCTTCCGAACACATTCTGAGCTTACCAGACGCCAGAGCGGAACAACTGATGATCGAAAAATCGCGGAAACGAACGTGCGAATCGGAGTGGAACAGATGAAGCGAGGTGGAAGTACAAATGGAAAATTCAAGTAAGATACCTCGAATACTATTTTTGAGTGTGTCTTTACTCAAAAGAAAAATCATAGAATAATAACATGAACGGGGGTTATTTAAGCACCATTGAGGGTGGTTGTCAAGTAATTCGCTCATAAAACGAACATAGTGAATGTTTGTTCAAACATTCCAGCGCATGTATAATGGTCGTATGAACAAAACAGAACGACAAAACTATATTGTCCAATTGATCGGGCGGTCAGATGGTCAGCAGAAAGTGGCAACACGCGAGCTGGCCGAGTATTTTGGTGTTTCTGAAATGACGGTGCGCCGCGATCTGAAAGCCCTGTCGCATGACGGCCTGCTGCGGCGGCAGCACGGCGGCGCTACCCTGATCCGCCAGCCGCCTGCCCTTGTTCGCAAGGAAATTGGCATCATTCTGGTTTCCAGAACCGGCAAGTACAGCGACCCCTTTTTTAACGCCATCCTCGAAGGCGCGGATCGTAAACTGCAAGAGCTAGGCTACCGTATCGCTTGTATCAACACCCAGACTGAGATCAATACCGCCGAACAGGCGTGCAAGCTGCTCCAGTCATATCCTGTCGATGGCATTATCCTCGTCGGCTTTGTCGGTGCGAATAGTGTGGAATATCTGAGAGCCAACGTGCGCGCCATCATCCAGACGACGGAGCCAATCACCCCGGACCTCGATACCGTCTGCTTCGATGGGTACAGGGGTATGCAGCAGATGGTCAGCCATCTGGTCGGGCGCGGTTACCGCCGCCTGGGCTTTATTACCGGCGGGTATGATCTGCGGCAGCAAGGCTTCCTCGACGCGATCAGGGCGCATGATTTGCCGGCAGACGATAACCTGTGTGTCACTGTGCCCTACGGCCTCGATGGCTGGACGCCCGATCTGGGGCATGTCGGCGCTGAGAAGCTCATGGCGCTGGCCGAACCGCCGGATGCGATTGTCTGCGCTTCTGACCGCATCGCCATCGGCGCGATCCAGTGGCTGCACCAGCACAATTTTCATGTGCCGGGGGATGTGGCGGTGACCGGGTTCGACAATATTGCCGAGTCGGCATTTACTGCGCCATCGCTGACGACGGTTCATGTTCATAAGCAGTTGATAGGCGAACTGGCTGCCGAGCGGGCCGTCAAGCGCATCGAAAACGAGGATGAAATTCCGCTGTTCATCCAGACGCCAACCTCACTGGTGATTCGCCAGTCCTGCGGCAGCGAGAGCGCGTGACCGCCTGCGTCTGCTGGCGACCCTGCCCTGCCCCTTCCGCACAAACAGGTTTAGATCAGGCGGCGCCTTATTGGTGTATCTGGTGCATTTTAACTATGGGCCGGATACAGCCAGAATAATTAAGTGTAAATGATTCTTTACGAGTTTTCGGCTATCCCCCCACCAAACAGGGGGACATCAGCTATAGTTGTCCGTAAACTCAACATTAGAGTAAAGATTATTGAGGTGTTATCATGGCCCGCGTATTTATTAGCTACAGCAGCAAAAGTAAAAACAAAGTTCAAACTCTGGCGCAGGACCTCGAAATGGCCGGCCACCAGATCTGGTTTGACCACAAGCTGACCGGCGGGCAGGCATGGTGGGAGCAGATTCTGGAACAGATTCGCCAGTGCGATATTTTCATCTTCGCCCTCACGCCGGATGCGCTGGATTCCTACCCCTGCAAACTGGAATATACCTATGCGCACGATCTGGGCAAAAATGTGCTGCCGGTGCTGCTGACCGATGGCGTGTCGATCAATCTGCTGCCGCCGGAACTGACGACCATTCAGTTTGTCGATTACCGGGGAAACGACAAGCAGGCTGCCTTCCGGCTGGTGAACGCGCTTAATGGCCTGCCGCCGGCGCGTCCTCTCCCGGACCCCCTGCCAGAATCGCCGCCTGTACCTATCTCGTATATCGGCAACCTGAAGGACCAGATCGACTCGTCGGCTTCACTCAGCTTCGAGGAGCAGGCGTCGCTGATCTTCAAACTCAAGGAACACCTGAACGACGAGGACAATCGGGAGGACGCCCTCACCCTGCTGCGGCGTCTGCGCCGGCGCGACGATCTGTACGCCAAAATCGGCGAGGAGATTGATGCGCTGATCAAAAGCGCAGCCGCGCCAGCGCCACCACCGCCGCAACCGGCGCGAGAGGTTCCTCCGTCTTCCCCGCCGCCGGAACACGCCCGCCAGACTGTCACCGTAGCCTCGCGGCAGCGCGCCGTTTACGCATCCTCAGAGCAGAATACCGCCGGCCAACCCTGGAATACCTGGGTCATGGTTGGGCTGGTTGTCGGCACATTTATCATCCCCCTCGTCGGACTCGCTGCCGGGGTCATCGCCCTGCGCTCGCCGGCTACCCGCAATCAGGGCATCGGTCTGCTGATTTGGGGCGGTTTCATGCTCCTGGTCTATATGAGTGGTGCGATGGCTGACTTTCTGTATTACTTCTGATGCGCGCTATCCGCTGCCGGCTGCGTTTTTCTGTTTTCAGCCTGTCGTCTTCATACCCGCCGCGATGCCGCTGATAGTCGCCAGCGCAGCCCGCAGCGTGGCGTTGTAAGCGGGGCTGTCCGTCTCAAGCGCGCGCAGGTCGGCCAGCAGCGCCACCTGAATGAAGTTCAGCGGATCGACATAGGGATTGCGGCGCTCGATGGATCGCTTGATGACCGGCGAATTGTCGAGCAGTTCGTCCTGCTCCAGTACGGCGCACAGCAGCTCGCAGGTGCGCTCATGTTCCGCCTTGATCTGCCCGAAAATCGTGCGGCGGGTCTGCGGGTCCGTCACCAGCGAGGCGTATAATTCGGCAATACCCATATCGGCCTTCGCCACGTCCAACTGCACATTTTCGATTACCGCGTGAAAAAACGGCCAGTCCCGGTACATCTCGCGCAGCAGCCCGAGTCCGTGATGCTCGCGGAAGTGATGCAGCGCCGTGCCCACGCCGAACCAGCTTGGCACAATCGCCCGGCTCTGCATCCACGAAAACATCCAGGGAATCGCGCGGATCGAGCCGAAACCGCCCTTGCTGCTGCGTTTGGGCGGGCGCGAACTGATGGGAAGCCGCGCCAGTTCGTTGATCGGTGTGGCCTGATACCAGTAATCGAGGAACCCCGGTGTTTCGTAAACAAAACTGCGATACGCCCGGCGGCTGGTCTCCGCCAGCGTGCTCATGGCTTCCCGCCATTCGGGCCGGATTTCGGTTTCCGTCACCTGTGGCCGACCCAGCGCCAGCAGCATGGCGTGCATGATCTGGTGCAGGTGGCGGCGGCCAATATCGGCATTGGTGTAGCGGTAGGCAATCACCTCGCCCTGTTCGGTGATCTTGATGCCCCCCTTCAGCGATGACGGCGGCTGCGACAGAATCGCCCGGTTGGTCGGCCCGCCGCCCCGTCCAATGCTCCCGCCCCGCCCATGAAACAATTGCAGCGAGACTCCGTGCGCCTCGCACGTTTCGGTAAGAAGCTGCTGCGCCCGGTACAGATGCCAGTTCGAGGCCAGATAGCCGCCATCCTTGCTGCTGTCGGAATAACCGATCATGATCTGCTGGCGCAGGCCGCGCCGCCGGCCCCGCGCTTGCAGATGCTGCCAGTAGGCTTCATTTTTAAACAGCACCTGCATGATCGCCGACCCGTTGTACAGATCATCAATCGTCTCGAACAGCGGCACGAGGTCCACATCGTCCGCAACGCCGACTTCGGTTGCCATCAGCAGCATCGCCAGCACATCACTCGGCTGCTGACTCATGCTGGCAATCACCGTATCGATCACAATCGTGCTATAGCGCCGGTGCGCCTCCGCGATCATGCGCCAGGTGGCGATCACCCGCTGCGTAATCTCGGAAAAACGGCTGGTATCCGCCGGGAAAAAGGGGCGCGGGTTGTTGATCTCTCGCGTGAGCAGCACCTGTTTTTCATCTTCCGACAGCGCGGCGTAGTTATCGACAATGCCGTAATAGCGGAACAATTCGGTCAGGGCTTCGATCTGCAAGCGGGCATCCTCGCGGATGTCGAGCGGCATCAGGTGCAGGCCAAACAGCCTCACCTTGCGAATCAGACGCCGCAGCGACCCATTGGCGACATGCTGGCCCCGGTTCTGGCGCAGGCTGTCATCGACCAGCAGCAGATCGCGCAGCAGTTCCCGGCTGTCCCGATATTCGTCGCGCTTCAGCCGCTGATAGATGATGTCCATCTGCTTGCGGTAAATCTCGCCGGGGTAGAGTTCGTCCGGGTAACCGGTCTCGCTGACCGCCTGCCGCAGCGCCGCCGATACCCCCACCTCCTCCACCGACTGCGTCAGATGATCGCGCAGTCTGGCGACTTCGCGCAGGTAGACTTCGAGCGCCGCCTCGCGCTGGGTTTGCAGAGTTTGGAGCGTCACATCAGATGTCACATTGGGGTTGCCGTCACGATCCCCGCCAATCCACGAGGCATAGCGCAGCACACCCGGCGGCTGTGACCAATCGGCTTCGGGATAGTAGCTGTTCAGGCTGCGTTCGATGTCGTCATAAACGTCGAGCGCCACATCCATAATCGTCGAGGTCAGGAAATACAGGCCAAGATCGACTTCATCAGCAACCGTCTTGCGCGTGGCGCGAGTCGCCGGGGTCTGCCACAATTCCTCGATTTCTTCCTTAAGCTGCGCTTCCATCGCCTGCTGCTCGCGCGGGAGCAGGGTCTGGCGGTCGCGCCGATCCATCATGTCGGCAATCGCACGCAGTTTAATCAGCACTTCCTTGCGCTTGGCTTCGGATGGATGGGCGGTCAGCACCAGACGCACCCGCAGGTTGTTGAGCAGCGCCTTGATCTGATCGGCGCTGACGCCGGCTTCGTGCAGCGCCCGAATGGCAGCATCAACCGACTCGTCCAGCCGGCCCTCGCTTTCGCGCTGGCGCAGCACCCGGATTCGCTGCTGATCCTCTGCAATATTGATAAGCTGGAAATAGTTGCTGAACGCCTTGATAAGCACGCGCCGGGCTTCCAGATCGAGTTCGCGGATGGTTGAAGCCAGATCGTGGGTGTGCGCTTGATTCGGATCGGCGCTTTCGCGGCGGGCTTTGGCGCTCAGGCGAATACGCTCGACCAGATCAAATGCCTCATCACCCTGCTGCTCGCGGATAATTTCGCCCAGCAGGTTACCCAGCAGCCGGATGTCCGCACTGAGCGCGCTGGTTTTTTCTGTCGTCGTGACTGCCATGCCGGTCAACGCCTCCGTCGCGTGCCATCATCGGCCTGATTATCCCGAAGATACCCGCTGAATGCAAAGGTCAGGATGCCCCCCAATTTTCGCAGTCGCTGGCGCTGAGGACTATAATGGGGAACACCACACAGGTTGGGAGACATCGCTGTGCAAATGGAAAACCTCACCGGACGCTCCCTCGGTCAGTACGAATTGCGCGAACTGCTGGGGGCCGGGGGGATGGGCGCAGTCTATCGGGGGTACCAGCGCAATCTTCGGCGCGATGTCGCTGTCAAAGTGCTGTATACCAGCCTGAGCCAGCAGAGCGAACACGAAGAACGCTTCACCCGCGAGGCACACACCGCCGCCGCTCTGGAACACGCCCACATTGTCCCGGTATATGATTATGGCACAGAGCGCGGCCTGAGCTATGTCGTCATGCGCCTGCTTACCGGCGGGTCGCTGGCGGAGCGTATCGAGTACAGCAATACGACAGGCCGCCCGCTGCCTTCGCTGTCTGAGGTCGTCCGCATCACCAGCGATCTGGCAAGCGCCCTCGATTACGCCCACGCCCAGGGGGTGATTCACCGCGACATCAAAGACAAGAACATCATGTTCGATAATCAGGGCACGGTGTTTCTGGTCGATTTTGGCATCGCCAAGCTGCTCGGTACAGTCAGCGGCCTGACCAATACCGGCGCAACTGTCGGCACACCCTGGTATATGGCTCCCGAACAATGGCGCGGCGACCCGATCACGCCGGCGGTGGATCAATACGCGCTGGCGGTTACCGTCTACACCATGCTCACCGGCAAGATGCCGTTTGAGGCTGAGACGCCCTATCAGTTGATGCACAAGCATCTGAACGAACTGCCGATTCCGCTGGACAACTGGCGCGAAGACCTCCCACCGGCTATTAACGACGTGCTGCAGCGGGCGCTCGAAAAGGAACCCGATGCGCGCTACCTGACGGTCATGGAATTCGCGCAGGAATTTGCCAGCGCGGTCAACCGCCTGCCGGCTTCTACCGGGAATACCGGCTTTTTCACCACGCCGCTGCCAGCCAAGAAAGCGGTACTGCCTCTCATTGCGTCCGCAGCAGGCTCGTCCACTGACCCGCAAGCTGTCGCGCAGGCCCCGGCACAGCCGCGCAGTCTGCCGCTTCCGCTGTGGGCCACCGCCGCCATTATCGCTGTGGCGCTGCTGATCGGTGTCGGCGTCGGCGTAGCATTGCTCCGGCCCGGTCAGCCGGCGACTGACCCCCCTGCTTCCGAGGCACCGGCAGTCGCGGCGGAGGCCATCACCGACACGCCGGAACCGACCACCGTTCCAGCCTCACCGACAGAGGCAGTCGTCATCGTGCCGACAGAGCCGCCCACCGATACACCGCCCCCCACCGCCACAGCGACGAATACAGAGCAGCCAACGCTGACTGCAACAGCCAGCGAGACAGCCACGCCCACCGCAACAGTCACCGAAACGCCAACGGCGACCCTGACAGAAACAGCGACACTCGCCCCGGCGACAGAAACGCCAGCCGCAGAGGTTCAGGTCGCGGTGGTGACCGATACAGCCGCGCCAAGCGTGACACCGCTGCCAACCAGTACCCCGACTCTGATTCCACCCACCGCAACCCGACGACCAACCAACACCCCGGAACCGCCCACCGCAACAGCGTTGCCAACGGATACGCTGATTCCGACCAGTACCGATACGCCTGTGCCGCCCACCGCAACCGATGTTCCAACGGCGACCCCTATTCCATCGACAGCGACGCGCTTACCAACGGATACGCCAGTACCCTCAGCGACGAACACGCCGATTCCGCCAACAGCGACCAGGCAGCCAACGGATACCCCCGCCCCAAGCGATACGCCCCCGCCGACGGCAACTGATACGCCGGCCCCGGTGGTGCTGGCGACAGCCACGCCAACCGCCTGCGAACTGGCCGATCTGAACGGCAGCGGCACGGTGGACATTTTTGATGTGCGTCTGCTGGCGCGGGTGTATGGCAGCGAAAGCGGCGACGACGACTACGACGCCGCGCTTGACTTTGATAACAGCGGGACGATCAATGTTCTGGATTTGCGCCGCATTACCAGCCAGTTCGGTCAGGTGTGCGCCACAGGCTGATTTGCCGTGCCACCCGTGACCGCTACTGTCTGACGGCCGGCAGCACCTCTTCGAGCACCGAGCCGATAACGTCCGGGTCGGGCAGGCCGAGCACTTCCAGCATGAAGTAGGAAACGCCGGCCTCGACAAATGGCTGCATCAGTTCGACACATTCTGCCACTGTCCCGACGAAAGCGTTGGATTTGTTCCAGCGGCCATTGCTGAGCGCCAGAGCCTCGGCTTCAGTCCTGCCAACCGCCAGCCGCCCAAACCACGACAGTTCTATCGACTGTGGGTCGCGCCCCAGTGCTTCGCAGTGCTGTTTGAGGACGCTCAAGCGCCCGGTGTATTTTTCGAGATTGGCGTCCGGCAGGTTCCAGCCATCGGCGTACTGTGCGGCCAGCCGCATGGTTTTGGTTCCGCCGCCGCCGACAATCAGGTGCGGCACAGGGTCAGGTTTGGGCTGGCACCAGGCATCGACGATCCTGTAGTGTTTGCCTTCGTAAGTCACCGGGTCAGGTTCGGACCACATACGCCGCAGAATTTCGAGTGTGTCGGCAAGTTGTTCGATGCGAATACCAGCGCGGGGATACGGAAAATTATATGCCCGGTACTCGTCCTCTTTCCAGCCCGCGCCCACAGCCATAATCAGCCGGCCATCGCTGAGGGTTTGCAGGGTCGCCGCCATTTTCGCCAGCAGCGCCGGGTTACGGTAGCTCTGCCCCAGCACCATCGGGCCGATCTTGAACTGCGGCCAGCGCGCCGCCATGTAGGCCATGACCGTCCAGGCTTCATAAGTCGGGTCGTCACCCCAGAAAAAATGATCGGTCATCCACAGACTCTCGAAGTGGCCCACAAACCCGGGCAGGACCGCGTCGAGATCGTCCATCCATTTACTGATCTGCCCCTTTGGCGGTCCGGCCAGCAGGCCCAATCCAAATTTGACAGCCATCATCCCTCCTCATGAGGTGTTGTCCGCTTCTGTGCGGAGTATGACACAGGCCATCTTACATCAGCAAATCTTCCAGTTTGCGCCGGAAAACATGGAACGCAGGCAGGGGTTTATACAGCAGCATGTCCGGCATGGCTTCGTTCATGATGCGGGTTTCTTCTTCAGCCGAGAGTCGGTAGGCGGTCATCAGCACCACCGCCGTGTGCTGGAGCGCCGGGCTGCGGCGCAGGCGCGCGGCAACCTCTACGCCGCTGGTTTTCCCCGGCAGCCGAATGTCGATGAGCGCCAGTTCCGGCAGCGTGGGGTTTTCGGCGGCGTCGCTGTCCACATAGTCGATCCACTCGTGCGCTTCTTCGCCATCGCTAAAGCCCAGCACCCGATGCCCGATACCCTCGATCATATGGTGCAGCATCTCGTGCAAGTCTGGCTCATCCTCAACCAGCATCCAGGTGGTCATTAGTCTCCTGCTTCGTTTTGGGGCATATACCAGTTGGATACGCCAGCCACGCAGTGGTCATTGCGTTTCCCGATGTGCCCGCTATTATAGCCGAAATAACGGGTTGTAGTTTCCGGGCGCATTCGCTGATTGCGGCGCAGGTGTTTAATCATCGTTTAGACATAAGGATCGAATCCCTTGCCCACCATCCACAACATCACCGCTGACCAGCCGGTCAACCAGCTTGCGCCCGACAGTTTCGCACCTGTCGAGCAGGTTATCCTGAACAACCTAGGCCGGGTGTTCCCGGCGGTGACGCTGGTCATCATCAAGGACGGTGATGTGCTGCTCCACCGGGCCTGGGGTCACCTCGACCCGGAAACGCAGACGCGGCCGGCGCAGACGGATTCGCTGTTTGATCTGGCATCGATCACCAAGATATTCACCGTCACGGCCCTCCTGGCGCTGCTCCATGCTCGCGGGGTGGCCCTCGATACACCGCTGGTCGATCTGATCCCGGAATTTGGGGCGGACGGTCCGCGCCCGATTGATGGCGGGCAGGACCCGCACACCAAAGAGTCCCTGCCCGTACCTGACCATCTGCGCGGCCTCACCGTCGATCCCGGCAGAGTCACGCTGCAACATCTGCTGACTCATACAGCAGGGCTGGCTGCCTGGCGTGCGGTGTATCAGGCTGCCGGGCCGGTTCCTGCTCCGCCGGATCAGCCAGAGCCGGTATCGCGCGCTGTGCGCTGGGCCAATGCGCTGCGGGCGCTGTGCGCTTATCCCTTCGTTGGCGAGCCGGGAGCCGTCGTGCTGTACAGCGATCTCGGCCTGCTGCTGCTTGGCGAGGTGGTGCGGCGGCTTTCCGGCAGGGAACTTGACGAGGCGATCAGGGCGCAGGTGCTGCAACCGCTGCAACTACCCTCCCCCACCTTTAACCCGCTGCGCAACGACCGCTGCCGCCAGCAGATTCACCCGACGGAGGATGACCCCAACTGGCGTGGCCGCCGGGTCTGGGGCGAAGTCCATGACGAGAATGCCTGCGGGGTGGGTGGTGTGGCCGGTCATGCGGGTTTATTCGCCGCTGCCCGCGATGTCGCCGCGCTCGGTCAGGCGTGGCTGGAGGAAGATGAACGGCTGGCGATCCCGCGCGATCTCATGCGGCTGGCGAAACAGGAACAGGCGGCAACCGGAGACCTGCGGCGCGGTCTCGGCTGGCAGATCAAACCACGTGTCGCTTCCTTCGCTGGGGATTTGCTCAGCGAGAACACCTTTGGGCACACCGGCTTTACCGGCAACTCGCTGTGGATCGACCCCGAACGACGGCTGGTGATTGCGACGCTGACCAACGCGGTCTATTACGGGCGCGAGTTCAACGGCTTCTATGAATTCCGCCGCGCCATTCATGACACAATCGTGCGGGCTGTGCGGTGACGCCAGAATGATTTTTGGGACCTACCCTATTTTAGATCACGCTGAAAAAGGTCAAATGCCGGATCCGCTATTGGTGTTCCAGAATTTTCCCCGCACCGAAAATCCCACTTCATAGAATAACAGACAGGCGGTTGCTGCAACCAAGACCGATGCCCCTAGAACCGTTCTTAATCCCGGCAGGATACCAAAGAACACGAGATTCAGGATAACGGTCCAGAGGACCTCTGTGTAGGCGAAAGAGGCAACGACAGCCAGAGGTGCAAGTTCGCCTGAGCGGGCGAGTGCAAACAGGCCAACCATACCGACCAGCCCGACAATAGTCATGCCCACGACGCTGGTCAGAGAGGGCATCTCCCAGAATGCCGGCAGGAAAAAACACAGGATCAGAAATACCCACAAAGCTGTGTAAAACAGGCTCGCCAGCGGGTGATCGTGACGCAGGATGCGAGAGAACATTAAGTGAAGGCTGATACACACCCCCATGCCGAAAGCCAGCAGCGCTGCCGGAGCAAAGATGCCAGCATCTGGCTGGATGATAAAGAGCACACCTACCAGACCAATCAGAGATGCTGCCCAGCGGATAGTGCCGGCTGATTCCCTTAATACCCACGTCGAGAGCGCCAACGCGACCAATGGGGATGTCCAATAAACAGCCCAGACATCGTTCGCGGGCATCCTCTGCGCCGCCAGAATAAAGCAGACAGGCATCCCCAGCATTGTCAGGGAACGGACAATCTGAAGCTTCAGGTTGCTGGTTTGAACCAGTTTGGTCCTGTAGCGAGGGCCAAGCACAATAATCATAAACAGCAAATGCACCGCATAGCGAAACCATACGGTCGCGTAAGCGGAAACATTTTGAACTACGTGCTGCCCCACCAGCTCCACAACCGAAAAACACAGAGAGGCCAGGCACATGTAAAATATCGCGCGCAGCGAAACAAGCTGTGTCAGGGGCACAAAACGCGACCAGATATGACTGCTCACCAAAACCTCCGTTTGGAAGCCCCTGCCTTTAGGCGTGGGGTTGTTGACCTAGATTACTCGCGGTCAGGAAGCGATACCACATTACTATACAACAAAAGCGAGCCAATTCTGGACTCGCCCGGTCATTCATTGGCCGATAATCAGCGTACCGAGATAAATGCGATTATCGGGCACTGCGGCCCCACTCGCGTCGCTCACGCCGATTCGTTCCATAGTGGTCAGTTCGTACAGGCCCGTGAACAATTCATACTGTCCGTCTGGCAGGTCCCGCAGTTGTTCAGGCCCCCATTGACTGACAGCCTGCATTCCCGCAGGCCAGTCGGTTGTCGGCAGTTCTGGCAGCGGCGGCTGGTCAAAGACGTAGATCGTATCATCTTCGACATCATGCGCGTGCAGGAACTGGATCAATTCCTGATCGACTCTGGCGTCAAGTTCCCACCAGAATCGCAGTGAATCTGCGTCGTCCGCGCCGCCGGTGGGCAAAGCATAACCTTTGAGCCGCATGGCGTTGTCAAAATGGTAGCTCGCTGATGCCGGCGCGTCTGGCAGGGCATCCGAGGAAAGAAATACCACCTGCCCCAGAATGAGCGTATCGGGCAGCACCATTTCCCGATCTGTACGGTCAATCAGCAGCATATTGTCCTCGCGGACCGGGTCCCAGGGTGTGCGCCACACACTCAACGACAGCCAGTAGCGTGCCGGGGCTGGCAGCGTGCTGTCGGTCACCAGATAGAAGGTCTTTTTGTACACCATGCCGGGAAACCAGGCGTCCGTCGTGGGCAGCGTGGGCGGCCCCAGCGGCACATCCGCCTGCGCCAGCGCCGCACCGGTCCGGGGGTTAAGCAGACGTACCGATTGAGCATAATTCTGTGCAAGTGGCCGGCTGGCGCGCCAGTACTGTGTCACCCTGATTCGCTCACCGGCATGGCGCGGTCTCTCATCAACCTGATAACCGAGCAGGATCAGATCGCCGCCCAGATATTCCGCAAAAGCCGGTTGAGCCAGATAGCGCGCCTCAATCTCCGGCAGCGGCCAGAACACCACTCCGATCAACACGGCAGCCCAGGCAATGCTGCCCCGGACCAGCAGGCGGCGTGTCTGCTGCCATTGGCGATCACTCAGCCGGCGGCGGAAATAAGTGTACGTTGCAGCCAGAACGAATATCGTGCCCGACAGTTCCAGAAATTCTTCCAATTCAACCAGAATGATGGGAAGCTTTTCAATAAAGACGCCGCCCGCAGCGGTGACGCCCAGCCCAAAGATCAGCAGCAGATAGATCGGAAAATGCTGCTGATCTACAAACAAGCCGGCGTAAACCGCCGCGCCGACAATAATCAGCCCCAGAATCACGTAATACAGTGCCCATGCCGCTATTTGCTCATGAAATGAATACAGCTCATCGTAGCTGAAAAATAAATAGGCAGCGCCCCAGATCAGCCAGACGATGCTCAGACGCAGCTTGCCGCGAAGAACCGCAGCAATCGTGAGCGCGAGCAAGCCGGTTGACAGCAGCAGCAGCGACGAGAACAGTGCGCCAGCGTTGTATTCAAAATTGACGTGAAACAGCCACCACACGAAGGTTGACGGCACGCGCTGGGTAACCAGATGCAGCACGACAATGGCCGTATTGAGCAGAGTCAGGGCGAATATCCAGCGACGCGGAACGGCGATGATGGATTTCTGCACCAGAAGATTCAGGAACATCAGATTTAGTGCTGTCGCTGCGATCAGGAATATCTCAGTCAATTCACCTTCACCTGCTGTGTTGTGACGGCAAAACAATGCAGATCAGCACCGGCGAACATCGGCCACAGATCGGGTCCGGGATTATACCAGTGGGGCACGAATCCACACGATTTTCTCGCCTGACCGATTCTGGTATTTCTGTCACCCCTGCCCCGCATCGCCAGCCATGAGGCCACTTTGCCCGGCCAGCGCCGAACGGGTTACACTCTGGGCTGCTTTGTCGGTTCACATCATATGGAAGCGATCTCATCATGCAGCCATTAACCCTGCCAGACAACTTCAACCCGGACACCTACCTGCTGGCGAAAACCACTGAAAACGGCGTATTCCACGAATCGCGGGCCGGTGCACGTCTCGCCGAGCAGCTTGTCGCCAATGGCACGCCGGATGATCTGGCGCTGGCCGAAAAGGTGCTGAACGCCACCCTCAACTGTCAGGAACGCCACCCCGACGACCCGCATTATGGCAATTTCTTCTGGATGGCTGAGGACGATGTCGTTGGCGATCTGAACGCTGTCGAATTCAACCTGGAGCGCCTGATTCCCATGATGATCCGGCATGGAGAGCGCCTGTCGCCGGCTATGCAAACGCGCGTCCTCGATGCCATCCGGCTGGGGCTGGACGAAATCAGGCGGCTGGACGTTCACGTGGGCTACTCCAACATTGCAGTGCTGGATATTCTCAATTCATGTCTGGGCGGTGAACTGCTGGATGATGAAGCTGTCGCGCAGCGCGGCTACGACAAGCTGGCCCGCTGGATCGCCTTTACCGATGAAAGCGGTATCCCGCGGGAATATAACAGCCCGACCTACACCTCGGTGATTGTCCGCGCCCTCAAGCGCCTGACCGACCTCACCCGCCACGAGCCGACCCGCATCCGCGCCCGCACGATGGTCGCCCGGCTGGCACTGAGTATCGGGCTGCATCTGCACCGGGGGACAGGCCGCTGGGCCGGGCCGCACGCGCGCGCCTATCAGCCCTCGGTGGTTTGCGAAACGCCGCCCGAAATCGAGATGTTCCGGGAATGGCTGGCGGACGGCCATCTGCCGGCCTGGGCTGGCGACCTGCTGCAACAGCCACCCGAACCCATTGAAGTCGTCGAAACAGCCAGCGTGCGCGAATCGCTTGGCCTGACAACGTACCACAGCCGTTCGTTCGCGCTCGGCGTGGCCTCGAAAGAATACAGCGGGCAGGCCAATGTTCTGATGGCCCACTACATCCGCCCCGGCGCAGATCGCCCCGGTGTGCTGTATACCCGTTACCTGCTCGATGACAAATGGCTCGGCGATTTTTACCACGCCACCGACCGCACCAAATCGCGCAACCTGATCGAGGAAGGGCGCTTCTTCGGGGTGCAGGCAGGGCCGCGCGCTATCGGCCTGTACGCCCCGCAGGACATGAGCCAGTGTCACAGCGCCAAAGCGGCCTTCATCTTCACGGGGCGCGACCACATCGACGAAATCTGGATTGGGGATCAGCGCGTCGTAACGCTGCCCGCCGCTGTCCCTGATGGGCGTGTGGTGGTAATCGGCAGCGGCGCGATGCTGTGCGCCATCCGCCCCCTCACCCGCACCGACGCCGGACGCGACGCCCCCATGCGGCTGGTCGAAAGACAGGGTGATCTGGTGCTGGAGATTTACAATTATCTGGGATCGCGGAAACCCTTCTGGGAGATGCGCCCCGGACTCAACCCCTTCTTCCGGGGGCATCCACAGTGCGGCGTTTACCTCGAAATGGCGGAGCGCGCCGATTATCCCGATGGACGGGCTTTTGGGCAGATCGTCGCCAGCGGCTCGCTGCGCGATGAAGCGGACCCGCCCTTCACCACTGACTTTGCCAGCGAACGGCTGTGGACGGTGGCATACGAACGCGACGGCCAGACGCTCGGCATTCAGATCGACCTGATGAACTGGGCGCTCAAACGGCGCTGGACGCAGGCGGGCGATCAGGGCTGGCCGATGCTTGAATCTCCGGTGGCGCGCCAGACCACTACCGGCGCGATCAGCCTTGGCGGGGCGACGCTCACCTGTGGCAAAGCGGCAGCATGGCTGTACGCAAACGCGGAACAGAAACGCTGGGTTGCCGGTTATCACGGACCGGCCCCTGCCCCGCTGACCCTGACAGTGCCCGGCGGCGAAGTCCGGGTCGAAGCGATGGGAACCGGTGTTGTCGTCTGGGATAACGGCGCGGTGACTATCGAAGCGGCGGACCTGAGGGGCACACCGGCAGTCACCAATGGCCGGCTGCTGACCGGGTGAGCTTCGGGTAGTATTCGGGTTTCGGGGCAGGTCCTGACAAACCCCACCATCCCCGACTCGTGGGGTGAAACTGTGCGGTATACTAAATCATGCCGGGGTATTCTATCCGGGCAGAGTCCTGAATACTCTGGCGGCTGGCGTACAGTCTGATGGAGGGCGCGAGTGGATCATTTGTACGATGGATACGGGCGAGAGCAGCATGTACCGGCTGCGCCCCGGACCCGGACATCGCGCTGGATCGGGTGGACCTCCATGATCGGCTCGCTGTTCGTGGCGGGGGGAGGGTTCACCGCCCTGTTGGTGGCCGCAGCGTTGTTCTGGGGCCAGCACACACCATCACCAGGGCAGATCGCCTACCTCACGCAGCACAACTACTGGAAAGAGATTCGGGCTATTGATCTGCGCACCGGCATTGTGCGCACGATTGCCCATCTTGCGAATCTGGATCAGATGGCCTGGTCGGCCCGGGATATGCTCGCGTTTACGGTGCGGCGCGGCGAGAATTCCAGAATTGCGACGATTGACCTGCATGACCGCAGTATGCGCCAACTGACCTACGGTTCCAGCTTCGATAACAACCCGGCGTGGTCGCCCGATGGACAATGGCTTGCTTTTCAGTCCAGCAGCACGGATGGGGTCAACATTTATGTGATCGACGCCAACGGGAACAATCTGCGGCGGTTGACCAACGATCCGGGCTTCGATGGCGATCCGGCGTGGTCGCCCGATGGCCGGCGGATTGCCTTCCGGTCATCTCGCGGCGGCGGCAGCGATCTGTACGTGATGGACGCCGACGGCAGCAACGTCCAGCAGCTTACGGAAAAACAGGTGCGGGCCGAACACCCGGCCTGGTCGCCTGATGGGAAACATATCGCCTTTGCAGCATATGGCGCGACCAACTGGGACATTTACCTGCTGGAGGTGGCGACGGGCGAAATCCGCCAGTTGACCGAATCACCAGCGCGGAACCGGTATCCCACATGGTCACCTGACGGCACGCGGATCGCCTTTGAGTCCAACTATGATGGACAGGTGGGAATCTACGTCATTGACCTCATCAGCGGTCAGACGACGCTCGTGGCAAAGGATATTCAGGGCAGTTATTTTCCGATCTGGTGGCCCTGAAGCGCAGCCGGGTCAGTTAGAGTTGGTCAGCGCCTCGAAACCGGCCACAATGTCCAGCAGTTCCTCGGTGATGGAACGCTGGCGTTCCTGGTGGTAAAGGGCGTTCAGGGCCTCCATGTGGTCTTCGATGTTGCGCTCGGCGGCCTGCATGGTGGCGAGCCGGCTGGCGTTTTCGCTCATCAGCGATTCGGCAAATGCCCGGTAGAGCGAGACGAACAGATACTGGCGCAGCAGCGCGGACAGCAGCGGCTGCCAGTCCATCGTGAACATCGGCAGCGTCCGCGACCCCCATTCTTTTCTGGCCTGGCGTCGGAGGTACTCCCAATTCACCGGCAGCAGCGTGACTTTATGCGGATAATAACCCGCCCCCGTCAGAGGCCGGTTGTAGAACAGCACAACACGGTTGACGCCCTGCCGCTCGCGCCATGTATCGATCTTCATGACAATGTCCTGAATCAGCGGCGTGATTCCCCCGACTGAGCCGGGCAGCGCCCAGGCTTCATCAAGCGGCTGCTCCAGCGCCTCCAGATAGGCGGTGAGGCGCGCCCCCAGCGCCAGAATCAGCCGGTCAGCCTTTGGCAGCCACAATCGCGCCAGCTCCTCCATCGCCAGATTGCCGATCTGCTCGTTGAACTGCCCACACATTCCCTGGTCAGAGCCAAAGATGATGATGCCGAGCGTCGTGTGCTGGGTGTTTTTGGCGAGGGATACTTCTTCAGGCAGGTTGCGCAGCAGTATCTGAAAGCCCATTTCAATCGTTCGATTGTAATTTGCCAGCGATTCGACTGCTCTTTCGTACTGGCGGATATTGATGGCGGCGAGGGTCTTCATCGTCCTGACAATCGACATCAGGTCCTGCGTGTTGTCGATCCGGCGTTTGATACCTTCAATCGTCTGCACGCTCGATCTCCAATGACTCCAGAGCTTCTCTCACCACCCGCAGCAGCGCCTCACGATCCTCGTCGCTCAGGTTTTCGCCAGACTGAATACGGCGGGTGACATCTGGCACTCGTTCGGCCACCAGACGCCGAATCGCGATTTCGGCATCCTGCATCCGTTCAATCGGAACATCGTCCATTTCCTCAGCGGTGACTGCCAGCAGCACCGCGATCTGATCGGCCACCGGGATTGGCTGATACTGGGGTTGTTTCAGGATTTCGCGCACCCGGCGTCCATGTTCGATTGTGCGGCGTGTTTCTTTATCCAGCCGCGTGCCGAAGCGGGCGAAGGCTTCGAGTTCTTCAAACTGCGAATAGGAAAGCCGCAGATCGCCCGATACAGCGCGGTACGCCGCAAGCTGGGCCTCGCCGCCAACCCGCGACACGGACTTGCCGACATCGACCGCCGGCAGCAGCCCTCGATGAAACAGTTCAGGCGACAGATACACCTGACCGTCGGTGATGGAGATCAGGTTGGTGGGGATATAACCGGATACATTCTGCGCCTCGGTCTCGATAATCGGCAGCGCCGTCAGCGTGCCGCCGCCATATTCCGGCTTGAGGGCGGTGGCGCGTTCCAGCAAACGTGAGTGGACGTAAAAAATATCGCCGGGAAACGCTTCGCGCCCCGGGGGCCGGCGCAGCAGAAGGGACAATTCGCGGTATGCCCAGGCGTGGCGGGTCAGGTCGTCGTAGACAATCAGCACGTCGCGGCCCTGCTCCATAAAATATTCGGCGATGCTGGTGGCAGCGTATGGGGCGATAAATTTCAGGCCGGGCGGTTCTTCGCCGGCGGCCACCACAATGACGCAGTGATCCAGCGCCTGATGCTGCTTCAGGTCGGCAATCAGCTTGGCAACGGCGGAACTGCGCTGGCCTATGGCGCAGTACACACAGATAACATCCTTGTCCTTCTGGTTTATCATCGTGTCCAGCGCAATGGCGGTCTTGCCGGTTTGCCGGTCACCCAGAATCAGCTCTCGCTGACCACGACCGATGGGAACCGTCGCGTCAATCACCTTGATGCCGGTTTGCAGCGGCACGGTCACCGGCACGCGGTGCATGATCGGCGGCGCTTCACGTTCAATCGGACGCCGCAGTGTCGTGCGCACCGGCCCCCGGTTGTCAAGCGGGCGTCCGATGGGGTCTACCACGCGACCCAGCAGCGAATCGCCAACTCCCACATCCAGCACGCGCCCGGTGCGGTGAACTTCGTGGCCGGCCCGCAGATGCTGGCCCTGGCCGAGCAGAATGACGCCGACTTCGGTCGGGTCCAGGTTGAAAACCATGCCGAGCACATCACCCGGAAAACGTACCAGTTCCTCCGATTTCACATTCGGCAGTCCGTCCACGCGGACGATGCCGTGACCGATATATTTGATCGTGCCGGTCTGCTGAACATCCAGTTGTACGGTATGCTTTTCCAGCACCCGTTCAACAATATCGAAGGTGCTGTTCAGCACAGCCGCCAACTGCTCTCGCTCATTCAGCATACTCCCGCTCCACTTCTTCGCCAAAAGCCTCAAGAAGGCTGCTTTCGAGCGAATCCAGATAATCATCCAGCGTCCACGACAGTTTGTAATCCGTGCTGCTGATCTCTACCCCGCACAGTAGATCAGGCACGATTTCCGACTGGATCACAATGTCGCCTTCGACTTTGCTCTGGATCGTCTGGACGATTTTCTGGTACGCTGCGGGCGAAATTTCAAAGGCGGTGCGCAGGGTTATTTTATTCTCGGCCTGCCGGACAGATTCGGCCAGCAGCTCGTGTTCGTCCTCATCAAGCGCCCGGAGCCGCCGGATAAACACTTCGATCACTCGTTCCTCAAGTTCGGTATCAGCCAGATCAGCCAGCGCCCGGCGGCTGATGGTACAGACCTGCCGGCCAATCCGCTCGCGAATCTCCTGAGTAAAGACCTGCTGCTCTGTCGCAATACTTTTCCACCAACTGGCGCGGGCCTCCTCAATCTCCTTGCGCGCTTTGTTGATCAGCTCCTTGCGCCAGGCTTCAGCCTCTTGGCGGGCTTCGACCATCAGTTCTTCCCGATGATCCTGGAGTTCCTTGCGCTGCTGCTGATAAGCTCTGGCTTCGTTAAGCGCCTCCTGTTTGAGCGCTTCCGCTTCCGCCAGTTGTGCCGCGATTTTGGCTTCCCGTTCGTTAATCACCCGAATGACAGGCCGGTACAGAAAACGTCGCAGCAGCAGGATCAGAATCAGAAAATTGATAATCTGGGCTGCTACGGTAAACCAGTCAATCAGCATCGACCTACCCTCCGAGGTTTTCCACCATATAGCTCCAGAATGGGTTCACAAAGATGAGGATGATCGAGATGACAAAGCAGTAGATCGCTGTGGATTCACACATCGCCAGACCAATGAACAGGGTCCGGGTGATCGTGCCGGCTTCGTCTGGCTGCTGGGCAATCGCGCTGAGGCCCTGTGCCACCGCGCGCCCTTCGGCCAGCGCCGGGCCAATTGAACCAATGGCAATCGTCAGGCCGGAGACAATCATCGAGACCGCGGCAATGAGTGTCAGGTTATCCATGTGTTTCATCTCCTTCTGTGGGTTGTTGACTGGTTTGAGTAGCAGATGCAATGTAGACCATTGCGAGAATGGCGAAGATATAAGCTTGAATCAATCCGGTCAGCAGGCCGAAAAGCTCCATGATGATCGGAAAGAACAGAGGGGCGATTGACAGCAGCACGCCACCAATCATACTGCCGCTCATGACATTGCCAAACAGACGAACTGCCAGCGCCAGCGTGCGCGAGAATTCGCCGATAATGTTAAAGGGCAGCATGAAAAGGGATGGTTGCAGATACTGCCGCAGATACCCCCATAAACCCTGTTTGGCGATGCCGTAGATGGGCACGGCGAAAAACACACACATCGCCAGCGCCGTTGTCGTCGACAGCGACCCGGTAGGCGATTGGAACCCCGGCACGACGCTGAGCAGGTTGGAGACGGCGATGAAAAGAAACAGCGTGCCCACGAAGCTGAGGAATTGATCCGGCTGCTGCGCACTCACTTCTCGAATCTGATCTCTGAGAAGGATCACCACCACCTCGAGTATATTCTGACTGCGCGGTATATGCGCCTCAGCCGTCAGTCTGCGGGTCACGAGCCAGGACCCGATCACCAGCAGCGCCATCACCAGCCAGGTGTAGGCGATGGTAGCGTTGATCGCAACCGGCCCCAACTGCCAGACGATAACTTCGTCAGGACTGATGACCATCGATTGTTACCTCACTGTTCCTTAAGCGGCAGGGGCTTCAGTTGTGCTGGCTGCGCCCAGCGGATCAGAAACTGCCGCATCAGAATAAACCCCAGCAGACAGGCGATTAGGCGCAGCCAGCTTCCAGCCGCAGTCAGATAAAAACCGATGCCGATGACAGCCATGCGCCCAACCAGGCTGCCCAGCATCAGCGGCACCGGCCAGCGTGCGGCTGGCAGCCTAAGCAGCGTGAGCCACAAACCGCCGAAGAAGATCGCGCCCAGACCAGCGCCAATGATGAGCGCCAGCACTAAACCGGGTACTTCATTCATCATGTTCTTTCTCTTTCTCCTCAATGATCCGCCGTTCCCGGTCAACCCAGTGCCACGCATTCAGGCAGCCCAGAATAACGCCGACCAGAAGCAGCATCAGAGTCCAGGAAAAGCGGCTCGGCCAGTTGGTGTCAATCCAGATGCCGATGAGGATGCCCAGCAGCGTGGGAATCGCCACCGACCAGCCAATAACGCCGAACATGCCCAGGCCAAACCAGATCGAATCTGACCGGCGCCGCGCCCGCAGCTTTCGCGCCTCCTTGTCGCCGACCCGTTTACCAAGCTGCTGGCGATTGCGCCTGTGGCCTCTCTGCTCTTCAGCCATATTACTGCTTTTCCATTTCGATGAAGCGGCGGACAAAATCGGCCTCCAGCTTGACCACAGCCGACCGGGCCATCCGCTCGCGCTCATCCAGAATGCGGAACTGGTCCTCTACCATGTGCCTCAGCGTGCCCAGATCAGGCCCGATGACCGCGTTACGGGTCGAAACCATGACCTGCGGGCCACACTTGACCAGAATGCCCTCATCGACAGCCAGAAATTCTTCGCGCCCTTCTGTCGATACAAATGAAAGCAGCCCCGGAACCAGCGCCGCGACAAAATCAATGTGACGCGGCAGCAGGCAGAAAGAGCCGTTTTCGGCCTCGGCGGTCACTTTGGTCACCGCCGCATCAATCAGCACTTCGGTTGGCAGCAGCACCTTCAGCCTCATCTTCTGCCCACCTCGTCAATCGTCCCGATCATGTACAGCGCCCGCTCCGGGTAGCGGTCAAATTCGTCGTTGAGAATCCGCTCGCAGCCTTCGAGCGCATCCTCCAGGCTCACCGTCCGCCCTGCCATGCCGGTGAAGCGTTCCGTTGTGAAGAAGGGCTGCGTCAGGAATCGTTCCAGCCGGCGCGCCCGATGCACGATGCGGCGATCTTCCTGCGACAGTTCTTCCAGCCCCAGCATGGCGATGATGTCCTTGACCTCTTCGTAGATCGACAGAGTCCGGCGGATTTCCTGCGCCACCTGATAATGCCGTTCGCCGACAATCTGCGGCGTCAGCATTTTTGAACCGGACTGGAGCGGGTCGATGGCGGGGTAAAATCCCTCGCTGGCTCGCTTGCGGGACAGGACGATGGAAGCGGACAGGTGCGCAAACGTGTGGACTGCCGACGGATCGGTAAAATCATCCGCCGGCACATACACCGCCTGAATCGAGGTGATCGCGCCGTTGGGGGTGTTGCAGATACGCTCTTGCAGTTCGGCCATCTCGGTGGCTAAGGTCGGCTGATACCCCACCCGCGAGGGAATCTGCCCCAATAACCCCGAAACTTCAGTGCCCGCCTGAATAAAGCGGAAGATATTGTCAATCAGCAGCAGGACATCCTGCCGCATATCATCCCGAAAGTACTCCGCCATAGTAAGGGCGGCATGACCAACCCGGAAGCGCGCGCCGGGCGGTTCGTTCATCTGACCGAAGATCAGGACGGTACTGTCCAGCACCCCGGCTTCGGCCATCGCCCGGTACAGTTCTTCGGCTTCGCGGCTGCGTTCGCCAATGCCGCAGAAGAGGCTGACCCCTTCATACTTGCCGACCACGTTGTAGATCATTTCCGTAATGAGAACCGTCTTGCCAACACCGGCCCCGCCAAAGAGACCAGCCTTGCCGCCCCGCTCCAGCGGAGTCAGCACGTCAATCGCCTTGATGCCGGTTTCAAACAGTTCTGACTTTGTGGTGCGCTGGCTGAGATGGGGGGGCGGCCTCAGCACCGGACGCCATTCGACACCATCCAGCGGCTCTTTGCCGTCGATGGTTTCGCCAAGCACATTGAACACCCGTCCCAGCACGTGCTGGCTCACCGGAACCATGAGCTTCTGGCCCGTATCGCGCACCGGAGCGCCGCGCATCAGCCCCTGTGTTGGGGTGAGCGCGATACCCCGGACGACTGCTTCGTCCACATGGGTAATGACCTCAATCACGATGTCATCATCGCTTCCGGCGACTAACCGGTTGTTCAGTGGGGGAAGACGGGCAGGGAAATGGGCATCTATGACGCTGCCCCGGACGGATATGATGGTGCCAATGTTCTGCTCACCCATATGCATCCCTGTCATTGTGGGATTGAACGCCAATTGTAACGAGTGTTTCCCCTCCCGGTCAAACCTATCGCCTGGCAGCAGACTGCCTGTTCATCAGATACTCAAAAAGCGCAGGGCCTACCTACGTCAAAGCCGTCGATTTGCCGGGCGCAGCATCATAGCTGCGCCATTTCAGATTACGCGGTTCCGGGCTTAACCTGCGCCGTGCTGAAAAATATCTTGTGGGTGATCGGCGCGGCGTCGCCGGCAATCTCGAAGTGGCCGCGCAGATGGATCGCCTCGGACGAACTGCCGATCATCACGTCCACCAAACCCGGCTCGATCCCGTACTTCATCTCGCTGTTATAGAAGCCAAGCGCATCCACCGGCAGATCAAAAATCACAGATCGCGTCTCGCCCGGTTCCAGGCTGATACGCACAAATCCCTTGAGTTCCTTGACCGGTCGCGTGACACTGGTCGATGGGCTGTGGGCGTAAAGCTGGACAACCTCATCGCCAGAGCGCGCACCCGTGTTGCGAATATCGGCAGTAATGCGAACCGTTTCGCCGGCCTGCACCCGCTGCGGTTCTATCCGCAGATTATCATATGCGAACGTCGTGTAGCTCAACCCATAGCCGAACGGATACAGCGGTTTGACGCTGGTTGATACATAATCCACCTTCCATTGAGACCGCCCGCCGGATGGCTTGTGCCCGTAGTAGATCGGAATCTGCCCGGATGTCCGAGGGAAGGTGATGGGCAGTTTTCCGCCGGGGTTTACGTCGCCAAACAGCACATCGGCCACTGCCCGCGCGCCTTCTTCTGCCGGGAACCAGCATTCCACAATCGCCGGAATCGCTTCCGCCATCCAGTCCAGCGCGACTGGACGCCCGTTGACCAGCACCAGCACCACTGGCGTTCCGGTTTCGTACACAGCACGCACCAGTTCTGCCTGCACACCGGGCAGGCCGATTTCGGCCCGGTCCCGCGCCTCGCCCGATGAGCAGTCGTCGGTAATGCCGGCCTTATCCCCAACGACGACAATTGCCACGTCTGCCCGACGGGCCGCCTCGACCGCTGCCGCAAAGCCGGCGCGTGATTCGTCCAGAATGCCGCACCCCGGCGCATACAGCACCTCGGTATCGGGCGATACGCTGTCGCGGATAGCGGCCAGAATACTGCGCGCTTCGATAAAATCTTCCACACGTTCCACGCCTTCAGGAATCGGTGTGCCGAACACGCTGCTCTCTTTCATTTCCAGCAGCCCTTCGATGTGGGCCGGGTAGGCGTAATCGCCAAACAGGTTGCGGATGGAATCGGCATTTGGCCCTACGACAGCAAGGGTGCGGATTGCCTTTGACAGCGGCAGGATGTCCGCCTCGTTTTTGAGCAGCACGATGGATTTGCACGCCAGCCGGTAGGCCAGATCGCGCTGCTCCGGGGTATCAAAGGCCACAGCGCCAGCATCGACATAAGGCTGCTCAAATATGCCGAGGGCAAACTTCTGGGTCAGCGCCCGTTTGACCGCCTGATCGACCAGCCCTTCACGGATGTCCCCTGCCTCGACAGCAGCCCGCAGCGGGTCGCCAAAACAATCGGTTCCCGGCAGTTCAATATCGATACCCGCTTCCAGCGCCAGCCCGGCGGCATGAGCTTTATCGCGCGCCAGTTGGTGATATTGCAGCAGCATATTGACGGCGAAATAATCTGAAACCACCGTGCCGTCAAAACCCCATTCACCGCGCAGGATGTCGGTCAGCAGTTCGCGCGAACTGCCACAGGGCACACCATCAAGTTCGTGATAGCCGTTCATTATCGACGCCAGGCCAGCTTCGCGCACGGCAGCCTCGAAGGGGAATAGATAGACTTCGCGCAGTTCGCGCGGCGGAATATGGGCAGGCGCCCAGTTCAGACCGCCTTCGGCAATGCCGTAGCCCACAAAATGTTTGCCGGTGGCGATAATCCCCGTTTTCAGATCGCCCCCCTGCAAACCCTGAACATAGGCGACCCCCATTCGCGCCACCAGATACGGGTCCTCGCCAAAGGTTTCTTCGACACGGCCCCAGCGCGCGTCCCGTGTCACGTCCAGCACCGGCGCAAGGGCATGATGCGCACCCACCGAGCGCATCTGCTGGCGGATCACAGCGGTCATTTCTGCCACCAGGTCCGGCTCCCATGTGCTGGCGATGCCGATGGCCTGCGGGAACACCGTCGCGCCAAAGGCCATATAACCGCTGCAACATTCTTCGTGAATGACTGCCGGAATCTTCAGACGTGTGTTTTCGAGCAGATATTTCTGAATTGTATTAGCCAGCGCGGCGGCCTGATGCGGGCGCACATTGCTGGCCCCACCCAGCCGGGTCACCTGACCGATGCCGTGCCGCATGAGTCTGGCGGCTTTTTCCGGCGAAAAGGTCAGGCCATCCAAAATTTCGTAAATCCAGAAGCTGCCAAGCTGGGCGATCTTTTCGTCCAGCGTCATCTGCGCGAGCAGATCGGCAGCGCGCTCTTCTGGCGAGCGGGTTGCATCAAGATAGATCGACATTGAAGACTCCTTGTTTGGGGGCCGGGTTATTTGACTGCCCCGGCCATGATGCCTTTAATCACACGCTCCTGCCCCAAAATGTAAACAACGATGAGAGGCAGCGCCGACAGGGTCAATACTGCCATGATCGCCGGGATATTCATCGCATATTCGCCCTGATATTCCCAGATCGCCAGCGGCAGCGGACGGTGATCCGGTGAGGTAATCAACACAAAGGCGAACACAAATTCGTTCCACAGAATCACCGCGTTATAGATTGCCAGCGTCGCCAGACCGGGAGTCGAAAGCGGCAGGATAATCCGCCAGAAAGTCAGCATCGGTCCACCGCCATCGATGCGCGCTGCTTCTTCCATTTCGCGCGGAATCTGGCGCATAAACTCGGTCAGAATGAATATCGACAGGGGCAGATTAAAGGCGACATAAGGCCCCAGCAGCGCCCACAGGCTGTTATACAGGCCGATCTGGCGCGTCAGCAGGTAGACCGGGATCAGCGTCACATGCAGCGGAATAACCAGCCCGGCGATAATCAATGCAAACAGCGGGCGGTTCAGCCGGAACGGAATGCGCGCAAATACATAAGAAGCCATCGAACTGAGGATCAGGATCAGGATAACGGCTGTGCTGACGATCAGCAGGCTGTTGCCCAGATAACGGAAAAATGTGCCGGAAGTCAGCACTTCCTGATAATTGTCGAGCGAGGGATTCTGGGGAAAGCTAAAAACCGATCCGCCGGAGAACAACTCAAAACGGCCTTTGAAGCCGGTGATGACCATAAAGTAAAACGGCGTCCCGGCGATAACCAGCCAGAACAGGCCAAAAAGCAGCAGCAGCAAGTGACCGGGCAGGTTTTTCAGGTTCATTCCATCACACCTCCGTCTCGTAACGGCGGGTGAGCGAAAACGTGGTCAGTGCAATCACCATCACCACGATAAACAGGGCTGATGCGATGGTGCTGCCATAACCCATATCAAATGACGGGAATGCTTTCTTGTACATATAGGTTGCCATCAGTTCAGACGCATTGTTTGGCCCGCCTTCGGTCATCACCCAGATCAGATCGAAGTATTTCAGCGATCCGATCAGCGACAGGATGACGGCGGTGCGCACTGTACCCCGAACCAGCGGGATGGCGATCCGGGTGTAATACTGAAAATCATTCGCCCCATCAATCCGGGCCGCGTCACGGGCCTCTTCGGAAATGCTGTTGAGGGCCGCCAGAAACAGAATCATATAGAATGGGGTGTACTGCCAGCAGATCACGGCAATCACGGCGTACAGAGCCAATTGTGGATCGCCCAGCCAGCTTTGCCCCTTCAGGCCGATGCTGGTCAGGAACTGGTTGACGACGCCAAAAGAGGGATCGTAGATGTATTTGAACAGGATTCCGATGGCGACCGATGACATGAGCATCGGGAAAAAATAGACCGTTTTGAACAGGCGAAAATGGAAATATCTTCCGCCGCGCTCCAGCATGATCGCCAGCAGCATCCCCAGCGGCATCTGAATCAGGATAGAAAGCACTACCACAGTCAGATTATTGCCAAAGGCCCGCCAGAAAATCGGGTCCTGGAACAGACGGAACCAGTTTTCAAGTCCGACTGGCGTGCGATCAGGGCTGATGCCGTTCCACTTGTACAGGCTGAGTTCAAACGAAGCGATAATCGGCCACACGACAAACACCGCCATCAGGATTATTGATGGCAGCAGAAACAGAATAATGGTGGGTGTATATTCGTTCCAGCCCGGCAGCCGCCGTGATCGCGGGCGGATGGTCGCAGCCTCTTCGGACACAGCGGTTCGCATGATGAACCTCCTCCTATGCCGATATGAGAACAAGGGCGGGTAGTTTCACCCCGCCCCCGTCCCTATTCTAACCACCTTTATTCGGCATAGAAATCGTCGATGGCCTGCTGATGCATTGCGGCGGCTTCTTCGGGTGTAATTTCCATCCCGAACAGTGCCTGCATGATGTCTTTATGCACCTCACCCAGTTCGGGCGGCAGATACTGATCGTACCAGAGCTGCACACTCTCGGCGTTTTCGACCAGCGCGATCACTTCCTTAAGGACCGGATCCTCCAGCATTTCGCTGACACCAACCACCGGCGGAATGCGCCCGTTTTCGACACGGATCTGTACCGATTCATCGTCGATCAGGTAGGTAATCATCTCGAAGGCTTCATCGGGGTTGGCACAGGTGGTGGAGATGTGGTAGTAGTTGTCGCCCACCGTGCCGACCACGTTCGACGGGTTGCCCGCGCCGCCTTCAACCGCCGGGAAGGGGAAGAAACCAAGCTTTTCCTCGTAGAATTCCGGGTTTTCGGCCAGATAGGTGGAAATCTGCCAGGTTCCCATCAATTCCATCGCGGCCTGGTCGGCATACATGGGAATACGCGATTGGCCGGTGTCGTAATCAAGGCCGTTGAAGCCCTCGATAAAGGCGCCCATCTCGACCAGTTGCTGCACCATTTCGCCTGCCTGCACAAACACCGGGTCCTCGAATGAGCCACCGGTACGATTGGCTGCTGAGGCGAAGACTTCCGGGCCGCCAAGACGATCCACCAGGTACATGTAGTACATTGAACTCGTCCATTTGGTCCGGTTCGCCAGCGAAAACGGCACGACACCGTTGTCGATCAGCGTCTGAGCAATATCCACCAGCTCTGACCAGGTTGCCGGCGGGGTCAGGTTGTACTGATCGAAGATGGCCTTGTTGTAATAGAACACGGCAATCGCGGTGTTTTCTACCGGCACGCCCCAGATTTTGCCGTCAAAAGTCACATTCGACAGCGACGCAGGGACAAAGCGTTCGAGATAGTTGTCTGCGTTCATGTAGTCGGTGAGGTCGAGTACCTGCCCTGCCTGAACATATTCGTACAGCGGCCCGCCGCCCCACGATGGGAAAACACAGGGCGGATCGCCGGCACCCATCGCAGTGCGAATGCGGGTTTTGTAAGGATCGTTCTGCATGGGTACGACTTCGACCGTGACGCCCGGATTATCCGCCATGTAGCGATCAACCGCCTGCTGGATAGTTTCAGGGCCGGTCCCGGTATTCTGAATATGCCAGAAGGTGATGTTCACGGTTTCCTGGGCCAGCGCGGCGCTGCCCAGACTGAGGGCCATCAGAATGGCGAAAGCAAGAAACAGTGATTTACGCATCGTGCAACTCCTCGTTCTGAAGAAGTCCAACTTTGACGATAATTATTCAGGCCGGTTCTGACAGTTTTGCGCTCCTTTCTGGTGCAGTGACCGCTACGACTGTTGAGCCGCTCCCATCTGGCGGCATGAAGATCGGACGATTAGCTCCGTTGGCAGTACAATCCGGCTGGCGTCCAGGTTGGGATTCTGAATGTGTTCCAGCAGCATCCGGGTGGCGAGGCGTCCCATGTCGATCAGCGGCTGCCGGACCGTCGTCAGAGGCGGATGCATCAGCCTCGCCTCAGGAATATCGTCAAAGCCAATAACAGAAATATCTTCAGGGATGTGCAGGCCCCGGTTGCGGATCGCTTCGTAAACGCCCATTGCGGACAGGTCGTTGGCGGCAAAAATGGCAGTTGGCGGGTCCGCCAGATCGAGTAAGGCGTTCGCGGCCACATAGCCGGGATGCTGCTTGAAATCCCCATTCTGGACCAGATCGGGGCGGAACTCGATGCCATGTGCCGTTAGTGCCGCCTTGTAAGCATCCAGCCGCTCAACCGCGCTGCTCATTTCCGGGGTTCCGGCAACAAACCCGATCTTTCGGTGTCCCAGTTCGATCAGATAGCAGGTTGCGTCATAGGCCCCCTGCCAGTTGGTGGCAACCACCGCGGGGCTGGAATCATCAAACCCCTGATGGTCGATCACCACGTAGGGGAACCGCTCATCCTGAAGCTTTTCCAGATAACCGCCCGGGTTCAGCGGCAGCAGCAGCAGCAAGCCATCAATCAGCCCGTAGGTCAGCGTATTGACAAAGATCGCCTCTTTGTTTTTCTGGCGATGAGTCGTGTAGAGCATCAGCTCATAGCCATTGGCGACCAGCGTTTCTTCGATGCCATGAATAATTTCGGCAGTATAGGCATTACCCAGATCATGCACCAGCAGCCCCAGCACCTGAGATCGTCCGCTGACGAGGCTGCGCGCCTGCGGATTAGCCACATAACCGAGGCGCTTCATCGCGTCGATGACCTGCTCGCGCTTTTCTGACCTGACGTGCTGATAATCGTTGAGAACACGGGACACGGTGGAATAGGAAACACCCGCCTCCCGCGCAACATCCTTAATTGTTGCATTCCGCGTCCTGCGAGGCCGGCTGCTCATAGGACCGCACTTACCATGTGGAAAAACGGGGAGAGAAGGCAGTAACGTTGGGGATCGTGGGGCATCATCTCAGCGCCAAATGATATTTTGCAAACGTTTTCAACTATTGTATCGCTGAATGTCCCCTCCGTCAACCAAACCGGTACAGAATTGGTAAAACGAATGGAATTAAAGAATACGGAAGTCAGCGATTTCCAGCGGCTTCAGGCATTGCGCAGCGGGCAATCAGGCCGGTTTTCGCGCTTCGATCAGATAGGTGCGCGCCTCGAAAGTCAGGGACTCGCCTGCATCCAGCCGGGCTTGCAGGCCGAAAAGCTGCCGCTGATAACGCTCAACCGTGAAGTCAGGAACCAGCCAGGGAATCGCCTTGAGGTAATACACAATCGCGCCCACGTCCGTAAAGCGTAGCTTACCCTGCCAATCCTGCATCTCCACGATCTCCAGACCGGCGGCTTTCAGGCGTTCTACATTGTTCGCGGGGGTAGAATCCGGCCAGGGCGGAGTCGCGCCGAAGACCGCCAGCAAATCCTGCGCCCACAGGCCATGCACCTGTTTGGTGAGAAACACACCGCCCGATTTCAGGATGCGGAAGCATTCTGCCGCGTTGAATGCGCCATGCCGATTGAGTACCAGATCGAACACCCCGTTGGCAAAGGGCATGATCGTAGAATCAGATGACTCCATTGGGACAATCAGCACCCCCAGCGGCCCAAGATTCTGCTGCGCCAGCGCGATATTGGGTGGATAGCCTTCGGTGACGACGACCCGCTGCGGCCAATGGTCGCGCAGGCTGAGCAGTTTTTCGCCGCCGCCGGTATCCATATCCAGCACGGAATCGGCCTGATCCATCAGTGCCGCCGCCCGCTGCATGTAATCCCAGGGTGGCTGATCTTCGATGCAGCGCCCGTTCAGGTGACTGAAATCCCAACCTTCAAAAGGTTCCTGTTCTTCGCGCCGCCAGTCTTCAAGCAAGGCATGAGGTTCCATTGGCTCATCCGGCATTTTTCAGGACGCCGGCCAGATCAGGCCCGCTGCCCTTCCGGCACCAGCCAGGGCGGCATCGGCAGACCCTGCTCGCCCAGATGGCTGGCATACAGAAAGCGGTAAACATCATTGGCATAAAACTGCGGGAACGATTTGCCCGGCAGCGTATCCAGAAAGCGATCCATCACCCGCTCGGCCAGCTCCGCATCCATGCCTTCTTCGACTTCATAGTCAAAGTATATCGCCAGGTCTTTGTCCGGCTCCTCGATAATGCGCTTGACCTTGTATCTATCCGGAAAACGATGCGCGGGTGAATAGCGTTCCATCAGGAATGTGCCCATCGCCGCCGAATTGATGTAGGGCTTATGCTCGAACAGGAAGTTGACCGTCGCCTGCGCATCCTCCAGCGTTTCGCCGGGGAAGCCGAAGAAGAAAAAGGTATGGTTCCAGATGCCCGCCGCGTGGCTTTCGTGAAGGATACGGCTCATGTCATCGAGTTTGGTCCCCTTCACCATGAAGTTGATGATGGCCTCCGACGCGCTTTCCAGCCCGAACAGGATCATGCGGCAGCCGCCCCGCCCCATCTGCTGCAGCAGGTCGGCGTTAATCACATGCTCGAAGCGCACGCACCCGCCCCAGTGCAGCGGCGCTCCCTTTTCTTCCAGCAGCGGCGAAAGATGGCGCAGATTGCGCGGCGTGATCGCTTCGTCGGAGAAGAAGATGTGCTGCACGCCGTATTCCTGCTGCAAGGTCAGCATCTGCTCGGCAAGCTGCTCAGCACGCAACTGGCTGAACGATTCTGGCTCTCCATAACCGACGTTGCAGAAGGCGCATTTGCCGAAATAGCAGCCGCGCGCGGTCAGCAGGGGCAGCGCCAGACGAGGCGCGAGGTAACGATCCAGCGGCAGGCCATGGAAATCCGGCAGCGGCAGATCGCCGATCTTCTCCGGCGGCTTGCGCTCGGTCACGCGAATCGTGTCGCCATCGCGGTAGACCAGGTTGTTGACCCGCGACAAGTCGCCATCCCCCGCCAGCGCCTCCGCCAGTTGCAGCAGCGGCACTTCGCCATCGAACACGACGGCGCTGTCGAACAACTGGAATATCTGCGGCACTTTGGGCAGTTCATCGCGCAGCATACTGATGTGCGGCCCGCCGACAGTCACATGGCAGTTCAGCCCGGCTTCCTTAACCAGATAGCCGAGCGTCATCCCGGCCAGCATCTGCGGCATGGACGGGATCGAGATGCCGACAATATCCGGCTGTTCACGCTGGATGTCTTTCAGCACGCCGCGCCGGTAAATGTCGAGGAAGATGTTGTGCTGCGGGTCGCGCACTCCGTTCAGCAGCGCCTGACTGCTGTCTACCGGATAGGCCGACACATAGCTTTGCAGGTTCAGATTGGCCGGGAAAAAGGGCATCGAGGCGATTTCCAGACACTGGATAATCGTCTCGAAGGCGTGCAGGCTGGTTGGCCCATCAAAGAATGCCTCGCTACGAATGGTGCGCTTGGCCTTTTCCACCGCCTCGGCCAGTCGCGGCCCTTCCTCCAGCGCCCAGAGCACCTGCTGGCGGGGCGGGTACGCCCGGCGCACAGGCCGCTTGCTGGCGTTGGGGCCGTAATCCGCCCGCAGCCGTGCAACCGCATCCCGCATGTAGCGGCGGGTCAGAATCTCGTCAAACACCTCGGCGTTCAGGTCGCGCTGGATCACTTCGACCCCATGCTGCCGCAGATACGCCGTCAGTGTCGGCAGCGACAGGTGCGGCATACTCGGCGTCCAGTTCGGCGGAAATAACAGCATTATTTTCATAAGGGATAAGTCTCTCAATCCATATTGACGATACGCTAATGCGTGTTGCCCATTCCCCCGGTGCAGATAGTGACGGTGGGCCTAAGCCCACCATCTGAAATCAGCAGCCCGCCGGGGACACAGCCTATTGCGCCGTACTCATACTCCCCATTTCCAACTCTTCGGAAAAGTGGCAGGCAGCCCAGTGTCCGGGCCGGGTTTCGCGCAGCAGGGGCGTTTCTGTCCGGCAGCGTTCCCGCGCATACCGGCAGCGCGGGTGAAAATAACAACCGCTGGGTGGGTTAGCCGGGTCGGGCACTTCACCGCGCAGCACAATCCGGTTGCGCTTGGCGCGTGGGTCCGGTGTCGGTGCGGATGACAGCAGCGCCTCGGTATACGGGTGCTGGATATTCGTAAACAGTTCTTCCGTCTCGGCCACCTCGACAATCTTGCCGACGTACATCACCACCACCCGGTCACACAGATGGCGCACGACGCTCAGGTCATGCGAGATGAACAGATAGGTCAGTTGAAACTGCTGCTGCAATTCATGGAGCAGATTCAGAATCTGCGCCCGAATCGACACATCCAGCGCCGAGACCGGCTCGTCGCAGATAATCAACTGTGGGTTCAGCGCCAGCGCCCGCGCGATGCCAATCCGCTGCCGCTGCCCGCCGCTGAAGGCGTGAGGGTAGCGCGTCATGTATTCAGGGCGCAGGCCCACCAGCCGCAGCAGCTCTGCTACCCGGTCTCGCAGCTCTGCCCCCTCCGCGATGCCATAATTGCGCAGTGGTTCGCCTACGATCTGTTCCAGCGTCATGCGCGGGTTCAGTGACGAATACGGGTCCTGAAAAATCATCTGGATATTCTGCCAGATGCCGCGCATCTCTTCGCGGTCAAGCTGCGCCAGATCGACCTCTCCGCGCATCTTGTCCTGAAAGATGATCTCCCCGGCGGTGGGTTCATAAGCCCGCAGCACCACCCGGCCTGTGGTGGTCTTGCCGCAGCCGCTTTCGCCCACCAGCCCCAGCACTTCCGCCGTATAAATTTCAAAATCGATGTCATCTACGGCGCGGACATAATTCCGCACCCGCCGCCGCAGGATACCGCGTTCGTACAGCGGAAAATATTTTTTCAGATTACGCACCCGCAGCAGCGGCTTGCTGCCATTTTGCGCTGTTTGATCCATCATTGAGCCTGCTCCGTCTGCGAAAGATGCGGGTTGATTTCATAGACACGCGCACACCGCGACCAGTGCTCTTCCCCAACCTCAAGGAACGGCGGGTCGGCGCATTTCACCCGATCATAATGCGGGCAGCGCGGGTGAAAGGCACAGCCTTCGGGCACGGCGGTAGGATCAGGCACAGCCCCGGCAATGGTCGCCAGTTTCTCGACTTTCTGGTCAGGACGTGGGATCGAACGCAGCAGCGCCTGGGTGTAGGGGTGAGTTGGCGCGTAGAAGATAGTATCCACGTCGGCCACTTCGACTTCCTTGCCGAGGTACATCACCACCACATCGTCGGCCATCTCAGCGATCACGCCCAGATCATGAGTGATAAACATGATCGCCATGTTGAACTCTTCCTGAAGATCGCGCATCAGGTCGAGAATCTGCGCCTGCGTGGTCACGTCGAGCGCCGTCGTCGGTTCGTCGGCGATCAGCAGCTTGGGGTTGCACGACAGCGCCATGGCAATCATCACGCGCTGCCGCATCCCGCCGCTCAGTTCGTGGCGGTAGCGATCCAGCAGACGGGCCGGCTGTGGCAAACCGACACGGTTGAGCAGTTCGATTGCCCGTTCAACTGCCGATTTTTTGTCGGCATGGGTGTGCAGCCGGATAGCCTCGATCATCTGATTGCCGATGGTATGCACCGGGCTGAGGGAAGTCATCGGCTCCTGAAAGATCATCGAAATTTCGCCCCAGCGAATCGAGCGGATGGTATCGCCCATCGGATCCAGTTTGGTCAGGTCGATGGGCTTATCCTGCTGGCCGTAATACAGCACTTCCCCGGAAATGATTTTGCCCGGCGGGCGCACCATATTCAGAATCGCCCGCGCTGTTACGCTCTTGCCACAGCCGCTTTCCCCCACCACGCCCAGCGTTCTGCCGCGCGGAATCGCGAAGCTGACGCCATCAACCGCCCGCACCGTGCCTTCTGTCAGGAAGAAATTGACATGCAGATTCTTTACTTCCAGCAGCAAATCCTGTTTCTGAGTCGGCATTCGTATCTCTCCTAGCGGCTGAAGGGGTCGGCGGCGTCGCGCAGGCCATCGCCCAGAAAGTTAAACGCCAGCACCGTAATGACCACCGCCAGCCCTGGCAGCATCAGCCAGGGTGACAGCGCCACCGTGCGGATATTCTGCGCCTCTTGCAGCAGGACGCCCCAGCTAATCACCGGCTGGCGCAGACCCAGCCCCAGGAAACTGAGCGCCGTTTCCGCCAGAATGACGCCCGGAATCGAGAGCGTGAGCGAGGCGATAATGTGGCTCATGAACGAGGGAACCATGTGCCGCAGGATGATGCGCATATCTCTGGCCCCACCCAGACGCGCTGCCAGCACAAAGTCCTCATTGCGCAGGGCCAGAAAACGCCCGCGCACCTGCCGCCCCAACCCGGTCCAGCCGATCACCGACAGGATGATCGTAATACCGAAATAACGCATTTCCTGCGGCCATTCTGGTGGCAGCGCCGCCGACAGCGCCATCCACAGCGGCAGCGAGGGAATTGACCGGATAAATTCGATCACGCGCTGGATTACGTTATCGATCCAGCCGCCATAATAACCGGACACGCCACCCAGCAAGATTCCCAGAAACAGGCTCAGGAACACACTGACCAGGCCAATCGACAGCGAAATGCGAGCGCCATACAGCACCCGCGACACCATATCGCGCCCCAGCCGATCCGAACCCAGCAGGAAGATGGGCATTCCTTCGGCTTCCTCGCCCAGCCCGAATAAATGGATATTGGTCTCAAATAATCCAAAGAGTTTATAGGGCACGCCTTCAACAAAGAAGTGTATCGGATACCAGGTCGAATAATCAGTAGTCCAGATTTCGCGCAGCGTATTCGGGTCGCGCTCGCTCTCTACCCGGAAAACGCCGGGGTTCAGGCTGAAATTCCCCTCAGCGTCAATAAAGCTGATCCCCATAGGCGGCACGAATTTATAAGCTGCACTGAACGCATTGGGGTCGTAAGGCGAAAAGAATTCCGCGCCGATAAAGCCAACAACATAAAAAACCGCCAGAACAAACAGACTGGCAACCGCCACCCGATGTTTGCGGAACTTCCACCACATCAACTGGCGCGGTGTAGCAATCGAGATTTTTTCCTCGATGGTGGTCTCGTCAATCGAGTAATCGCCCGGAAGCTCTTGTGGTCCGGCCTGCTCGTCCGCCTGCCGGGCAGTCTGACCTTTTTGCAGAGAAGAGTTCATGTCCATATCCGGTTCCTTAGTCCAGTCGAATGCGAGGATCGAGCCACGCCAGCAGAATATCGGACAGCAGCGTTCCGATCACTGTCATGATGCTGATAAGCAGCACAATGGCCCCGGCAAGGAACATATCCTGCGACAGCAGGGAACGCAACAGCAGCGGCCCGACTGTAGGAAGATTCAACACCACCGCCACGATAATCACGCCGCTGACCAGTTCTGGCAGCGCATAACCCACCGTACTGACAAAGGGATTCAAAGCCACCCGCACCGGGTATTTCCAGATCAGACGCCCTTCCTTCAGCCCTTTGGCGCGCGCGGTTTCGACATACGGCTGGTTGATCTCATCCAGCATATTGGCGCGCATGGTGCGGATCAGGCCGGCTGTGCCCGCCGTGCCGATCACCAGCAGCGGAATCCAGAGGTGGCTGAGCATATCCAGAAACTTCGCCAGACTCCAGGGCGCGTTCTCGAATTCCGGCGAAAACAACCCGCCTACATTCTGCCCGAACACCGAAAAGCCAATCCACATCAGCACCAGAGCCAGCATAAAGTTGGGAATCGCCAGCCCCAGAAAGCCGAGGAAGGTGAAGAAATAATCCCCGATGGAATACTGCTTGGTGGCCGAATACACGCCGACGGGAATGGCAAACGCCCAGACAAACAGAATTGTAGAGGCGCTAATCATCACGGTAAAGCCCATGCGATCCCAGATCAGCGAACTGACCGGCGCACGCCATTCCATTGACTGGCCGAAATCGCCACGCAGCACACCGCTAATCCACTTAAGGTACTGTATGTAAATGGGCTGGCCCAGACCATAGGCTTCGCGCAGGGCTTCCAACTGCTCCGGCGCAATGGCATCTCCCTGCTGCGCCAGCGAGGCGGCATACGAGGTGAGAAAATCGCCGGGCGGCAGTTGGATAATCACGAAACTGACCACCGAAATTGCAAACATGGTCGCCACAGCATATATCAGGCGGCGTATGATAAACTGTAACACGGTCGCTTATCCTGACTCTACCCACATATCCTGATTATATCCGCTGTCTGGGGCTGACAGGGAAGGAATTTATCCTTCCCTGCCTAGCTGTGATACAGATCATGAACGCAGGAAGAACTGCGCCGGAACAATCAGACCCGAATCGCGCAGCGTGTCATCCGCAATGTAGCCGGCCATGAAGTTGCCGAAGCGGTTGCTGGTGATGAAAGGTGCTGGCGCTTCGCCAACGGTTCCGATCTGCCATGGATGTTCCTTGTGAATGTCGATCAACTGCTGGAACAGCGCATTGCGCCGGGCCTCATCAGGTTCGGTCTGGGTCTGTTCCCACAGCCGCCAGATTTCGCGAATCGGATGATCGGCCGGGGGTTCCAACTGGCGGTACGATGAGTTTGAATACCAGTGGCCGAACAGCGGCGCCCAGGGGCCGTCGTCAATCGTGCCAAGGTAGCGTCCGGGGTCGGCTATCACAATCGAGTTGCGATCCACGCCCCACACGCCAACATCCACCTGACCATTCTGGACACGCTCTTCGTACAGCGAACGCTCGACAACATCCTGGCTGACGCTCAGGCCAATCTCCCGCCAGTAGTTTTCGACAAGCTGCATCTCGTCCGTGCCGGGTTCGCCGGTGGTATAACGATGCAGAATGCGGAAGGTGATCGGCTGGCCGTCCGGGCCGATGCGGATGCCATCCGGGCCGCGTTCCAGTCCCAACTCGTCGAGCAACGCGTTGGCCCGGTCGGGGTCATACTCTGCCCAGCGAGCTTCAAATTCAGGATCGTATTGCGGCGAACCTTTGACCGGTGAAGCCTGGCGCGGCGTGTACAAACCGTTGTAGACCAGATCGTTGATCTCCTCGCGGTTGATGGCAATCGACAGCGCCTCGCGGAACTGCGGCGTATCGAATAACTGCGCCAGCACCGGGTTATCGTTGTTGATATTGGGGTGCAGGCCGTTAGTCGAAGCGGCACGCCAGAGGTTGACCGTGTAGCCACCGGCTTCCTCGTTCTCCTTATAGAAGGTGAAGTTGGCTGCCGACACGTGGCGACCCTGCATATCGATACGCCCCTGCGCAATCCACAGATCGAACACCGCAACGTCATCGAACAGCGCATGTTCGATACGGTCAATGTAGGGGAGCTGGTTGCCTTCGGTATCGACCGCGTGGTAGTACGGATTGCGCTCCATGATAAACGGATCCTGAGTGGGCTGGTTGGCAGCCTTCCAGGCGGTGATGACCGGCGCATTAGGATCGCGGAACCAGTAACCGATTGGCCCCTGCAAGTCGCCGCCAGTCCCGAACAGTTCCTGCCAGGTCGACAGGCCGTTGGTGGACAGCGCCTCCTCAATCAGGCTGGGGTCGTCCGTCAGATCAGGGATGAAGTTGCGCAGATAGTGCGATGGCGCGGCCATCGTAGGTCCGCCCGGAAGCCCGCCGGTGCTTTTGGCGATGTTGATCGGCAGCAGCGGGTTGGGCGCAGCGAAGCGGACGGTCCAGGTCAGCTCGTCCACAACTTCCAGTTCCATATCGACGCGCGTCCCATCAGGGCCAAGAAGCGTGTAGAAGGTCGGCTTGCTCCCCAGTTCGCCCAGATACATCCAATCGTACCAGAACTGCACATCCTCGGTGGTGAAGTCGTCGCCATCCGACCACTTCAGGCCCTCGCGCAGCGTGAAGGTGAACTCAGTGGCATCCTCATTCTGCTGCCATTCCGAAATGTAGTTGGCAGCCAGGCCCACATCTTCCGGTGTCGGCGCGTCCCACTCAATCGCCATTTCTTCAACAAGCTTGGTCGGCCCCCAGCGATCCGAAATACCCCGGAAGGCGCGCCGCCACGTGCCACCATATTGCCCGACTTCGATCAGGGGCGTGATGACACGTGGATTCGCCGGAATGCGTTCCGCTACCGGCGGCAGGTCACCGCTGGCAACCAGACTCGCCAGACTGGGGGCTTCGTTATAAGTCATTTGCTTTGCCGGGGCAGCCAGGGAAACCGGTGCAGCCGCTGCTGCGAGCGCGCCGGCGGTGCTGCCTGCGGCCAGACGCAGGAAATTACGACGTGAAAGTTTCTTGTCCATAGAGGATAAATTACTCCTTTTCTATATTGTATACATTATATGATCTCGCATAAATCGCTTGGATTACGGGCCTCCTTTCGGCGTCCTGTCAATCGTCCTATGTGGCAACCAGCCAATGGGCCGGACATACCCCATCATATGCCCAAATTCATGACAGCGTCCGGTTCTGGCAGCGTATTGTGAATCCGGGTGGTCATCATGGCTTCGTAAAACATCGGCAGCCAGTAATCAAACGCCTCGCAGGTGGACCCCTGCGCCGTCATGGCAATCTGCCGGGTCTGGTGATAGAACTGCCTGACCCAACGTTTGCGGCGTGTATCCTGCTCCACAAAGGTGTATTTCGCCATCAGACAGATGAGCTTGCCTTCAACCCAGTGTTCATGGGTCTCAAGCTGGCATTCGGGGAGTTCTTCGATGCCAGCCAGGAAGCCGGCCTTCAGATCATCCAGATCATCGGCGTTGATCTCTAACCCCAGATCACGCAGTTCCACCGCCAGCAGCGTCAGCGGATCATCTGCAGGGGGTATATAGATAACGCCCGATCTGCCATCCGGCCAATCCTGTTTATGCCAGTCAATGGGGACAAAAAAAGAATAATATTGGTTGCGATGCCAAGATAAACCTTTGAATTTGGGTAACTGTTTTGTCATGTGTATTCTCGTAATTATGGGGTTTTCCAGATACACCAGAAAACCCAAATAGTATTTCTAATTGCAATAATGTGACCGGTTCAAATAACCGCACCTAAAGTTTAGCGGTTTTTTCAGTTGAGTCAAAATTCTTTAATGCTGCCCCCAAAATCCGCCGGCAGCTAACCAAATCCGCAGGCCAGAATCCGGCGCGCAGATTTTTGTTGACCCGCAACTTCATGATATGCTTTTCCCGTTTGATGCCTACAGGATGCGATCACGATGACTCAGCTTACCCTTGCCAATGTGCTGCGCGGACTGGCGCAGGAAACGGAGCATGATCTGCTGCGCCAGGTGTTGGACCCGGATGATCCGCTGCATGGCGCGTATATACCGCTCGACAGCGGTCTGGATGAGGCCGGGCATGGCGGCGCAGCACGTTATCTGGCCAACTGCGGCCTGCTGGTGCTGGCCCGCCAGATTCACCCTCAGGCGGTTCCCCCTGCCCCGGATACCGCGACTCTCTTAAATCGCATGAACCTCACGGCTGATTACCTGCTGCGTGCCCAGCGGCCCAGCGGCCTGATCGACCTGCGCAGTACCAACTACGATTCCCCGCCGGATACCGCCTTCGCCGTCCAACTGCTGTGCGCCCTGCTTGAACTGGGACGCGGCCAGCCGGTGCTGGCGGAGGCGTTGGGCAAGGTTGAAACCTTCATTCGCCGCGCCGCGCCGGGCATCATGACGGGTGGTTTCCACACCCCGAATCACCGCTGGGTGATCGTCGGCGCGCTGGCGCAGATCGGGACGCTCTTTCCCGACATCGACGTGCGCGATTCGATCCGCGCTTATATCGCTGAGGGCTTCGACATCGACGAAGAAGGCACGTATCTGGAGCGCAGCGTCGGTGTCTACGATGCAGTCACGAATCGGTCGCTGCTGCTGTTTGCCGATAACTGGGATGACCCCGATGACATCGCTGCTGGCCGCGCTGCCGTCAGCCGCAATCTTCATTTTAATCTGCACCTGCTCCATGCGGATGGCACAGCGGAAACTGGCCTGTCGCGCCGGCAGGATTACGGCACGCGCACCGTACCGACGCCGTTGATCGCGCCGCTGCTGCACAGTGCCGCTATCGAACCGAATCCGGTCTTTGTGCGCGCCGCGCAGTGGTTGTGGGAAAAGGCCAGCCCCGGCCCTATCGACAACCTGTCCTGGCAGGCTTATACCCTGCTCCGATTCGGTGAACCGGAACCTTCGCCGGCGGACATGCCGGATCACTTTATCCGCCACTACCCGCTTAATGCTGTTTGGCGGGTGCGGCGCGGTCCCCTCAGCGCGACGGTGTTTGGCGGCGCCACCCGGTTGATGACGCTGGTATACGGCGCGGCGGAGTTGAACAGCATCAAAATCTCGCAGACCTATTTTGGCGTCGGCTGGTTTGTCAGCGATTCCCTGCGCGCCAGCGGCGAAACGGCTGTCCTGCGGTCAGAAGGCAGACAGCGCCCGCAGCGGCCCGGCTACGTGCTGCCGCTGGGTCGACCCCTCTCGCGCGAGGACTGGCAATCGACGCAGATGGATCGTGGCTGGAACCTCCTGCCCCCTGCCCTGAGCGAACTAGCGATTACCGCCGTTGATGGCGGATTCGACCTGCATTACCATACACTCGACGGACTCGATCAGGTCGCGGCGCAGATCGCTTTCGACTTTCCCGCCGGGGGGTTGTGGGAAACGGGTGACACGCTGCTGACCACACAGCCCGGACAGGTTATTTTCCTCAAGCGCGGCGCGGGGCGGATGCGCTTTGGCGATGATGTCATCGAAATCAGCCCCGGCGCGCACGCTCATACCTACCAGCAGATGCGCCATGCCGAACCGCCCGGCCCTGACCAGTGCCGCATCCTGCTGACGTTTGTCACCCCTGTCGATCACCGGTTTTCGCTGCGTGTCTTCAGCGGCCTGAAACCATGATTCAGACAAAATAGACAAAAATGAGCAGTTCGCCAAGCTGGACGTGATCGCCTGAGCGCAGCGGGTGAGGCTGGCGCGCTGTCAGACGGTTGCCGTTCACCCATGTTCCGTTAGAACTGCCCAGGTCTTCGATAGTGTAGCCGTTTCCGTTGTAGCCAATCCGGGCGTGCTGGCGGGAGACCCCCAGCGAAAATGCATGGTACTGGCTCAGGTCGATCAATGGATTGGATGTAGGGGCGTCGGCGCTGCGGCCCAGCACCACCGGCTGTCCGCCCGGATACCGGATCGGTTGCTGATCCTGCGCCCCGGCCACATACAGGTACATTGTGCCGGCCTCAAATTCTGATGTATGGGCAGGTGGCTGCTGAATGTCGTGCAGTGTCTCTGCGCTTTTCCAGATCGTCGTTTCAAGGCCGAGAGGTTTGCCACAGTGACCGCAGACTTTGATGTCGGAGGGAATGGTCTGCTGGCAGTAAGGGCATGTAAGCTGGTCTGTCATGGATGTTTGCCCCCGCCGCTTCTACCCGGCTGATATGGTGGCAGGCACATGACACATCAGACCAGAGAGTCCCGGTATTGACCACGCTGCCCGCCCGCAGCCAAATCGAATTCAGATACTGCTAAAATTACAACACTACTTCATAATACAACAACTTTTTGTCAAGTTCGTAAAAATCAGCGGAGAACCCGGCCAAAGCGCCTGACAGACGCGCCAGCTTCAGCCCCGCGTACACCGGGCCGAACCCACCGTTTGCTCTCAGCCACAGCCGAGCCTGTGCAGTTTTACCCCACCCCAACCAGCGATAGTTCCTCGGCGAAGTGGCAGGAAACCCAGTGGTCGGGTTCCAGTTCGCGCCATTCCGGGGTCTTTTCTTTGCAGATGTCCTGCGCAAAGCGGCAGCGCGGGTGGAAATGACAGCCCGGCGGCGGATTTGCCGGGTTAGGCACATCCCCGGTCAGAATCACGCGGATGCCTTCCCGATCTGGGTCTGTCGAAGGCACGGCGGAAAGCAGGGCCTCAGTATAGGGATGCAGCGGATTGGTATACAGCCGTTCCGAATCAGCCAGTTCGACCACCCGCCCCAGATACATCACGGCGATACGATCACTGATATGCTCGACTACGGCCAGATCATGAGCGATGAACAGGTAGGTCAGGCCAAACTCCGTCTGCAACTCCTTGAGCAGATTAATCACCTGCGCCTGAATCGACACATCCAGCGCCGACACCGGCTCATCGCAGACGATCAGGCGGGGGTTAAGCGCCAGAGCGCGGGCGATGCCGATTCGCTGGCGCTGTCCGCCGCTGAAAGCATTGGGATAGCGGTTCATGTATTCCGGACGCAGGCCAACCCGGCGCAGCAGTTCACTCACCCGAAACTTGAGTTCGTCGCTGCTCAGTTTTTCGTGGACTTGCAGCGGTTCACTCACGATGTCCAGCACCGTCATGCGCGGGTTGAGCGACGAAAACGGGTCCTGAAAGATGATCTGCATATCACGGCGGATCGCTTTCATCTCGCGGCTGTCCAGTTGCAGCACATCGACCATCGTTCCGTTGCGCCGGAACAGCACCTTGCCGGCGGTTGGTTCGTAAGCGCGCAGAATCGCCCGCCCGGTAGTCGTCTTGCCACAGCCAGACTCCCCTACCAGCCCCAGAGTCTCGCCCTCGCGGATGAACAGATTCACCCCATCCACCGCGTACACATAACCCACCACCCGCCGCAGCAGGCCGCGCCGGATCGGAAAGTGCATCTTCAGGTCCTGCACATCGAGCAAAACCGGTCTTGTGTCTTCCATCGGTCTTTTGTCGCTATCCTGTTTCACAAAAATCGCTCTTTCCAGTAAGTACCTCGATTTCCCGCTGCCGGGCATTCATGTTCTATGAGAAGGTAACTCTGACTCCGCCCTACAGATACAGCGTACACCGCACCCAGTGCCCCGGCTCGATCTCGACCAGCGGAACTGGCTGCTGACACAGCGCCGACTTGTTGGCCGGGCAGCGCGGGTAAAAAGCACACCCCGGCGGCACACTGAACGGATCGGGAACCATGCCGGGGATGGGACTCAGGGTGCGTTTGACGTTGCGCCCCATCGACGGCACGGATTGCAGCAGGCCGATGGTGTACGGGTGCATCGGGCGTTTGAACAGCGTTTTGCGATCCGCCACCTCGACCACCTTGCCCATATACATCACCGCCACCCGGTCCGCCATCTCGTTGATAACGCCCAGGTTATGGGTAATCATCAGAATGGCCGAACCGAACTGCTCTTGCAGCCGCCGCATCAAATCCAGAATCTGCGCCTGAATCGTCACGTCGAGCGCGGTGGTTGGCTCGTCGGCAATCAGCAGCAGCGGATTGCACGACAGCGCCATCGCAATCATCGCCCGCTGGCGCATCCCGCCGGAAAACTGGTGCGGATACGAATTCGCCATCTCGCGGGCGTTGCCAATGCGTACCGCTGACAGCATCTCGACGGCGCGTTCGACAGCCTCCTGCTTGCTGACTTTCTGATGCAGTTCAATCGCCTCGCCAATCTGGTCGCCAATCGTGTGCAGCGGCGACAGTGAAGTCATTGGCTCCTGAAAGATCATGGCAATTTCGTTGCCGCGAATCTCGCGGATCAGATCGCCTTCCGGGTTGAGCGATGTCATATCAATTTCCTTGCCGCTGCGCCGCCGGAAGTGAATGCTGCCGCCGTGAATGCGGGAAACACGCTTGGGCAGCAGCCGCATGATGCTGTGCGCGGTGACGCTCTTGCCGCTGCCGCTTTCGCCCACCAGCCCCAGTGTTTCGCCGTTGCGAATTTCCAGATCGACGCCATCCACCGCCCGCACCACACCATCGAGCGTATGGAAATAGGTTTTCAGATCGCGGATTTCGAGGACATTTTCAGCGTTCATGGACTCCGCTCAGACCGTGTAGGGGTCGGACGCATCACGCAGCCCGTCACCGAGAAAGCTGAAGGCCAGAATGATGACGATCATAAACAGGGCCGGATAAAACACCCAGGGATACAGCGCCAGCGACTGCACATTCTGCGATTCCTGCAGCAGCACGCCCCAGCTTGTCAGCGGCGCACGCAGCCCCAGGCCCAGAAAGCTCAGGGACGTTTCCGCCAGAATCATCGTGGGCAGCGCCAGAGTCGTCACCACGATAATCTGGCTGATGGACGCCGGGATCAGGTGGCGAAAGATGATGCGCCAGTCGCTGGCCCCAACCAGTTTCGCCGCCATGACATAATCCGTCTGCCGCAGCGCCAGCACCTGCCCGCGTAGCTGCCGTGCCAGCCATGTCCAGCCGATCAGCGACAGGATCAAAGTCACGGCGAAATAGGTTTGCAAGGGCGGCCAGTTCGTTGGCAGCGCCGCCGACAGCGCCATCCACAGCGGAATCGATGGAAAGGCGCGTACCAGCTCGATCACGCGCTGAATCACCTCGTCGATCCACCCGCCGTAATAGCCGGAAGCCACGCCCAGCACCGTGCCGATAAACAGGCTCATGGCAACGCCCGCCAGCCCGACCGTCAGCGAAATCTGCGCGCCATACACAATGCGGGTGAACATATCGCGCCCCTGCCGGTCCGTACCCAGCAGGCTGACAACGCCATCGCCCGCCGTAAACAGGTGCAGGTCGCTTTCAAACAGGCCGAACACGGAATAGGGGACGCCCCGCGAGAAAAACTGAATCGGGTATTTTTCCTCGCAATTGGGGGTGTAGGTCCGGCGCAGGGAGGCATCAAATTCGGCATTGATGCCGCAGACATGCGGGCGGAACGAGCCTTCGTCGAACAGGTAAACCGGCTGCGGCGGCAAATACAGATACTGGGTGAAGCGAGTCGTCAGTGTGTAGGGCGCGACAAACTGGCCGAACAGCGCGGCAAGATAATACAGCAGCACGATCAGCCCGCCAATAATCGCGGCCCGGTTGCGCCGGAACCGACGCCACATCATGACATACTGGGAGGAAGCAAATTTCGCCTCCTCGGCGCTCAGGGTGCGGGCCGTCGCCTCTGCTTCGCTGACCTCATCAGCCAGCCGAGCATACGCCTGACGAATCTCCTGAGACTGTCGTTGAAGTCTATCGTCTGCAGCGGTCATGTATACACAATCCTCGGATCAAGCCACGCCAGGGTCACATCGGCGAACAGGTTCGCCACAAGCTGCATTAGGGCCATCATCATCAGAAATGTCCCGGCCAGAAACATATCCTGACTCAACAGCGAGCGCAGAAACAGCGGGCCGGTGGTTGGCACAGCCAGCACCACGCCGATCAGAATCGATGACGAAATGATCTTCGGCACTTCCATCGCCATCACACTAACAACCGGGTTTAGCGCGGAACGGACTGCATATTTGTTGATGACCTTCGGTTCCTTCAACCCTTTGGCGCGTGCCGTCGTAATATACTGCTGGCTGAGGACATCCAGCATCCCGCTGCGCATAATCCGCATCAACTGGGCGGTACTCGCCAGGCCCAGAATCAGCGCCGGCGGGACAAAATGCGCCAGATAATCCAGCACTTTTGCCACACTCAGCGGCGCATTCTGGAATTCGGGCGATTGAATGCCGGTCACCGGAATACGCAGGATCACTGCACCCACATACAGCCACATCAGCGCCATCAGAAAGCCGGGAATCGACAAACCCAGAAACGCCAGCGCCGACAGCAGGTTATCCCCCAGCGAATACTGGTGCGTCGCCGAATATACACCAATGGGAATGGCAAGGACGAACATAATCACCAGCGAAGCTGTCCCCAGCAGGATGGTATACCCCATCCGATCCGCAATCAGCGGCCACACCGGGCTGTTCCATTCAAACGAGTAGCCGAAATCCCCAACCAGAAAGCCGTCAATCCAGTTGATATACTGCTCGATAAACGGCCTGTCGAGGCCATAATTAGCGCGCAGCAGTTCAGCCAGTTCATCCGTCATGCCGCCTCCGGTTTCGGCGGTAGCTGCCTGGAGCGTGGTCAGAAAGTCGCCCGGCGGCAGCTGGATGATGGCAAATGACACAAACGATACAGCAATCAGCATCGGAAGCATGAGGCCGATGCGCCTCAGGATAAATGTAGTCATGCAGTGTGCCTCAATCACATCTCACGGCAGGGCCATAACGATAGTCCTGTCGGCTGTGCAGGGGAGGGCTTTGACTGCTCCCTCCCCCGCCCTGTGTCAGGGGCGCAGCGTACTGCGCCCCGCCTGAGTCATCCGGTCAGTCGCTCGAAAAATACCAGTGAGCCGGGTCCAGTGTACCGGGCGACATGATGATCCAGTCCGCCGTATGGTGTTCCGCCACATTATGGAAATTGTTCTTGACAATCACCGGAGCAGGAACCAGGCCAACCAGACCGATAGACCACAGATTTTCCGTCGCCATACGGACGATCTGTTTGCCGATTTCCACCTGTCTGGCCTCATCAGCAGTGACCTTATATTCATCGTAGAGGTCCATGGCCTGCCGGAACAGCTCAGTGGGTTCCTCGCCCAGTTGACCGCCCGTCTTGTACCACGTGCCAAATGCCGGGGCCATCCACGAGCGTTCGTCAAACGGGAACTGGTAAATCGGGTCGACCATCGGCGTCAGGCCGCGATCCAGGCCCCAGGTCGCAATCATGACTTCATTGGCGCCGGCTTTCGGCCAGTAGATGTCGCGGGTCGAGGAGCGCACTTCGGTTCGCATCCCGATAGCGTTCCAGTTTTCCGCCACCAGTTCCAGCGCATCCAGGCGCGGCCCGCCGGTCTGCTCAGTTTCAATCACCAGCTCGATACTGCGCCCATCCTCAAAGGTGCGGAAACCATCGCCGCCCACAGGCAGGCCGATGCTATCCAGCAGAGCTATCGCCTTATCCGGGTCATATTCCGCATTCACGGCTTCCCATTCGGGGTCGTAGTACGGGGAATCCGGCACAACGGTTGATGTGCGCGGCACACCCTGACCCAGCGCGGCGACCTGATTGATAGTGTCGCGGTCAATGGCGACGGACATCGCCTGACGGAATTCGAGCTTCTGGAACAGTTCGCGGTACTGCAAATCGCCATAGCTCTGGTTGAAGAAAAGCGCATGGGCTGCGGCAGAAGCTGCCGGCCACAGCAGCACATGATAGTTGCCTGCCTCGGCATTCTCCAGCATGACCGGGTAGTTGCCAAGCTGCAAGCCGCGTGTCTGCATATCGATTTCACCGGCAATCGCCAGCACGTTAATTGCGTCGTTGTTTTCCACCAGAGTGAACCGCTGCCCGTCGATATAAGGAAGCTGGTTGCCCTCCGGGTCAACCTTCCAGTAGTAGGGGTTGCGCTCAGTCAGCAGTTCCGTCGCGCCCGGCTGCCACTGCGAAACCTTCCAGGCCCACATCACCGGACGTTCGGGGTTAAAGTCGTTGGCCTTTTCCTCGAAAGTCTGGTAATCACCGGTTTCGCTGTAGGCCGGATGGAATTGTTCGAGATAGTGTTTGGGCGCGAAGAACCCGAACCGCTCGAACGCCAGCGGCCACTGATGCCCGTGAAATGCCAGACCCACCGACAGCGCCAGACCATTCGGCCCTGCAAACTTGAGCTTAATGGTGTAATCATCGATCTTCTCAAGCTCCATCGGCTGGCCGTTCACCACCCATTCAGCGTGAATGGCCGGGGTGATGTTGGTGTCGGTCTCAATTGCTTCCCACCAGAAGATCACGTCGTCCACGGTCCAGGGCACGCCATCAGACCACTTCAGACCTTCGCGGAAGAACAGGGTCAATTCGGTATTGTCCTCGTTCCACTCCCAGCGTTCGGCCAGGCCGGGCTGGATGCCATCCGCCGGGTTGCGCGGCCAGCGCAGCACCGGGTCATAAACCGTGCGTCCGTAAGCGTGGAAGTCAGCAATGCCGGTGAACGCACGCCGCCAGATACCGCCATATTCGCCAATACTCTCGATTGGTTCCACCACCAGCGGGTTGGCCGGCAGGCGTTCCTCGACCGGCGGCAGTTCCCCGGCGGCCACCCGTTCCGCCAGCATCGGGGCTTCGTTATATGTCATCTCCTGCGCACCCAGCGGGGCAGCGACCAGCAGCGCCATCAGGACGGAAAGGATCAGTAATCTCGCAAAATTTCTCTTGTGTAACATAATCTCCTGCCTTATCCCTATTGGACAATCTGTCTGCTTACGTTCGTTCAATCACTCGCTTCGTACACCTCCTTACAGGTAATTCAGGGCAATGGCCTGCCCTTTTGCCAGATGATGATCCAGCAGATCGGCGCCCCGATCCGCATCGCCAGCCAGCATCGCTTCCAGAATCTGCAAATGCTCATCGGCCATCGTCGACAGGTGCGAGGCCGGGATGCCGCTGGAATACACCCACCGCCGAATCCATGCGCCTCTGGAAACGACCTTGGTCACCATTTCGCACAGGACTGCATTCCCGCTCATCTCGCAGATGCTCTGATGCAGGTGGGTATCCGCGTTGATATGGTATTCGAGGGTATCGGAATCGATTGTCTGATGGTTGGCCTGAAGCCGCTGCCATGTCGCGCACAACTGGTCAATGCGCGTCCGGTCCAGATGAGTAATCGCCAGCCGCAGCGCCACCGGTTCGAGTGCGCGCCGGACCACAAAGACATCTTCGATATATTTGCCGTTAATCTGGATCACCTGATAGCCGCTGGTTTTGCCATACTCGACCAGCCCTTCAGCAACCAGCAGGTGAAAGGCATCCCGCACCGGACTGCGGCTGACGCCTAGCTGTTCGGCAATCTCCCCGACACCGAGGCGGGTTCCGGGGGGAATATCCATTTTATAAATATGGCCCAAAAGATGCTCAAACACCTGCTGGCCCAGATTGGCCCTCACAGGCTTAAAATCTAAGTTCAAAAGTCTCTATCCTTCGGTATGCGCAGATACCGCATTTCGTATATGATATAGGATAGCGACGAATAATATGAAACGCAAATGAGAATCGTTGCAGTCGGACCTGCGATATTCTGGCACAATCTACCAGACCCGCACCTCAAACCTTGCGAGATAGCCTGATCGTGCCGACTTTTGCGCAATTATCCGTTATCGAGTTTCTGAAGCTGCTGGCCCGTATCGTGCTGTGGTTGGAGCCGCTGGCGTTGGCGCTGATGACGCTGGCCTTCTGGTATCCAACCCCGGCCCGGCTCGACTGGCTGTGGCTGCTGTGGCTGCTCCCCCTGATTCTGGCGGCGCGGTATATCGCGCATGAACGGCTCATCACCCGCACGCCGCTGGATGGCTGGTTTCTGGCGTTCCTCGTGCTCGGTGCGCTCAATGTGTATATCGCGCCCTACACGCGCGGCTTGCTGATGCTGGCGCGGCCCCTGCTGGGGATGGCGCTTTATTACGCCATGATTGAGTCGGCGCGGGTATCAGGCCGGATGCGTGGGCCATTACAGGCGGTTACGATGCTGGGGCTGCTGGTGGGTGTGCTGGCGATTGGCTCGACCCAATGGTCCAACAAGGCCCCGGCGCTGGATGCGCTGATAGCGGCCATGCCGACTTTGCGCGGCTTCCCCGGCGCGGAAAGCGGCTTCAACGCCAATGAAATGGCCGGGGCGCTGGCGTGGCTGGTTCCACTGATGGCCGGGCTGGCGCTGTATCGCTGGCAGCAGCGGCAGCCGCGCTGGGCGGTGATAGCGGCGTTTGTGCTGCTGTTCACGGCGCTGTTTTTAGGGCAGGGTCGCGCGGCGATTATCGGGGTTTTTCTGGCGCTGCTGCTGCTGATCCCGCTGTTGATAAGGCGCAATCTGATGCGCGGGCTGGCCTTTGCTGCCCTGGCGCTGATGATTGCGGCACAGGTCGGGGTGTCGATCAGTTTCGCGCAGCAGCAGATCGAGCAGGTGGAAGCTGCGGCCAGCACCGGCACGAATGCGGAGCCGGTTCAGCTTCGTGACGCCCAGACGATTGAAGCGCGGCTGCAAATCTGGTCGAGCGCGCTGGCGATCCTGCGCGATTATCCGCTGACCGGGGTGGGACTGTCGATGTTCCGCGATGGGCGGGTGCGGGCCGATTATCCGGTCCCGATGCTGGAAGGGCGCATCCTGCCCCACGCCCATAACGAACTGCTGCAAGTTGCCAGCGATATGGGCCTGCCGGGGTTGATCGTCTACGCCGGCATCCATGCAGCCGCGGGGTATATGCTGCTGCAAAGCTGGCGGCGCGGCGATGGGCTGGCGCGGGCGGTCAGCGCAGCGGTGGCCGGGGGGCTGCTGGCGCATACGATCTACGGCCTGGCCGACGCCATTACGCTGTGGGATCGCTTCGCCTTTGTGTTCTGGATGCTGCTGGGTTTGACCGGGGCGCAGTATACGCTGGTGCAGCAGAATGCGAACAGTCGTTGACATATTTTGTCAGGATTTTGCTTTACCCTGAAAAAAAAGAAGCCGGAGGAAAAATGACCGATCAGGAAGAAATTTACGACAGCCCAACCGGTTGGGTCGCTCAACACATTCGTGATTATGTCGAAACCGATGGCCGCAAGGGGCACAAATGGCGCGGCGTGGATACGCTGCTGCTCACCACACGGGGCCGGAAGTCCGGCAAACTACGTCGTACAGCCCTGATCTACGGGAAGGATGGCGACAACTATATCGTGGTGGCCTCGCGCGGCGGGCACCCCAGTCACCCCGCCTGGTATCTCAACCTGGTTGCCAACCCGGAAGTGATGGTGCAGGTGGGCGCGGATAAGTTCAAGGCGCGGGCCCAAACTGTTACCGGCGCGGACAAGGCGCGGCTGTGGCGGCTGATGACTGCAATCTGGCCGGACTACGACAACTATCAGGCGAAAACGCAGCGCGAAATCCCGGTGGTGGTGCTGACCCCGGTGGAATAATACCTCGGCCCACACCAGAGACGCTGGCGCGGCGTCAGTTGGTTTCGTAGCTGCTGGCGAGATCAACCAGCTTGTTCACCGTCGCCCAGTTTCTTCCGGTTCCGGGGAGCTTCAGCGTTTTTTCGATCAGCGTGTTGCTGAGTTTGGATCGGCCTATACCATCGGCGTAATAAAGAAACAGCTCCCGCCCGCTGAGGTGCATTTCTTCTGGTCCGGTATGCGCCTGCTGTAATTGCTCCACAGCCGCCGCATCGGGAGCAGCGGCAAAAAACATAACCAGCAGTCTGGCAGGGTCGTGGTCCGCTGCGAACGGATTCCGGGCGACGACATCATGCCATTCTGCCGCCGTGCGCATGAACACGCGGACATCAAACCCAAAATGCTGTTCGATGCCTGCCTCAATCTGCCGGGCCAGTTCGGCTGGGACGTTCAACGTCGACTCGAACACAACGTTCCCGCTTTGCAGCAGCGTCTGCGGGCGCAGCAGCCCAAATGATTCGTAGACCTCTCGCAGCGCCGCCATTTTGATTTTTTTGTTCCCGCCCACGTTGATGCCGCGCAGCAGTGACACATAAACCGGCATTGTGCTGATCCTCTGTATATACCGCCCCGATTTCTCCCTTACTATAGCACATTTGAGCGAAGCCGGGCAGCATGGCTTCATCCAATTGGGGGTGCTGTTGGCGAATTAATCTACGCTGCCCCTATCGTGCATTTAACCCCCTCCGTCTGCCTACGGCAGCCCCCTCCCCCGAATTCTGCGCAGCGTCCCTGTGGGGCGGGGGAGGCCGGGTGGGGGTGGTGCGGAAACATACGTTCAAAGATGAGTTCGCCAACAACATCATTAGGTTGAAGGGTCTGCCAGAGCCTGCTATAGTCTGTAGCGGATAGATAGGAAGCAAAGAGCGGCTCATGTTAACTGAAATTACCACACGCATCCCCCCACTGGCGACGGTGCGGCGGCGCTTGCCAGCCGGTGAGCCGGTAGACATCGACGCCACACTCAGCCGCGAATGGCAGCGCCTGAATCTGGCTGACCAGGTGCGGGGCAAACGCATCGCCATCGGCATTGGCAGCCGGGGGGTAGCGGGTGTGGTGACGATTGCGCGCCGGCTGGTGGCGCTGGTGCGCGACAGCGGCGGCGAACCGTTCATCGTCCCGGCGATGGGCAGTCACGGCGGGGCCACACCGGAAGGCCAGATCGAGGTGCTGGCCGGTTTGGGCGTGACCGAGGCCAGTGCCGGCTGCCCGGTGCGGGCCACGATGGAAACGGTTGTCCTTGGCGAAACGGCGGATGGTTTCCCACTGCATTTTGATCGTTATGCGGCGGAGGCCGACGGCCTTATCATCGCCAACCGGGTGAAGATTCACACCGATTTTCATGGCCCGCACGAAAGCGGCCTGCTCAAGATGCTGGCAATCGGCCTGGGTAAAGAGAACGGCGCGGCCCGCATCCACAGCTACGGCGTTCACGGCCTGCGCGATATCATGCCGGAAGTGGCGCGGGCGCTGCTGCCGAAGATCAATCTGGTGGCGGGGATAGCGACGGTAGAGGATGGCTATCACCGCCCGGTGCTGCTGGAAGTGCTGCGACCTGATAACCTGATCGAGCGCGAACAGGCGCTGCTGGATGAAGCGCGGCGGCTGATGCCGCGCCTGCCGGTGGATGACATCGATGTGCTGATCGTCGATCTGATGGGCAAGGACATCAGCGGGGCGGGGATGGACACCAACGTCATCGGGCGCTGGCGCATTGCGGGCGAGCCGGAACCGGATGCGCCGCGTGTGAAGGCGCTGGTGGTGCTCGACCTGACCGAGGCTTCGCATGGCAACGCGACAGGTGTGGGGCTGGCGGATTTCACCACGCGGCGGCTGCTAGACAAGATCGACTTTCCTGTTTTCACCAAGAATATCTTTACCAGCGGTTTTCCGCTGCGGGGGTATATCCCGCTGGTGTATGAAACGGACGAGGCGGCTATCGATGCGGCGCTGACCCACGTGTTCCGGGCCAACCCGTCGGGGCGTGGGTCGGCGCGGGTGATGCGCATTCGCAGCACGCTCGATCTGGAAACGGTGCAGGTATCGCCAAGTCTGCTCGACGAGGTGCGGGCCAGCGAGGGCTTCATCGAGGCTGACGAGCCGCGCTCGCTGGAATTTCGGGATGGGTCGCTGCTTTGAGTGTCCTAATTTACGGCGAAATCAGCAGGTAGTGCTGGAAGTAGCCGTACTTGCGCCCGTGTTCCCACGTAATTTGGTTGTCTTCGCCGCTGCGGTTGCCGGGGTCGTCGATCACAAAGCCATCCTCGCTGACCGATTGCAGCCGGACAAAGTGATTTTCCAGATTGACCATTACCTGAAAACCGGAGTCAATCGCCTGCTGCATGGTGGGGATGACGCTGGCTTTATACTCCTCCAGCGGAACCAATTCCTCCGCGCCGCCTTCTTCGCCCAGCGTTTCGTACAGCGCCTTGATATTTTCGTACTTCTTGATATTGTTCTCAAGCTGCTTGATCGGATCATCCTTGCCTTTGCCATCGAAGAGGGCGGCCAGCTTCTGCGGCGGCTTATCCGGCTTTTTACGGTCGGCTGAGATCGCTTTGTTCAATGTTGCGATCATGGCCTTAAGTTCGTTTTGGCGACCTTTGTGTTCCTTCGGCACAGCCGTCGCAATGTCCTGAAGCCCTTTGATGACTTCGTCGGCTTTGGCCTGAAATTTCGTGTCAAAGAAACGCGGCTTGGCGGAGTCGGTGGGGTTGGGCTGGCCAAACTCCGCCTGGAGCGCCTCAAGCTGCGTTTTCGCCTGATTGTCGATGTCGGTCCAGGCGTCCACGTTGGCGATGAATTGCAGGCGCCGCTTTTCGGTAGCAGCCGCGACAAACTGCTTTGCATAGGCTTTCTTTTCGTCGCCCTCCAAACCCTTGTATGTGGCGTCGTCTTTCAACGCCTTATAGGCCTCTGACTCGGCAGGCCGATACAGCACGCCAATCGCGTCGAGCTTCGACGTGAATTTGGTGCTGAGGAAGAAGCGTTCATGTTCGCCTTTTTTGTTTTTTCTTTCTTCGCCCTTGATGTCCACGACCTTGAGGCCAAAGCTGCGCGCCACATCGGTGATGAAACCATGCGAGGTGATGCTTGCGGCAGCTTTGTCGCGGCTGCCTGTCATATCAATCGCCACCAGTTGCAGGAAATCGGGCAGCCGTAAACTGGTCAGGTCTTCGGGTGAGGTATTGTTCTTGCCCAGCACATCGTTATATTCCCCGGCCAGGCTCTGAAGTCTGGTGAGGTCGCCGGTGTAATCTTTGGCGGATTTACCCAGCGCCTCCAGCATCATCGACATGACCGTCATGTTGCAGGTGCGCCCTGCGGCGGCGGTCTTGTCACGGTACAGAATATTGGCGTTCATTCCCTGCGCATAAAATATCGTGTGGGCGTTCAACTGCCGGTTCAGATATGCCTTGACACGCTGCATCTCGGCAGCGCCGCCGGGGAATTCGGCTTCGGTCAGGGCGGCCACCTGCTCACGCGCTGTCGCCATCACGGCGCGCGCAGCATTGCGGCTCTCTTCCATCTTGCCCATTTTGATCTGGCGTTCTTCTTCTTTGGCCGCTTTTTCGGCCTTTTTCGCTTTGCTGACGGCGCGTTCAGCCGCCTTAACGTTGTCTTCCGTCTCTTTATAGGTCTTAAATGCCTGCTTGACCGGGTTCAAGATGCGGCCCACTGCCGGATGCCCACTCACAGCGGGATCATCGGCGGTCGTGGTAGCTGTGCTGCCTGCGGGCGCAGGTTCGTCGGAGGTTGTCGTTTCAGCCGCCGGGGATGGTGCGCCGGGCGGCGATTCGGCCTGATTACCGGCCAGACTCCGCGACGTTTTCGGCCCCAGAATGCCATCGACCTGCCCTTCCGGCAGTTTGAGCGTGAAGTGCTGGTAAGCAGCCACTTCGTCGGCAAAGTCGTTATACTGGCCCGCATCCCACAGTGCTTTAAGTTCAGGCGTAAACGGCCAGCCCGGTTTGGGCGGGTGACTGGCGTAATACTGATTTTTAGGCAGCGCCTTGTTGTGCAGTTCTTCCCCGCCCAGATACATCCCCTGTTCGATCACGATTTCTTCCGGTTCGCCGGCAGTGGGTGGAGCCTGATCTTCAACGGCAGCCGGGGCAGGAGGAGGAGAAGCAGCCGGGGTGTCAGGATCACGCTGGATCAGGCCGGTCTTGCGGCTGATGTAACCATCGGACAGCAGGCGCTGCACCCGATGATTACCGATCAGGCGCTGCAATTGCACGATATTTGTCTGAAGCGCGGTTTCCATGACCGCATGTGGCGCTCTTGTGGCGGTTGTGTCCGGTGCAGGATGCGGGCTGTGTTCTTCTTTGGCCTCGGTGTGCCGCTTGCGTTGCAGTCGTCTCAAGCCCATGACCGGTCTCCTGTAAGCACCAAACACACGGACGGAGTGCCTTGAACACCACTATACTTGCATACCACTATAATATGAAACTGCCACAAAGCTACAACCTGGATTACCAATCCAAAAAATTCTGCATGGCATCTGTTTCCGATCCTATCCTATGCCATTTGCGCAGAGAAAACGCCGAGAGTCAATGGACTCGAAAGTCCCGTCTCAAATAGGATATACTTCAGGCTGCTACACATTTTTTGAGAGGAAATATTATGCCCACGTATCCAGACGGAGTCGAAATCACCGGGTCAGTGACACCGGAATTCGCTGAAATTTTGACACCTGAAGCGGTGGCTTTTGTGGCAAAGCTGGCGCGCGAATTCACCGGCCGGCGCGACGAATTGTTGCAGCGGCGCAGGGAACGGCAGGCAGCTATCGACGCCGGGGCCATGCTCGACTTTCTGCCGGAAACGAAGCATATTCGCGAAAGTGACTGGAAGGTCGCGCCCATCCCCGCCGACTTGCAGGATCGCCGCACCGAGATCACCGGGCCGACAGATCGCAAGATGGTAATCAACGCGCTCAACAGCGGGGCGAAGGTGTTCATGGCGGATTTCGAGGACGCTAATTCGCCAACGTGGTTCAACATGGTCGATGGTCAGATCAACATGCGCGACGCCGTGCGCCGGACGATCACCTTCACCAACCCCGATGGCCGCTTTTATCAACTGAATGAGCAGACGGCAACGCTGCTGGTGCGCCCACGCGGCTGGCATCTGAACGAGAAACACTTCATCGTCGATGGCAAAGCCGTTCCTGGCGGGTTGTTCGATTTCGGCCTGTTCTTCTTCCACAATGCACGCGAACTGCTGGAACGAGGCAGCGGGCCGTATTTTTACCTGCCCAAGCTGGAAAGCCACCTCGAGGCACGTCTGTGGAATGACGTGTTTAATATGGCCCAGGACGAACTTGGCGTGCCGCGCGGCAGTATCCGGGCGACGGTGCTGATCGAAACGATCAAAGCGACGTTCGAGACTGACGAGATTCTCTACGAACTGCGCGATCATTCCGGCGGCCTGAACTGCGGTCGCTGGGATTACATCTTCAGCTACATCAAGACCTTCAGCCAGCGGCCCGACTTCATCCTGCCGGATCGGGCGCAGGTGACGATGACCGTGCCCTTCATGCGCAATTACACGCTTAACGTGATTAAGGTGTGCCACCGGCGCGGCATCCACGCGATGGGCGGCATGGCGGCGCAGATTCCCATCCGCAGCGACCCGCAGGTCAACGAGCAGGCACTGGAAAAGGTGCGGCAGGACAAGCTGCGCGAGGTACAGGACGGCCACGATGGGACGTGGGTGGCGCATCCGGGGCTGGTTCCGGTGGCGCAGGCAGTCTTCGACGAATTTATGCCGCAGCCCAACCAGATCGACCGCCAGCGCGACGATGTGAACGTCACCGCCAGCGATTTGCTGACGCCGAGCGAAGGCACGATCACCGAACACGGCGTGCGCTGGAATTTGAAGGTCGGTATTCAGTATCTTGAAGCGTGGCTGGGGGGCAACGGCTGCGTGCCGCTGTACTACCTGATGGAAGACGCAGCAACGGCGGAGATCAGCCGGGCGCAGGTGTGGCAGTGGCTGCACCATAACGCGAAACTCGATGATGGCCGCCCCCTGACCGAGAGCCTGTACCGGCAGTTCCTCAGCGAAGAGATGGAGGCGATCCGGCAGGAAATCGGCGATGATCGGTTTGAAGGCGGGCATTTCGAGAAAGCGCGGGACCTGTTCGACCAGATGATCCGTAGCCCGCAGATGGTCGAGTTCCTGACGATTCCCGCCTACGACGAGATTGATTGATGCCCTTTCGATAAGGAGCTTCAAACCACAGCGTCGGGCAAGCGTAGGGTTCAGGTGGGCCGGGCATCCATTGTGCTGCGGCGAAAGTCGCATACACTGTAGAAATCAATGTCCATGATGATGAACCCGGTATGTATCAGGAAACGCAGTTACACCGTCCGATATCACCCAAACCTGCCGCTGCTCGTCCGCAGCAGCGCCCTCCGGCCCGAAAGCAGAAACGCTGGCTGCCCTATGCGGTCGTCGGTGGGGTGCTGGCGGGCGGCGCGGCGATGCTGGCCTGCGCGCTGACCCTGCTGCTGATTGTGGTGCTGGCAGACCGCGCCAACCGGATACCCGATGGCGTCACGGTGGCGGGAATCGATGTCAGCGGCCAGCAGATCGAGGCGGCGCAGCGCCAGCTTCAGCAGAGTCTGAGCGGCGCGACGGTCACGCTGGCAGACAACAACCGCACCCAATCGGTGAGGCTGAGCGATCTGGGAATCGGGGTGGATTACGCCGCCAGCGCCGAACGGGCGCAGCAGGCAGCGCCGGGATCCAACGTCATGCCGGTGTATCAGATCGATCTGGTTCAGACGCAGTCGGCGCTGGTGAATCTGAGCGAGCATTTTAATATCGAACCGGTCTGGGGAAACCCGCCGCAGATGGGCCGCGCACTGGAAATTCCCGTACTGCTGGAACGGCTGCGCTCCAATCTGGAAGGCGAACTGGCAGATGGCGTCATCGAACTGCCGATGATCGTGATTGAGCCGCCGGAACCAGAGGCCCTGACCACCGCAAATTACAACGGCCCTACGACCATCCATGTAGTGGAGAAAGGGCAGGAACTCGGCCTGATCTCCAAGCAGTACAACGTCCCGATTGCGGCCATTGTCAGCCTGAACGGCATCACCAACCCTGATCTGCTGTATGTCGGGCAGGAACTGATTATCCCGGCGGCGGGTGTCTATGTGCCCTCGGCGGCGGAAGCGCCGCCCCCGCCCACCAGCAGCGGCAAGGCAATTGTGGTATCGGTGGGCACGCAGCGGATTTACGCCTACGAAAACGGCCAGCTTGTTCGTTCGCACCTGGTTTCCACCGGCCTGCCCAAAACGCCGACGCTGCTGGGCGATTACAGCATCTATGTGAAGCACGTGGCGACGGACATGCGCGGGCCGGATTATTTCCTGCCGCAGGTTCCTTATACGATGTACTATCACCGGGGTTATGGCATTCACGGCACGTACTGGCACAACGCCTTTGGCCGTCCGATGAGTCACGGCTGCGTCAACCTGCCGGTGCATGAGGCGGAATGGTTCTTCAACTGGGCGCAGGTGGGCACGCCGGTGCGGGTGGTCGCCTGAGTCCAGCGCCAAGCGCCAAGGCAAGACAGCAATTAGCTATTGAACACCGGGCAAGGGCGCATCATGCTACGCACAGCAGCACAGGCGTAATGTCGATGTGGATTTCGCTACAGGCTGACCACACGCGCCTTGCCCGTGTAACCTTTGGTCGCGTTGCGTGTGTCCACCACTACCCGGCTGTGATCGACTACGTGCTGCCAGTCATAGACCTGATGATCGGTGACGATGACGACGGCGTCGGCGTTTTCCAGCAGCGCATCATTGTAGGTGGTGCTCTCCAGCGTGATTTCGCCCCCCATTTCGAGGTGAATGCTCGGCACGTAGGGATCATGATAGCTGACCAGTGCGCCCTTGGTCCGCAGTAGCCCGATAATATCCAGCGCCGGGCTTTCGCGCACATCGTCCACATCGCGCTTGTAGGCTGCACCGAGAATCAGCACCCGCGACCCCTTGACTGATTTGCAGTCATCGTTGAGCGCGTTCATCACCTTGTTGACCACATGCACCGGCATACTGGTGTTGACTTCACTCGCCAGTTCGATAAAGCGCGCCGTGTAGTTGAGCGTCTTCAGCTTCCAGCTCAGATAATGCGGGTCGATGGGGATGCAGTGGCCGCCCAGGCCCGGCCCCGGATAAAAGGGCATAAAGCCGAAGGGCTTGCTTTTGGCTGCTTCGATCACTTCCCACACGTTGACATCCAGCTTTTCGCACATCAACGCCACTTCGTTCACCAGCCCGATGTTCACCGCCCGGAAGGTATTTTCCAGCAGCTTGACCATCTCGGCTGCGGTCGGCGACGACACCGGAATCACCTGGTCGATTGCGGTGCCATACAGCGCCTGCGCTACTTCGGTACAGGCCGGAGTCACCCCGCCCACCACCTTGGGCGTGTTGCGCACCCGATACTTCTGGTTGCCGGGGTCGATGCGCTCAGGCGAAAACGCCGCAAAAACATTCTCGCCAATCCTGAAGCCGTTGTGCAGCAGTTTGGGCACGATAATCTCTTCCGTCGTGCCGGGGTAAGTGGTGCTTTCCAGCGTAATCAGCATCCCTTCATGAGCAATCTGAGCGACTGCCTCGACCGCCTGAATCACGTAGGACATATCCGGGTCCTTGGTCTTGCGCAGCGGCGTCGGCACGCAGATGATAATCGCATCCACTGACCGCAGATCGGCGTAATCCAGCGTCGCCGACAGCCGGCCCGCCTCAACCAGCGGCCTGAGTTCGTCGGTTGCAATATCGCCGATGTAACTCTCCCCAGAGTTGATCGATGTGACCTTGCGCTCGCTCACATCCAGTCCGATGACCTTGAAACCTACCTGAGCGAACGCCACCGCCAGCGGCAGCCCCACATACCCCAGACCAACGACCCCGATGGTTGCTTCGCGCTGCGCGATCTTATCCAGCAGCGATTCTTTTACGGACATGCGACCTCCGAATATCTCCAACCCGTTCTATCGTATACCTGTCCGGGATTGACCACAATATAGAAACGCCTGAGAACAAACAGGGACAGCCTCGTGGCTGCCCTGTGGAATACAAACCCTGAAACCGACGGCTACCGCTCGTTCGACTCGCGCTGGATCAGGCCGCGCTGCTGCAGGTATTCGATGATAGTGAGAGCATTTTCTTCGGGTGTCACCCCGACTGTGGTCAGCGTGATTTCCGGGTTCAGCGGCGGCTCGTAGGGGTCGTCGATGCCGGTAAAGTCCTTGATCTCGCCGGCGCGGGCTTTGGCGTACATGCCTTTGGTATCGCGCGCCTCGCAGACTTCCAGCGGCGTATCGACAAACACCTCGATAAAGCCATCGCCAATCAGGTTGCGCACGTCGTTGCGGGTGGCCCGGTAGGGGCTGACCGCCGCGCAGATGACGATACCGCCGTGCCGCACAATTTCTGACGCCACAAAGCCGATGCGGCGGATATTGATGTCCCGGTCTTCCTTGCTGAAACCCAGCCCCTTCGACAGATGGGTGCGCACGATGTCGCCATCCAGCACCGTGACCTGCCGCCCGTGTTCCAGCAGCATAACCGTCAGCACGTCGGCGGTGGTCGATTTGCCCGCGCCGCTGAGGCCCGTGAACCAGATGCAGGCTCCCTGCCGGTGACGCGGCGGGTAGGCTTCGCTCAGAATTTCCGCAACTTCTGGCCGGGTGAACCACTCCGGCAGTTTTTTGCCATTGCTCAGGTAATCCTCGCGCACCTGCGTGCCGGAAATATTCGCCGTGTGCGCGCCAGCCGGAATCTTGGTGATTTCCTCGTAACGCTGTTCATCAGCCAGATACACAAGCTGGCGGAAGGGAATAACCCGAACGCCGATTTCATCCTGATACTGCTGGACAAGTTCCTGCGCGTCGTATGGTCCGTAGAACGGATTGCCATGCGAATCCTTGCCCGGACCGGCATGATCGCGCCCGATAATCATGTGATTCGCGCCGTAATTGCGCCGGATAATCGTGTGCCACAGGGCTTCGCGCGGGCCGCCCATCCGCATCGCCAGCGGCAGCAGGGACAGCACCACCCGATCCGGGTCGTAGTAATTCTCCACCAGCGCCTTGTAGGCCCGCACACGAGTATAATGATCGACATCGCCCGGTTTGGTCATCCCGACCACCGGATGCAGCAGCAGCACACCATTCACTTCCTGCGTGGCGCGCTTGGTCAGTTCTTCGTGGGCGCGGTGCAGCGGATTGCGAGTCTGAAAGGCGACCACGTTGGGATAGCCGCATTGCTCCAGCATGGCGCGTGTTTCCAGCGGCGTGCGGCGCAGCGCCTTGAAGTCGTAATGAACCGGCAGTTGCAGCACCCGCAGTTTCCCGGCGATCTGGCGCGGCCCCCAGCGGTGCATTTCGGCCACCAGCGGATGCCGGGGATCGAGCGTGCCGAACACTTTTTGCGACACTTCGTCACGATCCCAGTCGTAAATTTCCTCGACTGTCATGATCGCCAGCACGTTGTTTTTGCGATCCCGCAGCACGATATCCTGATCGAGCGCAACCGGGCTGTCGTCATCCACCGGCAGCGTAATCGGCATCGGGAACAGAGTCCCATCGGCCAGCCGCATCTCATCCAGGACACGTTGATAATCAGCCTGCCGCATAAAACCATCCAGCGGCGAAAAACCACCTACAGCCAGCAGTTCCAGATCGCAGATCGAACGCTCCGAAAGCTGTATCGAAGGCAGAGTTGCGGCATAAGCTTTCAATTCCTCAAGCTCGTCAGACGGCACGAGCAGATTGACGAGTTTCCCCCCATAGGGTGCGATGAGCTGGGTGCTGCTGTTCATTGATGACTCCTGCTTGCACTGGTGTGGACGTAGAGCTACCTAGATTGTATGTTTGACCAAATAAAAGTTTCCAACAAAAAAGAGACTGACACAAGGCCAAATTACATCATTCCACTAAGAAAGTACGCTGTGATCGCGCCGGGTCGCGTAATCATCGAGCCGACCACCACCGCGAACGCGCCCAGTTCCAGCGCGTGGCGGGCTTCCGCCGGCGTGCGAATGCGACCTTCGACGATCACCGGCACATTCAGCCGCGCCACCAGGTCGGCAGCAAGCTGGAAATCCGGCCCGTCAAGCTGGCGGCTGTAGGGCGTGTAACCGGCCAGCGTCGTTGCCACCATGTCCGCCCCCAGATCAGCGGCACGTATTCCTTCATCGAGCGTCGAGACATCCGCCACCACCGGCAGCGAAAATTCGGTCTTGAGCGCCCGAAAGTAGCTGTCCAGCGATTCGCCCCCGGGCCGGGGCTGCTGCGTGGCATCCACCGCCAGCAGATCGCAGCCGGCTGCGACCACCTGCCGCGCTTCCTTTATGGTCGGCGTGATGTAGACCGGCGAGTCGGGATAATCAACCTTGTACAGACCGATGATCGGCACATCGACAGCCTGGCGGATAGCGCGAATGCTGGCCGGACCGCCGGCGCGCACTGCCCCTGCCCCACCCTGTACAACCGCCCGCGCCATCGCCGCCAGAATGTGCGGATCGTCCAGCGGGTCGCCCGCATCGGCCTGCACCGATACGATCAGCCTGTGCCGCAGCGATTCGAGCCGCAGGTCATCCGTCATGGGGTCCCTTCATCCTCGATACAGGGATATTCGTACACTTCGGCGAGGGCTTGACGACTCTCAACATGGAACGGCACGGTCCCGCTGGCAACGGATGTACGACAATACTCACAACAGCCTCCAGCGCGATCACGCACGAAGCGCCGCTGTGCCCCCGTCAAACTCATTCAGATGCCTTTTTGAGCTTGAGCTTCATCTTTGCCTTAAGCAGGGTCATCATATTGTCGATGCGGGCAAAGTCCATCATCTCATGGTACTCTTCAGGCGTGAGTTCGCCCTCACTATTCTTGTCAAGCAGCTCATGGGCGCGGGCCTGAAGATCATCCGGCAGACGATAAGCTATAATCTCTTCGGGCGTGGGATTGGTTGCCAGAAAATCGGTAATCTCGCTAAAGACAGACCGCGCAGGTGCATCCAGCATAATGATACTCCGCGACTCGTTTGTTTATATTCTACCATTATTCGTAATCGGTAAGCGCCATGTGAACTTGAACAAAACCCATTTCGTCAGATCACCATCACCTGTGTTATATTCTCCCCTAGCTGAGTGAACCTAACAACCTCAGTACAAGTATTACAAGCGTATTGCCTGCATCATGCAATTGGACATTCTTTTCAACTGAAGGAGGCTTTATGAAAAAGTTCGCGCAGATGATGAGCATGGCACTGGTCGCAGTGCTGCTGGGAACCCTGGCTGTGGGGGTGGCCGGCGCACAGGACGAAGTGGTGTTCGTGCTGGGGGTCGATCAGGAACCCCCGCTGCTGTCGCCGCTGAACAGTCTGGTGCAGGGTGGCGCGCTGGAACCGTTCTATGCTCGCAATGTCTGGGACTGGGATACCGACCGCAACATCTATCCCATCATGGTCGAGGAAATCCCGTCCATCGAAAACGGGATGGTAACCGAAAATGAGCAGGGCAATACCGTTGTGACCTATAAACTGCGCGAAGGGATGCGCTGGTCGGATGGCGAGCCGATCACCTCGGCAGACTGCGAATTTGGTCACCTGCTCTACACCGATCCGTCGACCTCGGCCAACATCGGGCGCGCCGATTATGCCAATGCGGTCGAGTCGTTTGTCGTCATTGATGATCTGACCTTCCAGCTTGTCTACGGACAACCCTACCCCGACTATGCAGCCAATGAGTTTGCTTCGGCACGCTGCCGCTACCCCAACCACGTTCTGCGCCCCATCCTTGAAGCGGAAGGCAGCCTGGATTCGGCCAGCTACTTCACGGATGGTGTGGGCGTGGTGGGCTACGGCCCCTACCGGCTGGTCGAGTGGAACAAGGGCCAGAGCATCGTTTTCGAGAAAAATGAGTTCTGGGATGGTCAGGAACCGGCGATTGACCGCCTGATTATCCGCTACATCTTTGAAACTGCGCAGATGAAAAACGCGATGGAAACGGGCGAGATCGACCTGGCCTACCTCATCGCTGATCCGCAGCTTCCCGAATACGAAGCCATCCCCGGCGTGGTCACCTGGAATGTCCCGGCGGTGCTGGCTGACGCGGTCTGGGTGAACACGGCTGAACCCGGTCACCCGGCGCTGCACGATGTCCGCGTCCGCGAAGCCATTGCTCACGCGATGGATCGCCCGGCGATGGCCGAGGGGGTCATCGGTCCCGGTACGCTCGTGCCGCTGTCATGGTATCCGCCATCCCTGTGGTACGAGGGCCATCCGTACCGTGAATACCATGTCGATAAGGCCAATGCGCTGCTGGACGAAGCCGGCTGGATTGATAGCAACG
>Ga0079224_100000028_pt1 | contig 91087 bp, 86 predicted proteins | sample Stecom2015_FD_80414 | JGI IMG/M metagenome (GOLD analysis project Ga0079224, IMG submission 80414) | Agricultural soil microbial communities from Utah to study Nitrogen management - Steer compost 2015 | ecosystem: Environmental > Terrestrial > Soil > Agricultural land | place: USA: Utah... | reverse complement strand
CGACTGCGCTGGCCCGATGATCGCAGCGTCGCTGTGATCATCACCTTGAATCTGGAAACGTGGGACTTGGTGAAAGACAGTGACCGCACTACCTATGCCGGTGGTCCGTCGATTCTGCCTCACCTGCTGCCAAGCAACGTTCCCGATTTTCCCAATTACACCTGGCGCGAGTACGGGCAGCGGGTCGGCGTGTGGCGGCTGTTCGAGCTTTTCGAGGAGCTGGGGATTCCGGTGAGCTGCACAGTGAACGGTGCTACGTGCCTGCGCCGACGAGCGATGGTGGATCATGCCGTGGCGCGCGGCTGGGAGATCGTTGCCCACAATTATGAGCAGGCGGAGCTCTTGACCGACTATGCGCACGACAGAGACGCTGAGCGCGCCGTCATTCGCAAGACTCTCGCAGCTTATCGTGAGGTCGTCGGCAGAGACGCGAAGGGTTGGCTGTCTTCGTCGTTGCGCGGAACACTGAATACGGCGAGCATACTGGCCGAGGAAGGTCTGCTCTTCTACTGCGACTTGATGAACGACGACCAGCCCTACATGCTGCAGACCGATCACGGCGAGATCGTCATCGTTCCTTATAGTAACGAGATCAACGACTTCACGCTCTTCACGCGTCAGGGGCATACGCCCAATGCCTTCCGAGACATCCTGATCGAAGAACTCAATACACTGCGTAAGGAAGGGAAGCGGCAGGCACGCCTCATGAACGTCGGTCTGCATCCGCACGTTGCCGGCCGCGCGTATAGGATTCGCGCGTTGCGCGAATTCCTTGAGTACGCGCGCTCACTCGATGACGTATGGTGGCCCACGCGCGAGGAAGTCGCGAATTGGTATCTGAACACGCGTAAGAAGTCGTAAGTCGCCACGTGGCTTTGGGGGGTAGGCTCAGTCGATGGCGAAGGTTACACAGGACTTGTCAGCATCGTATGCGGTGCCATTCGGCGGCAGGCTCGGTTTCGGGCAGGCGCCGGCATTGATCCTGATAGACTTCGCTCGCGCCTATTTCGATGAGCGCTGCTCGCTCTATGCGGCCGTAGAGGGTGCGTTGGCTAGCGCGCTGCGCATTCGCGAAGCTGCGCGTCGCTCGCGAGTTCCGGTCATCTACACGCGGGTGCAGTACCAGGCTGGTGGCGTGGACGGCGGAATGTTCTTCCGTAAGGTACCGGCCTTGCGCCACTTTCTCGCCGGTGACCCAATGGGCGACTGGGCGGAAGGTCTCGACCCGGCTGAGGACGAGATCGTGATCACTAAGCAATACGCGAGCGCGTTCTTCGGGACGTCACTTGCATCGATGCTGAAGGCTACTGGGGTCGACACGCTCATCATCACCGGGCTGACGACCAGCGGCTGCGTGCGCGCGACGTGCATCGATGCAATCTCTTTCGGCTATATTCCGATCGTAGTCGCAGATGCGTGCGGCGACCGGCATCCGAGCCCGCACGAAGCGAATCTTTTCGACATGAACGCCAAGTACGGCGACGTGGTATCCGAGACGGAAGTCATCGAGTATCTCAGCAACATAGCGGCGCGTTCCGCCTAGGGCATACGCCGGGGTGCACGCACACGCTCCGTTCCTCGCGCGGGCAATATGCAGCAAACTTTGCGTAGATCGCTCGACAGCGATCGCACAGACACTCGCCAGGTTGGGGAGTTGGATCCAGTCGGCGAACGCGACAAGCAGGGCCTGCCCACGAGCGTGATGCTGCGCTATGGCTTCGGCCAAATGGGTGCGCAGATCTTCCGCGACACCCCGGCTGCCCTGTTGCCGGTTTTCATGACGACGATTCTGGGAATTCCAGCATGGCTGGCTGGCGTGGCGATTCTGATCCCGAAGCTGTGGGTCATCGTGTGTGATCCCCTGATGGGGTTGTGGTCGGACCGGCTCGCGGGGCGCATCGGACGCACGCCGTTTCTCGCAGCCGGCGCCATTGCGACGAGCATCGGATTTCTCGTGCTGTTCAACGTCGGTCAATTCGAATCCGAGATCGTCGCGGCCGCATTGGTGAGCGCCATCTTCTTGCTGGGCATGACCGCGTTCAGTGCGTTCTCCGTTCCTTACCTCGGGATTGCCGCTTCGCTCTCGTCGGATCCTCACGAGCGCACCAAGCTGCTAGTCTTTCGAATGTTGTTCGTCAGCGTCGGTGTGCTGTTGGGCATCGGCGTGGCACAGCCGATGGTCTATTGGTTCGGCGGGCAAACCGTCGGTTGGAAGGCGATGGGGGCGATCTTCTCCTTGATCTGCTTGGTCAGCATGCTTGGCAGCACCATCGGCCTGCATCCAGTCCTCAAGAAAGTAACCATCGCGACGGCGTCCACGCCCTCACTCAAGGATCAGCTTCGGGCCGCCGCGCTCAATCGGCCCTTTCTTCACCTGACGATCATCCACTTTGTGCAAACTGTCGGACAGGCCTGCTCATACACAGTCGTCGCGCTGGTGTTCATCTATCTGGCCGGGAACGTGGACTTGTTGATCCCATTCGTTTTCTTGATGGCCATCATGGGCATGATGTCGCAACCGGTGTGGCTGCGACTTTCACGCTCGATGGGCAAGCTGAAACTGTTCGTCTGGCTTTGTATCGCGTGGTGCGCGGTCACGACCACATGGTTCGGCATCGAATGGGGCGCGGGAAGTTCGTTCACATTGCCGATTCTTGGCGACGTAACCGGCAAAGAGCTGTTGATCTTGGTGCGCGGCGGATTGATCGGTATTACCAACGCCGGGTTCCTGCTCCTCGTCACCTCGTTGTTCACGGACACTGTGCGCCTCGGCATGACTGAAACGGGCGCGGCAGTCGAAGGCAGTTACGCGGGCTTCTGGTCGGCGTCAGAGAAGCTGGCGTTCGCTATTGGTCCGCTGATCGCCGGCGTGGTGCTCAGCCTCTATGGTTTCGAATCCTCTCGTGAGGGCATCATCGAGCAGAGTGCCACTGCGCAGCACGGCATTCTCATGATCTATGCCGGATTGCCGATCCTCATCTTCTTGGCCAGCTTGCTGCTCGTTCCGGTCTTTGCGCGTGCAATGAGGGAGCGGGAGCAAGCAGGTCTGAGGCTGTAGACGGTAGGTTTCGCGCGCTCCGTCCCGGCATTTTTTCGCATCCATTCTCGGGACAAGGAGCAAGTAGTGTGACGGGGTTTCGTTTACGCGCGCAGCGTGCCCTTCTGGCCAGTACCCAGTGCCCAGCGTCCGCCTAGCCGGCGCCCAGAGCCCAATGCCCATCTAACTTGACCTGTCATCGATCTGAAGCATCGCCTACGTTTCGCAGCACATCCGAGCTTTTGCGTATCGGCTCCGAGCATCTCCTGATAGTCATGCCAAAACACTGTTATTGCCGCTGTTTCTGTAAGCAACACGGGCGTTCATAGAGCGAACACCGCGCAGAAACCGACTCGGCGGCGCTCGCTAGAATCAGGCGGGCATACCTGAGTGGACCGCTGTGGGAATGGCATGTTGCTAGAAACCGATGTGATAGTTGCGGGCGCGGGACCGGTAGGAACCGTTGCCGCGTTGAACCTCGTTCGCCGCGGGCTGTCGGTTGTGCTGCTCGAGGCTGGCCCAGATTGTGCTCATGATCTGCGCGCGTCGACGTTTCACGCGCCAACTCTCGAGATGCTCGATGAGCTGGGAGTCGCCGGCAAGATTCTAGAAGAAGGACTGCGCGCGCCGGTGTACCACTATCGCGAGCGCCGCACCGGGGAATATCTCGCGTTCGACATGAGCGAAATCGCCGATGTAACGCGCTTCCCGTTCCGCATCCAGTGCGAGCAGCACGTGATGGCTCGACACGTTGCGTCGGTGCTGCTCGAGCAGCCCGGTGCGGATGTTCGTTTCAACCATCGTGTGGTCTGGTTCGAGCAGGACGAGGATACGGTGACCGTGGCGGCGGAGACGCCGTTCTCCATCCAGAAGCTGCGCGCTCGTTATCTCGTCGCCGCTGACGGCGGCAATTCCATCATCCGTAAGTGGCTGGGTACGGAGTTCGAAGGGTTCACGTATCCGGAGAAGTTCCTAACCCTTTCGACCACCCTCGAGCTGCGGGATTTCATTCCCGATCTTGCGTATGTCAACTATGTGTCCGATCCGGAAGAATGGCTTGTGCTGCTGCGGGTACCGCGGGCGTGGCGCATCCTCGTACCGGCCGACCCGGACCTCGACGATCGGGCGCTGCTGTCGGACGAGAAGCGCGATCTCGTGTTCAAGAATCTGATCGGTCGCACCGGCGTCGAAACGATCCATCGCACCATCTATCGAGTACATCAACGAGTCGCCCGACGCTTCGCGCACGGGCGCGTCTTCTTGGTGGGCGACGCCGCTCATCTCAACAACCCTCTTGGCGGTTTCGGGATGAACAGCGGCATCCACGACGCTTGGAATCTGTGCGAGCGAATCGCGCGAGCGCTGGAGAGCGGTCACGATGAGGCGTCGTTCGAGCAGTTCGATCGACAGCGAAGAACTGTGACGCACAACTTTATCCAGGCACAAACCATCGAGAACAAGGAACTGCTGGAGCACGGAGGCGCAACGAGTCACGAGTTGCGCATGGAGCGCATGCGCAAGATTCATGCGGACCCTGTTGCGCGTCGCGAATTCCTGCTTCGGCAAGCGATGTTCACCAGTCTCAAGGAAGCCGCTGCCGTTGAATAATGAAGAGAGGTAGATCATGCCTGACGTACTTGGCTGGCGCTGCAAGTTCGGTGTCATAGGCCCTTCGACCAACACCGTCGTACAACCTGACTTTGACGACATGCGACCTCCCGGCGTGACCAACCACTACAGCCGTATCGTCGTCGAGAATCCGAAAGCCATTTCGGACGAGACGTTCTATGCGGGCACGATGGAGCTGTCGGACAACACCATCGCCGCAGTAAAAGCCGCCATGACCGCGGCGCCCGACTACTTGGTCATGGGCATGTCGGCCGTCACCTTCTATGGTGGGCTGAAAGGCGGGGCCGAATGGAAGAAGAAGATCGAGGACGTCGCTGGGATCGGGGTGACGACTGGATCCGAGGCGTTGGTGGCCGCGATTCGGGCCTATGGCAACATTCGTAGAGTGGCGTACGTGTCTCCTTACTATCCGATCGCGAACCGCGAAGTCACACGCTACCTGAACGATTGCGGCATCGAAGTCGTGCGCGATCATTGCCTGCGTTGCCCGAGCTGGCTCGATATCGCGGCGGTGCCCGAGTCGACGCTGGCCAAGGTGCTGCGTGAGCTAGACGGCGACGATGTCGATGCGCTCCTGCAGGTCGGCACGAACCTGTCGATGGTGCGACTTGCCGACGCGGCCGAGCGCTTCCTCGGCAAGCCCGTGATCGCCATCAATACGGCGACGTACTGGCACGCGCTGCGCGCCAATGGCATCAACGACCGAATCAGCGGATTCGGTAGCTTACTGGAGCGCTACTAGTGCGCAAAGGCGGTTCCCGTCTCCGAGCGAAGCTGCAAGCCGGCGAGTTCATCGCGGCCCCAGGCGTGCACGACATGGTGACGGCCCTGATCGCAAACAAGCTCGGGCTCGAGTTTGTCTACGGCAGCGGCTATTGGTTGGTCGCCTCGGCCTATGGGTTGCCCGACGCCGGCTTGGCCAGCTTCACGGAGATGCTCGATTGTGTCACTCGCCTCGCCCGGGTCTGCAACGGTGAAGTCATCGCTGATGCCGATACAGGGTTCGGCGGGTTGCTGAACGTCGAGCGTACCGTGCAAAGTTACCAAGCAGCCGGGGTCGCCGCGATCCAGATCGAAGATCAAGTCTTCCCGAAGCATTGCAGTCATACCATACGCGTGCGCTGCGTGCCGCGCGCGGAGATGGTGGCGCGGATCCGGGTCGCTTGCGAAGCGCGCGGCGACGGCGACATGCTGATCATCGCACGTACCGATGCGCGGCAGACGGAGTCGTGCTCCGAGACGCTCGCGCGTGCCGAAGCCTACGCGCGGGCCGGGGCCGACATCCTGTTCGTCGAGTCGCTGCAATCCGAGCAGGAGATGCGCACGGCTTGCGAGACGTTCGGCTTGCCGATGATGGTGAATATGAACGACGGCGGCGTGAGCCCTATCTTCACGGCTGAAGAGCTCCGGCAGATGGGGTACCGAATCGGGATCTGGCCATCGCTGCTGCCACTCGCTTCGATTCATGCCGTTGAGAACGTGTTGCGACGGTTCATGAGGAACGGCTCGAGCCGCGATCTGTCCGGAGTGCTGGCGGACTTCAAGGCGTTCTCGTCGCTAATCGGCTTCGACCGCATCCGCGAGTTGGAGCGTAAGTGGCGAGAATATTTCTCGGATGCGCCGGACGATTGATGGCGGCGGTGCGATTGTGGGCGATGGAAAGCGGTCGGGAGGAATGAACGCTTTAGCGAGCACGCGCAAACGAGCGTAGGGCAATGAGCTTGTTCAATGTGGTCTCCGGCTGCGCGGCTTGGTGTCCGAAGCGCGAGGTTGGTCGGTGATCCGCAATATCGAGGTGTGAACGTGAGCAAACCTGTTTCTTTGCCGCGAACGGTACGCGGTGCCCGTCCTGAATTCTTCGAGACACCGGGGATGGACGCGGCTTTGTCTATGATCGTCACGCTCGCGCAGGAGTTGATGGTGCTGCGCGAGCGGTTGGACTCTGCCGAGCGTGTGCTGGCGAAGCACAACATCGATGTCGCCGCCGAGATCGAAGCGCTCGAGCTCGACGAAGAGCAGCTCACTGCGCGCGAGAAGGCGCGTCAGGCATTCTTCGATCGCCTGTTCTTCATCCAAAAGCAGCGTCGTGCCGAGCTGGAGGAGAACCAGACGTTCGAGTCCTATCTCGAGACGATACAGAAGGTGGCGCGTGGCGACATCTGAGCGATCTGGAAGCGATCGACCGAAATGGCCGCGGCGTGGATACGTCGATGGCCCGTTCGGTCAGGTTCATTTTCAGATGCTCGGGGACGGCGTGCCGCTATTGCTTCTGCATCAGGCACCCATGACCTCGGGCCAGTTTGACAGCGTCTATGAGCTCCTCGCTGCGCGAGGTGTGCAGGCGATCGGCATCGACATGCCTGGGTTCGGGATGTCGGATCCGACACCCTCGACGCCCACGATCAATGATTACGCCAAAGTCATTCCGCCGGTCCTAGACAGCCTCGGCCTGGAGCATGTCGCCGTGCTGGGTCATCACACCGGTGCGTTGGTAGCAGCGGAAGCGGCAGTCGCGTACCCAAGCCGCGTCAGCAAGCTCGTCATGAATGGCCCGCTGCTGGCGAACGAAGAAGAAAGGGCTCGCTTCTTCAACGGCACTCATCAATGGGAGCTGCGCTACTGCGCACGCCCCCGCGCCGAGCACATGGTCGAACTGTTCGAAATTCGCGATCGATTTGCGAAAGGGTCAGTCTCGCCGGCGAAGCTCAGCAGCTACGTGGTGCAGGCGCTCCTCGGGCGCGGCGCTTTCTGGTACGGCCACCACGCTGCGTACACATACGATCTCGCGACGCAGCTCCCCCGCATCACACAACCCACGCTCATTCTTACGAATACCGGCGACATGCTGTACGAGCATGCCCTCAGGGTGCGGCAGTTGCGGCCGGATTTCGCCTTCCATGCGCTGGTGGGTGGCGGTGTGGATATCGTCGATCAGCAACCAGAAGCGTGGACGGATGCGGTCGTGAGTTTTCTGTGCGGCGCAGACAGCGAGCACGATCGACGTCGCACGGCGTAACGAAGCATTCAGAGAGCAGTCATGAGTATTCTCAACACGTTTCAGCAGCAATTTCATCCGATGCTACCGCGACCCAATCATGACGAAAGGTCGCGTCAGGAGTTTGCAAAGAGTCTGCGCGGTTACATTCAGAGTCAGATTCTGCCGGGCTTGATGCCCTTGTATCGCAAGATCATGCCCGATACGAGCAAGAGACCGACGCGCGCCGAAGTGCGCGCGGCGATGGAGAAGCAGCCGTACTTCCAGTTCTACGCCTCGCTGAACCGCGTCGCGCAGGAGTTGATGTGGCACTCGGTGATCGACACCATCGAGCGTGATTTGCCGCGCATGGAGGCCGAGGCCGAGCGGCTGGAGGGCACCATCGGCAGCTTGAAGCTCAACCCCGAGATGGAGGTGCCGCGCTACGTCACCGAGGTCGACATTCACTGCATGCCGGGCGGCTATGCTGCGGAGTTCGACCGCAAAGGCATTGCTGCCGGCGCGCTCTACGACCGAGGTGTCTATCTCTATTCGATGGGCTACGGCGGGCCTTTCAACGACGACAAGGGCCGTTCGGTCTGTAACTACATCAAGCGCAATTTCAGGGGCTTTGAGCCGAAGCGCATCCTCGACATGGGATGCACGATGGGCTTTTCGACGCTGCCCTACAAGGAGCTGTTCCCGGCTGCGGAAGTGTGGGGGATCGATGTTGCTGCGCCGTTGGTGCGTTACGCCCATCTGCGGGCTGCCGGCTTGGGCGTCGAGATTCACTTCGCGCAGATGAATGCGGAGAAGACCGACTTCCCAGACGAGCATTTCGATCTGGTGGTCAGTCACATTCTCTTGCACGAGACCTCGGGCAAGGCTCTGCCGCGCGTGATGAAGGAGTGCTTCCGTCTGCTGCGATCAGGCGGTTACATGATTCATGCGGACCTGCCGCCACTCGACCGCATGGATCCGCTGAACCAGTTCATTCTGGACAACGAGACCTACTACAACAACGAGCCTTTCTGGAGCGCGATGAGAGACATGGACCTCGTCGCGCTGGCGAAGGAAGCCGGCTTCGATCCAGAGTCGGTTCGCTTCGACACGGCACCGATGGCGATCCGCGAATTCAGCAAAGCCACCGGTTACGATCAAGGCAAGACCGAGCAGATCGCCAAGCGCGATTTCAAAGCCGGCGAGTTCGCGCCCGGCGGCGGCTGGGAAGTCCTGATCGCCAGAAAGCCCTAGACAATCCCTTCGGCGGGTTCGTATCGATGCACGTGGATACGACGCAGAAAACGACACACGACATGACTGAGTTACCGGCTGCGCTCGCAAACGCCCTTCTTCCGGAGACGGAGTGGGCTTTCATGTCTTCGGACGTCTACCGCCGTCGTGCCACGCCGCGCGCCGTCGTGCAGCCCAGGGACGTCGAGGAGCTGCGGGCAATCGTCATGGCGGCGGCGGAAGCTGGTTTGTCGATTCATGTGCGAGGCGGGGGGCTTTCGTACACGGATGCGTATCTGCCGACATCGAGCAACAGCATCGTCATCGATACGCGTCGCCTCGACCGCATCATCGAGATCAACGAGAAGGACATGCTGGTGACGGTCGAGCCCGGTGTAACGTGGAGCCATCTGCACAAGGTCTTGTCCGAACGCGGTCTCAAAGTCCCGTTCGTGGGAACGTTCAGCGGATTGCTGGCGAGCGTCGGGGGAACGATCAGCCAGAATGCGAACGGGCATGGCAGCAACGCCAACGGCATTTCGCCCGACAGTGTGGTCGGGCTGGATATTCTCACGCCGTCAGGCGAGATCATTCGCACGGGCAGAACAGGCGGGCCGCAGGTCTCGGGTCGCTTCCGCAACTACGGGCCGGATCTCGCGGGCTTGTTCATCGGCGACTGCGGTGCGCTCGGCATCAAGATCGCCATCACTCTGCGGTTGCTGCGGCTCAGGCCGGCACATGAAACCGCGAGCTTCGCGTTCCCGGACTTCGCTTCGCTGCATGCCTGCATGTCACGCATTGCCGGCATGAAGATCGAGGAGAAGTCCTTCGGCCTGGATCTGACGTTGTCGCAGGGTCAGATCGCCAAGCAGGACACGGGCAGCATGCTGTCAGTGGCCAAGGGGGTGTGGCGATCGTCTCCAAGCGTGTTGACCGGCTTGCGCAGCCTGGCACGCATGGCGATCGCGGGCCGCCGCGTGCTCGCGGCGGCCCCGTACGCTGCGCATTACATCGTCGACGGCTACAGTACGATCGAAGCGCGAGCGAAGCTGGACGCCATTCGCAAGATCGCGCTCGAGTATGGGCGCGAAATCGCGAACTCCGTGCCGACAGTGGTACGGGCAATGCCGTTTCAGCCGCTGCACAACTTGCTCGGGCCCAAAGGCGAACGCTGGGTCCCGCTGCACGGGCTGCTGCCGCACTCGCAGGTGCTGAAATTTCACGAAACGCTTGCGCAGTACATAGAGAGCAAACGAGCGGAGATGTCCGAGAAGGGTGTGCACATCGGCTTGATGTTCTCCGCAATCGGCTCGGGAATGTTCTTGTACGAGCCCGCTCTGTACTGGCGCGACGCGCTGCTCGAGTACCATCACCGCATGATGGAGCCTGAATACCTCGCGAAGCTGCCGCGTTATCCCGAAAATCCTGCGGGCGCCGCGCTGGTCGAGGAGATGCGCACGCACATCATTGGCTTGATGCAGTCACATGGCGCGGCTCACTTTCAGATCGGGAAGCTGTATCCGTACTCCATTGGCTGCGATCCGGCAGCGCTCAATCTGCTCCGCGAGATCAAGAGGATTCTCGACCCGCACAATCTGCTCAACCCGGGTGCGTTGGGCCTGTGATCCAGGTTGAGGACTCGGAGCAAGCGCGCTGTTTCGCGCAGCGCGCAGCGTCCGGCGCCGTGCTGATGAACGGCGATCGGCGAACAGTAACGCGCCTTGTGCGTCATGCCAGCAGTCTACGATCTGTAGAACCGCTCGCCCTTCGCGAGCAGCACGCCCTGATTGGCGGCGATGCCAAGCTCGAGGCTCGTCGCGATGCGCCGTGCACGTTCGATGAAGTGTTGCGCGACCTGCTCGCTGAAGAGCCCGCGTGCCGTTTGCTCGAAGAGCTCGAGCCAACGGTCGAAGTGTGCTGCATCGACCGGAAGCGGTAGGTGCATGCGCATGGGTTGTCCATGATAGACGCCGCTCGAGAGCGCAACTGACGACCAGAATGCGCACATGCGCTTAAGATGGGTGTCCCAATCCTGGACGCGTGAGTTGAAGATCGGGCCGAGCATGGGATCTTCCCGGACGCGTGCGTAGAAGCTGTGCACGAGCTGCTCGATCATGCGCTCGTCGATCCCAGTTCGTTCTCGCATCTGCTGTACGATGCGTGCGCGTCGCTCGTCGTCGCTTTCGTGAACGTCCGTCATGCTGCGGTGAGCTCGTTGGGCTGATTCGTTCGTGCCGCCGCGCAATGGCGATCTCCGATGCTCGACAGGAGCGTCGGCAGTCAGCGCTCTAGTCCAGGAATTAGGATTCCTACGTGAGGGCTAATCGCGTTATCCGAGTCTAGCGCTACGGCGTTGATCTCGAAGTCGGGACCTCGCTTATCGACTAGGGAGGAGCCGCACAAAGGGTCGCACTTCCCGCAGAAGCACCCGGGCCGGACGTCGCTCACCGTCGGTCGTCGTGTTGATTTGCGTGCCTTCGCTTCCCAGCGCGCCGTATGCTGGCCGACGACCTTTGATCAGGGCAAGAGCGTGACGAGCTGAGCGCTTAAGCGCTTCGTAAGTCAACATTGTACGCCGCCGAGACCGCGAGTAGGAGCCCCGCGCGACGGGTGGTAACGGCGCGTGCCCGCGACGCCGACAGCCCCTCAAGAAAGCGCTGCTAGCGCCACGTGCTCGAGGGCGTAGAGTAGCCGCCACCATCCCCTCTCGAGGAGCTCGCCATGAATACGCACGCCATCCTCATGAGCGCCGTTGCTGGATTGTCGTTGACCGGCCTGGCGATCTCTCAGGACAACGACGACTATGACTTTCACGCCTTCTTGAGCGGAGCGCAGGAAGTGACGCCGCCGGATGCGCCTGCCACTCCGTCTTTGGGCGTTGCGACGGATACGCTGGGACTGGTGCGCGTCGAATTCGCTCGAGACCTTTCCGCGTTCAACTTCGTCCTGAACGTCAGGAACGGTAGAGCGGTGACTCAGGCCCACCTACATTGCGGCCGCCCAGGCGAGAATGGGCCAATCATTGTGTTTTTATCTGCGCCTAACGAGAACGGTCAGGATGTCGACGGCCAGTTGGCGCGAGGAACGCGCGCCAACGAGCACATCGAGGCGAGCGCCGCGGAGTGCGAAGCATTGATTGGGCAACCTGTTCGCAACATCGCATCGCTCGCTTTGGCCGCATACAAGGGGCTCATCTACGCAAACGTGCATACCGTCAACAATCCAGCCGGCGAGATACGAGGTCAGCTCATCCACGACGGCGATGACCTAGATGACGATGACGACGACCTTTTTCAGTAGCGACGCCTTATAGCTCGATGTCGGTCATCACTGTGCGAGCGTAGGACGAACCGCGGTGGATGCGTCCTACGCTCGATGCTCACTCGATCACTGCTCGTCATCGCGACGCACGTAGCGCTCCCGCTCCGCGTTCCAATCCCGCTCGGCGTTCCGCTCAGCGCGTGCGGCGATCTCAGATGCAGCTTGGGGGCTTGCCAAAGTTGCGACAACACGCCGACGTCCCACCATTGAGCCTGCCAGCGCTGCGAGTAACGAGACGAGCATGGCAGCGAACGTGATCCACGCTGCCTTGGTTGCGCCTTCCTGAGCACTTGCTGCCAATGCGGGTAGTTGTTGACGTGCGCGCTCCATCAGCTGCGACGTTCCTTGACGAATCGCAGCCGCGGCCTGCTCGGGATTGTCACGTGCTGCTTCGACCTGGCGCGCAACTTCGCTCAGCTGGCTGCGAATCTCTTGCTCAGACAATCCGGTCGCAGCGGCAATGGTGCGAGCGGTGTTGGGATCGTTCAGGCGACTCAACATTTGCTCCACATCGCCGCTGGATAAGTCCATCTCGCCAAGCGTAGCGCCCACTGTTTGGCCAATTCCGCTGAAGAGCCCCGACATGCCGCTCGCCAATAGACGCACGCCGCTGCTGGCGAGCCACAGAATGACGAGGAAGCTCAGTACCCAAACCAGCGCGCCTTCGAAGGCCCCAGCGGCCTTGTCGAACACCATTCCGAGCCGGGTTGCCGCCATACCGCCAACGAATAGCGCGATCAGCAGCGATAGTCCGCTCCAAATGGCGGCGCCGGTGCCGAATGTGCCCGCATCCGTCTGTCCTGGGGCGACGGCGGATATTCCTATCGCCACGCCCAGCGTCGTGAGGAACAACAATGTGCCCATGGCCGTAAGCACACCAGCCCAGATTCCACCCCAGGAAATTCTGAAACCTGATAACGCAGGGCCGACATCGTAATGCTCGTGAACTACTGTAGCCATGACCGGTCTCCGGGGGAGTGCGCTCAATGAGCGATGGGAGGAACGCGTTTCTTCTCAACGCGGCGCCAGCGGAGGCCAAGGGTCTGTGTGCCGGAGGCTGGCTAACCATACAACGCTACGTGTCGGGCTCTGGTTCGGACGTTGTTGGCGTTGCGTGCGGCGGTTGGGGCTGGAGCTGAGCGCGGGCCTTACCGCAGGGCCTGCGACTAGCGGGCGTCGGGAAAATTTCCTGAACCCGCCGGGAATTTTTCCCTGGACATTGGCGGCGGCGGACCACTAGCTTGGTCAGATTGCAACTTCCTGGTTCATTCGAGCTTAGGTGACTGATGCGCTACCACATCACACTACTTGCTCTGGGCGCCTTCTTCATTGCTGCATGCGGGGAGCGTAGCGGCGAGGTGTCGGAAACCTCGGCATCTACCTCCGCATCGCCTGCGCCGACTGCTGCACCGCAGACGAGGTCATCGGTACCTTACCGCGTATACGTCACGAACGAGCGCTCCGGCGACATGACGGTGATCGACGGCCTTACGCACGAGGTCATCGCCACCGTGCCGCTCGGTAAGCGTCCGCGCGGTATTCAAGTGAGCCCCGATCGAACCCAGCTCTTCATCGCGTTGAGTGGCTCGCCAATCGCGGGACCCGGCGTAGACGAGAGCAGTTTGCCTCCGCCCGATCCCGCTGCCGACGGTATCGGCGTGGTCGATATCGCAAGCTTGAAGCTCCTGCGAATTATTCGCGGCGTGTCCGATCCCGAGCAGCTCGTCGTCAGCCGTGACGGCAAGCGACTGTACATCGCGAGCGAAGACACCGGCACCGCAGTGGTCGTCGATGTCGAGACGGGACAGACCGTAGCGACGCAAGAAGTCGGTGGTGAGCCGGAAGGTGTCGGTATCAGCCCGGACGGACGCTTCGTCTATGTGACCTCGGAGGAAGAGCATAAAGTCTCGGTCATCAGCACAGACACGAATGAAGTGATCGCGCAATTTGAGGTGGGTCAGCGTCCCCGGCAAGCTGTGTTCTCTTCTGACGGCTCGCGTGCTTACGTGACAGCAGAGCTCGATGGAACCGTCTCCGTGGTCGATGCACGAGAGCACAAGGTCATCCATACCATTCGGTTGACGGGCGAGCTGATCCGTCCCATGGAGGTCGATTTGTCTCCGGATGACCGGCTCATCTATGTCACGACCGGTCGCGGGCGCAAGCTCATTGAGATAGACAACACTACTTATGAGCCTCTGAGAGAGGTGACCGTCGGCGCACGCCCCTGGGGTCTTGCAGTGAGCCCTGACGGGACGCTGCTCTACACTGCCAACGGCCCTTCCAACGACGTGAGCGTCGTGGATGCCGAATCGTTCACGGTCGTGGCCACGATACCCGTCGGCGACTCGCCGTGGGGTGTGATTGCGGTAGAAGAGTGAGATTGCGGTGGGAGAGTGAGAGCGTAGGCCGTCCGGGTTGCTGGCGCTGGGCTCTGGCTAGAACGGCGCCCTCGTGGTGCGCCCCTGTTGATGAGTCGCAACGCTTGCTCGTTCGCGAAGCGTGGAGGGAGATCCAGCGAGGGAGGAAGGCGCGCGAATGTGCGCGTTCTAGCTCCAGCCTCCAGCCCCTCAGCCCCTGGATGCCCCGGTGCGTTCCAACGCTCGCCGGTCCCATCCGCCCAGGTTCGCAGCGGCTTCGTATGTGCTCTGTAAGAAATCGAGCAGCATCGATTCGGGCGAGGCCGCTGCGCGGACTTCGTCGTAAGGCAGAACGAACTCTCGCAGTATCTCGTCGTAATGAGCGATGCTGGGGGACACACTCGCGCGCGCGAAGCCCATTGGCTCCGGATAGGCGTACGAGTAGAAGATGGCCCGAGGATACTGTTCGCCGCCGGCCCAGAAGCCGGCGCTGCTGACCTCGTGTGAATAGGCTTCGCGCGTGATCCAGTCCGGCAGGTTTGGAATGCCGCCCGGGTGCACTGGAGCCTCGCGGCCGGAAAATCGCGTCACAGCCAGATCCGCGCTGCCCCAAAAATAGTGAACCGGACTGCTTTTGCCGAGGAAATTGGAACGGAAATACTCCAGGACGCGCCCGGCCTGCGCGAGGATGCGCCAGTACCGATGAGCAAATTCTGGATCGTACGTGCCATGCGCTTCGTCGACGTCGAGCGGAATCGCGTCTGCGATCTCGTTTGGCATCGTGGTGATCTGCACCGGTAAGCCGAGCTGCTCGAGCGTGCTGATGACGTGGTGATAGAACGCTTTGGTGGTTTGCGATACCAAGGGAAGGATCGCGACGCGACCGTCATCAGTGCGGACGATCAGCCGATGATCGATGAAATCGAACTCGATCTGGAAAGACGTGCCTTGATGCCACATCGGCGGCGTGCTGAGACCACGTGCCGTGGTGTGCAAGGTGACGTGCCAGGAGTGATTCAACCACGGTGTCAGCGTAAGGCGGATTTTTCCGACGATCTGTAGCCACAGGTGCAAGGTTGCGGCTGTCTCACGCCAGTCTTCGTACGGAAGTGGCGGCCACGTTGTCTTGCCGATAGTCTGTGCCATCGCTCTGCTCCGTGAACGTGATGCGTCAAGGATCGCAGAACGAGCAGCGATGGCGATTGGCATTGTCCGCACGCCCCCTACCTCCCCCGCATAGCGGGGGAGGTAGGGAGGGGGCCAAGCGCCCAGTGCCCAGCTGCGCTGAACACATTACACTAACGCGATGACAGTACGCGTTCTCACTGGCATTACGCCGTCCGGCACACCGCATCTTGGCAACTACGTCGGTGCGATCAGACCTGCGATCGCAGCAAGCCGCGATCCTGAAACCGAGAGCTTCTATTTCCTCGCGGACTACCATGCCCTCATCAAAGTTCAGGATCCGACGCGCGTGCAACGCTCGACTCTGGAGATCGCCGCGACATGGCTTGCATGCGGGTTGGATCCCGAGCGCGTATGGTTCTACCGACAAAGCGATATTCCGGAGATACCGGAGCTCACCTGGATCCTTGCCTGCGTAGCCAGCAAGGGTCTGCTCAACCGCGCACACGCGTACAAAGCCGCTCAAGATCGTAATCGCGAAGCGGGGGAGGACGAGGACGCCGGCATCACTGCCGGCCTCTTCATGTATCCCGTGTTGATGGCGGCAGACATCTTGTTGTTCAAAGCCGATCGGGTGCCAGTCGGACGCGATCAAGTGCAGCACCTCGAAATGGCGCGCGACATCGCGCAGCGCTTCAATCATCTTTACGGACCGCACTTCGTTCTGCCGCAAGAAGTAATCGACGAGCGGGTCGCGACGCTACCGGGCCTCGACGGTCGCAAGATGAGCAAGAGCTACGACAACACGATCCCGCTGTTCGCTCCTCCCGCACAGTTGCGTCGCTTGATCATGTCCATCGTGACTGATTCGCGCCCGCCAGGCGAACCGAAGCCGACCGAAGGCTCGGGTGTGTTCGAGATCTATCGCGCCTTTGCCACACCGGAGGAGACTGAGGTGATGCGCCGCGCCTTCGCGGAAGGCATCGCCTGGGGCGACGCGAAGCAAGCGCTGTTCGAGCGGGTCGAGGAGGAGATCGGGCCTTTGCGCGAACGGTACGAGGCACTCATCGCGCAGCCGCACCTGATCGAAGAACAATTGCGCGAAGGTGCACGTCGTGTGCGCGAGAAGTATGCGACTCCGTTCCTGCGCGAGCTGCGCGAAGCAGTCGGGTTACGCGCTCTCGATAAGACGGTGGTCGCTGTCCGCCAACCTTCCAAGCCCAAAGGGTCGCGTCCGATGTTCAAGCAGTATCGCGAAGCGGACGGGCGCTTCTATTTCAAGCTGGTAGAGGGAGATCGCACGCTGCTCGTGAGTAAAGGCTTCGACTCGCCGCGCGAAGCCGGCGAACGCATCGCGGCGCTCAAGCGTGACGGCTTTTCCGCTGCCGATACCACTGTCGCGCTGAGCGAAGGTGTCGAGATCGAGACTGTGCATCAGGCACTCGCGAGACTGCGCGAAGAATAGGCCCCGCGCGAATGGGTTGCTCAGATCGAGGGCTGCTGGATGCTGGGCGCCGGAAAGAAACATACCCTCCCCCGCCATGCGGGGGAGGGGTATGGAGGGGCCTATATTCGTGGCTGCACCCGATCGCGATGCGCTGCTGGATGCGGTTCACCGTGCGGCTGCGTGACGCCGAAGACATGCACAAGGTGTCCACCGAGCCAGCCCGACGCGATGAGGGCGGCGACCGCGACGATCGAGATACCGCGCGGTAACGCGCCCAAAGGTTCGTCGCCGGTTCGCAGCCAGAAGTTGATCGCCTGTAGCACCACGATCGCGAGATTCAAGACCATGTGATAGAGCGCAACACGCTGAGCTCGAGAGTCGTGTAGCCCCAGCAGATCGATCAAACCTGGCACTGCAGCGAGCAGAGCGCCGACGATGCCGCCGCCGAGGGTAAAGTAGGCGGTGGTCGCCCAGGATTGCTCTCCGGTGAGGATGTAACCGAAGTCGCAGACCAAGGAGAAGACCCACAGCCCAATCGGCAATGTCACGAGCATGGGGTGGATCGGGTGTCCGGCAATGCTTGCACGTGTACTCATGACAGCCTCCTCAAATTCACCGCCGCTTTCAGCCTGAGACCTTCTTCTGCCCCGCAACCCTGACGAATTTCGGCGGGAGTAGGTTCCCTATGGGTTTGGGTGCGGGCTGAACCGATGACGAGGCAACCGAATGACGCAGCGCACAGGGCGCGCGTTGGTCATGTTATAGGCACGGGGCTCGGGCTCTGGCTGGAGGGGCACGAGCCGCGAATGTGCGCTACATCTATCGCCTACAGCCTACAGCCTGTGAAGAGCGGGCTCTAGGCACTGGGCTCCGGCGGGAGGCGCACGAGATGCGCTTTTTCTAGCGCCACCCTCAGTATCCAACCATCTCTTTCGTCAAGTCGACAGACGCGTCCGAACGAGGAGCGAGCGTGAAGAAGAACGTTGCGCCCTTGCCTATATCCGATTCCGCCCAGATCTCGCCGCCATGTTTGTGGATGATGCGCTGAGCCGTGGTGAGACCGACGCCGGTGCCTGGAAACTGGGCTTGCGAGTGCAGGCGCTCGAACGGCCTGAACAGACGACCTACATGCCGCATGTCGAAGCCGGCGCCATTGTCTCTTACGAAGTACACAGGAGTCGCACCATGCTGGATTCCTACTTCGATGGTTGGATTAGGTTGCTTGCTGGAATACTTCCAGGTGTTCGACAGTAAGTTGTCCAGGACGATGCGCAGCAGTCGCGGATCACCGAATGCGCGTATCCCGGGTGCGATTTTGACCTTGACCCGTCGCGCAGGGCTCGATCTTTGCAGCGACTTGATTGCCTCGCGTGCCATCTTGCTCAAGTCGACGTTCTCGCATTGCAGCTCGCTGCGGCTCACCTGAGACAGCTTCAAGAGGTCGTCGATCAAGCTGTTCATACGTTCGGCAGCCTCGACGATGTGCGATATGAAGCGTTGTAGTCTTGGATGTGCACGCAGGTCACGGTCTGCGTTCATCAATTGCGCGAACCCCAGGATGGTCGCCAGCGGCGCACGCAGGTCGTGCGACACGGAGTACGAGAAGGCCTCGAGCTCCTGGTTGGCGATCTGTAGCTGGTTGGTTCTCTCGAGCACGCGCCGCTCGAGGTCGTTGCGGATCTCGATGTTCTCAATGGCGACAGATGTGCTGTCGGCGAGTGCTTGGAGGAGATGCAGCTCTTCTTCCGTCGCCGTGTGCGGTTCGGCCCGGTAGCTGCCGATCGCTCCGATGGGGGCCACGGTGCGAATCGGCGCCATGACCATGCTCTTCACGAAGGTGGAGCGATATACGTCGTGCGGAATGCGCGCATCGGCGTAGACGTCCGGGACGACGACCGGTTCACGGTGAGTCATCACCCAACCCGCTGATGCAGGCATTCATTGAGAATTTCCTGCCCTTCCATAGCGGTGCAATGGCGTCCTCGTCGATGTAGTGGCATCGGTCGTGCTCGCGCAGTACGAACGTTGCCCCATCTGCTTCGGCCAACTCCCTGGCCGCACGCCGCACGATGTCGCAGACCTCCGGCAGATCGCGTGCGAGTGACAACGCTTGTATTGCGCTTACCAAGCGATGAGAGCCTCGCAACTTTGTTCTCCTAGGCTGACTCCTCCCTCACGTACCGACTCGCGTTGCGTCGAGCCGCGACATCAGTCGCAGCACTCGAGGCGAGCTTCGGTACAAATCAGCTATTAGCGTTGAAAGGCTACCATCTTGCCGCGTACTCAGCCCAGGTCATGCTGCTCTCGTGCCTGAAGCTGCTCGCGCTGAATGGACGATGATGTCCTTCGCAATGATTCGATAGTACGCCCTACGTAGCATAATCTACGCTTTACTGCCCAGCGCACGAATTCCCCCGCGGCATTCCATGCTCGCGAAAGCGACAGGCAAACGTTTCGCGCGAGATTTCTTGACGGGGCGCGGCATTGACAGCGCCATGCACGCTATGAGTATGATCGGCCATTCGTGTTCCGAGCATCGTATGGTCGAATGGCACACATCGAACTGCCGCGTGCTCTCGAAGAGTACTTCGCCTTTGCGGAGCTAGAGCCTACGCCTAGAGGTCGCCGCTTTTCGATCACGTTGCCGTATTTCAGCGATGGGCGAATTCATCGTCTGCAGTGGTGGTATCACGTGACCCCGGCACAAGAGCAGATGTACGACGGTAACGGTCTCGCCGTGTTTCGCCAGAGAGCCATCGAACGTTTTCGTCGTCACATCGAGCGCTGGCTCGTGAACACGGGCCAGTACCTTCACGGCGAAGATCCGATCCCGCAAGTGACCGTGCGGCCGCCTCATTCCCTGATCGAATCGGCCGAGAACGAACTCGAGTCACCAGCCAGCCATGCGGCCGCGAGCGCCTGAGGCCGCGAGCCAGGATGTCAGCAGCCAAAGCGGACCGTGCCGGCGCACTGATGGCATAGACGCGCATCCCGTGCTGCCTCTTGTTCCCGACATCTAGCTGGTGGCCGTCCTTCGCGGCGCTGGCTCGTTTGCTGGCCGCCTGCCGGTGACGGGCGGTTCCGCTATCTCGCCTTCCAGCACGGATCGATAAGCGAACCCTGCAACCAACGCACCCGCAATCGGGGCGACCCAGAAGAGCCATAACTGCGCGAGCGCCCAATCGCCGACGAAGATTGCTGGTGCCGTGCTGCGGGCTGGGTTGACGGACGTGTTCGTGACGGGAATCGTGATCAGGTGGATGAGAGTGAGCGCCAGCCCGATTGCAATGCCCGCAAAGCCGACCGGTGCGCGTTGGTGAGTTGCACCGAGTATGACGACGAGAAACATGAATGTCATGACGAGCTCGCAGAGAAGCGCTGAGCCGAGGGAATAACCGCCCGGTGAATGTGCTCCGTACCCGTTGGCAGCAAATCCAGCCGCCACATCGAATTCCGCTTGGCCGCTCGCAATCACGTATAGAATCGCCGTTGCCGCGATGCCACCGGCAAGCTGCGCTGCGATGTATGACGCAATGTGTCTTGCCGGAAAGCGACCGCCCGCCCACAAGCCCATCGTGACGGCGGGGTTGAAATGCCCGCCTGAGATCGGCCCCAGCGCATAAAGGGCCGTGAGCACCGTCAACCCAAAGGCCAGCGATACACCCGCGAAGCCTATTCCGAGCTCCGGAAAGGCTGCGGCAAGCACCGCACTGCCGCACCCGCCAAGCACGAGCCAGAACGTCCCGAGAAACTCAGCGGCAAGCTTTGCAAGCATGACACCCTCCAGATCGACCCGGCGCCGATGAGATCTCATTGTGAAGCGGCGCGCCCCGGTGAGCATCGTTGGTTGCCGAATCAACCAGGAGGGAATTGGGAACAGGAAAGGAGGAAGGGGAAGAGGAATCGTGTCCCGGAGCCAAGGATTGGCTGCGTTTGTCGCATTGGTTTGAAGCTCCGCTCTCGGCGGATACGTATTTCAGCGATCGTTCGCTGCCCTTCTCGAGGGCGATCAGCCTTCCTAGGTAAGCAGGCGTGGGTATCCCATCGGAGATGGGGATCTCAGCAGGGAAGCGCTGATATCAGATCGAGAACGTTCACTCGAAGGCGTTCAGGGTCGAGCTCATCGAAACACATTGACTTGCGCAAAGCGGATCACTGCGAAATGTGCATCTGTATCTGGAGCGCGTCGCAGCTCCGTGCAATTGCCAGCTTTCGTCGACCAGGTGCCAGGCATCCAAGTTGAGACAACGTGCTTGGGCACTGCGCGACAAACAAGGGTTCGGCGTGTTGCTGTCGCCCTCATCAGGGAAGCTCGGTGACGATCGTATGAGGCATTCCCCGTGTCGGCGAATGCCATCATCGAGTCAAATCGACTGTCGTCATGTGTCGACTTTTTGGCATTGAGCGGACACTTGTTTATTACTCCAGATCGCGCAGCACACGTGGGAGATGAGCTCTTTCATTGCACGTGACGACGACGAGCGACTCTTCTTTCACTAAGAGCGCTGGCTGCAAGTCGTTCCTCGCGCGTCGGCGAGGAACTATCGATGGCGTTCAAAGCACGAGCCGCACGCACGCAGGTAGTTGGCGTTAGACGGCGAGAACAATGCTTTGTCCGAACGTGGGGATCGATCGGCCCTGGAGATTAACGATGCTTTCTCGACAGATGATCGTGGCGGTTGCAGCTCTCGCGGCAGCCTGGTTCTTCGTGCCCGAGCCCGCTGCTGCACAGAGTACGGCGACGTGGACGACGTGTGCGCGGGAAGGGCAATTCTGCTCGTTCAGCGGTACACGCATCGTCCGCTATGGAGCCAACAACACTTGGGTGGTGCGTGAGCTGCAGGCCTCCAATGGAGGCATTCGCTGCTCGAACGCAGTGTTCGGAGATCCCCTGCCGGGCGTATGGAAGACGTGTCAGCTGCAGAACGTCCCACGGCAGACTACGACATGGGTCTTCTGCGCCAACGAGGGCTCGCGATGCAACTTTACTGGTACACGTCGCATACGCTACGGCGCGGGTGACCGTTGGGTGACGCGTGAGCTGAGGGCGACGAATGGCGGCGTAGCGTGTTCCAACAGAGTGTTCGGGGATCCTGCGCCCGGTGTGTGGAAGCGTTGTGAGATCGCTTCGACGAGCGGCGGCGGAGGCAGCAGTGATGGAACGGCACAGCGACCCCCGACGATCAGCGGCACGCCTGCGACATCGGTGGCGGTTGGAGAGATGTATCGCTTTCAACCGACTGCCAGCGATCCGAATGGCGACAGGCTCACCTTTTCGATCACGAATCGTCCGAGTTGGGCGAGCTTCGATACGTCCACAGGTCTCTTGACGGGTCAGCCGACACTGGCGCATGTAGGGACGTATTCGAACATCGTCATCTCAGTGAGCGACGGCACATCGAGGGTGCAGCTACCGCCGTTCTCGATCAGCGTCGTGCAAAGCTCGAGCGGCACGGCGACTTTGTCGTGGACGCCGCCGACGAGGAACACGGACGGCACGCCACTTACGAATCTGGCTGGCTATCGCATCTACTATGGCACGAGCGCGAACGCCCTGACGCGTCAGATACAGGTTGCCAATCCCGGTCTCTCGACGTATGTCATCTCGGACCTGAGCCGAGGAACGTGGTACTTCGCTGTGCGCGCGTACAACACCGCGGGCGTCGAAAGTGATTCCTCGAACGTCGTGAGCAAGACGATTCGGTAGCGACGGTCGTTGTTCAGGTTGCGAGTGCTGGGGCTAGAGTCGCGTGGGTGCGCGCGCTCTAGCTCCAGCCCCAGTCTCCAGCCTTTATTCCTTATCCCCGTCTTTCCGTCCGTCGTCCCGCACGATCTCGCCTTCGATGATCTCTCCCTCGATGATGTTGTCGCCGAACACGGCACGCGACATGTCGGCGCGCATCTGACGGCGCAAATCCCGGGTCTTCCACCAGAGGTAAGCGCCTACAAGCAACATGCCCGTCACGACGACAGCGAGCACGAGGACGGACAATGCGATGGCGCCGACTACTGCAACCAAGGCGGCCGAGGCGGCTAACAGCTTACCGACGGTACTTTGTACGACGGCCCATCTCGTTCGTATGTCGCGGTAGCCAAGTCGTCTCGGTTCGTGGTCGTGGAACATGCAGAAGGGGGGGAGATCGGGAATGGGTGAAGAATAAGGATAGCAGACGGGAAGCGCAGAAGGGCTTCCCGCTGCTTCACGGCCGGTCTTGGAGCACCCTGCGCGTGATGCGGTCGTGGATCACCGCGTCGCGAGGCGCTTCGATATTCAAAGTGATCACTGCTTGGGTGTGCCCGCACTTCACGCAGGTGCTGGAAGATATCGCCTCAATGCTGAGAGATGTCACGAAGTAGCTGTCGCGCTGGCAGTGACTACAGGTCCATCGTATTGCACGTTGCACATCCGCTTCACTCATCATTCGAGCTCACCGCAGTCCTCTTAGGTCGTGCTGAGATATATCACGACTCGCGATCAGACGACCGCATGTCTGCTCTGCACAACGCTTCGTTATGAAGGATGCACTTTGCCGCGTAGCGAACGCAACGCGGTGAAGCGCGGATTTCATACGGGTGACTGCATAGCTGCAGCGTGCGGAGAGAGTTTTTGCGGCGGCGGCTTTCAGCGCGGCTGCTCTTCTAGGGAATGAGCACAGCGCGAAATCGTGCCTTGCCGCTCATCATGTGGGCATATGCTTCGGCTGCCTTGGTGAGCGGGAACGTCTCGATCATCGGGCGTATCTCGGCTAACGCGCTGAAACGTAGCGTGTCCTCCGAATCGGCGGCCGTGCCTGACGGCCAACCGACGATAGAGCGTCGTCCGCCGATGAGTGCGAGGGGCGAAACTTCGATGGGATCAGGGCTTGCACCGACAACAACGAGCTTACCGCCAATAGCGAGACCGCCGACAGCCGCACTCATCGTCTTGGCGTTAGTGACTGTTGCCAGAATCACCTTGGCGCCGCCGAGCTGTGCCAGTGCTTCGGCTGCGTTCTGAGCGGTGCTATCTATGTAGACATGCGCACCAAGCTTCTTTGCGAAAGCTTCTTTTTCCGTTCCGCGAGCGATGGCAACCGTCTTAAAGCCCATCTTCGCTGCGAACTGCACCGCAAGGTGACCGAGTCCGCCGACTCCGAGTATTGCGACAAGATCCCCCGCGCGGGCGCCGCTATGACGCAGGGCATTGTACGTAGTGATACCTGCGCAAAGCAGGGGTGCAGCTTCTTCCGCTACAAGTGTCTCCGGTATCGCAGCGAGCGCCTCGAAGGGCGCGATCATGTACTCGGCGTAACCGCCGTCATAAGACAGGCCGGCGACGCGCCCACGTACGCACGTAAGGAAATCGCCGCGGCGGCACGAAGCACAGTGACCACAATGACCGCCGTACCAACCGACCCCGACACGCGTGCCCGGCTGCCATTCGGGCACGTCTTCTCCTAGGGCGTCGATGACGCCGACCACCTCATGACCGGGCACGCGCGGGTACTCGATACCTGGTCGCGCACCCGTTACCGTGAACATATCGCTGTGGCAGATTCCGCAAGCCTGCACTTTGATGCGTACATGGCCCCGCGGCGGTTCCGGAATGTCGCGTTCGACGATTTCGAGCTCAGCATTGGGGCGGGCGACTTGGACAACTCTCATGCGCGCCATAGCGAAGCCTCGTGCGTAGCAGCATCGGCTCGAGCCGTGAGCTGAATGGTCGCCAAGAGAGTGACGCCTTTGTGTCTAGCTTGCCAGCCCGAAGAATACGGATGGGTAGAGGCTGTGGGCGTAGGCTGTAGGGATGCGCGGCGCTGCGGGCGAAATCCCGAGCCCCGCGCCCAAGCCCCGAGCCCGCTCCTTACTCACTCTTTCCGCTGCCGTGCGAGCTTCTGCACGACCTCAAGAGATTGAGTGACGTTCTCGAACGGAGAGACTCCGCCCACGGTAGCGGCGATCGTGCCGTCTTGCGCCACGATGAAAGTTGTTCGTTCGATGAAGCCGTGGTTGATCTCATCGCCGCGCGAGTCCTTCATGCCCTCGCGAGGAGCGTGAATCTTCAAATCGTACAAGCGCGCGATCTTGCCATCCGCATCGGAGGCCACAGCGATCTTACCGGCGCAGTACTCGGGGTCGGCAGAGAAGGCTTGCAACCGCTCGATGCTATCCATCGACACGCCGATAATGGAAGCGCCAGCGGCCGCGAACTTGTCGTAGTTCTTGGCGAAGGTATGCGCCTGCAGACTGCAACCCTTGGTGTACGCGGCGGGATAGAAGTAGACGACCACCGGCCCCTTCGCGAGCGCCGATCGGAGCGAATATTGGAATACTTCACCATCGAGCGCTGCCGGCGCCTCGAAGTCCGGGGCCTTGTCACCTGCTGTCAACGCTCCTGCAGCGGGAAGCGACATCATCAAAGCGAGCAGACCGATCAAACGTGTCATACGAAACTCCTGCTTGAGCAAGTCACTGAAGAACATCCGCCACCGCGCGGTCGGCTCGGTGACCCAGCTCCTAAGACCGGGTCAGGCGATCAAATATTACGCTGATGGGCTGGAGGCCGAAGACCGGAGGGTGGGAGGATGTAAGGGGTGAGTCGTTGCTTGCACCCCTACTGCCCTACAGCTTACAGCTCGCGACCGTGCGGGCTCTGGGCTCGGGTGCCCGCATGCGTGCTCCAGCCCACAGCCTTGAGCCGCTCATCACTCCGCAGGAGGGTGCGTGTGCAGAAAGGCTTCCACTCGCCGCAAGAAGTCGATCGCGTCCTCCGGGTTCTCGAAGCCGTGGCCTTCGTCGTAGATGAGGAACTCATGATGCCTTGTTGGCCCGGTTCAGGGCAGTGTGCAGGTTCTTTGATTGCGCAGGAGGCACGTTCTCGTCGCGGCCGCCGTGTGCAATGACCACCCGCGCAGGGTCAGCTGCCCCGGCCTAGACAGAGCTCGGAAGGCGCCAATGCTACAACTCTGGCGCAATGTCGCCGCGACGAGCATCATGCACACCTTCGCGCCAGCTCGGCGCATCCCTAATCGATCCGCGGAGTGAAGGAGATCATGACCGACCGGACTTTCGCGTCCAATGAAGAAGCGTTCGAATTCGCCTGCGAGCATCTCGACTGCTCGCTCGAGGACGGCAGACCCGTGCTCGCGATCGTCCTTGCCGTGCAGGGACGCATGTGCAGCGTCAAGATCGCGAATCGAGAAGACAAGAGAATTCCGACTGGCACCATTACAGAGCTGCTCGCACGTGCGGATCTGAAGCACGTGTGTTTCAGTGCGATGCTGGACAACAAGGTACCCGCGTTAAAGCCTGGCGATTTGGTGCTGTACACGGCGCTGCCCGAGCTTGCGGCTGAGGGCAAGTTCACGGTAGCGGGCACGGTTGTCGCGAAAGTGGCGCCGTGCTACACGAGCAAGGGCACATGGCAGCCTTGGTCGCCCGAGCCTGCACTCAAGCCGGCGGAGGTAACGGACGGTCCGGTAAGAGCCGCGTCGGAGCACGCAGCGGAGGCTGCAGACTCTACGCAATAGGAGCTGCAATTGAGGTGTGCGCGGCACACCTCCCTTATTCCCCATTCCAATGCACCGCCGCCTGCCGATCATTCTGGGTCGGCGCGCTCGATGATCAGGTTGGGCGGCGCCTTCCTGATGCGCCACTTACCCTGCTGCTCGAGCACATCGAGCGCCTCGCGCAGCGAGATCGTGCCCATCGCATGCCAAGCAACCGAGACAGTTGCTGCGCCATCCGCTGGATCATGTGTCACTGCGAACGCTCGATCGTTCGGACGCTGCGTGCGAATGGTTTCGTTGAAATAGGCGACCAGCTCATGCAGCGGCACCTCGTGGAAGCTCGCGGATTCCAGACGTACGCGTTCCAAGTTGCTCTCGAGCGTTTCGAGCGCGGCCCGCTCGGCGGGTGGTAGCTCGTTGCGTAGCGTTCTCCACAATTGCGACAGGATCCGAGTCGCGCATGTATGGGGATGCATGTACTCGGGATCGCAGTCGTAGGCGAGTCTGAAATTACGTCGATTCAACCCGAATTCACTACGCACTGCCGCCCCGAGCTCGCGCTCGAGCTTCCAGAGTTCGTCGTAGCTCATATAGCCAATCTCTCGCTTGCGCTCCGCGTCGAGTCGTGCGCTCAGGACAGCAACGGCTTCGGCCACGCGGGTCGGCCAGGACCGTGGATAGACGAAGTATGCACAGGCGATCGCAAGCAATGCGCAGCTGACCCATGTCAGCATTCCGGCTCCCCGGCCCGAGACCTTGGGGCGCTCGCGAAAAGGCAACGCTTCGTGCTCCGCGGCGATCGTGCGCGCGGCGCTCAGTCCTGCGACCAGCGCGAGAACCTGGGTCATGGCAAACAGCACGTACGCGAGGATCTGGGGTAGCTCCAGCCAGATCGCGCCCGCAAGCGCGACGAGCGCGGCGACGTAGCAGGCGATCAGCCGCTTGAGCGTGCGGCGTCCTGCCAAGGCTTTGCCGCTCGCGGCCGGTGTCGGACGTGTCGGGCTTTTCATTTGGCGTACTGGACTTGAAGCGGGCTCTCGCTGCGGACGCGCGATTGTAGCCAGTCTTCAGGCAGCGGCGTGCGATCTGGGGCCTTGACGCAGGGGGGGCGAGAGGAGGCGGGCAGGTCAAGCGGGCGGCGCGTGGCTTCACATGATCCACTGACGGCCACGGATATTCTGTAGCTGCCAGGGACTGTCGACGTCGAGATGCTCCGGAAAGAGTTCGCCGCGGCCCTGTAGCGGTGTCCATTCCGTGAATTCGCCAGTCATCTTTCCGAGGTAAGGACTTGCCACTTGCAGGCATTCCTCGAAGTCCAGCTGATCGGGCTCGAGCAATCCCAACCGGGGATGGCGAATCGCGTAAGTAACGGCGGCAAGCGCGCCCGCCACGACTTGCATGATCGTCGCGTTGGTATAGTCCACATGGCGCCGCGCATCCTCGATCGACAGCTGCGAGCCGTACCAATATGCGTTCTTCGCATGTCCGGCCAACAACACGCCGAGCTCGTCCATGCCCGAGACGATGTCCTTGTTCAAGTGTCGACTGGAGCCCTGCTTGTGCCAGCCGCGTCCCTCGAGCTCGAGCGCGGAAAGCATCGCGTCATCGCATGGATGATAGACGAACATCACGCTCGGACGATATACAAAGCGCTCTTCATCGCGAATCGATAGATAATCCGCGATCGAGAACACTTCGTCGTGCGTGATGAGCATGCCTTGAAAGCCGCCGATGGAGGGTGTCCAACTACGCGCAAAGGTGCCGCATCCGGGGCGCGGGAAGTAGAACGTCCCGGACCCAGGGCGATGCTGACGTGCACGGCGCGGCAATTGTTTCTCGTGCGTGCCGAGAGACAGCTCCACGGGTTGCATCAGCTCGAAGATGAAGCCGTCGATCGACCACGTGTTGATGAACTCTCCGTTGCGTTTCGGATGAGCGCTCGCCTGAGTGTCGCGCTCAGCGATCTGAATCACGGCAACGTTGAGATCCCTGGCAAGCTGTGCCCACTCCTCGCGTCGCTGCGGTCGAGCATTCTCGTTGCGCAGTGTCCGATTGAGATCGAGCAAAGCCTGCTTCACGAAGTGCGATACGAGACCCGGATTGGCGCCATGATCGACGATGGCGGTCGGTGCGTCTGGACCGAGCTTTTTCGCAAGCTCCAAGGCCTCTTCGCGAATCAGATAATTCGTGCGCTTGCGTATATCGAGCATCGGGTTGTCGTAGACCCCGGGCCAAGGCTCGATGGAGGTGTCCACGTACAGCGCGCCGCGGTCGGCACAAAACCGAATCAAGTCGAGGCTCGATACATCCACCGAAAGATTCAGAACGAGATCGCCCGCGTCGACATACTGGGAGAGAACGCGTCGATAGTTGAGCGGTTTGAGGTGCGCGTGCAGGAAACGAGCGCCGCAGCTTTCGGCGATGCCGCGGCCTTGCTCATCGGCGGACAGGACGATCAGACGGTTCTCGCCATGTAACAGGACGTGTCGGCGTAGAACAGGGAGCATCGACCGCCCGACGCCGCCGCAGCCGATCATCACGATGCGTCCAGGAAAATCAATCATTATGAGCTCGTGATCACGATGCGGCATGCGTCGATTGTAGCTTGAATGACGCACTCAGGCGAATTCGTGCATTGCGCGCAATGTGCGACTGAACGAACGACGTGGAACGATCAACGCATCTTGCGTGCGCTGGGCAGTGTTTGCACCTCCAGCCAGGTCAGATACCTCAGCGCCTCTTCTCGATTGGCGCCACACATTTCCGCGCTCGGCTGCAGCGAGGTGCATACTGCGGGACGATTCGGTTGGCCGAAGAGTCTACAGCGCTCTCGCTCATCGAGGTGTACGCAACGCACGCCCGCGGGCTTGCCGTTTGGCATCCCTGGGATGGGACTCGAGATAGATGGCGCCGTACAGCAGGCGCCGCAACGCTGGCGGCAGATCATGACCGTAGGGTGGTGCAATTCGCCGGGAAAAGCCAGTGGCACCAATGCGCATACCCAGCCGCTGAACCTGCCCTCCCCACCCCCTGCTTGATGCGAGACCGGACCTGATATTATCGAATGGACGTTGACATCGCCTTGAGAGACAAACCTTGGAGCTACCATGAAGAAGCTACTACTTGCCATCGTCTTGGGATCGTACGGTGTGGCAGCTGTGGCCGCCGATACATATACGGTGGATACCCTTCACACCCACGTGACCTTCACTTTTCAACACCTCGGGCTGTCTTCTTTCGATGGCAAAATCCCGTCGAGCGGCGGCAAAATCGTCCTGGATCGTGCCAACAAGAGCGGCAGCGTAGAGGTGGAGTTCGACGTCAAAGCCGTGGCGACTGCCGTGCCGAAGTTCGATGAGCACCTGCGCGCCGAAGACTTCTTCGAGGTTGCCAAGTATCCGACGGCGACATTCAAGTCCACCAAGGTCACCTTCGACGGGGACAAGCCCGCCACCATCGAAGGCAATCTCACCATCAAGAACATTACCAAGCCGGTGACACTCAAGGTCACGTCGTTCTCCTGTGTCGACAAGCATCCGATGGCAAACGTGCCGGCATGCGGTGCGAACGCGACCGCCACGATCAAGCGTTCGGACTTCGGTATGACGTACGCGTTGCCTGCCGTGCCCGACGAAATCGTTCTCAGCGTCGAAGTCGAAGCCTTGCGCGAGTAAGCAAAACCAGCGGCGCTGACCGCTGGTCAGCGCCGCTTCGCTGCGATGAGGGCAGAAACGCGGCGCGCTCGTCGTTCCGTCTGCTCCCGCCTCCGGGTCCCCGCCTCCAACCGCGCCACACCTCGCCTACCGCGCTCGCCGACAGCCTTCACACTGCGTCGCACTGCACATAGGAACCCACGTGCGCATGCGGCGTTGACCATGAGTCGAAGTGCCGAATCGGAGAGACGCCATGAACGCTGCCGCGAGTCGCCTTGCGCCGAGCATCACCACATTGATCCGGATGGATCACTCTCATGTCTTGGCGATTGCGCATCGCTATCGAGTGGACGCGTCCGAGAGCAAGAAGCGCGCGCTCGTCACGAATACTTGCATCGCCAAGCAAGTGCATGCGCAGCTCGAGGAGGAGATCTTCTACCCGAGAATGCGCGACGTGCTGCCTGGAGATGAAGCGCTGCAACGAAGCGACGGCGAACATCAGCAGATGAAAGACCTCATCAACGAGCTGCGCGAGCGGTGCGCGGGCAGCGAACCGCTAGACCAGTCCTTCGATGAAAAGTTCATGACGCTGATGCGCATCTTTCTGCATCACATCGCTGAGGAAGAAACATACATCCTGCCGGCTGCCGAGCGTTTGCTGGGGACAGAATTGAGTCAACTCGGCGCGCAGATGACACGTAGAAGAATAGAGCTGATGAAGCCGTACGCGGGCGAGATGGCCAAGAGCGCGGCACGTTCTTTCCCGGTCGGCACTGCGACGGGTGCTGCGCTCCTCACAGCCGGTGCCGTTGCTCTCGGAGCCATGCTGTTCTCGCGCAATCGCAACGGTCGTGGATTCGGCGGCCTTCAGCGGATCGGAAGTCGCAGGCACTAGCAAGAGCTCCACGTCCGGAAGACACCCAGCGCTTGGACGGGCCGCGCACCGGTCGCTCAGAGCCGACTGCGGAAACGATGCGCTCTGAGCCAGCGCTTGGTGACGGTCTTGTCAGCGAGAATTTCGAGCAGTTGCTCCTGTCGTGTGATTTCGGCGCGCATGGCGCGTGCCCGGTGTCGCAAGACCTGGGAGAGGTTGTCCGCTGTAAGCTCGAGAAGTGGTGAGAGACCGAACTCTGCTCGAAAGTGCTCCTCAAGCGCATCGCTAGCGTCATTCAGCGCCGTGAGCTGTTCCGAAAGAAGCTTGTTGTATTGTTTGAGGCGCGCGACGTTCAGCCTTGCGATACGCTCCGGGTCGCTACGTTCGAGCCGCATCTGCACCTCGAATAGCGTCATGAGATCGTTGGCTGCATAGGCATGATTGATCTCTTGCATGAGGAGATTCTTCTGCTCGCGCCGTGCCGCATCGCTCTCGCGATCCGGATGCACGAGGCTCGCAAGCTTGCGGTACAACTCACGTAGCGCTTGTCTGGCGAGCTTGGCGCTGTCCTCCTTGCGCTGATTGGGGGCTGTCTTCCGTGTATGTCTTTCGGCTCGTCGCTGCTCGTCGGCACCCGCCCGGTCGGCGAGATTCTCGTACATGCGCTGTGCCAAATCGTCTTCGTTGCGGATGTCGTTCGCCGCGCCCAGGTCGAAGCCCATTGCCTGCGCCTGTTCCTTGAGCAGGTCGAGTTCCTGCTGCTTGCGGCGGTCGTAGGTGACCTCATGGTACTTGTCGTAGATGTGCTTGACTTCTTCGTCATGCGTACCGGTTTCGAGCAGTGCTGTGGTCGTTGCGCGTAGCATGTCCACGAGGATGCTTTGCTCCGCGCGCGACCAGCCGCGCTGGTCGAGCAGGCGGTCGAGCGCAAAAACGGTGTCACGGCAGGTGGCGCGTAAGCGCTGGCGCAGCGGAGAGAGTATTGCAGCGTGATCGCGCCGAAAGCCCGCATAGAGACTTTCGCGTCCTGCTTGCGCTGCGCGGGCGCGCTCGATCTGCTCGAGCAAGAAGGCGAAGCGCTCCTGGTCGAAAGTGGGACGCTTCGCTCGCGCTCGCGGGTGAACCAGTAGGGGATATCGAGCAGGCATATAAGTGGGCGAGGGCGGCAAAATGCAATTGTCGATGACCCGAACTTTCGGCTCAAGGTCACCGGGACCAGACTTGGGGTGATCCGCGCCGCGGCCTGCAGTCTCGTCACGCCGTCCGTTCGCGCTCACGCGGCCTGCGGCCGGCGATGGTGACTTGCGACGCGCGAGGCGTAGAATGCGTGCGCCCGGTCGCGTAGGCCGGACCTTGCGTGCGGCTGCAGAAATTGTGAGTTTCTTGGCGGGACATACACGTTTGCCGCGCCGCCGGGGTAGAGTTATTCGTACCGCTCTATCCGTGCGCTTGCACTCCAGGACGTCAGGAAAGACGCATGTACTCATCGCTACCCCTCGTCAAGATCAGCGTATTGCTGTCCTTCGTCGTGTCCACGATCTACGTGCACTTTCGTGGACGTGTGCGCCATTCCATCGTGCGACAGCTGACGGACCACTCGACGATCATGGCGCCGTTCAATGCGCTCATGTACCTTTTTTCGGCGGTACCGACCCGGCAGCCGTACATAGACGTGAATCGTTTTCCGGAGCTTGCGGTCCTGCAGCAGAACTGGGAAACGATCCGGGACGAGGCATTGCGGCTGTTCGACGAAGGCTACATCCGTGCCGCATCGACTTATAACGATCTCGGCTTCAACTCGTTCTTCCGACGGGGTTGGAAGCGCTTTTATCTGAAGTGGTATGGTGAGTTCCTACCGTCGGCGCGATCACTGTGTCCAAAGACGACGGCGCTCCTGGAGCAGCTCGAGATCGTCAATGCGGCAATGTTTACGTTGCTGCCGCCGGGCTCGCGTCTAGGCAAACATCGCGATCCGTTTGCCGGCTCGCTGCGTTATCACCTGGGGCTGTCTACGCCCAACTCCGAGCGCTGCGCGATTGTGGTTGACGGCGAGGCGTACTATTGGCGCGATGGCGAAGCTGTCATGTTCGACGAGACCTTCATCCACTACGCGTACAACGAGACGGACAAGCCGCGCCTCATCTTGTTCTGCGATATCGACCGGCCACTGCGTAACCCGATCGGGCGGTTCATCAATCGCTACATCGGCAAGCCGCTTGCGCGCGCGGCAGCGACCCAGAACCTGCCGGGCGAAAAGGTCGGCATCCTCAACAAGCTGTTCGGCTACGTCTACCAGATCCGGATTCTCGGCAAGAAGATCCGCCAGCGCAGCGAAGTGGCGTATCAGCTCGCGAAGTGGGGGCTCGTCGCTGGAATTCTCGCTGCGATTTTCCTGACTTGAGGCGTTGCAATGGAATCATCGGGGCGTCCGAGGGCTGCTGCGATTCGCGCGGCTGTAGTCCTCGGCAGCACGTAGCACCCGCAGCACGTTCCCGCCCCAGATCTTGGCGAGATCCTGATCAGAGTAACCGGCGGCAAGCAGTGCTTCAGTAATCTTGGGCAGGTCTGCTACGTCGCTCATGCCGGCTACGCCTCCGCCGCCATCCCAATCCGCGCCGATGCCCACGTGGTCGGGACCGACCACCTCGAGTGCGTGCAGCAGATGACGCAAGAAATCGTCGAACGTGGCGTGACCGATACCGTACTTTCTATCCAAGGCACGGCGCTTACGGGCAAACTCAGCCGCCTCCTGCGTCGACAGTGTGGCGAGTGGGCCATAACGCGCGCGTAGCTTGGCGACTTCCTGCGCATACTCAGGGTTCTGTTCGGTTGCCGCAACGTACATCGAGTTGATCTGAATGACGCCACCCGCAGCCGCGAGCTTGCGTAAGCGTGTATCGTCCACGTTACGAGGGTGATCGTGGATGGCCCGGCAGCTCGAGTGCGACAGCACGATGGGTGTGCGGGAAAGCTCGATCAGTTGATCGAGCACGTCATCCGAGGCGTGTGAGGCATCGCGAACGATGCCGAGGCGATTTGCTTCCGCCACGAGTTGCTTACCGAGCGGGCTCAAGCCGTGCCACTGCGGTCCGTTCGGATCGGTGGCTGAGTCGGCAAGATCGTTGTTCGCGAAATGCACGGGGCCGATCATACGTACGCCGAGCCGATAGAAGGTCTCGAGCAGCGTCAGGTCCTTACCAAGCGGATAGCCGTTCTCAATGCTGATGAACACGACGCGCTTACCCGCGCGCACGATGCGTTCTGCGTCGTCGGCGCTGAGTGCCAGCCCAAAGCGATCCGCATGGCGCGCCACCATCTCGCGGATACGCGTCAACGTAAGCAGCGCATGATCGCGCGCGCGTGCGAAACCTTCTGCCGTGCGAGGTCCCTGAGGCGTGTAGATCACCCAGAACCCACCATCGAGCCCGCCTTCCACCATGCGTGGATAATCGACCTGAGAAAGGTCGGTCTCGTAGTCGTGCCGATCGAGAATGCTCCAGCCGGGACGCCCCAAATGGATGGGCGTATCAAGATGCGTGTCGAGGACGAGAAGACGCTCATGTATCGCATGTGTGGCGCCACGGGGAGCGTCGGCGTCGACAGCTCGGCAGAGGGCGAGCGCGAGCAGCAATAAGCAGGTCTTCTTCATTTTGAACGTGTGCAGGCATCCTGCAGGGCACGTAGACTAGCTCGCCGTCTGGTCGATGGCGAGCAACGCAGAACATCGGGCCGATATTGATCACGGCAAGTGAGCGCTGGTCGCTCTGGCAGTGCTGCACAAGCAAGAGGGCGCGTTAAGTCATCCCATCGACACAAAGCTAGCGCACTGAGAAAACGAATCGTGAACGTGATCGATCTAGCGCTCGCGGGTCTGGCGGCGATCGCTGCAGGGGTGTTCAACGCGCTTGCCGGTGGCGGCACGCTCATCAGCTTCCCGGTGCTCGTGGCGCTTGGTGTGCCACCGATTGCGGCGAACGTCACGAATGCGGTGGCACTGTGCCCAGGCTATTTCGGCGCCACGCTCGCGCAGCTGAGAAATCTAAAGGGACAGAAGGCGCGGGCGCTCGTGCTCGTTCCGGCTGCCGCCGCCGGCGGCCTCATTGGTGCGTTCGTTCTCGTCCATACACAGGAAAGGACGTTCACTGCATTGATCCCATGGATGTTGACGACCGCATCCGTTTTGCTCGCCGTTCAAGAGCCGGTGCGTGCGCTGGTGTTACGCCGCGCCGCTGCGCAGGGGCGGCAGCGCGCCAACGCAATGGCGCTGATCGCAGTGGTTGTGGCGTCGATATACGGCGGATTCTTCAGCGCGGGCATGAGTGTGCTTCTCGTTGCAGTGCTCGGCCTCACCACCGCCGATACCTTCGGTCGCCTCAATGCGCTCAAGCAGGTGCTCGCATCCGTCGTGAACGTGGCAGCGGTGCTATTCTTCCTCTGGTCCGGACACATCGTCTGGGCCTTCGCAGGAGTGATGGCGATCGGGGCGCTGCTCGGCGGGGCATTGGGTGGAAGGCTTGCCCTGTGGATGAAGCCGGCCGCATTGAGGTGGGCCATCGTTGCGATCGGCTTCGGCATCGCGATTGTTTACTGGGTGCAGGATTGATTCCTTTACTGACGTTCCTTGTCGCCGCTGGCATCGTCGCATCAGTGCATTCTCACCGTGCTTGTGCGAGCACTGTGTCGACGACGGAGGGCAGGTACTCGCCTGCGCGACCTTGGAGGAATCGAGCCGCCGGCCGGCCACGTGCCACCGCGGAGAAGGTGCTTTCGTCGCGGTTCAAGATCAAGAGTGGGATGCCCCGCTCGAGCGCACGATGCACGACCATGGATGGCAGATTGGTCGAGCCGGAGGTGCCGACCACGATAGCGAGTGCCGCACGTTCGATTGCCGCGAGCGTGCTGTGAAATCGAAAGCGCTCTTCGTCGTAGCTTTCGTCGAACCATAGAACATGCGGTCTGGCGGGGGTGCCATCCGGGCACACGAGCAGCGCGCGCTCCCGTTCTCCGATCGGCTTGCCGCGCTCCCAGCGCTCGCCGATCTCGGGCGGGATGGGAAAAATCCGCGTGTCCCGATCGTCGACCGAGCGCATGAAGTCGATGTTTCCGTGGATTTGGTACGTCCGCTCGAGAGTGTTGCCGGCGCGTAGGTGCAGGCCGTCTACGTTCTGGGTGACGAGCACGAAACGCTCTGCTTCGCCGCGCGCAGCAAGCTCTTGCTCGAGCCGCGCCAGCGCAAGATGCGCAGCGTTCGGCGCAGCAGCGCGACACACACCACGCCGATACAGATACCATCCCCAGATGTGCTCCGGCATCCGCGCGAAGGCTGCGCGCGTGGCCAGCTCTTGGGGGAAGTAATTGCGCGAGCCGATGCGCCAATATCCTTCCTCGCCGCGGAACGTTGGTATGCCGCTCTCGGCGGAGATACCGGCGCCCGTAAGCACCAAGATGGGACCCTTTCCGTCCCAAGCGGACGACAACCAGTCGAGAGCAATGGCGAGGCTGTTCGAGGTCATTCTAGACTGTAGGCAGTAGGCTGTAGGGCGGAGCGGCTTAGCTACGGCCTACAGTCTACAGCCTCCGACCCACATGTCGGTTCTCGCTGTCGTCGCACGTCCTTGAGGAAGACAGCGGATTTCTTCGTCAACCCTGGAGCAACCCTATGGCAACCAATACGGTTCGACTGCATCGTGTCCTTCGCGCTCCTGCTGAGCGCGTCTACAGGGCATTCCTCGACGGCGACGCCATGGCCAAGTGGCTCCCGCCCAACGGCTTCACCTGCAAGGTGCACCACTTGGACGCGAGGGTCGGAGGCACCTACAAGATGTCCTTCACCAACTTCTCCAATGGACAGACTCACTCGTTCGGTGGAACGTACATCGAGCTCGTGCCCAACGAGCGCATTCGCTACACGGATAGCTTCGACGACCCGAGCTTGCAAGGCGAGATGCAGGCCACGATCAGCTTCAAACCGGTCTCCTGCGGGACGGAGCTGACGATCGTGCAGGAAGGCTTGCCAGACGTGATACCGGTGGAGCAGTGCTATCTTGGCTGGCAGGAATCGCTGGCGCAGCTGGCAAAGCTGGTCGAGGCCGAAATACCTGCCGCGTAGCATTGCTCATCGGCAGCGGAACGTATACGCGTCAGGGTACCGCTGGCATGAAGGTCTGCAGCGGGAGCGCTTCTGGGGCTTCCTGCCGCAGTCCTCTCCCGAAGCCTCTTGGCCAGGCATGGCATGCGACGGCTTTCCCTAACGTCTGACCAACGTGCTTTTCCCGAATAGGGATTCAACAAGGTCGACGGCCAGCTTCGCGGTTCGATTGTGCACGTCCATGGCAGGGTTGAGCTCCATGATGTCGAGTGAAGCCAGCAGGCCAGTGTCCGCGATCATCTCCATGCAGAGCTGCGCTTCGCGGTACGTGGGGCCGCCGGGCACGGTCGTGCCCACGCCCGGCGCAATCTCGGGATCGAGGAAGTCGACATCGAAGCTCACGTGCAAGTGGGTGTTCGCATCGAGCCCATCGAGCGCAACCTGCATCGTATGGCGCACGCCGTGCTCGTCGATGTAGCGCATGTCGAACACTTCGAGCTGCTGCTCGTGCACGAAACGCTTCTCGCCCGCATCGACGCTGCGCACGCCGATCTCGCGAATCCAGCTCGGCTGTAGAGCAGGGACGTGCCCGCCGATCGCGGTGAGCTCCTCGGGGCCGAACCCGCACAGACACGCCACCGGCATGCCATGAATGTTGCCCGTTGGCGATAGGTCGCTCGTGTTGAAATCCGCGTGAGCATCGAGCCAGAGGACACGCAACCTCTTACCGGTGTCGCGGCAATGGCGCGCAACCGCGCTGATGGAACCGATGCTCAGAGAGTGATCACCCCCGAGCAGAATGGGCACGCGGTTGGCGGCAAGCTCGGCGTACACCGCATCGTGCACGCGGCGATTCCATTCCACCACCTCGGCGAAATGACGATATCCACCAACGCGGGGTCGCTCGGGATTCGGCGGTCCGCTGAGATTGCCGCGATCGATCACGTCGAGACCTCGTGCAACCAGCGCCGCGTGCAGGCCAGCGACACGCAGCGCCTCGGGACCCATCGATGCGCCACGATGCCGTGCGCCGACATCCGTCGGCGCGCCGATGAGTGTCACTGGCCGTGCGATGTGCGTGTTCATACGCGAGCAGCGCTTCGTCCGCGCGCCTGCGCGGAGCAACCGGTTAGCGTAGAGACCAGATCAGCGAACAAATCCTTGGGGTCGCGCACGCTGGGCACAAGGTCGAGCGCGGTGCGCGTGCCGCCGACCTCGCGGTGCAGCCGCTCGAGGTAACGCAACGAGGAGAAGTCCTCGATGGCGAAGCCCACGGAATCGAAGATCGTGACTTCCTGACCAGTCGCGCGAACGCTGACCTTGCGCTTGACGACATCGGCGAACTCGATCACGGGAAACGTGGGCTCGAGCTGCTGGACTTCGCCTTCGATGCGCGACTGCGGCTCGAACTCGACCACTACCCGTGCATCGCTGCGCATCAGGATGTCACGATGCAGCTCGGTCTTGCCCGGGCAATCGCCGCCGACTGCGTTGACGTGCATTCCAGGCTCGATCATCTCGGGCGTGAGCACTGCCGCCTTGCGCTTGGCTGCGGTCGCCGTCGTGACGATGTCAGCCCCGCGCACGGCTTCGGCTGTCGAGGTACAGCGCACGATCTCCAGGCCGGGTAAGGACAACGCGCTCAGGTTGCGAACCAACTTGTCGGTCGCGTGCGGATCGGTGTCGAACAGGCGCAGCTCGCGTACGCCAAGAATGTGGTGGAAGGCGATGGCTTGGAACTCGCTTTGCGCCCCGTTGCCCACCAGCGCCATGACGCGGCTGTCGGGTCGCGCCAGCCACTGCGCTGCGAGGGCCGACATGGCTGCTGTGCGCAGCGCGGTCGTAAAAGTGAGCTCGGCTATCAGACGCGGGTAGCCGGTGTCGACCTCGGCGAGTACGCCGAAAGCCGTCACAGTGAGCAGGCCTTGCGCCGTGTTCTTGGGATGACCGTTCACATACTTAAATGAGTACTCGTTGCCGTCGCTGATGGGCATGAGCTCGATCACGCCGACTGGGGAATGGACTGCGTGACGAGGCGACTTGTCGAAATCGTCCCAGCGACGGAAGTCCGCCTCGATCTCTCGTGCGAGCTCTGCGATGAAGCGCCCGATTCCGACGTGCGCGACCAGTTCCTTGATCCTTTCGGTACCGATGTACTGAACCATGGGACATCCCACATAACGCTCAGACCGCTGTAGTGTTTGTCCTGGTGCGGTCAATAAAAAGGGAGCGAACTGCTGGTTTTTTGTAGAAAGATGAGCAAATCGCCAGGTCGAGCTGCCAAAATGCTCAGGCGCTCGCCTCAGCGCTCGACTCCCCTCGTACTAGTCGACAGGAGGGATCGAAATGGATGACCTGGACCGACGGCTCATCGCGCTGCTGCGCGATGACGCGCGCAGCTCGATCGCATCGCTCGCCAAGAAGCTGCGCGTCTCGCGCGGCACGGTTCAGAACCGGCTCACCCGCCTGGAGCGGGAGGGCGTCATCGTCGGCTACACGGTCAGACTCAGACCGCAGGCCGATTCGCAGGGAATTCGTGCCGTGATGACGATTGCCGTCGAAGGCAATCGCACGCAATCTGTGCTGCGCGCGTTGCGCGGCGATCCAGCCGTCGTGACGCTGCACACGACGAACGGTCGTTGGGACTTCGTCGCGGAGCTGCGCGCTGAGAACCTACAGGAGTTCGATCGCATCATCTCGCGCATCAGTCTGCTCGAGGGTGTCTCGAAGACGGAGACGAATCTGTTGCTGACGACGTATAAGGACTAGGGCTGTGGGTTTGGGCTCGGGCGGAACGTGTGATCACACAGCTTGCATTCCCTATTCCCTCTTTCCTCTTCCCTGTCTAGGTAGGAGCTACGCTGGGCTCTGGGCTCCGGGCGCTGGGTCGGAGCGTGTATGGGCGCAGCAGCTCCAGGCGCCAGTCCCAGTCTGAGAACTTCGTGGTTGAGAGGGAGCCATCGTTTTACATAGTCTTGCGCGTCGTGTTTACTGTCTCGCAAGCTGGTTCGAGCCCATTCATGTTCATGCGTTGGCTGATCTGTACCTTCGTATGTTCGCTTCTTGCGTTGGCACAGCTCGACACAGCGTACGCGGACGCGGATACGGCATTCGTGCGTCCCGCCGAGCTCGAGCCAGACATCGCGTTCTGGCGGCGCGTCTATACGGAGGTGACCACGAACGGAGGCTTCATTCACGACGCCTCCAATCTCGCCGTTGTCTACGAGGTATTGCAGTTTCCGGCTGACCTAGCATCGCGCGAGCGGGCACGCCGCATTGAAGACGCAAAGCAGAAATATGTGCACATTCTGGAGCGCTTGGCACAGGGAGCGGAAAACCTGACCGCCGAGGAACAACGCGTGAAAGCGCTGTGGCCGAAGAACACGCACCGCTCACGATTCGCACAGGCGGCGCAGGAGGTGCGCTTTCAGCTGGGACAGGCGGATCGCTTCCGTGAAGGTCTCATCCGTTCGGGTGCCTGGCGGGACTACATTGCCGCCACTTTCGAGCGCATGGGATTGCCTCGCGAGCTCGCCGCGCTTCCGCACGTGGAGTCCTCATTCAATCCGTATGCTTATTCGAAGGTCGGCGCTGCAGGCATGTGGCAATTCATGCGCAGCACAGGGCGTCGTTTCCTGCGCATCGACGGAGTGGTCGACGAGCGGCTGGATCCGTATCGCTCGACGGAGGCTGCAGCGCGCTTTCTGGAGCAGAACTACCTCGTGCTCGGCACCTGGCCGCTCGCCCTCACGGCGTACAACCATGGGCCCGGCGGTATGCGTCGCGCCAAAGAGCAGCTCGGCACGACCGATATCGTAAAAATCGTGCGCCAGTACAAGAGCCGCACGTTCGGGTTCGCCTCCCGCAACTTCTACGTGGCTTTTCTCGCTGCCTTGGAAATCGACCGGAATCCGGAGAAATTTTTCGGACCGCTCAAGCTCGATCCGCCCGATAACAGCCGCGTGATCAAACTGACGAGCTACGTGCCGTCCGCAGCCGTCATCAGCGCGCTCGGCGTCGAGCGCGACGAGCTGCGCCGGCTGAATCCGGCCCTGTTACCGCCTGTGTGGAACGGCTCGCGTTACATTCCACGGGGCTTCGAGTTGCGTGTGCCCGCGCACATCGACCCGGTGGCGGCACTCGCGAAGCTCGAACACTGGGGCACGGATGCACAGCTCGCCGATACCCACCACCGCGTGCGCAGCGGCGAGACACTGTCGACGATCGCTGCGCGCTACGGTGTCAGCGTGCGTGCGTTGGCTGATCTGAACGGGTTGTCCCATCCGTATCTCATTCGTGCGGGACAGCTCCTCGTATTGCCGACCAAGGCTGGTGCTGCACCGGCTGCGGCTGTGGCGCGCGCCGACACGCAGACGGCAACGCGTCGCGCAGCGCCGTCGACGGGTGTGGTGACCGGCGCCGGGACATATGTCGTTCGCCGCGGCGATACGCTGTCGAAGATCGCGGCGCGGTATGGGTTGAGCGAAGAGAAGCTCATGGAGCTCAACAACATTCGCAATCGACATTTCATCTATGAAGGCCAGATACTCGCGCTGGCCGACGCGGCGCGGGCGGCACCACCGCTCGAGGCGGAGGTCACGGTGGACAACGTCGTGGCGCCGTCCCCGTCGACGCCCGTCATCGCCGCTGCCGAAGCTGCGGAGCCGACGACGGAGCGCGAGGCCGAAGAGATCGGACCGTCGCTCGTGCCCGGCACGCTATCGGCGGCCTCAGCCGATCCGAACGATTACTCCGTGCACGAAGATGGCACGATCCTCGTGCAAGCTGCCGAGACGCTTGGCCACTACGCCGAGTGGCTGGGATTGCGCGCAAGTCACTTGCGGCAGCTGAATCGGATGTCGTACGCAACGCCGCTGGTGATCGGGCGGCCGATCAAGCTGGACTTTTCCAAGGTGCCTCGCGAGCAGTTCGAAGCCAAACGCCTGGAGTATCACCGCCAGCTGCAGGAAGCGTTTTTCGCGCGCTATCGCATCAAGGGCAACGAGGTGCATGTCATCCGACGTGGCGAGTCGGTATGGGTGCTCGCTCAACAGCGCTACAACATTCCGATCTGGCTTCTGCGCCAATACAATCCGGACATCGATCTCGGCGCCGTGCGGCCCGGGACGAAGCTCGTGATTCCGCTGCTCGAACCCGTGGTCGCGGAGCCCGCCGCATGAAGCGAGCCTTCGCCCTATGTGCCATCGGGCTATGCCTGGTGGCGTGCGCGACCGTCAGGAGCTATGAAGGCGGGCCGCGACCCGCTGACGAGGTCGCGAGGATCAGCGGCGACTTCCACTTCACGGCGGGCGTACCGGTGAGCGTCATACTGCGCAAGGTTGACGACTATCCGCTGCGATTTGGGGAGCGCACGGTGGAGGTGCTGCCCGGTAAGCATCGGCTGCTGGTCGATTGTCGGATCGCGGAAACCTCGAGCACGACACGGCTCAGTGTCGACGTCGAGGTGTACGCTGGCGAGCGGTATCGTCTGGTTGCGGAGACGGGCCCCGGGCTGAAGGAGTGCACGTCGGTCTCCTTGGAGCCGATCGACTGAGCAGGCGTGCCGATGCGCGCGCCGACAGAAGAGCATGTGGCCGCTGCGTTATAATTTGAAAAAACATTTCATGACCATATCGCGCCGATTCGCCTTAGCTCTCGTTGTCATGACCGCCGCCGTGTGCGCGTGGGCGGATGGTGCACTGTCGGACGTGCCGTTTCTCACCTCGACGCCGGAAGCAGCGCTGCCGATGGCAGACAGCGTCTTGGTGCGTAAGTCGGAACGCAAGCTGTATCTGCTGCGTCAAGGTGAGGTATTGCGGACGTACAAGATTGCGCTCGGCTTACGTCCCGACGGCCACAAGCAGTTCGAGGGCGACTTCCGAACGCCGGAAGGGAAATATCGCCTTACGCGGCGCAACGCGAACAGCGAGTATTTCCTGTCGATTCTGATCGACTATCCGAATGCCCAGGACGTAGAGCGGGCACGGCGGCTGGGTCGCAATCCGGGCGGTGCGATCATGATCCACGGTGAGCCGAACCTGCCGCGCAAGCCACGCGACTACTACGCCAACGTCGATTGGACGGAAGGATGTATCGCCGTATCGAACGCCGATATGGTGGAAATCTGGCTGATGACGCGCCCTAACACACCCATCGAGATCGCTCCGTGAGCAGCGAACACACTTCTGCGTCGGTCACACAATTCGACGGCGATGGCGACGAGCTCGTCGACGCGCACGTCTCGCCGCTCGGCAGCCTCGAGAACCTTTCCCAGCGGGAAGTGCAACAGTTGCTGCAATCCGGGCGGGGTGGCATGTACGACCTGTTCCGGCGCTGCGCTCTGGCGGTGCTGGCCTCGGGGCTCGAATCCGATGATGTGCGCGCGATCTTCGATCGCTTCAAGGACTTCGAGATTCGCTTCGGCCGTCAGGCGTGGGGTATCAAGCTCGAGCTGAGGAATGCGCCGCCGAGCGCGTTCGTGGACGGGCAGATGATTCGCGGCATCAAGGAGCACTTGTTCGCCGCGCTGCGCGATATCGTGTACATCCACGATGCTATCCTCGGCACGCACCGGTTCGATCTCAATGATCCGGCCAGCATCACCAATGCCGTCTACCACATCCTGAGGAACGCGCGCATTCTGGATTACAGGGGCCGGCCGAATCTCGTGGTCTGCTGGGGCGGGCATTCCATCAGCTCTACCGAGTACGACTACAGCAAGCGCGTCGGCTATGAGCTCGGCCTGCGCGGGCTCAACATCTGCACCGGCTGCGGGCCAGGCGCAATGAAGGGGCCAATGAAGGGAGCGACGATCGGTCATGCGAAGCAGCGGATCCGCGACGGACGCTACATCGGCATCACCGAGCCGGGCATCATCGCTGCGGAGCCGCCGAACGCGATCGTCAATCAGCTCGTGATCATGCCGGACATCGAGAAGCGCCTCGAGGCGTTCGTCCGCTGCGCGCATGCGATCGTAGTCTTTCCGGGCGGTGTCGGGACGGCGGAGGAGATTCTGTACTTGCTCGGCATTCTGCTCGATCCGGAGAACGCCGAGATTCCCTTGCCCGTCATCTTCACCGGGCCGCCCAGCGCAGCCGACTACTTCGGGCAAATCGATCGCTTCATCGCGGCCACGCTCGGCGATACGGCTCGGCGCCGCTACAAGGTCGTGATCGGCGATCCTGCCCAAGCGGCACGAGAGGTCGTGCGCGGCGTGGAAGCCGTGCGCGAATTTCGTCGTGCGCAGAGCGACTCGTACAATTTCAATTGGCTGCTGAAGATTCCTGCGGAGTTCCAACGTCCGTTCGAGCCGACGCACGAAGCGATGGCGAAGCTCGAGCTGCGGCGCGGTCTCGATCCGCACCTGATGGCCGCGAATCTGCGGCGCGCCTTTTCCGGCATTGTCGCAGGTAACGTCAAGGAGCAGGGGATCCAAGCCATCGAGCGGCATGGTCCGTTCGAGCTGCGCGGCGACAAGTCGATCATGAGCCTGCTCGATGAGCTCCTGACCTCGTTCGTGAAGCAGCGACGCATGAAGCTTGCCGGCGAATACCGGCCCTGCTATCGGCTTGTCGCATGAGCAAGCTCGTGCTCAAGTACCGGTTCACGTTGCCGGATTCATCCGAGCGTGCATTCACGTTGGAGATGGATCGGGACACCGCGGAGCTGACGGCCCCAGCGGATACCGATCTGCCCGCCTGGACCGAGCTCGGATTCAATCAGTGCAGCGGCTGTCCGTTGGAGCTTGCCCACACCAAGCACTGTCCTGCTGCGGTCCATCTGTCCGGTGTGATAGACGGTTTTCAGGATCTCGTCTCGTACGACACCGTGCGTGTCACGGTCGAGAGCGAGGAGCGTTGCGTGACGGCCACGCTATCCGCACAGCAGGCGCTCGCCTCGCTGATGGGCCTGATCATGGCGTCGAGTGGGTGCCCGAGAACCGCTGTATTTCGGCCGATGGCGCGCTTTCACTTGCCGTTCTCGAGCGAAGCAGAAACGGCTTATCGGGTCGCAGCGATGTATCTGCTTGCGCAGCACTTCGCTGCGCGCGACGGCGGGCCTTCCGATTTCAAGCTCGAGCATCTGGAACGCGTCTATCGCGGAGTGCACGCCGTGAATCGTGGGGTGGCGCAGCGGCTGCGCGCCGCAACCCGCCAAGACGCGATCGTAAATGCCATCGTGCTGCTCGACGTCTATGGCAGCCTGGTGCCGGCAGCCATTCACGACATCCTGGCCGAGATCCGCCCGGCCTTCGAGGCGTTACTGAAAGCTGATTGAGAACCTGGAGACTGGGGGCTGCGGGCCGAGCACGCTTGGCGAGCGTCCAGAGCCGAGTTGCCGCAATTGCGATGATCGTCGCATTCTGGCGACGATCGTTCCTGCGTGTGACCCAGTTCCTCACGCAACGGTGGGTGGGTCGATACGGTGCGCGCAAAGGAGAGCACGTATATGTCAGAGCAGAAGCCCGACGAACTCACTGCGACTGGACGTCACCGCGCGTGGATCGGTGAGGCAAACGCAAAGATCGTACGCACCGGCGGATCCCGCGATCCGCAACGCAATTGGCTGGATCGCGCTCATCCGGTCAACTCCCGTCACGCAGCGATCACGCGCTCCTTGTACAGCTGGACGAATTACAAGAACTGGACCGACAAGGTTCGCCATTGCTGGGACAAGGAGAAAGACAAGAAGTAAGCCCGGGCTCTCGAGCCAGTCGACGCCGGCAAGAGCCTCGCGGCAAGCACGTCGCTGGCGCGCCAGGGCGCGGCGCGAGCTGGCCGCCGCACTTTCGGGTCGCTCCAGCCTCAGGCTGCCAGCCCAAGCTGCGGGTCGTTCACGACCCGGTTCACGAATCACCACAGCGACGTGGCGGTAAGCGCCGGCGACCCGGGCGGAATCTCAACCCCACGGCGCTGCATGAGCCAATTGACGATCGGCTGCCACTGCTCCAGGTCTTCTCTTACGAGGTACGGCTTCATCTCGAAGAGCCCGACTCCCGCTTCTGCAGCTTTGATATAGTTTTGCGAGTCGCGTAGCGTCGAGATGACCGGGATGCGCAGCGTCTCAAGGAAGCGCATCAGCGACCGGTAGACGAGGGTGTTCTTCTTCACCCGGTTCGCGATCACGGCGATGCGCTGCTCGTCGCGACGAATCTTTGCAATTAGTAATAGGTCGGAAATGCACTTTGCCGCCGCGTGAATGTCGATGTCCGATGGCAGAACGGGCACGAGCACTGCAGTGGCATTGCGGGTGATTTCCGGCAGCCGTTGCGGATCGAGCGCCGCGGCGGTATCCACGATGAGCCGTTCCGTATCGAGCGGCAAACGCATTGCGAAACTACGTGTGACTCGCGGGTTACGCTCGTAGCCGGCGATACCGTGGATCGCAATCTGATCCTTCGTGCGTTTACTCAGCCAGCGCATGCTCGAGCCCTGCGCGTCCAGGTCCATCAGGGTCGGCTTGAGACCAGCGACGGCGAAATAGCTGGCCAAGTTGGTCGCGATCGTGGTTTTGCCTGAACCGCCTTTCGGATTCAGCACTACGATCTTTTGCATGTGGACGCTGCAATCGATTTGACGAAAAACGCTTAAAGACAGCGTACGCACCGCCCTTCTGCGGTGCAAGGTCGAGAGTGTGAGCAGTCTCACTCGCGACGATTACGAGGCGCTGTGAGTCGGCTCACACCGGATGTACCTGAGTACACGTACATTCGTACCAGACGAGATCGAGGTGAGCTGAGATGGAGTTCTTGCTGCAATGGGCCGATGACTTGGATGATGCCATTCACGCTCTGCGCCATCTGGCGCCGAGGATCATCGGTTTGTTGGTGGCCGTCTTGTTGTTCGTCGCCACCGGGTTCGCGTTTGTCCGCTTCCCTGCCGTCGGTCTGACGATCGTCGGCGTTGTTCTTTCCGCTTCCTTGATCGACGCACTTCGCTACCGGATGCAAGCGCGAGGTGTGTGGCTTCGTGGGAACAGGGAATGGGGCGGCGCGAATAGGGAATAGGTGCGCGCGCAGCGCATGCGCTTATGGGCTCGAGGCTTGGGGCAGCTGCTGCGCGCGAATACCCCGCCTCTAGCCAGAGCCCAGCACTCAGCGCCCAGCAGCCCTGAACGAGCCGAGGGCACACCTGCTTCAGGTAAGAGAGGTGGTAGGCTCTAGGTGGTGCGGAACTAGCTTCCCGCCTCCAGCCTACGGCCCATTCGAGACCGTCTTGAACTCAACTCGTGCCGCCCCAATAAGCGCCGGCCAGCAGCACCCCCCCTTCTTTTTTCCAACTTCGGAGGCCGACACAACGATGAGCGAGGCGACCGCGCCGCAAACAATGGGGTTCCAGGCGGAGGTGAATCAGCTGCTCAAGCTGATGATCCATTCGCTGTATAGCCACAAAGAGATCTTCCTGCGCGAGCTCATCTCCAATGCGTCGGATGCCTGCGACAAGCTGCGCTTCGAGGCGTTGGGAAAGCCCGAGCTGCTAGAGGGTGGCGGCGAGCTTGCCATTACGATCGACATCGACCCGAAGGCTCGTACGATCACCGTCGCGGACAACGGCATTGGCATGACGCGCCAAGAGGCCATCGAGCACCTGGGCACGATCGCCAAGTCGGGTACGGCGGAGTTCCTCTCGAAGCTCACTGGCGACCAAAAGAAGGACGCACAGCTCATCGGCCAGTTCGGGGTCGGTTTCTACTCGTCGTTCATCGTGGCCGATCGAGTCGAGGTGTTCTCCCGCAAGGCGGGAGAACCCGCGAGCGCGGGCGTCCTCTGGAGCTCCCGCGGCGAGGGCGAGTTCACGGTGGAGACCGTCGAGTTGCCGGAGCGCGGCACGAAGATCGTGCTGCACCTGAAGGAGGGGGAGCAGGAGTTCACCGACGCCTACCGCATCCGTGCGCTCGTACGCAAGTACTCCGATCACATCGCCTTCCCGGTACGTATGCGCAAGCCGGAGAAGGACGCCGAGTACGAGACTGTCAACCACGCACAGGCCTTGTGGACTCGGCCGCGCACCGAGGTGAAGGACGAGGAGTACAGGGAGTTCTACCGCCACATCTCTCACGACTTCGCGGATCCGCTCACTTGGTCGCACGGCAAAGTCGAGGGCACCAAGGAATACACGTATCTTCTGTACATACCCTCGCGAGCGCCGTTCGATCTGTACCACCGCGAAGGGGCGCGCGGGCTCAAGCTCTACGTACGCCGCGTCTTCATCATGGACGACGCCGAGCAGTTCCTACCGCTCTATTTGCGCTTCATCAAGGGCATCGTCGATTCCGCGGACCTGCCGCTCAACGTGTCGCGTGAGATGCTGCAGCAAGATCCGGCGATCGACTCGATGCGCTCGGGACTGACGCGTCGCGCGCTCGATATGCTGGCAAAGCTGGCTAAGGAAGACCCCGAGAAATACGCGACCTTCTGGAAGGAATTCGGCCTGGTGCTCAAAGAGGGTCCGGCGGAGGATTACGCGAACAAGGAGCGTATTGCGAAGCTGCTGCGCTTTGCCAGCACGCACACGGACCAAGAAGAGCAGAACGTCTCGCTCGATGACTACATCGCCCGCATGAAACCCGGTCAGAACGCGATCTACTACGTGATCGCCGATTCGTTCGCGGCGGCCAAGTCGAGCCCGCATCTGGAGATGCTGCGCAAGAAGGGTATCGAAGTGTTGCTGCTGTCCGATCGGGTGGACGAATGGCTGATGAGCCACTTGCGCGAGTATGACGGTAAGCCGTTGCAAAATGTCGCCCGCGGCGAGCTCGATCTGAGCGGGGTGCAATCCGAAGAGGAGAAGAAAACCCAGGAGTCGCTCTCCAAGGAGCATGCACAGCTCGTCGAGCGCATTAAGAAGGTGCTCGGCGATCGGGTAAGCGACGTGCGCACGACGGTGCGGTTGTCTGAATCGCCAGCTTGCCTCGTGCTCGGGCAGTACGATCTTGGGGTGCAAATGCGTCGTATTCTGGAGGCGGCAGGTCAAAAGGCGCCGACCGCAAAGCCTGTTCTGGAGATCAATCCGGGGCATCCGCTCATGCAACGCATGAACGCAACCAACGACGATGCCACTTTCGCCGATCTCACCCTGCTCGTATTCGAGCAAGCGATGCTGGCAGAGGGCGAGCAGCTACCCGAGCCAGCCGCGTTCGTGAAGAGGTTGAATCGGCTGTTGCTTGCGTAGGCGCGGTCTGGGCGCTGGGCTCTGGCCGCAAGTCCGCCGTCCCCTGCCTTCAGCCCCCAGCCGCCGCCTCAGCTGGCCGGCTCTTCGATCGCGAGTAGCTCGATATCGAAGACCAAGGTGGAGTTCGGCGGTATCACGCCTCCCATTGCGCGATTGCCATAGGCAAGCTCGGGAGGAATGATGAGGCGGCGTTGGCTGCCGACGCGCATCCCTTGCACGCCTTCTTCCCATCCGTCGATGACCTTGCCTTCGCCGATCGTGAAGCGAAAAGGCTGCCCGCGATCGCGCGAGCTATCGAATTTCTTGCCTTTGAATTCCGGTGCTGTCGGGTCGTACAGCCAACCTGTGTAGTGCACGACGGCGACTTGTCCCGCAGTGATGCCTTCGCCGGGTGCGACGCGTAAGTCGATGCGCTGGAGCTCGGTGACTTGCGCAGGAGCGGCGGCAGATTGCGGCTCGGCCGGCCGCTCGTTCGAGCAGCCGGCAAGCGACACTAAAGCGGCGGCTACCAGCGCGGCAGAGGCTCTGGTGGCAGCCTGGATCATCACTTCACTCCCGGATTGATCGCGTACGTGCCGGTGATGCGCGCCTCTGCCAGCACGTGGGGACGCATTGCTTCGAGTGCCTGCGGCGCAGTGAAGTCATCAGGTAGCTCGAGACGCTCGACATCGAGCGCATACACCGTGAAGTGATAACGATGGACGCGCATGTCGTTCCACGGTGGGCACGGACCGTCGTAGCCGCGATAGGTGCCGGCCATGTCCGGATCCTGCGCGAACCAATTGGTGTAATCGTTGATGCCTTGGCGCGATCCCTCCGGCCCTTTGGGGTTCTTCTTGCCACCGGCGACAACGCCGTCGGAGCAAGCACCGGCGGCGATCTCGGTGACCGACGCGGGAATGTCGATCATGACCCAATGATAGAAGTTGGTGCGCGGCAGGCTGGCGGGCACCACTCGCCCTTCTTTGTTGACGTCATCCGGCTTGCTGGGCGCGTCGGGGTCGACGCAGATGATCGCAAAGGAGCGTGTTCCGCTGGGCGCACCGGTCCACTTCAGATGCGGATTGTGATTTTGCGCCAGCCGAACGTGCAGCACCGGATCATGGGCGCCGAACGCGAACTGCTCGGGAATCGGTTGATCGTTGAGAAAGCTCGAGGATGTAAGCTGCATGGCGATCTCTTTGCTCTCGCAAGAAGGAGGAGTGTGCCATCCAAAGCCGCGCGAGCGCTACGCGGTTCCCGCGGCGCGCTCACGCGATCATGTGAGTTCAGGCGGTCTGCGCACCGCGCGGGTGCGTCATGCTATCGAGCACGCGCTGAAAGGTGTCCAGTGCCCAGTCGAGCTCGGCCTTCTCGATGACGAGCGGCGGTGCAAAACGGATGACCGTCCCGCGCGTATCCTTCGTCAGGATGCCTGCTTCGACGAGGCGTTCCGCTACGTCCCGCGCGCGCAGGAGTCTAGGGTCGAACTCGACGCCGCACCATAGTCCCTTGCCGCGGACTTCGCGAATCGCTGGGTGGACGATACGACGCAGGCCATCGAGCAAGTATGCGCCGAGCTCGGCGCTGCGCTCGATGAGTCGTTCGTTCTCGAGCACCTCGAGTGCCGCCAGACCGACAGCGGCGGCAAGCGGGTTGCCGCCGAACGTGCTGCCGTGGTCCCCTGGCGTGAACACACTCATCAGCTCGCGACTGGCGAGGAACAAAGAGACGGGTAACAGGCCCCCGCCGAGTGCCTTGCCCAGCACCACGCCGTCGGGGCGCACGCCTTCGTGGTCGCAGGCAAGCATACGGCCGGTGCGTCCCAATCCGGTTTGCACTTCGTCCGCGATGAGCAGCACGCGGTGCGCGCGGCAGATCTCCGCGCAGCGAGCCAAGTAGCCGGCAGGTGGGATACGAATGCCCGCTTCGCCTTGCATCGGCTCGACGATGAACGCAGCGGTATTGGGCGTGATCGCACGCTCGAGGGCCTCGGCATCGCCAAATGGCACGATGCGCACCCCGGGCATGAAGGGGCCAAAACCGTCGCGGTACTGCGGCTCCGTGGAGAGGGCGACGGCGCCGAGCGTGCGGCCGTGGAAGTTACCTTCGCACGCGATGATCTCGCATTTGTCTTCTGCAACGCCTTTGATGCGATAGGCCCACTTACGCGCGGCTTTCAGCGCGGTTTCGACCGCTTCGGCGCCGGTGTTCATCGGCAGCGCCTGATCCATTCCTGTCATGGCGCATGCGCGCGCCAAGAACGGCGTCAGCCGGTCCGTATCGAATGCGCGGGAAACGATCGCGAGACGGTGCGCTTGCTCGATGAGCGCCGCGACGAGCACAGGATGGGTGTGCCCATGGCTCACCGCGGAGTACGCGCTCATCATGTCCAGGTAGCGCTTGCCCTCCTTGTCCCAGACATAGACGCCGCGGCCACGTACCAAGGTGACAGGTAGCGGGTCGTAGTTGCGGGCGCACACATCGTCGAGACGCGCGCCACTGCTCATCTGCTCGTCGCTCATCGTACTGCCTGATTGACCAGCTCCGTCACATCGAGCGCAGCGGAGCCATCGTGCGGACGATGGTATCCGGGCCGCGTGTGTCGCGCCACTTTGCCGCCGGCGTATGCATGGTCAGCCGCACGCGACTATCGACGTCGACGCACTTCCGCTACGCTCTTACACATGAGCCGAATCACCACCGAGACCTCGTTCATCCCAGGCCCAGCCGGACCGCTGGAGGCATTGATCAATGTCGTCGAGAACGGCGGCACCACGGAAGTTGCAGTGGTGTGCCATCCGCATCCCTTACACGGTGGCACCATGACCAACAAGGTTGCCCACATGCTGGCGAAGTCCTTCAATGTGGTGGGCATCACGGCGATCCGTTTCAACTTCCGGGGAGTGGGCCGCAGCGCCGGCACTTACGCCGACGGTATTGGCGAAACGGACGATGCGCTCGCCGTCATCGAATGGGCGCGGCAGCGTTGGCCGGACGCGGCCGTGTCGCTTGCAGGCTTCTCCTTCGGCGGTGCTGTCGCGATTCGTGCCGCATCGCTCAGTGATCCTGCGCGGCTGATCACCGCAGCGCCGGCCGTCGATCGCGTGCACGTTCCGCTGGCGCAGTTGCCGCGTTGCCCTTGGCTCGTGATCCAAGGCGACGAGGACGAGATCGTTGCAGCGGACGTGGTGCAGAGCTGGATTCAGAAGCTGCCAATCGTTCCGGAGCTGGCGCTGCTGCGCGGTGTCGGTCATTTCTTTCATGGCCGCCTGAACGAGCTGCAAGACACCGTGACCGCGTGGCTCGCTCGTCACCCTGTCGCCGTTGCTGAGCAGGATCGTCATCTATGATTGTCTCGCTCAAGAAGCTCTTCGGTCGCGAACCGCCCGTCGCCGGGTTGCTCGAGACGCGCGAGCCGCTCGAGCTTGCAACGGCGGCCTTGCTGCTTGAGCTCGCACGGTCGGATTTTTCGGAGGCGCCTGAGGAGGTCGAGGCCATCCGGCATCTGCTCGCACGTCGGTTCGGACTGAGCGGGGAGAAACTCGACGATCTGATTGAAAAGGCACAACGACGGGCCGACAGTGCAGTGTCTCTGCACGAATTCACGCACCGCCTGAATCGAGAGCTTTCCGAGGAAGACAAGCTCTCAATCGTGGAGATGCTCTGGCAGGTCAGTCATGCAGACGGTCGCATCGACAAGCACGAGGAGCACCTCGTGAGGCGCATCGCCGGATTGCTGCACGTCTCGGATCGAGATCGGGTCAGATTGAAGCTGAAGGTCGTTGAGGGGGAATGAGGTGCGGCACGTAAAACGGCAAACGCACTCCTATGTGCCGCGCTGATGACTCGAAAGAAGAGCGTCGTCGGACACGCCCTCCGATAGGGAGCGCGGGCAGCCAAGAGGCCCGGAGCGCGCATCGTGTGTCGCGCTCCGGCGCGAGCTCTTAGTTGACCATTTCCTTGAGGCCCTTCAGCGGAGCGATGCGCACCTTCTTGGTGGCAGGCTTCGCCTTGAAGATCATCTTCTCACCCGTGAAGGGGTTGATGCCCTCGCGGGCCTTGGTGGCGGGCTTCTTCACGACCTTCATCTTGAGCAGGCCGGGCAGGGTGAACAGGCCCGAGCTTCTCAAGCTCTTGCGGACGACGACGCTCAGGGAATCGAATACCTGGGCTACTTGTTTCTTGGGAAGTCCTGTGTCTTTGGAGATTTGTGCAAGGATCTCCGATTTGGTCGGCGCTGCATTTTTCTTTGCCATTTGCGATCTCCTGAGATGAATAACGAATCGCACCGTCTAGTGCCGAGCGGTCGCGTATGCAAGTCGCGCGGGAAAATAGCACAAGATTCGGCGCGGATTAAGCAGTCGAAGCGTTTTTTCCCTATTTTTTAAGGCTCAGAGGGCACTCAAGGTTTCCGTCGAAGTCCCGTCGCACCGCTTGGGTCAGCTCGCGTGGAACTCCCGCTTGAGTTTGACTTGAATCGGGGTTGTCTCGCCGCTTGGCGTGACGGTGATATCGAAGACCAGGATCTCCGTCCCGCTGATCGTGACTTCGCCGATATAGTAGATCGCATCGCCTTCCGAGACACGGCGCATCTGCAGGTTCTTGAGCTGGCCGTTGAGGTTGTAGGCGTCGACCGCGACTTCCCCCTCGACCGGCTTGCGCGGCGCGTTCGGCGCCTCCTTCTTCAGAATGGTTACGTTCAGCATCACGCGGTTCTTGCTGCGTTGAATGCCGTATGCGCGGGCGATCTCCGGGGTCAGCTGGTCGGTGCGAACCGCGTTGAAGTGCACTTCATAATCGCCTTGTTCCTTGAAAGTCTGCTCGAGGGGAACGGCCTGGGGAAAGCCCGGTTGCTGCCCCCCATTGCCACAACCGCTCATCGCGATAGCGCCGAGCAGCGTCATGAGCCATCCACATATTCTTGTTCTCATGAGGAGCCCTCCTTCGGAACCGACGTCCGTCACACTATAGACGAAGACTTCGGACAGATACCGTCAGTAGGTTCCTCAGCCTGACAGTTATGTGATGAGGATGACGAGCGCTTGCAGACCGATGATCACGAACAGGGCGGAGAGGTCGATGCCGCCGATCGGCGGAATCACACGGCGCACCGGGCGAAGGAGCGGTTCACACAAGCTCGCGAGCAGCATGGCGCCGGGGCTGTACGCACCGGGGGCGATCCAGCTGAGCAGCACATAGAGGAAGATCGCGAACGTATAGAACTGCAGGATCGTGAGTACCAGGCTCATGAGCGCCACGTGCACGAACTGCCCAAGCGTGACAACGAACGGATACGCACCGAGGAGCCACAACACTCCCGTCGCCGCGAACTGCACCAGCAACAGGGCCACAATCGAAGCGGTGTCAATCTGGCCGATCGGGGGGAGCACGCGGCGCAACGGCAGGACGAGCGGGTTGGTCAAGCGCAGGACTGCCTGTGAGAACTGATTGCGCCAGTCCGCGCGCACGAGCGGCAATAACACACGCAGCAAGAACACGATGACCAGCAGGACCTGCAGCAGCGTCCGAACGATGAAAATCAGTGCGTCCATATGGGCGATGTTGATCCCGTCGAAGGTCAGATCTTGCCAAGCTCCCGGGCCAATTCGGCCGACCGCTTTGCGGCTGCGGCCAGCGCGCCCGCAAAGATCGATCTGATACCATTGCTCTCCAAGTGCCTGAGGGCAGCCTCGGTCGTGCCACCCTTCGATGTGACTTGCTCGCGCAACGTTGCAGGAGGCTCGGATGCTTCCCGGGCCATGCGGCCGGAGCCGTAGGCAGTTTCAATCGCAAGCTTGCGGCTGATGTCACGCGGCAGACCCATTGCGACGCCGGCGTCTTCCATCATCTCGATGAGCAGGAAGAAGTAGGCAGGACCGCTGCCGGACAGTGCCGTGACTGCGTCCATCTGTCGCTCGTCGGTGAGCCAGATCGTTTCGCCAACCGCGCCGAGAATTTCGGCCGCGAGGCGGCGGTGCTCCGTCGGGACACCCGGCGTGGCGAACAGCCCCGTCATGCCACATCCTTGCAGCGCTGGCCGGTTCGGCATGCAGCGAACGACGGGCACGCCTGCCCAGCGTTCGATGTCGCTCGCGAGAATGCCGGCAGCGACAGACAACAGCAGGGGGCGCGTTGAACGCAACGTCGCGCTCAGCTCCACCACTACGGCGCGCAGGTCTTGAGGCTTCACCGCAAGCACCACGACCCCCGCGTTGCTGGCCGCCTCGAGATTGGAAGCGGCTGTGCGTACGCCGTAGGCGGCACGCAGCGTCTCGAGCTGCTGGGGCACCGGATCGGAGACGATGACATCCGCTGCAGGTCGTCCACGCGCGATCAGCCCTCCGATCAAGCTTCGCGCCATGTTGCCGCCGCCGATGAATGCGATCTGAGAAGACATGGTGTTTGAAGTCTACAAGTAACGTGGGGTGAGTGGCACGCGGTTCAGGGTCGGGGCTGGAGACTGGAGGCGGGAGCGCCTACAGCCTAGAGCGTGGCCCGAAGATCGCCGTGCCGATTCTGACCCAGGTGGCGCCAGCCGCGATGGCGGCCTCGAAATCGTCAGACATGCCCATCGACAAGGTGTCGAGCTCGAAGCCTTGCGCGATGAGCTCGCGTTGGTAGCGAGCGAGCTCCTCGAAGCGTGCGCGTTGGGTCTCGAAATCGGATGATGGCGGCGGGATGCACATCAGACCGCGCAACGCAAGCTTCGGCAGCTCTCGAATGCGCTGCGCGAGCGGCAACAGCTCGCTGGGCGCAACGCCCCCTTTGCCGGGCTCTTCGACGAGCCGCACTTGGATACAGACGTTGAGCGGCAGCGCGTAGTGGGGGCGCTGATCATTCAGACGCACGGCGATGCGTTCCCGATCGACCGTGTGTACCCAATCGAAATGCTGGGCGACCGGACGTGTCTTGTTCGATTGCAGCTGGCCAGTGAAATGCCAGGTGAGCTCGAGGTCCGAAAGCGCTGCGATCTTCGGTAACGCTTCTTGCAGATAGTTCTCGCCAAAGTCGCGCTGTCCCAATTCGGCCAGGGCGCGAATCGCTTCGTGCGGTTGCGACTTGCTGATCGCCAACAGGCGCACTGAATCCGGCGGTCGTCCGTGTTTCGATGCCGCGGATGCGATGCGTGTCCAGGTTTCCTGAAGCCGACTTCGGAGAAGATCAGTATCCATCGCTCTGGGGTTTGGCACGGTTGCGTCTCACGCGACGAGCCTACGACCCGAGGCATGCGCGGCGCGCGGGTACGCAAACGAAGCGGAACTGCGGACTAGTTAACATATTGGGGCCGCTATCGCTCCGCTATACTCGGTGGAGCTGTTCCATCTCGCGAAAGCGGTCGCACGCGCGAGTCGCGTCGCGCGGATGCGTCGAACGAATGCGTCCCCGCACCGGCCGCGAGACGAATAGCCCGAGGAAGAAGGCATGCCCGTCGATATCGCTCAGCTATTGGCTTTCGCCGTAAAGAATAACGCTTCGGATCTGCACTTGTCCGCCGGCGTACCGCCGATGATTCGCGTCGACGGCGACATGAAGCGGATCAATATGCCTCCGCTGACGCACAAGGAAGTGCACAGCATGGTGTACGACATCATGAACGACAAGCAGCGGAAGGCTTACGAGGAATACTACGAGACCGACTTCTCGTTCGAGATTCCCAAGCTTGCGCGCTTTCGCGTCAATGCCTTCAACCAGAGCCGCGGTGCGGCAGCGGTCTTTCGGACCATTCCATCGGTCATCATGTCGTTGGATGACCTGAACGCACCGAAGATCTTCAAGGACCTCGCAATGCAGCCGCGCGGGCTCGTGCTCGTGACGGGCCCGACCGGCTCCGGCAAGTCCACCACGCTGGCAGCGATGGTGGATTACATCAACGAGAACAAGCCCAATCACATCATCACGATCGAGGACCCGATCGAGTTCGTGCACGAGAGCAAGCGCTCGCTCGTGAACCAGCGTGAGGTACACCGCGATACGCTCGGTTTCAGCGAGGCGCTGCGCTCTGCGTTGCGTGAAGATCCGGACGTCGTGCTCGTCGGTGAGATGCGCGATCTCGAGACGATTCGGCTGGCGCTCACGGCGGCGGAAACCGGGCACTTGGTATTTGGAACGCTGCATACGAGCTCGGCGGCGAAGACGATCGATCGTATCGTCGATGTCTTCCCCGCCGCCGAGAAAGAAATGGTGCGTACGATGCTGTCCGAATCGCTGCGCGCGGTGATCTCGCAAACCCTTTTGAAACGAATCGGAGGCGGCCGTGTTGCAGCGCACGAGATCATGATCGGCACTCCGGCGATTCGTAACTTGATTCGCGAGGGCAAGATCGCCCAAATGTACTCGGCGATTCAAACCGGTCAGAAGGACGGGATGCAGACGCTCGATCAATGTTTGGCCGAGCTGCTGCAGAAGGGGATCGTCACCAAAGAAGAGGCACGCTTCAAAGCGCAAAACAAAGATGCGTTCTGAACCGTGCGCAGAAGGCAGGTTGTAGACCGCAGGCGCAAGGCTGTAGGGAATCAAGTATGTCATCAGATGCAGCGGACAGCGCACAGCCTCGCAGCGACTGTTAGGCCGGGAGCGAGACATGGAACGCGAACAAGCTATCAAGCTCATGCAGGACCTCCTCAGGCGGCTCGTGGAGCGCAAAGGGTCCGACCTGTTCATCACCGCGGGCTTCCCGCCTGCAATCAAAGTCGATGGCGAAATCCGTCCGCAGTCCGAACGTGCGTTGACGCCCGAGCAGAGCGCGGTGCTCGTGCGTTCCATCATGAACGACAAGCAGACGCGCGAGTTCGACGCGACGAAGGAATGCAATTTCGCGATTGCCCCCGTTGGCATCGGCCGTTTCCGTGTGAGCGCCTTCGTGCAGCAAGGGCTGGTCGGCTGCGTGGTGCGGACGATCAATTCGAAGATCCCGACACTGGAGGAGATGCAGCTGCCGCCGATTCTCAAAGACATTGTGATGTCGAAGCGCGGCCTCGTGATCGTGGTCGGCGGCACGGGCTCGGGTAAGTCGACGACGCTCGCCGCGATGCTCGACTATCGCAACGAGAACACGCGCGGGCACATCATCACGATCGAGGATCCGGTCGAATACGTGCACACCCACAAGGGATGTGTGGTCACACATCGCGAGGTAGGTGTCGATACCGACAGCTGGCACACCGCGCTCAAGAACACGCTGCGGCAGGCGCCCGATGTCATCTTGATCGGCGAGATACGCGACCGCGAAACGATGGAGTACGGGATTCAGTTCGCCGAAACGGGACACCTGGTGCTTGCAACGTTGCACGCGAACAGCGCCAACCAGGCACTCGATCGCATCATCAACTTCTTCCCTGAGGAACGTCGCGAGCAGCTCCTCATGGACCTGTCGCTCAATATCCGCGCGTTGATCTCGCAGCGGTTGATCCCGCGCGAATCCGGCGTCGGTCGTGTCGCGGCCATGGAGATCATGCTCAATTCGCCGCTGATCGCCGATTTGATCTTCAAGGGCGAAGTGGCGGCGATCAAGGAAGTCATGGCCAAGTCGAACAGGCTCGGCATGAAGACGTTCGATCAGTCGCTCTTCGAGCTCTATGAGGCTGGCATCATCTCGTACGAGGAAGCGTTGCGAAATGCGGACTCGAAGAACGAAGTGCGTCTGCGCATCAAGCTCGAGAGCAAGCGCGGCATGAAGACCCCGGACGAAGCAGACAGCGGCCTACGCATCATGGAGGACGAACCGGAAGGTTTCATCGCAAGACGTTGATGCGGGAACTGGTGCTCATGGATGAACCATGTGCGGTTGTGCTCTCTTTCAGCTTCGATTAGCGGTTACTGGATGCTATGACCTCCGAAGGCGATGCAGTCGATAACGCAATGAATGCGGCGCGAGACGACCGTCCGGTCGTGCTCAACACCAAGCCGTTGTTCAAGCTGATGGTCGACAAGCGAGCGTCGGACCTGTTCTTCACGTCCTACGCTCCCATCAAGATCAAGATCGAAGGTCAGATCTATCCGGTCAACAAGCAGGTGCTGACGCCGGAAGTCGTGCGTCAGGCTGCGTACGGTCTCATGACTCAGGAGCAGATCGAGGCCTTCAACGAGGAGCTCGAGATCGACTTCGCGATCTCAGAGCCGGGGCTCGGCCGTTTCCGCGTCAACGTCTTTCATCAGCGCGGCAATCCGGCAATGGTGTTGCGTTACATCACCGCCGATATGCCCCGGCTCGAGGATCTCGGTTTGCCGGAGATCCTGAAGGATCTGGTAATGCTGAAGCGCGGCCTGATTCTCATGGTCGGCGCGACCGGCTCCGGCAAGTCGACGACTCTGGCCGCCATGATCAACTATCGCAACGAGAACTCTTCGGATCACATCATCACCATCGAGGATCCGATTGAGTTCTTGCATACGAACAAGAAGTCGATCATCAACCAACGCGAAGTGGGGCTCGACACGAAGTCCTACGCGCGTGCTTTGCGCAGCGCAATGCGCGCGGCGCCCGATGTGTTGCTTATCGGCGAGATCCGCGATCGCGAGACCATGGAGTCGGCGATCATGCTTGCTGGCACCGGGCATCTCGTGCTCGCCACCCTGCACGCGAACAACGCGGCCGAGACGCTCGATCGCATCATCAACATGTTCCCGCGCGAGCAGCATGCGCAGATCTTCCTGGATCTGTCGCAATATCTGCGCGCGATCATCGCGCAGCGTCTGGTGCCGGGTAAGAACAAGCGTCGCGTCGCGGCTGTCGAGCTCTTGATCAACACCCCGCACATGCAAGAGCTCATCAAGAAGGGTGACGTCATCGGCGCGAAGGAGGCGCTGCGAACGAGCACCGAGAAGGGCATGCAGCACTTCGATACCGCGCTCTACGAGCTCTATCGTGCCGGCCGGATCACGCTGGAAGATGCGCTCGCGTACGCAGACTCGCGGACGAACCTGGAGGCGAAGATCAACTTCGGCTGAGCGTTCAGTGGGCTCTGGGCGCTGGGGCTGGGCTCCGGCCAGAAAGAGTGCTGCATTGACTTCGCGGCACTTACCTCGCCTGCAGCAACTTCCACAGTGTGAGCTCGAAAACTCAGGCGGGATCTCTTCGTGTCTGCTGTTTGCCCAGAGCCCGAAACCCAGCGCCCAGAGCCAGCGTCAAACCTCAAACACCGCCGCGGCATCGAACACCGGGCCGTCGACGCACACCCGCTTCATGGCCGGACCTTGCGGCGTTATAACGCGTACTGCGCAGCCGGCGCAGCCGCCGACAGCACATGCCATGAATTCCTCCAGCGAGACCTGGCAAGGCACGTCAAAGCGTCGTGCCACAGCGGCGGTTGCTGCGAGCATGGGCGTCGGACCACACGCGAAGATCTCAACCTGCGCGAGCTCGGATTCGGCAAGTGTCGCGAGCCAATGCGCGGCGAGGTCGGTGACGTAGCCCTCGTAGCAGCCCGGGAAACCGGCGAAGGAAGCGAGACGGCTCGGAATGCCCCATTCGTCGAGCAGCGGCATGCATGCGATGGTGCCGTCCGGCATACCCGGCACTAGGATCGTCGACGGCCGCGCGCGAAAAGGAAGCGGAACTTCCGAGCCCATGAGCACGAGCGGTTGCCATCTTGCATCCGTACGTTCGCGCAAGCTTTCGGCGAGGAAGATCATGGGCGGGATGCCGACCCCGCCGCCGATCAAGAGTGTGCGCGGACGAGACGGATGTGGCACGAAGCCGTTGCCGATCGGTCCCAGGCAACTGATGCGCTCGCCAACGCGGCGTTTCGAGAGCTGCTCGAGGCCCAGACCGACGATCTTGTAAAGCACCTCGATCGTCTCGTCTTGTGGACTCGCGCGCATGATCGACAGCGGTCGACGCATGGGCAGTAGCGGATCGCACGTGAGATGCACGAACGAGCCAGGGACTGCGTGGCGCGCACACTTGGGTGCCTTGAGGCGCAGCACGAACTGATTCGCTTCGAAGCGCTCGTGCGCGACGACTTCGGCGTCTTCGAGAAAAATCGTGGCGCGGTGAGTCATGGATGGTCTGGGGGCTGGGGGACCGGGGGCTGGGGCTGGAAAAGTTGCGACAACGGGCACTGGAGCGTTCCGGCTCCAGCCTCCGGACTCCAGTCTATAGTCTCCTTCTCGCTTGCACGTTCCTGACCATCGTCGCCAGCACTGCCATGCGCACGGCGACGCCGTTGGTCACTTGTCGCTGGATGACGGATTGGGGTCCGTCGGCGACCTCGCTGGAGATTTCCACGTCCCGGTTCATCGGGCCTGGATGCATCACGATCGCATCGGGTTTCGCTTTGCGCATGCGCGCGGCGGTGATGCCGAACTCGTGGTGATACGTGCGCTCGTCGGGGAACAGCGCACGTTTCATGCGCTCGCGTTGGATGCGCAGCGTCATCACGACGTCCACGCCTTCAATCGCTTCGTCGAGGCTCGTGTAGCGGCTTGCGCCGGGAAATTCATCGGCTGCGGGCATCAAGTCATCGGGCGCAGCGATGCGCACTTCGCGAGCACCAAGCGTCGTGAACACCTGCCAGGCGGAGCGTGCGACGCGCGAGTGCGCGATGTCGCCTGCGATCAGAATGCGCAAGTCTGAGAAATCACCTTTGACTTGGCGCACGGTGAGCGCATCGAGCAAGCCTTGAGTCGGATGCGACAGATGCGCCTCACCTGCGTTCAGGATGCAGACGTGCGGTGCGACGTGCTGAGCGACGAAAGCGGGCAGCCCCGGCTCGGCATCGCGCATCACCAGGATGTCGGCATGCATCGCTTGCAGCGTGTAAATCGTATCCAGCACGGTCTCGCCTTTGGCGCGCGAGGAGGTCTGCATGTCGAGATTGACGACGTCCGCGCCGAGCCGCCGTGCGGCGATCTCGAAGGAAACGCGCGTGCGTGTGCTGGGCTCGAAGAACAGGTTCGCGACGGTGCGTCCGGCCAGACTCTGGTCGCGCGCAGGCAGCTCGCCGGGCGGACGAACGTAGAACTCAGCGAGATCGAGCAACCCGGTGATCTCGTCTCGCGTCAGTCCCTCCAGGGTGATCAGATGTTGCAGCCGACCTTCCGAGTCGCGCTGAATCGTGGCGCCGGGGCTTGTCATGTCGGCGGGCAGACAAAAGTGTACAAACTAATACTCCTCAGACCGGCTGCGCAGCGTCCGGCGCGTCGAACCAACGTTCGAGCACGATGCGTGCCGCATTCATGTCGATGTCCTCTCGGGTGATGCGGCGGCGCTTGAGCCCTTGGGCGCGCGCATCACGCAGCTGCGCAGTCGCTTCGTGCGAGCTCAGTCGCTCGTCGACGAGCGCCACAGGAAGGGCGTATCGATCCTTCAACTCGCGCGCGAATCGGCGGGTGGCCTTTGTCAACGCCGTCGGCGTGCCGTCCATATTATAAGGGACGCCGACTACGAGCTGAGCGGGTTGATACTCGGCGACCAGCCGATCGATATCCTGCCAGGGAACGCCCTTGGCGCACTTGAGCGTAACGAGCGCACGCGCCGTGCGTGTCAACGTATCGCCGCTCGCAACGCCGATGCGGTGCGTGCCGTAATCGAACCCGAGGAGAATCTGCGGTGCCCTGACGGACGCACCGGGCATTATGCGTGGCCCACGTGCGGGCTCATCGTGGCCAGGTCGATGCCGAGCAGGCGTCCCGCAGCACGCCAACGCTGCTCGTACGGCACCTCGAAGAGGATCCGCTCGTCGCACGGTGCCGTCAGCCAGGCATTCTGGGCGATTTCGCTTTCCAGCTGACCAGGTCCCCAGCCTGCGTAGCCGAGCGCGACGATGGCGGTATCCGGCCCCGTGCCTCTCGCCATAGCACTGAGAATGTCCGGCGAGGTCGTGATTTGAATGCGGGAGGAGACTTGCTTCGTGTGTTCCCAGCGGCCTCCGACCGGATGCACGACGAACCCGCGATCGACTTGAACCGGCCCGCCCTGGAGGACCGGTTGCTGCGTGTTGACGCCTTCGGCAGTGGGCATGTTCAGCTGATCGAAGACGTCTCCCAGCCGCATCTGCAAAGGCCGGTTGATGATGATCCCGAGCGCGCCATCCTCATTGTGCTCCCAGATGAACGTGACGGTGTGCGCGAAGTTCGGATCCGTCAACGTCGGCATCGCGATCAGGAACTGATTCGTCAAATACTCAGAACTCGCCATGTCTCTAAGTATCCGGTTCGAACGTTAGAGGCTCAAGAGTAGGCCGGAAGCTGGAGGCTGGAGCTGCAACAGGAACCACGCGCGTTTGCCTACAGCCTAGAGCCTATCCTGGCCAAGCCCGTCGAGGAACTGCCATTCATACGCAAAGCGCAATTCCCGATAGTGCTTGCGCAGCTCGGGCGGAAACGGATCGAAGGGAGCAGCCAGTCTCAGGATTGACAGCGCCGCCTGATCGATCTCCGGTCGGCCGCTCGAGCGTCGGATGACGGCTTCACTCAAGGTGCCATCGGCGCGCACGGCCACTTCCAGGACAGGATTGCCTGTCTCGCCGCGATGACGGATCGCCTTGGGAAAGTTGAGCGTGCCGAGCCGCTCGACCTTACGCCGCCACGCATCGAGATAGGGCGCGAGCGTCGACTTGCGCGTATCCGGCACGATCTCGACGGTACCGTCCACCTTGCGGCCGCGGATGCGCAGTGCGCTGTCCGTCGCGTGCGTCGCGATCGGTGTCGGGTAGGTTTGGGCGAGCGCGAGCGGTGCCTGAGCTTCGCGTGCAGGGCGTTCCTCACCGCTACGGTAGTCAACCTCGCTGATGGTGCTACGACTGCTCACCACTTCCTGGAATCGCTGCCCCTCGACCGCTTCCCGATACTCCGTGCTGTTCGCGTCGGGAATGCCTTGCTGCTGCGCGGCCAACATAGACGTCGCAGGGTTGGCCGGCCGGACGCGCTCGTCAGTCGTGCCGCTGCCTTCTTGGTCGCGTTGTGCCAGATATTGCGCGTCCAGATTCTCCGCAGCACGCGTGTCGTTGCCACTTGCGAGCAGCACCTCCAATGTAGGGACCTGCGGCTTGTCCTTGCCCGGCACGGCAAACGTCACGCCGAGAATCACGATCCCGTGAAAGAGCGCCGCGAGAAACAGCGTCGTAGTGAACCGATCGTTCGTTGACGCCGCGCCCTCGGTGCGGTCGAGCGCAAGCGGCGACGAGGTTGAATCGGTCATTGCAGGGCGACTCGCGGATGATCACGAAAGATTGATCAGGACAGATCGCGACGCTGGCTCGATTCTGCCATGACATGTGTGTGCGTGCGATGCGGTAGCTGCCAGGTACGACAACGCACGACAACCCTCATCTGCCATTAGCTCTTGGTCTGCGAAGCCAAGCGTCTTTCTATGGCGTCCATTAACAGCCCGGCGATCTCGGTGCCGTATTGTTTGTCGAGCTCGCGCACGCCGGTCGGGCTGGTCACGTTGATCTCGGTGACATAGCCACCGATGACATCCAGGCCGACGAACAACATGCCTCGTTCGCGCAGCGTGGGGCCGATTTGCCCCACGAGCCAACGGTCGCGCTCGGTGAGCTCGCGTCCCACACCGCGCGCACCGGCTGCGAGGTTGCCGCGATTGTCCTCCGCGGAGGGAATGCGCGCGAGCCCATAAGGCGCTGGCTCGCCGTCGATCACGAGTATCCGCGTATCGCCGCTCGTGACGATGTCCGGAATGTACTTCTGCACGATGGCATAGCGCGTGCCGTACTCGCTCAATGTCTCGAACACCACGCCGGCATTCTTGTCGCCACGATCAATCACGAAGATCGAGCGCCCGCCCATCCCGTAGAGCGGTTTGCACACGATGCGCAAGTGCTCGCGCAAGAACGCGAACATGTCGTCTATGTTGCGCGTGATCAGGGTCGGCGCGCAGCACTGCGGGAACCAGGCTGTGAACACCTTCTCATTCATGTCACGCAGACCCTGTGGCCGGTTCACGACGAGCGCTCCTTGCTCTTCTGCACGCTCGAGAATGTAGGTCGTATAGATGTATTCCATGTCGAACGGCGGGTCCTTGCGCATCAAGATGACGGGCACGTCGCCGAGCCTCTCGGTGCGTGCCTCACCCAGCTCGAACCAGTCGTGCAGGTCGTCGCGGACCTTGATCTCGCGTAGATATCCGTGTGCAACGCCGTCGCGGAGCCAGAGATCTTTCTGCTCGGCATAGAACAGCTGCCAGCCGCGGCGTTGGGCCGCAAGCATCATTGCAAGTGTGGTGTCCTTGGCGGGCTTGATGCTCGCGATCGGATCCATGACCACGAGAACGCGAATAGGAGACGTCATGACAGGCTCACGGTCGACGGTTGGATAATGAGCTGAGGCCAGCGTGGAGCGGTCACATCGCAGGCGAGTCGGGGCAGACCCAGGCTCGACTCGAGGTGCTGACGCTGGTCGATTCTGGCTTGAGCAGGCTGAGTGTCAACATCCTGAGGCGGTAGGCACTAGGCTGCAGGGCGAGGAGGGAATAGGGAGCGTGCGTCGCGCGGTCTTCCACCCCGCCGCAAGGCCAAGAGAACGTGTGACGAGCTTCAAAGTCTGGGCCCGCGGGCAATGGCGACAGCATAACCAATATGTTAAAAGTTCCGACTATTGCGCAAGTCTCAGATACTGCATCGGGTTTCGCGCGCCGAAGAGCGCTTCGGGGGATGAGCACCACGAATCGTCTCTGGCACAAGGGGGCCCGGAATCGAGCCGATTCGAGAACAGGGTCGTTGCGCAACGAACGTTCGCGATTCAAGAAAGAGGCAGTGCGACTACGCGTCCTCGTGAGGAGAGCCGATGGAGAATGCAGCGACGAACACGACCTCCCGCTTGGCGGGCCTGAAGGTTCTGGTCATCGACGATAGCAAAACCATCCGGCGCACGGCCGAGACACTGTTGTCGAAAGAAGGTTGCGAGGTCTACACCGCCGTCGACGGATTCGATGCGCTATCCAAGATCGCCGATCACCAACCGGACATCGTCTTCGTGGACATCATGATGCCGCGGCTGGACGGCTACCAGACTTGCTCCTTGATCAAGCACAACAAAGTATTCCGTTCGATTCCCGTGATCATGCTCTCGAGCAAGGACGGTCTTTTCGATCGTGCCCGTGGGCGCATCGTGGGATCGGAGCACTACCTCACCAAGCCGTTTACGAAAGAAGAATTGCTCAACGCGATCGAGACCCACGTCGGTTCGCTCGCGCGATAGACATCCATGCCCGGAAACATCGCAGCGACTGGCTCGGAGCAACGTATGGCACTGATCCTGATCGTCGACGACTCGCCGACCGAAGTGCATGTGATGCAGAAGGCGTTGGAGCGGCACGGCTATCGAACCGCCTGTGCCGGTGACGGCGCCGAAGCGATCCGCAAAGCGAAAGAAATGAAGCCGGACCTCATCTTGATGGATGTGGTCATGCCCGGCGTCAATGGCTTCCAGGCCACGCGCAAGCTCGCATCGGATCCGGAGACCAAGTCGATCCCGGTTATCATGGTCACGTCCAAGGATCAGGAATCGGACCGCATCTGGGGTTTGCGCCAGGGAGCCATCGATTATCTGGTGAAACCGGTTTCGGCGGAAAAGCTCATCGAAAAGGCGCAGGCGGCTCTGGCGGGATGACAGCATGAGCGCGCTCGCCGCCCTAAAGCCTCTGCGCGACAGGCCGTTCGAGTTGCTACGCGAGCTCGAGCGGCTCGCGCGCGCGGCGGTCAGCGGCCAAGCACAGGCTGACGCTGCCGCTCGCGAATGGGTAGGAGTAGCCTTTCGGTTGAGCTCGGAGAATTTTTTGGTCGCACGCGAGGAAACGCGTGAGGTGCTCGCTTATCCATCCGTCATCACGCGCGTGCCGGGCGCGAAATCTTGGATTCGCGGGATTGCCAATGTTCGTGGACAGCTGTTGCCGGTGGTGGATTTGCGCGCCTTCTTGGGCGGTGGCGCGACGAGCACCGGACGCAGCACACGCGTGCTGGTGGCGAACCATCGCGACGTGCCGGCTGGCCTGCTCGTGGACGAAGTGCTCGGTTTCCGCCGCTTCAACGATGCGGAGTTCTCAGCAGTGCCGCCGCCCACGATTGTGCGTTGCGACCGTTACCTTGCAGGCGCGTTCCGGCGCGGTTCCGAGAGTTGGCCGGTGTTCAGCCTTCGTACGCTCCTCGAAAGCCCTGAGTTCTTACAGGCGGCCGCTTCGTGACACATCGGGACGACATCGTGATCGAGAACGACACAAGGGTTCCCGGACGGCGCCTGTCGCAACGCCGGTGTACCGATCGAGCGGAAATTGGCCATGGCCGAGACTAAGACATACGGCGTCCGGTTCTTGCCGGTGCTCATGATCGTTGCGTTGATCTGCGTGACGGGTGCCGCGGGTCTGCTGCTGTACGCTCAGCAGGCTGCCGGCTCGAAGGACACCGATCCGCGCGAGCTCAATGAGCTGCTTGCTTTGTCGCAGAAGATGCCGAGTCAAGCACTGCGTGCGCTCGGTGGCGACGTCGCTGCGTTCGACGCGCTGGCTCAGTCGCGCACACGATTCGCTGCCCTTGCCGAGTCCCTGGGCGCGGATGTCCGTTCATTCGCCGGCACAGAAGAGCTACTGAAAAACAGCCAATCGGTGCTGAGTGCGCGCGAGTCGATCGAAGCCGTGCAGAAAGCCGCGGCAGAAGTACGCACGATGGTCCCACAGTTGCTGCAAGGGCTCGGGAATGTCGCGAGCGCGCTGGGCGGCACCACCGTCGAAGGTATGGCTCGTCATCTCGAGCGCTTCGAGCTGACTGGCCTGCGTATCCAACAAGACATGGAAGCGCTGGCGTCCGGACTGGGCGATCCGAGCAGGATCGCGCGACGCCTCGCGGATGGGAACGACTATTTGGGACAAGTCCTCGGCGGGCTGGCGGGTCAAGATGCCGGGCTCGGCTTGCCGAAGGTACCGGCCGGCGAAGCAGAGGCGCAACTCAAGGTCACAAACGCGCTCTACGCCCAGCTCAGCGAGCGCGTGCGCACGGCGATCAGCTCGGCCGATCGAGTGGGCACAGCGCGCGAGGCGAGCGGCGCGCTAGCCACCAACGCGGAGCAGGTCTACGGCAAGTTCATCGCCCGCGTCGGCGGGCCAGGCAGCGGTCCCATCGGCGCGCTCGGCGGCGGGGTGTGGGCGCTGGTGCTGCTCGTAGGCGCCTTGCTGTCGTTGGTGTTGCTGATCGTCGTGCACGCCAAGACCGGCAACATTCGCAAGGCCATCGAGGAACAGGCGCGCAAGAACGAACGCAACCAGGAGGCGATCCTGCGGCTGCTCGATGAGCTCTCGAGTCTGGCCGACGGCGACTTGACCGTGCAGGCCACGGTGACCGAGGACATCACCGGCGCGATCGCCGACTCGATCAACTATGCGATCGAAGCATTGCGCGAGCTCGTTGCCACGATCAGCAACTCGGCCATCACGCTCGATGCCGCGGCCAAGCAGACGCAGGCATCGGCCGGGCATCTTGCCAAGGCGTCCGTCGCGCAATCAAAACAAATTGTGCTCGCCTCCGAATCGATCGCGGCCATGGCTGCTTCGACCGAGGAGGTCTCCGGCAACGCAGAGCGCGCAGCCGACGTGGCGCGCCATTCCGTCGATGTCGCACACAAGGGCAGCGAAGCCGTGCGTCGCACGATCGACGGCATGAATGCCATCCGCGAGACCATTCAAGAGACTTCCAAGCGCATCAAGCGTCTCGGCGAGAGCTCCCAGGAGATCGGCAACATTGTCGAGTTGATCAACGACATCGCGGAGCAGACCAACATCCTCGCGCTCAACGCGTCTATTCAAGCGTCCATGGCTGGCGAGTCGGGGCGCGGCTTTGCGGTTGTCGCCGATGAGGTGCAGCGCCTGGCAGAGCGTGCCGCGAACGCGACCAAGCAGATCGAGGTGCTCGTGCGCACGATTCAAGCGGACACGAACGAAGCGGTCGTATCGATGGAGCGCAGCACCACGGACGTGGTGGGAGGAGCGTTGCTGGCCGAGAACGCCGGTGCGGCCCTCGAAGAGATCGAGCAAGTCTCGAACCAGATTGCCAGCCTGGTGCAGAACATCTCGGCGAGCGCACGACAGCAAGCAACAGCGGCGCAAAGCATTGCACGCAACATGCAGGTGCTGCGCGAGATCAGCACACAGACCGCAGAGAACTCCGCGGCCACCTCGCAATCGGTGGCCAAGCTGGCAGAGCTGTCAGCGCAGCTGCGCAAGTCCGTGGCAGGCTTCCGCCTGCCGGACGCGAGCTCGGGTGGAACTGCATTATTACTGACCGATCCCGTCGAAAAGCGCGCTGTGTCCGCTGGCGTCGCCGAGGAGGACACGGCCTCGAATAAGGTTGGTGGTTTGGTCAGCTGAGCTGAGAGCGCGGCGATGTCGAGACGAGAAGCAGGCCGTGAGAGCGGCGCCCGCACGGAGCTTACGGGCTGGACTCGATCATCTCTGCGTTCGTTTGCAGAAGGCACGGTGAGCGAGAGGCTCGTCGTTGGCCACGCTTCATTCCCTAGGACACGGGCCGTCATCGAGGCTTCTTGACTCATGGCCGAGGTTTCATCCCAGACTCTGCACATCGTTGCGCGGGAGCTCACGAACGAGCTGAACGATGCGCGTGCGGCGCTCGAGCTCTTCGGCGAGCAGCAGGACAACGCGACATTGCTCCGCAAGTGCTATGAGCACTTGCATGCAGTGCATGGCGCGTTGCGAGTCGCAGAGGTCTATGGCGCGGCGTTGCTCGCCGAAGAGATGGCGCAGGTGACGCGCTATTTGATAGACAACTTTGCGGAGAAGCGTCACCTCGCCGAAGGCCTCGATGCGCTGATGCGCTCGATGGTGCAGCTGCCCACTTACCTCGAGCGCGTCTTGAACGGCGGGCGCGACATGGCGCTCGTATTGTTGCCGCTCTTGAACGATCTGCGTGCGGTGCGCGGTCATGCACTGTTGTCCGAAGGCACGTTGCTGCTCCTCAATTTGAGCTCGGACCAGCAAGCGCGACCGGTGCCGGCCGCACATGGCGAACCGGTACTGACCGTGGCGCAGTGGGCGCGCAAGCTGCGGCCGCGCTTTCAGCTGGGTCTGCTCGGGTGGATCAAGGGTGAGCGCATCGAGCAGAACCTCGAAGTGCTCGCGCGAGTTGCGGAGAAGCTCGAGCAAGTCGCTACCACTCAACCGGTGTTCCAGCTCTGGTGGGTCGTGGGCGCCGTGCTCGAGGCGCTGCGCGAAGGTGGTCTCGAAGGGACGGCGTCGGTCAAACGCCTCCTCGGGCAAGCCGATCGCGAGCTCAAGCGCCTCTACGAGAACGGCGAGACACGTTATGCGGAGCAACCGCCGCTCGAGCTGCTCAACAATCTTCTGTATTACGTCGCGCGCGCGAAGACATCCGGTGCGCGCGTCGTGGCGGTACGGGCCTCGTTCCGCCTAGATGAGCTACTGCCGCTCGACGATCAGATCGAGCAAGCGCGCGAAAGCTTGTCGGCGCCGTCCGTCAAGCTCATGAAGACCGTTGCTGCCGCAATAAAGGAAGATCTGGCCCGGGTGAAGGACGCGCTCGACATCTTCGTGCGTCAAGGCGGCACGCAGGTCGAGGAGCTGGCGCCACAGCTCGAGCTCTTGAAGAAGATCGGTGACACCCTCGGCGTGCTCGGCTTGGGTGAGCTGCGCGACAAGGTTCAGGCGGAAGCGACCGACCTGCAGAAGATCGTCACCGAGCGTGTGGCTGCCAATGAGGGTACCTTGCTGCGCATCGCGGCAACCTTGATCAAGGTGGAAGACAGTCTGGACGAGCAGCTCGTCGGCATGATCGTGCCGATGCCGACCGAGAACGGCGAGCCGGCGAAGCTGACCCCGGAAGACATCGAGTTCCGCCAGGTCACCGAAGCGGTGCTGCGCGAGTGCATCGTGAACATGGCGCGCATCAAGGAGGCGATCGCGCTATCAGTCGAAAAGCCGCGCGAGGCGCATACGGTCGATCAGATCCCGCAGCTGGTGCGCGGCATCACGGCCGGCTTGCTGATGCTCGGCAAGACGCGCGCGGTCGAAGTGATGGAAGGTATCGGTCGCGCGCTCGATCAGTTCGTGAGAAGCGACGGCATGACGCTGCCGCAGGATGCGGTCGATCGACTTGCCGACGCGATCGTCGCGGTCGAGTACTACATGGAGACGCTGCAGGCGGGTCGCGCCGATCCCTGGTACATGCTCGACAATGCAGAGGCGTGTCTGCGCTACCTCGCCAACGTGCAGCCCGTGCCGCGCGTCGAAGGCTACGATGCGCTTGCCGACCATGCGCGCACGCTGGTCATCGAGCCACTGTCTCAGACCATTGCCGCGCCGACGGAGCACGAGCGCACAGTCGTACTCGGAGCCCCTGCGAGTCAGAGCCAGACGACGTCCGAGCCTGCGCCTGCCACACAGCCCAGCACACCCCCACCCGTCGTGCAGCCGGCGGATCGGGAGCTCGATCCCGAGCTTCTCGAGCTGTTCATCGAAGAAGCCAAGGAAGAGATCGCAAACCTCAATCGGCTCTTCCCACTGTGGGACGAGAACCCACAGGATCATGATGCGCTCGTCAACGTGCGCCGTTCCTTTCACACCTTGAAAGGCAGCGGCCGCATGGTCGGCGCACAACTGATCGGCGAGTTCGCCTGGTCGATCGAGAACCTGCTCAATCGCGTCATCAACAAGACGCTCGACCGCACGCCGGACATGATGAGCATGTTGCGCGATGCGGTCGCGGCCGTGCCCGAGCTCGTCGAGCAGCTCGAGACGGGTCGTGCGCCGAGCATCGATGTCGCCCGCATCATGGCGACTGCTCATGAGATGGCGGGTGTCTCGCCAACGGCGGCATCCGAGGCATCTGATTCAGCTGCGCGACCACCGGCATCCGCAGCTGCTGCTCCTCAACCGGCTCCAGCGCCTGAGCCTCCGGCGACGCAGAAGGAGACGCGCGCGCCGCCGATGGATCCCGCGCTGTACGAGATCTACTCCAAGGAGACGGCGGAGCATCTGGCCATCATTCGTGAGTTCATCGCGTCGTGCGAGCTGTCATCGCCGCCGTTCCCCGTCACCGATGCGCTACATCGCTCCTGTCATACGTTGAGCGGAGCGGCGAAGACCGCAGGCGTGCGACAGGGCAGCAAGATCGCTGAGCCGCTCAACCAATACGTGCGTAAGCTGTACGACAACGCCATCGGGTTGTCGGAGGACGGCCTTGCCGCGCTGAAGGATGCCGCGACGGCGATTCAGCAGGTCGTCGATCACATTGGCGAGGACACAGGCTTTTTCGTCGATCACGCCCGCATCGTAGAGCGTCTGCACGAGCTCGGGCAGGCGGTCGATAACGAGATCGCACGTCGTGCCGAGCTGAGTGACGCGACTGCCGTCAATCCGACCGTGAGCGAGGATGCCATGCGCGCGCTCGGGGCCGAGGCGACGCGCGAAGTCGAGCGACTGCAACCTTCCTCGCTGCAGGACGAGCTTGCCGCCACGGACGTGTTCGACACGAAGACATTTACGACGGAAGTCAGCGAGGAGGTCATCGAGCTCGAGCCCACCGATCCCGATGCGCTCGATATGCTGAACTGGAGCTTCGAGCACCTTCCGCCTGACAAGACCGATCAGGCGGCAGAGGGCGAGTCCGCGCCTGTGGCTCAGGAAGCACCGACGTTTTCGAGCGCAGAGGTCACCGAAGACATCGAGCTCTCCGGCGAGGCACTCGAGAACGTTGAGCTGACGAGCAACACGCTCGCTCGTTTGGACGATATCGCCGCGCCCGAGGAGATCGTGCTCGAGACGCCAGCGGAGTCGTCGGAGGCAGAAGAGACTGCTGTTGACGAGGAAACCGAGACGACGCGCGTGCCGGTGATCACGCTCGACGACGAGAGCGCCGATGCGGTGCTCGAGCTCGATGCGGCGCAGCTCGCCGAGGACGCTGTGGTCGAGCCGAGCTCGTCGGATACCTTGCGTCGAGCGGAGCTGAGCGTGCCGCCGGCAGAGCTTACGGACGGGACAGAACGCGCCCAGCACGACTCTGCCACGATCGAAGTGCCCGAGCTCAAAGTGCCCGACGATGCGGCGCTCGATTCTCGGCTCGATGGCGATCAACCCGTCGCAACGCTCGAGGTCCACGAGGTACCAGAGATCCAAGAGACGGTCGAGCACCGAGACGCGCTCAAGGAGCCACCCCATGGCGAAAGACAGCCGCAAGGGGCCGTGCCTGACCCGGGTTTCCCGACGCAAGCGGACGCACGTGACACGGGAAGTGTAGCGACGAGCGCCGCACCGCTTGCCTCGGGCAGCTCCGTTGCACAGAGCGCGCCGCCGACAGCACCCGCGATCGACGAGGAAGAGGGCGTCGATGAGGACTTCGACCCAGAGGTCGCGGCAATTTTCACCGAGGAGGCGACGGAGCTTCTGGAAACCGCAGACCGTGCCTTCGCGAGCTGGATTCGCGATCGCGGCAACGCGGCCTTCGCGTTCGAGCTTAAGCGCGCGCTGCATACGCTCAAAGGTGGTGCCCGCATGGCAGGCATTCGCGCGATGGGCGATCTCAGCCACGAGCTCGAGTCCATCATGCAGCTCATCGAGGATGGGCACGTGCCCGCCGAGCAGCCGGTGTTCGATGCATTGCAGGCGAGCTTGGACGAGCTCAATCGGATGCGCGATACGATCAGTCAGGGCGGACGTTGCCGCAGCGCACGCGCCTTGATCAATCGTATCCGCGCGCTTGCGGGGCAACCCGTTAACGACACATCGCTGCCTGCTGGTGTGTCTTCATCGCCGGATCCGGGCGCCGCATCCGCTTCTGCAACGCCCCCCGCGGATGAGCGTGGCAGCGGGCCTGTCTTGAGCGCACAGCCGAACGTCACGTCGACTTCGACCGGACCGGCCGCAGCGGACACCACAGTCGATGTCGAGTTCGACCCTGAGGAGCTGGAGGCTGCGGCGCCAAGCGGCGGTGAACGAATCGACGTCGGTCCGCAGCAGGCAGCGAGCCCGGAAGCGATGCTCGAGATCGCGGCGCGCACGCCTGAGCTGCCGCCGGATCCGGCCCTCGAGGACAGCGCCCAAGCCGCTCCTCCCGTATTGCCGCCCGGACGCGAGCCGCAAGTCCAGGAGCGCCAGGAGTTCGCCCGTGTCGATGCGGAACTGCTCGATACATTGCTCAACAATGCAGGCGAAGTGAGCATCTTCCGCTCACGCCTCGAGCAGCAGATCAGCTCGATCGAGTTCAACCTCGCCGAGCTCGGGCGCACGGTCACGCGCTTGAAAGAGCAGTTGCGCAAGCTCGAGCTCGAGACCGAAGCACAGATTCTCCATCGTCATCACGAGGAGCATCCGGATCGCGCCGATTTCGATCCGCTGGAGCTCGATCGCTATTCCACCATTCAGCAGCTCACACGTGCATTTGCCGAATCGGTGAGCGACGTGGCCAGCATCGAAGGCCTGCTCGAGAACTTGACGCGCGAAGCGCAGAACTTGCTGTTGCAGCAGGGCCGCGTCGTCACCGAGCTGCAGAACGGCTTGATGCGCACACGCATGGTGCCCTTTCAGCGGCACGTGCAGCGTCTAACGCGTCTCGTGCGGCAAGTCGCGAACGAGACGGGCAAGCGCGCCGAGCTGGTCGTGACGGGTGCCTCGGGAGAGCTCGACCGGCAAGTGCTGGAACGTATGCTGCCGCCCTTCGAGCACATGCTGCGCAACTCGGTCGTGCATGGCATCGAGACGCCACAGGAACGCCGTGCAGCCGGGAAGCCCGAGACCGGCACGATCAAGGTGTCCTTGCATCGCGAAGGATCGGAAATGGTCATCGTGCTGGAGGACGATGGGCGGGGCATCGACGTTAAAGCGATACGCGAGCGGGCGATTGCCCGTGGCTTGTTGCCGCCGGATCGCGTGCTGAGCGATGACGAGGCGATCCAGCTTATCCTGGAGCCGGGTTTCAGCACGGCCAGTTCGGTCACGCACCATGCCGGTCGCGGCGTCGGGATGGATGTCGTCGTCACCGAGATCAAGAAGCTCGGCGGCACGCTCTTCATCGAGACGCAGGCGGGGCAGGGCACGAAGTTCACGATTCGTTTGCCGTTCACGCTAGCGATCACCCAGGCGCTGATCGTGCGCACGGGCGATGAGCTCTACGCATTGCCGCTGCCGACGGTGGAGGGTGTCGCGCGCGTGCCGCGCTCGGAAGTCGAAAAACATTTGGCAGAGGAAACGCCGACGTTCACGTATGGCGGGCAGGTGTATCGCTTCCAGCATCTCGGCGCGTTCGTTGGCGGGGGGCCTTCGGTACTGCCGGAGAACGATGTCGCGGTGCCCGTGCTGCTGATTCGCGCCGGCGAGCACTCGACCGCGCTCGTGACCGACGAACTCGTCGGCAGCCGCGAGATGGTTGTGAAGTCGGTCGGGCCGCAGATTGCCGCGATTCGCGGCATCGCCGGGGCGACGATTCTCGGTGATGGCCGGATCGTGATCATCCTCGACATGCTGACGCTGGTGCGCTCGGAGTGGCGTAAGTCCCCGCTTGCCGGTCAGATTGCGAAGGAGGACAAGCGCGTCTTCGCGCTCGTCGTGGACGATTCGATCACCGTCCGCCGAGTGACGCAACGCCTGCTCGAGCGCAACGGCATGCGCGTCATGACGGCAAAGGACGGCGTCGATGCGCTGTCGATCCTGCAAGAGCACGTGCCCGACATCATTCTGCTCGACATCGAGATGCCGCGCATGGACGGTTACGAGCTTGCCAGCCACGTGCGCGCGGACCCACGTCTAGCCGACATACCCATCGTGATGATCACCTCGCGCGTCGGCGAGAAGCATCGCGCCCGCGCGATCGAGATCGGCGTGAACGATTATCTCGGCAAGCCGTATCAAGAGCATCAGCTCCTCGACGCTATCGAGCCGCTGATCGAGGCGAGAAGGAGGAAGGCGGTATGAAGGGGATCGCGTTTCTTGTTCTAACCCGAATCGCTGACCCCGAACCTCGAGCCCAGCCATGAGCGACATGCCCGCCCACGAGCTTTACAGCCTGCTGATTCCGTTGACGCACGAGCGGTTGATCGTGCCTCGCGCCTGCGTGGCCGAGGTGATCACGTGGCAGAAGCCGGAAAAGATGGAAGGGACGCCACCATGGTACTTGGGAACGATTCATTGGAGTGGTCGGCCGGTGCCGGTGATCTCGTTCGAAGCCATATGCGGACAGCCGCTGCCTGTTCCCGGAACGCGTACGCGCATCGTGATCTTCGTCGCGCTCGGCAGCCACATTACCGGCGGGTACTTCGGCATGATCACGCAAGGCTTTCCGCAGCTCGTGCGTGTGAACGCAGATGTCGTGAAGGCCGATCCGAGCCGCAGCTTCCCCGATCGCGGTCCCGTGCTATGCCAGGTGCGCATGCTCAACGAATCGCCGTTGATCCCTGACTTCGATTGTCTGGAGCAGATGATCAGCGAGGAGACCAGGGCTGCTTGACCGCAGCCGGCCTCATTGCAAGTCCCCCCACAATGCTTGTAGCACCGAAAGAGCCACGACGCCGGCAGTTTCGGTGCGGAGCACGCGTGGCCCGAGTCGGACTGGCGTGAAGCCGGCAGCGCGTGCCGCTGCGAGCTCGTCGTCGTCGAGTCCTCCTTCCGGTCCGATGAGAAGCTCGACCTTGGATGAAACGCTCGCAAGCCCTGCGAGGGAGGCGGGTGCCGATGGGCTCAGCACCAGGCGCAGACCTTCCTTGCGCGTGGTCGCGAGATAACTCTTCAGTGTCGTGGGCGCACTGACGGTCGGAACGTGCGTTCGTCCGCATTGCTCGCATGCGGCGATCACGATTCCTCGCCAATGCTCCTGCTTGCGCGCCGCTTGCTTGTCGTCGAGTCGCACGACGCTGCGGGCCGTCAGCACCGGGGCGATCGCAGCAGCGCCGAGCTCCGTCGCTTTCTGCAGCGTCCAATCCATGCGCTCGCCGCGCGAGATGCCTTGCACGAGCGTGATTTTGAGGGGCGACTCCGCCAGCCCGGCGGTACGCTCCATGAGCTTGACTCTGACCGTATCGGCGCTGACGTGCACGATCTCTGCGCGGTACTCTGCGCCATTGCCGTCGAACACGACGAGGGGAGCGCCGGCGCGCATGCGCAAGACACGGGCGACGTGATAGGCACCGGCGGGTGGTAGGTTGGTTTCGATGTTTTCGCTGAGCGGACCCGGACAGTAGATTCGGTTGACACGCATCTGATTGGTGACACTGAGCAAGCCGACGAAGCTGCGTTCCTCATTCTGACGTCTCACCTGCAGCTCGTCACTCTGGCATGATCGCACGATGCACGCTACGCCGCTTCGAATCGACGTGAGCACAGGTTTGGTGCAGGGCGCACGCTACGTGCACTCTCCCAATGCGGATGAACGCCCTCCCGGCATCGAGCCCGAGCTCATCATCGTGCACGGGATCAGCTTGCCGCCTGGACAGTATGGCGGCCCTTGGATCGACCGTTTGTTCACAAATTCGCTGCCGGCCGATGCGCATCCTTACTTCGCAGCGATCGCTTCGCTGCGAGTCTCTGCTCACGCGCTGATTCGTCGCGACGGCGAGCTCGTGCAGTACGTGCCCTTTCATTTACGTGCCTGGCATGCCGGGGTATCGAGCTGGTGCGGGCGGGAGCGCTGCAATGATTATTCCATCGGAATCGAGCTCGAAGGCACCGACGACCAACCCTACGAGCCCGTTCAATACCGCAAGCTCGCCGATCTCATCGTGGCCTTGTGCCGAACGTACGCCGCGCTTCGCCCCAACCGGGTCGTCGGGCACAGCGACGTCGCGCCAGGCAGAAAGACCGATCCCGGGCCAGCGTTCGATTGGGTACGCCTCAGAGCGATGGTGCGGACATACGAGGGCCTGCTTGCATGATTCGCAACGGTCTGCTTCTGCTCGCCCTCGCCGTCTGCGTAGGCGCGCAGGCCCAAATCCCGGACGAGACAAGGGAGCTGCGCATCGTGAGCTTGGCGCCTCACTTGACTGAGCTGGCGTTCGCCGCCGGCGCCGGCGCGTACGTGGTGGCGACTGTCGAGCACAGTGACTATCCGCCTGCTGCACGCCGCATTCCTCGCATCGGAGATGCGTTTCGTGTCGACTTGGAACGAGTGTTGGCGGTGCGTCCACACGTCGTCCTCGCGTGGGAGAGCGGCACGCCGATGCACCTCGTCGAGCAACTGCGCGGGCTGGGATTGAACGTCGAAACGATCTCCACGCAGTCGCTTGCGCACGTGCCCCGGGCGTTGCGTCGCCTCGGAGAGCTTGCCGGGACACGCGCGTCCGCCGAGCGGGCTGCCGCGCAGTTCGAGCATGAGATCGCGCAGTTGCGCGCACTGTACCGCGAGCGAGCGCCAATCTCGGTGTTCTTGGAAGTGAACGCACAGCCTTTGTACACGGTGAATGGCAAGCACATCCTCAGCGAAGTCGCGACGCTCTGCGGCGGCAAGAACGTGTTCGCCGCGCTGCCCGATCTGGCGCCGGCGATCGGAGTTGAAGCAGTGATCGCGGCGAATCCGCAAGCCATCGTCTCCTCGGATGCGAGCATGACGGATGCGGCAGAGAGGTGGAGCCGCTGGCGTATGCTGCGTGCCGTGCAGGCTGGCAATGTGTTCTCGTTGTCCGCCGACGAGCTCAGTCGGGCCACTCCGAGGCTCGCGCAAGGCGCGCGCTCGATGTGCCGCGCACTCGATACAGCGCGAGCTAATCTTGGTCTGGTGCCGCACCCGAAGCGCAAGCCTGAGGCATGACACGCAGCTTGGTCGTTCAACTTTCCTTGGCCGCCTGCATGGCATCGGTCATTGCGGCGGCTTTTTGGTCGGTGCGCCGCACACAGGATGCGGAAGATTACGTGATCGCACGGCGCCGCTTGGAACCATGGCTCGCAGCATTCGGGTACGTGGGCGGCACGACGAGCGCCTGGATGACATTACTCGTCGTTGCCGCTGCATTTGTTTGGGGACGCGCTGCTGTGTGGCTGGCGCTCGGGCTCGTTTGTGGCGCCGCGCTCGGCACGGTGTACGTGGCACCGCGACTTAGGCACCTTGCAGCCGCACAAGGAACCGTGACGCTGACGCAGCTCATCGCTGTTGAGGTGGGCGAGCGCTCACAGCAGGTGTTTGCGCGTGCCGCGGCATTTGTCGGCCTGACCCTGTTGGCGTTTCAGTGCGCGATCGTGCTGCGAGGCGCAGCCGAGCTGCTAGCAGCGGAGGCGGGTATTGCGTCCTGGTGCACGATCGTGTTCGGGGCAGGTTTGCTCGGCGCCTGCGTACTCGCAGGCGGTCTACGTGCCGCGAGTTTCTGCGATGTGATCCAGACCGCCGCCGTGGCCGTGTGTGTGCTGTTGTTGCCCATTCCAGCATTCGTTGCCATCGGCGGATGGGACGCTTTCGCCAGCGGTTTGTCAGTGCTCGGCCCAGAAGTGCACGACTGGTTCACGGGCAAGCGCGGCGTCGTCGCGTTGGCGATCGCGGTCGGCGGTATCGGCGTGGGCTGTGCCATCGTCGGTCAGCCGCATACGATGGCGCGCTTGATCGCGGCTCGAGACGATCGAGCATGGGCAAGATTGCGGTGGATCGTGCCGCTCGCGACGGGCGTGCTCGTGGCTGCTGCACTCCTGGCAGGCTGGAGCGCACGTGTGCTTTACGATGGGTTGGAGCAGCCGCATCTTGCGCTCCATGCGCTTGCAACGAGATTGCTCCCGCCGGCAGTGGCCGCCGTCTTCGTCGTCGCACTGTGCGCTTCGCTACTGCTCAGCATCGCCAGCCCTTTGTTGGCGCTCGCTACTCAGTGCGCGGTGGACTTGCATCGCACCGGGACGGCGCATTCGGCCGGTTGGACGCGCGCGGCGCTCGTGCTTGCAACCGCTGGCATTGTCGCGCTGGCGTTCGTATTGCCGCTTGCCTCTCGCGCACACGTCCTCTTGCCCTTCTTGGCCCTTGGAGCCTCATTCGGTCCGTTGCTGCTCGTGCGTGTCAGCGGCAAACGCGTTCGTCCCGGCTCGGCGCTCGGTGCGATGTGGGCCGGGTATCTACTCACGGTCATCTTTCATCTGCTGCCGGACTCGCCCGGCGATTTCCTCGAGCGAGTGTTGCCTTTCGTGGCTTCACTCGGCATCGCGCTCACGGGCGGCGAGCGGCGCCGCAATCCGGATCGCGCCGATCGCGTGCAGGAAACGCTCCATGATCGGATTCCGATTTAGCCACGCAACCGCCCCTTGCCGGCGGCGGGAATAGGTAGCCCGGAAAGTGCATCAGCTCTTCACACGAGCCGCTAGAATGCGCGCCTTGTTTCTGTCCTCGTTTGAGAATCGTGAGCCCGATGGAGAGAACGATCGAACGCTTGTTGTTTGCCAGCCGTTGGCTGCTCGCACCCGTTTATCTCGGCATGTCGCTCGCGCTCGTGGCGCTCGCCATCAAGTTCTTCATGGAGCTGTATCACTTGTTGTCGCACGTCGTCGAGATGGCGGAAGCCGACCTCGTGCTGCTGCTGCTGGCTTTGGTCGACATGGTGCTCGTCGGCAGCCTCATCATCATGGTGATGTTCTCGGGCTACGAGAACTTCATCTCGCGCATCGACGTCAAAGAAGGTGACGACACACTCGGCTGGCTAGGTAAGCTGGATGCGAACTCCTTGAAGCTCAAGGTCGCATCATCGATCGTGGCGATCTCGTCCATTCATCTGCTGCGCGCGTTCATGAACGTGCCAGCGCAAGAGAAGCGCTCCTTGTTCTGGTACGTCGTCATCCATCTGACGTTCGTCGTTTCCGCCGTAATGATGGGTGTGCTCGACCGTATCTCCGCGTCGACGCACAAGAGCGCGACAGAGTAGCTCATCCCGCCTCGGCGGGCACGAATCGCAGCGACGCCGAGTTCAGGCAGTAGCGCTTATAAGTGGGCGGTGGACCGTCGTCGAACACATGCCCCAAGTGACCGTCGCAGCGCTGACAGCGGATCTCGACGCGGATCATGCCGTGACTTTCATCCAGCAGCTCGGCGATGTGATCGGGGTCGAAAGGTTCGTAAAAGCTCGGCCACCCTGTTCCTGACTCGAACTTTGCTTCAGCCTTGAAGAGCGGCAGGCCACAAAGACGGCACACGTACACGCCTGGTTGCTTGTTGTGCAGCAGGGCACCGCAGAATGGTCGCTCGGTCCCTTGATGCAGGATGACGTGTCGTTCCTCGGGCGTGAGGTCGGCAGCGAGCCGTGCCCGCTCGGCCTCATCGAGCGGGGTCAAGTCGTATCCACTGCGCGATCGCTGCGGTACCGGAGTTCGTCTAAGCCTGCGTTCGTGCATCTGGAGCCCCTGTCTTAGCAGCCTCTTGCAATGCCTGACGCAAGACGCCTTCTTGCTGCAGTCCAGTGAAGCGACGCACCAGCTTGCCTTCGCGGAACAACAGCAGGGTCGGAATGGATGTGATCCCGAAGCGCGCGGCGAGCTGGCTATGGTCGTCGACGTTCACTTTATACACACGATACGCGTCTCCTGCGTCGGATGCGAGCCTTTCGAGAATGGGTAATTGCAGGCGACATGGGCCGCACCAGGGCGCCCAGAAGTCCACGAGGACGGGTCGCTCGCTCTGTTTGATGGCGGCGTCGAAGCCATGGGTGTCGAGCTCGGTTATCACAACAGCTCCTTGCCGGGACCGGCATTGTTGACGATTGAGCAAAATAGACCTCAATGAGGCGAATTCAATCGCCGGCCGCGGCAACAGACTCGTGTCGTGGATTCAACGATCAGGCTGTAGACCGTAGGAGGTAGGCTTTAGGAACGAGTTCCAATGGGTAGCTTCAGGCGGGTATTACCGTCCGCCGTTCGCCGACGGTCGCTCGTGCCGCAGGCGGCTGTGTCGATAGCCGTAAGCGGCGTAAATGGAGTAGCCCAGGATGGTCCACACCACCAGGCGCAGCCACGTTTCGTTCCACAAGGACACGATCAGTGCTAGCGAAATGGCGGCACCGAGCGTGCAGGTGAGAGGCGCGAACGGAGCTCGGAACGGGCGTTCGATATCGGGCCGCTTATAACGCAGCACGAGCACGCCCACGCATACCACGGTGAAGGCAAGCAGGATCCCCACGGAGATGAGCTCCCCGAGGATGTCCAGAGGAAACACACCGGCGATGAGTGCGGCGAGCACGACCGTCCATGCCGTCGCCACGCTTGGTGTGCGGTATTTTGGGTGAATGTGTTTGACGCGCGGCGGCAACAAGCCGTCGTCCGCCATCGCGAGCAGGATTCGCGGCTGACCCAGCAACGACATCAGCACCACGGAGGTCATGCCGATGATCGCACCGAGCTTCACGAAGCCGCCGAGCCATTTGAGCTCGGGGTGCGCATCCAAGGCGACCGCGACTGGATCCGCGACATTGAGCTGTTGATAGGGCACCATGCCGGTCATGACCGCAGCCATGGCGACGTACAGCAGAGCAGAGATCAGCAATGCGCTCAATATGCCAATGGGCAGGTCGCGCTGCGGATCGCGCGTCTCGCGCGCAGTCGTCGCCGCCGCATCGAAGCCGATATACGAAAAGAAAATGATTGCCGCGCCCTGCATCACACCGCTCCAGCCGAACTCGCCGAAGGTGCCGGTGTTCGGTGGGATGTAGGGAGTCCAGTTCGATGTGTCGACATGTGCGAGGCCGGCGAGGATGAACACCACGATCACGCCGACCTTGATGAACACCATGATCGTGTTGACCGTCGACGACTCGCGCACGCCTACGTAACACACCCAGCCGAGGGCGAGCACGATCAACATGGCTGGCACGTTGACGATGGCGCCGGTGCGCGCAAATCGCCAACCCTCTCCTTTCATGAGGGGTGCGTTGGCGAGCGCATCAGGAATCTGGATGCCCCAGTCACCGAGCAGGTTCACGACATAGGCAGACCATCCGACCGCGACCGCCGAGGCCGACATTAGATATTCGAGTGTCAGGTTCCAGCCGATGATCCAGGCGACCGCTTCCCCGAGCGTTGCGTACGAGTAGGTATACGCGCTGCCCGAAACGGGGATCATCGCCGCGAGCTCCGCGTAGCAAATCGCTGCGAGGCCGGAGCCGAGCGCAGCGATCAACAAAGCGAGGGTCAGCGCGGGGCCGGCGTGGTTGGCCGCCACGGTGCCGGTCAGGATGAAAATGCCGGTGCCAATCGTCGAGCCCAGGCCGATCGCCGTCAGCGACCGTGCTGTGAGCACGCGCTTCAGAGGCGGGGCACTGTCGAGGTCGCGCACCAGCGAATCCACGGAGCGGACCGCGAAGAGCCGTTTCGTCAGGGACATGAGACTCGATCATTGTTCGTGTAATGGGGCGGATGCCGAGCCTACCGGTTCGGCGCATGCCGAGTAAACTGCTGTGCTGCGTTGTTTGCTGTGCAGCGCGGCGAGTGGCGCGCTGTATGCCTTATGATTGCCGGGATGGACGAGGAGGTCTTCAGCAGAGCGACGCCGATCGCCAACAGCTATTGGGTTATCCCCGGCCGGCTGCTCGCGGGGGAGCATCCGAGCGGAGTGACGCGCGCGGACACACTCGCACGTCTGGAGTGCTTGCTCGAGGCAGGTATCACGAGCTTTCTCGACCTCACGGAACAGCACGAGTTACCGAGCTACGAGCCCCTGCTGCACGAGATCGCCGCAGCCTCGCCCTTGTACTATCGGCGGCTGCCCATAACCGACCACAGTGTTCCCGAATCGCCGGGCCGCATGACAGAAATCCTGGATTACCTGGATGCGGAGCTGAGCGCTGGGCGCAATGTGTACGTTCATTGTCGTGCGGGCATCGGACGGACGGGGACGACCGTCGCGTGTCATTTGATCCGTAGCGGCCTGGACAACGAGCAAGCGCTGGCGCAGTTGCAACGTTTGTGGCGTCAATGTGCGCGCTCTCGAAGTTGGCCTTCAGTCCCGGAGACGGACGAGCAGATCGAGTTCGTGAAGGGTTGGCGGGATCGGGCTCTGTCGGGCAACGACGCCCCGGCGCTGGCGGCTCGCGTGGAGGGTGCATTCGTCGGGGCCGCAATCGGGGAAGCGCTCGGCCGTATCGCTGCGACGAGCGCGCCATCGCAGAGTCCAGAGGCGATCGCGACGTGTGCGCGCGAGGCTCGCACGCTCGTGCCGGGAGCGGATACCGCCATGACGTGCGCGGTCGCAGAGAGCCTCCTCGCCATCGGTCGCCATGATCCGGCGGACCAGCTCGAGCGCTATCTTGCCTGGAGCCGTTCGCATCCCTCCTTGGTGCCTCCGGAGCTCAAGCGTGCTCTTGCCGTGTGGCAATGGTCGAGGAAGGCACATGCGGGCTCGCACGATCCGAAGAATCTGGATCCGCATACGCTGCCGAGAACGTTAGCGGTCGCGGGCTACTACCACGGCGATGCGTCCACGGCGCTCGAGCTGGCTCGCGAAGTATCGCGCACGACGCTGCAATCTCCGGTGATTCTTGACTTGTGCCAGCTTTGGTGTGGCACGTGGATAGATGCGTTCAACGCCGTGCCGCAGCGCGTGCTCGTGAACTACGGTGGGCCCGCGACGGCGCACGCGCGCAAGCGCGCGCTGAAACCACAAGTTCAGGCGTTGATCGCACGCTCGGTCACGTATACGGAGTATGCGACAGACGCGCTCGCCGCAACACAGCTGGCGATGGAGGCCATGCGCGAAGCGGACACGTTCGAGCAGGCCGTTCTAGGGTGTCTTGCGCGCACGCGCGCGACACCGAGCGCCGGCTCGCTGGTTGGAGCGCTTGCAGGGGCTTGTTTCGGCATCGATGCGATCCCGAGCGAGTGGCGCGCGAAATTGGACGGAGAGATCACATTGCGTGCGCTTGCGCGTAAGCTGGCGTACTGATGTCATGGCAACTTCTCGGCGTCGCAGCTCCTCGGCCAACAAGAACAAGCGCGAGCCCGCATGGGTGCGATTGCCTGACGAAGCGCTGCTCGAAATGCGCTTCTGCGATCTCAAGCTGTCGCTGAGCAATCCGACTTTGCAGCGCGCATGGGACAACGTGTTGCGAGGTCTGCAACGCCGCGGCCTCGTTTTGCGGCCGCACGTGTGGCTGTCGATCGAGTGGTTCTCGCCCGACGGCGTACCGGGCATCGCCATTCCGTTCTATCTCGCTCATCCGCGCCTGATGCGGCTGGAGCGGCGCATGATGGGCGAGGTCGAAGGCGGCAACGCGAACTGGATGACGCGTATCCTGCGCCACGAAGTCGGGCATGCGCTCGACAATGCGTACAGACTGCGTAGGCGTAAGGACTGGCGGGAGACGTTCGGCAAGGCTTCGCTTCCGTACCCGAATGTCTATCGCGTGCGCCCGGCAAGCCGTGACTATGTGCTGCATCTCGGGCATTGGTATGCCCAGAGCCATCCGACAGAGGATTTCGCGGAAACGTTCGCCGTGTGGATGCAGCCGAAGGCGAAATGGCGGCGTGAGTATCAGGGGTGGCCTGCGCTCGCGAAGCTCGAGTACGTCGATCGGCTCATGAGCGAGATCCGCGGTAAGCGCCCACTCGTCAACAATCGAGAGATCGTCGAGCCGATCTCCGAGAATACCTGCACACTGAAAGAGCACTACCGCAGGAAGCGCCATCGCTACCGTTTCGACACACCAAGCGCATACGATGCCTGGCTGAAGCGCACGTTCGGCACGCGGTGCGCCGGCGTGCGTTGCATGCGGGCAAGCACTTTCGTGCGCCAGTATCGCCCGCAGCTGGCGCGAATGTTGATGCGTCGATCACGTTTGCATCCATATCTAGTGCATCACGTGCTACGCACGGTCATCGAGCGCTGCCGCGAGCTCGACTTGGTGGTGGAAGGCCCGAAGCGCGAGGCAAAACGTGCGGCGTTCGGTATTTTGGAACGAATCATGGTAGATATGCTGCGTCGGGACCAGGAACACTACATGTTATGACGTCCATGACGACATGAAACCGTTGCGCGTTCTCGTTCTGATGCACGAGAGCCTCGTGCCGCCGCGTAGCCTGAAAGGCTATACAGAAAAAGAAATAGACGAGTTCAGAACCGAGTACGATGTCATCACAACGCTCCAGAGGGCGGGGCACACGGTGCGCGCGCTTGGCTTGCGGGACAATTTGTCCGACTTGCGTGCCGCGATCATGGAATGGAAGCCCGACATCGCGTTCAATCTCCTCGAGGAGTTCCAGAGTATCGTCACGTACGATCAGCACGTCGTTGCGTTCCTCGAGCTCATGCGACAGCCGTACACTGGCTGTAATCCCCGCGGCATGATGATCTCGCGGGACAAGGCGCTCTCGAAACAGATTCTCTCCTATCATCGTATCGCCACGCCGAGGTTCGTGGTGTTTCGCCGCGGGCGGCGCTTCTGTCTACCGCGCAAGCTCAAGTTTCCGTTGTTCGTGAAGTCCGCCACGGAAGATGCGTCTCTCTGTATATCGCAGGCATCAATCGTCGCGGATGTGGCGCGGCTGAAGGAACGCATTGAGTTCATTCACGAGCAAACGCAGTCGGATGCGCTCGTCGAGGAATACATAGAGGGTCGCGAGCTGTATGTAGGCGTCCTCGGCAACGAACGCTTGCAGACCTTTCCTGTGTGGGAGATCGACTTTGGTACGCTTCCGGAGGTCATGGCCGGCATCGCCACGCGCAAGGTCAAATGGGATCGACGCTACCAGGAAAAGCATGGGATCATGACCGGGCCGGCGGAGGATCTACCGGAGGGCATGGAGAGCTATCTCGCCAAGCTTTCGAAGCGCATCTATCGCGCGCTCTACTTGAGCGGTTATGCACGCATGGATTTTCGCATGCGCCCGGATGGCAGCGTGTTCGTGCTCGAAGCCAATGCCAATCCGAATATCGCGCGGGTGGAGGATTTCACGGAGTCCGCGCGCGCAGCCGGCATCGAGTATCGTGCCTTGCTCGAACAGATCATGCGCCTCGGGCTGTCGTATCAGGCGCCGTGGACGAGGGTGGAAGCGTAAGTGGATCGGAGGCGGGGGCTGGGGGTAGCGCGCATACGCGCGCTTGTAGCCAGCGCCCAGAGCCCAGCGCCCAACGGCCCGCTATATATCGCAGGCCCCCTCCCAACGCCTCCCCCGCTTCGCGGGGGAGGGATCATCTACTGCAAAACCGTACTGGTGCTGCGAGCCCGTATTCGTAACGGCAGCCCTTTGCGTGCAACAAGTCCTGAAGGCGCCTGCAGGGCGTGGAGTTCGGGCCACGGGCTGCTGGCACTGAGTTCTGGAGAAAGACGTTCCAGCGCGCTAGCTCCAGTCTCCAGCCTCCAGCCAGCGCCCAGCCTACTCGTCTCCTTGCCCTGTCCACCTATCCAGCCACGCCTCGACCTCACGATGCCACTGGATGCTGTTAGCAGGCTTGAGCACCCAATGGTTCTCGTCCGGGAAGATGACGAGTCGACTCGGTATGCCGCGCCGTTGCAGCGCCGTGAACGTCGCAATGCCCTGAGAGTACGGTACGCGATAGTCGCGCAAACCGTGAATCACGAGCATTGGCACGCGCCATTTGCTCACGTGGTTTGCAGGGTTGTACTTCTCGTAGTTCTCCGGGACCTCAAACGGCGTACCGCCATGTTCCCATTCGGTGAACCACAGCTCTTCGGTGGTATAGCCCATGAAGCGACTGTCGAAAATGCCTGCATGGTTCACAAGGCACTTGAACGGCTCCGGCCAGTTGCCCGCAATCCAGTTGATCATGTAACCGCCGAATGAAGCGCCGAGCGCGCAGATGCGCTGGCCGTCGAGCCATGGGAACTTCTCGAGCGCCACGGCAAGTCCTGTCTGCAGGTCTTCGAGCGGCTTGCCGCCCCAATCGCCGCTGATCGAATCCGTGAACGCTTGGCCGTAGCCCGGTGAGCCGTGGAAGTCGATGAAGACGGAGGCGTAACCTGCGCCGGCATACGTTTGTGGATTCCAGCGATAGCTCCAGGCGTTGCCGAACGACACTTGCGGTCCGCCGTGCACGATGAACGCGACGGGATAGCGCCGATTCGGGTCGAAATTCGCTGGCCGCATGACGTAGCCATAGACTGTCTCGCCGTTCGCGCCGACGAAGGTGAACTGCTCGGGCTCACCCAGAGCGAGCTTCGCGAGCCGTTCTGCGTTGAGTTTCGGCAGCTCGCGTATCTGGCCAGTGCGCGGCGACACCGCGTAAAGCTCAGCTGGCGATTTCAACGAGGCGAGCGTGTAGACGATCTCCTTGTCTCCCACGCTGAACGACTCCACACGTCCGGGCCCGGTCAGCATGGTCGGCTTGCCGCTCTTGATATCGATCGACCACAACGGATGTTGGCCGAAGTGATCCGCGGTGGTGTACAAGCTGCGCCCGTCTTTGGAGAACTGGATGGTGCTCACCGAGCGATCCCAATCGTCGGTGAGCGCACGGCGCTCGCCGGTCGTGCGATCGAGGAGCACGATGTGAAAGCGATCCGATTCGAAGCCCGGTCGTTTCGTGGCGCGCCATGCCAGGTACTGCCCATCCGGCGAGTACACCGGCTGCATGTCCCAGGCAGGATTGTCCTGAGTCAAGTTCCTGAGGTCGCTGCCGTCGATGTTGACCTCATAGATGTCGAAGTTCGTGGACCAGGGCTCGGAGGCGCCCTTGATACGTGCGGTGAAAGCCAGCTTGGTGCTGTCTGGGGAGAAGGCGTACTCGCTCGAATCGCCGAACGGCTTGGAAGGCACATCCGCGTCCAGAGAGGCGCTCACCGAGACTGGCTCGCCCGCACGCCCGTTCTCGATGTCGGCGACGAAGAGCTGCGATACGCGCCCGTCTTTCCAGGTATCCCAATGTCGCACGAACAGACGATCGAATGTCATGCCCGTCTGCGGCGATGTCGCCTTCATTTCGAGACGCTCGCTCGAGCACCGCAGGGTCTCGCAGTCCGGATAGACATCGATCGTCAGAGCGATGCGCGTGCCGTTCGGTGCGAGCCGGAAGGAGCCGACGTCGAGCGGTAGATCCGTCACTTGTTGTGCTTCGCCACCACTGCTCGGGATGCGCCAAACTTGCGACGAGCCGCTGCGCGTGGACAGGAAGTAGATGTACTTGCCATCCTGGGACCACTGCGGCGAGTGATCCTGCTCGGGATGTGTGGTGAGACGACGTGGAGGAGAATTCTTGTCCTCCAGGCTGACGATCCACAAATCCTGAAGACCACGGTTCGCTTCCATGTCGGTATCGCGCACCGTGAAGACAACTGTTCGGCCGTCCGGCGACAATGCTGGCCCGGTCACCCGTTGCAGGCGCACGAGGTGCTCGACTGAGAATGGCTCGCGTTGTTGCGCTTGCGCCGGGAGGCACACGAGCAGGATCGCATACAAGGCGGGAAAGACGACACGCACGAACATCGGACGCCAACTCCAAGACGATCTGACGGCTTGAAGTGGGAAGTATATGTTGAGCCGGCGATAACGCATGGGGTAGGGCTGCTGGGCTCTGGACGCTGGGCTCTGGCTGGAGACTGGAGCTAACGCGCACACGCGCGCTGATAGCCAAAGTCCAACAGGCGCTGCCTCATGCCTCGAGCCCAACGGGTACGACATCAGGATTTGTTTTCATCGAAAACTGGCACGTCTTCTTTGTAGACCTACGGAAACGTATTTGCGGCGGGTCCAATGTGCGGGAGACTCGGGGCAGGGGGCTGAAGCTAACGCAGACGTGCGCTGATAGCGAAAGCCCAGCGCCCAGTGCCCAGCATCCTCAGCCCCAGTCTACTACCGTTTCTCTCTAAAGACAGCGAATGCGCTCGTATAGCCGTGTAGATAGGTGTTGCTCTGCACCGGGCCGATTTCGCCGGCGCAGAAGAAGCCCCCGATGGGAATGTCGCTCACCAGTCGTCTGAATGCGTTGCTGTCATGATCGACTTGCCCGTATAGCCCAAAGCCGCGGCCGGCGCAGGAGAACAACAGCGCTCCGGAGTTGCTCGGCACAGGGTGTGAGGCGCGATAAGTGGTCAGCATGCGGTCGAGGTCCAATGCCGACGTGACGGCATCGCGCAAGTGAAATTGCACCACGCTGTTGCATGGCACGCGTTCGTTGATCCAGAGCGCGCCGCTCTGTGGGTCCATGCCGAGAATGCTGCGGATCAAGAAATCGCCGGGCACGTATTGGCTCGCGTCGCTGCGTACTGCCAGGCCGATGAACAAGGAATGAGTGAATAGCTCGCGATCATTCGGCGGGAGACGCTCAAATAGCTCAGTGAGCACATTACGCGGCGATTGACCGTCCAGCTCGCGGATCAAATTATCGTGCGAGCCGGTCACGAACATCGGATCGCCGATCGGTCGGCAACCCTGCGCCACGATCGTGTCGAGCTCAATATTTCCGGTCAGGGCGAGAACCGCACAACCGGAGCGATACACCTGCTCGCCGACGAACAGAGCCGCGCCCCCCGGCTGTCTGGCACCGCTTGCAAGTCCACCGACCTTCGGTGCGAGTGGATACGCGCGGTCGAGCCCGCGCAGGAACGTCTCGGTCTCGAAGCTGAACGGATCCGCGAGAACCAAGAAGGCGGGCTGCTGGCTTGGCGTGAGCCGCAAAGTGTCCTCCCAGACCCGCTGCTCGGCATAGATTGGCGGAATTTGCGAGGCGTCGAAGTGTGCGCCCTTCAGCTTGACGCCCGGGAGCAGAGCCCCTGTCAGGGAAAGCGCTGCTCGATCCTCTATCTCGCGGCCGCCTCCGATCACGCCGCTTGCGCAGCAGCCGAACAACAGCGTGCTTTCGAACTCGCGGCGCACGAGCTCGGGGAGAGCCTCGAAGCGTGGCGCGT